>Ga0209514_10002940_pt1 | contig 25387 bp, 21 predicted proteins | sample Subgrocontami58m_FD_187452 | JGI IMG/M metagenome (GOLD analysis project Ga0209514, IMG submission 187452) | Subsurface groundwater microbial communities from S. Glens Falls, New York, USA - GMW37 contaminated, 5.8 m (SPAdes) (version 3) | ecosystem: Environmental > Aquatic > Deep subsurface >...
CCTTTGAGTTGGATTTTCTTGGAGTTGGCTGTTGGAGTTGGAGTTCGGCGAATGCCCTCGCGAGTGTCACCTCCGATTGAACCACGCCGGAACATCGCCCCTCGCTGGCGAATTAGCCTTCAAACCACCCGAGCTTCTTCTGCGCGAAGTAATACACCTGCCCGAGCAGGCGGCAGAAGACCATGTAGCCGTAGAGCGAGACCCCCATCGCGATCAGCTCGTAGACGAGGAGGATGAGGAGCGCGCCGACGAGCTCCCCTCCCACGACCGTCCCGGCGAAGACGGTCCCGACGCCGAGGAGCGACCCGAGGACCACGAGGAGCACGACCACGATCCCGAGGACGAGCATGCAGACCCAGGCCATCACGTACTCGCCCATGATCCGCATGATCGAGCGGACCACGAACGCGTAGTTGAACGCCGTCCCGACGCCGTACAGGCAGGTGACGAGGATCGACATCGGGTACATGAAGAGCCCGAGCAGCGCCCCCATCCCGAGGAAGACGTAGAGCACCGGCTGCGGCACCTTGTCCCACAGGAACACGACCGTCAGGATGCACGGGAAGAAGCTCGCGGCGCCCGCGAGCGACCATTGCATGAAGTACCCGACCATGTCCGTGGGATGCGACATGTCGGGCCAGTCGGGCGGGTTCTTCTGCCCCACGCCGCTCGTCTTCACCACGTTCATGTAGTAGGCGGAGAGGTAGCCGGTCGCCATCGCCCCGACGAGCCAGCCCCACAGCCAGCCGTACTTCGCGACGAACGTCGTGCCCGCGAAGACGATCGTCCCGACGATCAGGATCCCGAGCCCATTCCCGCGGAGCGGATAGGCGAAGAGCCCCGGCAGGTCCTTCCAGAACGGCGTGACGTCCTCGGGCACCCGGAACGTCTTCAGCTCGTCCGGCGTGCAGAGGCTCTGCAGGCGCGCGCGGAGGAACGCGAGCGTCGGGTCGAGCTGCAGCGCGCGGACGAAGTTGGCAATCGCCTCGTTCTTCCGCCCGAGGTCGATGGCGATGTATCCGAGCTTCACGCGTAGGTCGGGGTCGTTCGGGTTCTGCGCGACGAGCTGGTACAATTCGCCAAACCGCGCCTGCAGTTCCTCCGGGTTCGTCGGGGCGGGCGATGCCTGGGGTGTGGGCGCAGCATCGGTCATCACGGGTACCTCCTGGGGGGGAATGGTATGGAGGCAAAGGTGGGTAGGCAACAAGAGTCTACCTTCCGCACAGAAGTGCAGTCAAACCCAGGCCCCACGCGGAACCGCCCGTTCCGCCGCACGTTGCAGCGCCCTCCCCGGATTTCCCGGATTCCTCGACACTGTAGCGAGGAAGTCGGGACGATTCCGACAGAGCCCCGAAGGGGCGCCCCAAGATAGCCAGGGGCGAAGCCCCTGGAAAACGGGCCCCGAGGGAGCAGAGCCCTGAAGGGGCGACCCATCGAGGTCAGCCGGATGGGTCGCCCCTTCAGGGCTACGACTCACTGTAACGCCTGGGTCCAGGGGCTGCGCCCCTGGCTATCTTGGCTCGCCCCTTCGGGGCTCCCGACTTCGTTGCTACAGTGTCGATTCCTCTGCGCTTGACATTTTCGCCAGGGAGGCGATATACTTCGTCCGCTTCCTAGGAATCCCGCCCCACTGCCATGTCTTCCGGACGGGGCAAGGCCGCCCTCCCGACGCGGGAGGGCCGCATGGACGAACCGGAGTCCAGGGCCCCGAGGCGCCCGACGCGCGCTCGATGAGACGCCGAATGATCTACGACGTGGCGATCCAGGTTGTCTTCTTCCTCGTCGTGATCGTCTGCGCCATCACCGAGCTCCGCGAAAACAAGGTCTACAACGTGGTGACGTACCCGGCGATCCTGCTCGGGCTCGGGTTGAACTACCTGGACGCGAGCGTACCGGGAGCGAAGCTCAGCCTGTTCGGGGGTCTGGTCGGTTTCGGCGTCTACCTCCTCTTCTACATGATGAAGGGGATCGGGGCGGGGGACGTGAAGCTGGCCGCGGCGTTCGGGACGCTGAAGGGATTTCCCTTCATCGGAGACGTGATCGTGTGGACGGCCCTCTTCGGCGGCGCGATGGCGATCTTCGTCGCGGGATTCTTCGCGGCGAAGGAGTTGTTCACCGGAGCGGCGAGGGAGATCCGGGCGCTGCGGAAGGCGGGGACGGTGCCCCCCGCGAACGAGGAGAAGGAAAAGCAGCGGATGCCGCACATCCCGTACGGGGTAGCGATGTGCATGGGCGCGGTGGTGACCTTCCTGTGCCGGAAGCCGGTCGGGATGGACAGGTACATCTGGATCAACCTCACCTGGTAGCGGGAGCGAAGCCATGGACGGGATCAAGCGGTTCTGGAAGCGCGAGGACGGCCAGGCCGTCGTCGAGGCCGCCATCACGATGCCGATCTTCCTCTTCCTCCTCTGCGGCATCATCGAGATGTCGTACATGTTCATCGTGCAGGCGATGGTCGACTACGCGGCCTACTGCGCGGCGCGGACGGGGATCGTGCGGAACGGCGACCCGGACATGATGAAGTGGGCGGCGGCGGGGGCCCTCGCGCCGATCACGCAGACCAGCTTCCCCATCCCTGGCCTCACCCTCCGCGCGAGCGCGGACGACCCGGCAGGGGTGGCTCTCCTCCACCTCACGCACTGGGGCTCGATGATGGTCGCGCGGGCCCAGTTCGAGGATCAGCTCCCGGCGAAGCTCAAGTACGGGAGCAAGAAGGAGTACCTCGCCGACGTCGGATTCCTCGGTGGGATGTCGCAGCTCCTCCTGGAGCGCGGGGCGGCGCTCTCCGCCCTCGGCGGCTTCTCCGCGTCGAACGTCGTCGGGCGGATGGACGCGACGTCGAAGGGGATCCAGATGCCGGTCTACACGATCAACGACATCCGCGTCCTCGACCCCGACGACTTCAACCGCTCCCCCGGCTCGAACGAGGTGCAGGGGACGAGCGCGGGGCACACCTACATGAGCCTGCGCGAGTACTGGAGCGGGGGCGCGGGGACGAACGCGATGAAGGAGCCGAAGACCTACCTCATGGCCCGCGAGCCGCGCGCGAACGAGTACGGCACGGACGCCACTGGCGCGCCGTTCGAGTGGAACCAGTTCCTCGGCGACGGGATCCGCCTGACGAACGCCCAGGACACCGTGCAGAAGAAGCTGAGGCTGCGCGTGGAGATCATCCACAGCCACAAGCTCCTCTTCAAGTTCCTCGTCCCGATGGTGAGCATCCTCCCGATGCCGAAGCCGAACTACTACAAGTTCTGGTCGACAGGCGTCGACCCGGGCGTGCGGAGCAAGATGTCGAACGACGAGCGGTTCCGGAACCTCAGCGGGCGGGTGATCATCCGGGGCGAGTGGACGATGCGGATGCAGTCGAACTTCATGAAGCCGCCGATCCCCTCCCGGGCCAAGAAGGGTCGCCAACCCCAGTAGCAGCACGACAGGACGGGAACGCCTGTGGGAGATCCGAAGATGAAGCCAGAGACGAACGACGACGGGATGCCCGACTTCCAGCGCCGCCCGGGCGGGCTCGTGCGCGGGGAGGAGGGGCAGATCACCGTCATCTTCGCCCTGCTCGCCATGGCGCTCGTCTTCTTCTGGATGTCGGTCTACCAGACCGGCGAGTGCGTGAACGAGAAGATCAAGGTGCAGGACGTCGCGGACGCCTGCTCCTACAGCGGCGCCGTCTGGGGCGCACGGATGCTCAACCTGATCGCCTACACGAACCGCGCGATCATCGCGAACATGGTCACGATGACGGAGATCGTCATCGCCCGGAGCCACTCGAAGTTCTGGCTCGACGTCGCGGTCATTCTCGAGCTCATCACCGTGGCCCTCTCGTGGATCCCGATCCTCGGTCCGATCCTGGAGATAGTCGGGAAGGCCCTCGCGATCCTGGCGACGGTCTACGAGAGCGTCACGTGGGCGATCGGCCTCGCGGCGTTCCGGGTCCCGTCGAAGAAATATGCGCCGTTCGCCTGCGGCTGGTGGTTCTGCTTCCTCCACAACCTGTGCGCGCTGGAGAACTCCGCCCACTTCATGCTCGCGCCCCCGCCGTACAAGGGGGTCTACGCCGACTCCGGGAACATCAGCTCGAAGCTCGACACGGCGCTCATTCCGCTCGCCATCAAGCACACGAACGAGTTGATCGACCCGCCTGGCAACGCGGGGGGCGAGTTCGCGCGGATCTACGTCAACCCCGCGATGACCGGCAACAACCTGCCGGCGCAGGTGAAGGCGATGTCCTTCGTCTTCCGCCAGTGGACGCTGCAGAGCTTCAACGACCTCCTCACCTGGCCGGGCGGGAAGCACGGCATCCAGAAGGGGCCCCGGAAGGGGGAGTACGACTTCGCGGCGAAGCGGGTTTTCGGGACGAAGAGCTCCTTCAACAAGCTGATCGATCAGAAGTACCGCCTGAAGTGGGCCATCGAGGAGAACGCGAAGAAGAACCTGAAGGGACTCTGGTCGTGGGACCGCGGCTCGGCGAGCTCCGGGGGCCTGATGGATGCGATCAGCACCATGACGAGCCTCTGGTTCGTCGGGATCGACATCGGGGGGACCACGCACGTCGACACGTTCTACGACGGGCCGATCCAGGTGGTCAGCTTCCTGGGCGGGAAGGTCTTCGTCCGGGCCGGCGGACCGGACCGGTTGCAGAACGACCACGACGTCGAGGCGACCGACTACCTCCGCGTCTGGTACCGCCAGTTCTGGAAGCTCTTCAGCTTCCCGAAGAAGACCCTCTTCCAGGCGGGCGAGATCGCCCTCCTCTCGGAGGACACCGACCCGGCGTTCGGGGAGATCAGCCCGACCGTGGGGTCGTACTACAGCGACCGCGCGGACTTCGACGACGAGAAGGAGACGGGGTACCTCGGCCTCCCGCACGAGGACAACGACAACCACTACCTGCAGACCTTCTACACCTGGAGCAGCTTCTACCCCGTGCCGAACGAGCTGCCGGCGCCGCAGTTCTTCCTCACCCTCGGCTTCGACCCGCAGAAATCGAAGAAGGAGAAGACGATCTGGACCCCGACGGGGATCCACGAGCTCAACAACGACATGTTCATGCAGGGGAACAACAACCGCGGCGACCGGGCGATCTGGAAGTCCGGCGGGAACCCCGGCTCCCGCGGCCTGGCGTGGATGTCGAGCAACCTCCCGAGCTATTGCTACGTGATCGACGCGAAGGCGCGCCTGAGCGGCGGGGGCGGCGGGGGCAGCGGGAAGAAGTTCTACGTCCCGAAGGAGAAGGACAGAAACAAGGACAACGAGCAATTCGGCAAGCGGTGCGGGGTCGTGCTCGCGGTCGGGTACAAGGACGCCCGCGGCCTGAACATCGTCGAGATCATGGGCCAGAACTCCGACGGCGCCAACCCGCCGACAGACGCCGAGGTCACGCTGGAGGAGACCGTCCAGAAGGAGTCCTACCGCAGGAAGGCCCAGGGGCTGACGAACAACAACGTCCAGTACGAGAACGACAAGGCGAAGGTGAAGCTCGACATGATCCGCAGCGGCAAGTTCATGGGGATCGGAATGGCCGGCTTCACAGCCTGGTCCGCCGCGGAGGTCTATTTCGAGCGGCAGGACAACCCCGAGGAGCCGCCGAACGAGTTCAACCCGTGCTGGCGCGCCCGCCTCGCCCCGTTCGATCGCCACTTCCAGTCGATGCTCGAGGGGGGCTCCACGCCGGCGCTCAAGCAGATCGCCACGCTCATGAAGAAGGCCGTGGACGCCAGCCTGAAACCGATGCAGCAGATCTGGAAGGCCCTCGGCGGCAGCCAGGACGACATCGACGTCACCACGCTCGTCCCCCACTAAGGAGGCAGGCCATGGCACAGCCCCAGGAAGAGAACCTGCTGACCGGGGAGCGCGGCAGCGCGATGGTCGAGCTGGCCATCTGCGCACCGATCCTCTGCCTCCTCTTCGTCGGCAGCATCGAGTTCCACAAGCTCACCTTCTACAAGCGGCACGTCATCGCTGCGACGCGGTACGCCTGCTGGGAGTGCGTCTACCGCAAGGGGGAGGCGAACCTCGACAAGAACGTCGCGAAGGAGATCCGCGAGCTCTATTTCTCCGAGCTCCCGTTCGACCCCGCGAACGCCGTCGTCGCGAACTTCCCGAACGACAGCTCCGGGAGCCGCGTGCAGCTCAAGGTGCAGAGGGGGGGAAGCGAGGACGACCTGAAGGGGGCCGGCTATGTCGCCCTCGGCACGATGCTCTACGAGGCCGGCGTGAAGGGGTTCAAGATCGGCCCCTTCACCCTGGGCGGGTACGGCCTCGTGAACCCCAACGGCCCGGATGACCGGGTCACGACGGAGGTGAGGATCACCTACCAGCCGACCTTCTTCCCGATCCTCCTCTCCTTCTACAACCTGAAGAAATCGAAGACCCCGACGGGGGCCGACAAGCCGGGGAGCTGGGACTCCACGAAGAACCTCTTCACGCTCGGGGGCGAGAAGCCCTACTCCCGGATGGTCCTCTGCAACGGATGCTGGGACGAGTACCGCCAGGACCAGGTTACCGAGCACGTCCGCGGGATGTGGTGCCCGGTGCTCGGGGAGATCCTGGCCAAGGTCAGCAAGATCACCTTCGGCCTGTTCGAGTTCGCGCCCTACGTCGAGATGGACCAGATCTGCCCCTACAGCGCCCCGGACTGGTGGAAGAAGGACTGCAAGTGCACGGACAACGAGCCGTCGCGGTTCGAGGACGGTGGGACGGCCGAGGACCCGAACGCGACCGCGGCCGCCGAGAAGGCGGAGTACGAGGCGAAGAAGGCGGAGCTGGAGCAGCGCGTCAGGGACGACCAGTCGCAGATCGACGCGCTCAACGCGGAGCGGACCGCCCGCCTGAACGACAACGACCCGAACAACAACGACGTGAGCGCCCTCGACTCCCAGATCGGCGCGCTGACGAACGACCAGACGCAAGCGCAGAACGACCTGAACACGATGGCGGGACACTGATTGGAGTAGCGCGCGCAAGCGCGCTTTGGACTGACGCCCGCGAGGGCGTCAGTCGGCTGGCTGACAGCCTTGCGGCTGTCAGTCCACCGCGCCCTTGCGGGCGCGACTCCAACACGCGTGCGGAGCACCTGACATGGACGAGGCGGCGACGAAGAAGGAGGCCGACGCGGGCGGCGCCCCCCAGGGGGACACCGTCTGGTCGTCGTCCGTCAAGGTCGTCGTCCTGCTCGCGATCGGGACCGGGGCGTTCTACCTGCTCGGCCGCATGAGCGACAAGGTCCGCGGCGTCGAACAGGAAGCGGCCCAGGTCCGAAAGGATCGCGAGGAAGGGGCGGCCGCCTCGGGGCGCGAGCCCGTGCTGCCGAAGCGGGCGGCGATTCCAGAGATGCCCCGCATGGCCCCATACCCCAAGGCCACCTCGTTCGCGGGGGGCGACACGTTCCTCCTGAACGGCATCCCGCGCCGCATCGCCACGTTCGGCACGTCGGACGCCCCGGACTGCGTCGCCGAGTGGTACGTGAGCGCGTGGAAGGCCGCCGGCCTGGAGCCGGCGGGGAGCTCCGACGCCACGTACGCCGGGTGGAGCGCCCTCGACTGCGCGCACGACCTCCGCTACTCGATCATCGCGCGCCGCGTGGACGAGGCCTCCTCCACCGTCGCCTACCTCTCCGTCAGCACCGTCTCCGCGGTCGAGGTCGGCTTCCCGAAGAGCGAGATCCCCTTCCCGAAGGGCTCGGTGCCGAACATGGAGGTCCGCTCGGAAGACGCGGGCTCGCCGGGGAACATGACCTCGTGGATCGTGCCGCTCCCGACCGATCGGGCGCGGCGGCACTTCCGCGAGGCGCTGCCGCCGCTGGGGTGGAAGTACGAGGAGAACTACTCCCACGAGCCAGACGAGAACGGGTACTCCGTCCTCTTCTTCTCGCACGGGGAGCGCTTCCTGACGCTGACGATCGATCCCGCGCCGGACGGGAACACGTGCGTCGTGGTCAACGAGTCGATGGACCTGAAGTGAGGTGGCCCATGAAGAGCCGCATCCGAGAGCTGTTCCACGGCGAGGCGGGGCAGATGGCGACCGAGTACGCCCTGCTCGTCGCGCTCGTCGCCCTGATGGCGATGGGGTTCCAGGTCCTCTTCCTGAAGGGGCTGGTGAAGCTCTTCGACGGGATCCTCTTCACCCTCTCCCTGCCGTTCCCGTAGCGGCTACCCTCCTTCGCTCCCCGCGCTGCGGCGCGCGAGGAGCTACGGAGGGTGTCACTTGTGCGCGCCGGGGGGCAGCTCGAACTGGGCCGCGGCGACCGGCGTGAAGATCAGCTCCGTCACCTCCGACACCAGCCAGATGTCCATCGGGTTCTTCCCCGACGCCCCCGGCTCCCCGCCCCTCTCCTCGAGCACCCGCCGCCTGAGCGGCATCCCCTTCGTCTCCGCGAGGAGCGCGGTCTGCATCGCCGACTCGTCGTTCACGACGTCGTACTTCTTGTACATCGCCGCGACGAGCTTGCGGTACTCCTCGACCCCCTTGAACTCGTCGCTCACCCACGCCTCCTGCGTCAGCGCGCCGTTCACGTAGACGGCGTACTTCACGCAGGGGTGCTTGAGGATCGTGTCCTTCTCCGCCGTCGCCCGGCACCAGGCGACCGGCTTGCCGACCGTGAGCGCCGTCTCGACGTTCTCCAGGCGATGCTTCAGCGCGGCGAGGTCCTCCTCGAGCGGCGGCTTCAGCTTCGCGTCTTTCGTCTCCTTCAGCTTTTTCTCGAGGTCGGCGATCTCCTTCTCGAGCTTCGCCTTCGTGGCGAGGAGCTGCTTCTTCTGCTCGGCGAGCTCCGCCGCCCCCGCCGCCGCCGCCGCCTTGAGGGGGATCTCCATGACCCGCGGGTTCTTCGGCGACATGACCCACTCGAGCCCCCTGTCGAGGCGGAAGATCGTCACCAGCCCGTCCTCCGTCTCCTCGACGCGCGTCTTGTCGACGGCGAAAAACGTGCGCCGCTCGAAGGGCGGCTGCTTGACGAGCGACTCGTACTTGCAGGCCTCGCGGAAGGCGACGTCCGCGAGCGCGGCCGAGCCGAGGAGGAGGAAGATGGCGGCGGTCTTCATGGCGTCTCCCCTTCCATCACCCGCGCGATGGCGACCGTGACGTTGTCCGGCGCGCCCCGCAGGTTGGTCATCTTGATCAGGTACTCGACGGCCTCCAGAAGGCCGTCCTCGTGGTTGAGGACGATGCTCTCGATCTCGGGCGAGGAGACCATGTTCCACAGGCCGTCCGTGCAGAGGAGATAGATGTCCCCCGCCTCCAGGCGCTGCGCCTGCACGTCGGGCTGCACGTCGGCGGAGACGCCGAGCGCCCGCGTCACGATGTTCTTGCAGCGCGCGATGAGCGCCGTGTCGAGCTTGACCCCCTGGCGCTTCGCGATCTCCGCGACCCAGGAGTGGTCCTCGCTCATCTGGACGATCTTCTCCTTGCGGATGCGGTAGACGCGCGCGTCGCCGACGTTCGCCATGATCGCGTACGGCGGCTTCGCGTACCAGACCGCGATCGTCGAGCCCATCCGGCTGTGGTCCGGCGCCCGCTCAGCCTCATGGAAGAGCTCCGCGTTCGCCTTCTTGAGCCAGTCGCCGAGGAGCTGCGCGAATCGCCCCACCGCCGCGAGGGCGTCCGTCTCCCCCGCCTCCAGGAGCTCGGTCGGCGAGGAGAAGAGGATCTCGTGCGAGAGGCTTTCGATCGCCATCCGGCTCGCCTTGTCGCCGTGCGAGAGGCCCCCCATCCCGTCCGCGACGATCGCGAGGGCGTTCTCCTCGGAGAAGTAGAGCGAGTCCTCGTTCCGCTTCCGCTTGCGACCGACGTCCGACTTCCCGGCGATCCGGATCCTGATGGTGCGACCTCCGATGCGGGGGCGATTCTAGCGGGCACCGGAGAGGGGGTCAAGCAGGGGGCGGAACACGCGGGTGGTCTTGCGGGGGACGCAGGGGATGGACGATTCGGTTCACCACGAAGACACGAACGCCACGAAGGGGCACAAAGGAGCGATTGCAGCGCGGCGCGGACTCCGCGCGAACGGCGAAGCCCTCTTCGTGCCCCTTCGTGGCGTTCGTGTCTTCGTGGTGAATCGTGCGGCTCAACCCCGCCCGCGCCTCCCCGGCAGCCCCAGGAGCAGCCCCAGCACGAGCGCAGACGCGACGAGGAACTCCGGCGGGACGTGCTCCGCCTCGTCGAGCCACGGCATCCGCAGGAACTCGGGCCACAGCCGCGGGACAAGGACGAGCGAGTTGTTCACGACGTGCGCCGCGACGCCGACCCAGATGCTCCGCCACCGCACGACAAGTGTGCCGTAGACGACGCCCAGGACGAACATGATCGCCATGCGCGGACCCGACCCGTGCAGGAGCGCAAACGGCACCGCGCTCGCCACCACCGCCGCGCCGGGCCCCCACGCGCGCGAAAGCGAAGAGAGCAGGTACCCTCGGAACGCGAGGTCCTCGCAGACCGCAGGCAGGAGCGCGAGAACGAGCAGCGTCATCACGCGTCCGTGCGTCGCGCACCCCGCGACGAGGTCGAGGAGCTTCTTCTCTTCCTCTACGGGCACGCGCAGGAAGGGCAGGAGGGCCGTCTCCTTGAGCAGGAGGAGCAGACAGACCGCCGCGACCGCGCCGCCGAGGAGCCTGGCGCCCCCCGGCCACCCGCCTCGGAACGCCTCGACGTACGGCTGCGAGGTCACCGTCGCGAGGAGGAGCGCGGGGAAGAGGATGACGCCCAGCTCGCCCACGAGCATCTGGCGCAGGGGATCGGTCGGCCTGAGCGCCTGCAGGGCGAATCCGAGCACCGAGACGAGGGCGAGGTACGCCGCCCCGTGGACGGGGCGCGGGCCGAGCGTGCCCGGCGGACGGAACGCCGCCGGTGGCGACTGCGCGGCCGGCCGCTCCGAGGCCCCCTCCTGCCGACCGATCGCCGCCGCGCCTGCGAGGACCGCGACCGCGGCCGCCGCGGGGAGCAGGAACGGATGGACGGCCTCCCGCGCCTGCGGGACGACGAGCCCCACCGCCGCGCAGGCGCCCAGCCCCGCGAGCGTCCCGAGCCCGCGCCCGCCGATCGCGATCGCCTGGGCGCAGCCTCCCGCCGCCGCAGCGAGGACCGGCACGAGGAGGAGGTCCGCCGCGCCGGGGCGCACCCCCGCGAGCGCCAGGCTCGCGAGCGCCGAACTGCAGGCGACGAGCGCGCCCCCGATCGCCTCCGCGAGGAGCGCGAGGCGAAGCCTGCGCCTCCCGATCGGAAGGACCAGCCGCGCGGTCCACTCCCCCTCCGCCATCGGGCGGCCGGTCCCCTCCCACGCCGAGGCGACCGCGCCCAGGAACGCCGCGAGGACCGCGGCGAAGAGGACCCAGCCGTCGCGCTCGGCGACCGTCGTCCAGCCCGACTCGACCGAGAGGCGGAGCGCGGGCCCCGCGAGGAACGGCACGACCACCGCCGCCGCGAGCCACGCCGGGCTCGCCGCGATCGACGCCGCGTCCGCGGCCAGCAGCCTCGAGACCGTCGCCTTCCTCATCATCGCTCCAGGAGCCTCTCGGGCCGGAACCCCAGGTGGTCCGCGCTCACGAGGCGGTACTCCACGCGGCCGCGCCTCCCCTCGACGGGCGGGGTCTCGTGCGGGAGGTGGAGGTGCCCGTACACGCACAGGTCGATCGAGAGCTCCTCGAGCAGCGCCGTCCACGGCGTCGCCTCGAGCCCCGCGAGGAGCGGCGGGTAGTGGAGGAGGGCGACGCGCGTGGCGGACTTCGGCATCCGCTCCGCGGACCGGCGCAGGCGGTCCAGCTCGCGCTTCACGTACTTCTCGTCGTCCGCGCCGTGCTCGGGCGTCCCCGGCAGCGACCAGCCGCGCGTCCCGCAGACGGCGACGTCGCCGAACGAGGCCGCGTCGTTCTGGAGAAAGACCATCCGCGCCGGGCACAGCGCGCGGACCTGCCCGACGCTCGACCACCAGTAGTCGTGGTTCCCCTTCACGAAGACCTTCGTCCCCGGCAGCGCCGCGATGAACGCGAGGTCGGGCGCCGCCTCGTCGAGCGTCATCCCCCACGAGAGGTCGCCCGGGCAGAAGACGACGTCCTCCTCCCCCACCGTCTCGCGCCACGCCACGGCGATCCGCGCCGGGTGGTCTTTCCAGTGGTCGCCGAAGACGTCCATCGGCTTGGCGACAGCGTGGCCCAGGTGCAGGTCGGAGAGGCCGAAGAAGCGCATGGCGGAACTATCATCTATCAAGGGCCACCTGACAACCTGTTCCTATCGGTTGACCGCGCGGCCCGGCCGGGCTAGGCTAATCCCCAACGCTACTCTCGACCAGCCCCGAAGGGGCGCATCATGACAGCCAGGGGCGAAGCCCCTGGAACCGGGCGATCCTCCCGTCAGGGAGCCCTGAAGGGGCGACTCATCTCGATGAGTCGCCCTTTCAGGGCTCCCCCCGACATGGCCACGAGCCCCAGGGGCTTCGCCCCTGGCTGTCTTGGCGCCGCCCCTTCGGGGCTGGAGTGGCGTTGTAGGACTGGAGAATCACCTTCATTCGAGGAATACAGATGACCAAGCAGCTTCTCTGGCTCGCCCTGGCCCTCCCCCTCTGCGCCGCCGACAACCCGAAGGTGGAGATGGAGACGACCTACGGCAAGCTGACCATCGAGCTCTACATGGACGACGCGCCGAACACGGTCGTCAGCTTCCTCACCCTCGCCGAGAAGGGATTCTACGACGGCCTGAAGTTCCACCGCATCATCAAGGGGTTCATGGCGCAGGGCGGCGACCCGGAGGGGACCGGCCGCGGCGGGCCCGGGTACGGCCTCCCCGCGGAGTTCAACGCCCGCAGGCACGTCCGAGGGACCCTCTCGATGGCGCGGACCTTCGAGCCGAACACCGGGGGGAGCCAGTTCTTCCTCTGCTTCAAGGAGGTCCCCTTCCTCGACGACCAGTACACCGCGTTCGGCCAGGTCGTGGAGGGGGACGAGGTCCTCACGAAGATGGAGACCGAGGCCGGCGCCGACCGCGACCCGCAGCCCCCGCGCGCCGAGGTGAAGATCGTGAAGGTGAAGGTCCTCTCGAAGCCCGACAAGCTCCCGACGCTCGTGACGCTGAAGGAGGACCAGACCCCCTTCCTCGGCATCCAGGGCATCGACATCAAGGCGCAGGGGCGCGGCGTGGCGATCACGAGCCTCATCCCCCAGGGCGGCTGCGCGCAATCGGGTCTCCACGAGGGGGACCTCATCGAGAAGATCGGCGGAACCGACGTGAAGACCCTCCAGGACTACGCGAAGGCGATCGTCGCGATGAAGCCGGGCGACAAGCTGACCTTCACGGTCCGCCGCGGCGACGAGAGCGTCGACGTCCCCGTCACGGCCCTGCGCATGCAATAGGACTAGGATGCCCGAATACGTCATCCAGACGACCGAGCTGACCAAGGAATACCGGGGCTTCTGGAAGATCTCGAAGCACCGCGCGCTCGACGGGCTCAACCTGTCCGTCGAGCGCGGCGAGATCTTCGGCCTCCTCGGCCCGAACGGCTCGGGGAAGACGACGACGATGAAGCTCCTGCTGGGGCTCATCTTCCCCACCCACGGCTCCGCCCTCGTCCTCGGCCGCCGCCCGTCCGACGTCGAGACGAAGCGCAAGATCGGATTCCTCCCGGAGGAGTCGTACCTCTACCGCTTCCTGAACGCCGACGAGACGCTCGACTTCTACGCGCGGCTGTTCGGGCTGAAGAAGGCGGTGCGCCGCGAGACGATCGACCGCCTCATCCACCTGTTCGGGATGGAGAAGGCGCGCAAGCGTCCTCTCAAGGAGTACTCGAAGGGGATGGCGCGCCGCATCGGATTCGCGAGCGCCCTCGTGAACGACCCCGAGTTGATCTTCCTCGACGAGCCGACGAGCGGGCTCGACCCGATCGTCAGCCGGCAGCTCAAGGACCTGATCCTCGACCTCAAGGCGAGGGGGAAGACCGTCGTCATGACGAGCCACCTGCTCGCCGACATCCAGGACGTGTGCGATCGGATCGCGATCCTGCACGAGGGGAAGCTGCGGAAGATCGGCACGGTCCGGGACCTCCTCCGCGTCCCCGACACCCTCACGATCACGGTGAAGGACCTCCCGGACGGAAAACGCGAGGCTGTGACGGGCGCCATCGCCGCCGCAGGAGGAACCGTCGTCTCGATCGAGCACCAGAGCGTCACGCTCGAGGACCTCTTCATCCGCACGATCCGGGAGTCGAAGGATGGCGCCGATCTGGGCGGTCGCTAGCCTCACCATCCGGGAGGCGATCCGGAGACGGGCCTTCCTCGTGATGGCCGTCTTCGGGGTCTTCCTCCTCGCGTCATCGGCCTTCTTCCCCGCGATGACCCCCGAGGGGCAGGTGCGCTTGGTGATCGTGTGGTCCCTCCGCGCCACGACGCTCTTCGGGATCCTCGTGGTCGTCTTCGTCTCCTCGCTCTCGCTTCCGCTCGACATCGAGGAGAAGCGGATCTTCATGATCGTGACGAAGCCGATCTCGCGGCCGGCGCTCTTTCTCGGGAAGCTCCTCGGGTTCGCGATTCTCCTCGCGTGGTTCGTCGTGGTCATGGGCGCGCTCTCCCTCGCCTACATCTACGTCGTCGCCAAGAAGGCGGGGACCGCCGGCGCGCCGGCCCTCCTCATGCGCGAGCGGCTGGAGGCGCCCTGCGCGAGGATGGTCCGAGAGGGAGTCGAGGAGTCGAGCTTCTCCCTCGAGGAGCCGCCCCGGATCTGGGCCCTCAGGCCGGGGCTCGACTTCGCCACGTGGAATTTCCGGGGGATCGTCTTCACGCCTCTCCCGCCTGGCTGCGTCGGGCGTACGTTGTCCGTGGCGATCCGAGTGCACCTCCAGCCGCGCCCCCCCGGCGGCGCGGCGCGCGCGAAGCTCCGCGTGATGGCGTATACGCACCTCAAGTCCCCGGACCAGCTCATGAAATCCTTCCTGTGGAAGGAGGTCGAGGACGGCGGCGTCCTCGCATTCGACATCGTCCCGGACAGCTTCGGCTACGAGGCCGGCGACATGAGGGTCGCGATCCTCCAGCCACCGGATTCGCCCGGGTGCCTCGGCGTGAGCCCCCTCGACGCGTATGCGGAGATCGTGAACACGTTTAGAGATGGCCATACGGAGGTGGAGTACCACTACGACGCCTTCTCCTGCACGATCGGGGGGAAGTACCTCGAGAACCTCGCCGAGACGGAGCTGGAGACCTACTACAACGTCAAGTCGGACCTCTACGCGCAGGTCGTCCACGAGCAGAAGGTCGTCGCGCGGTGGGAGTTCGCGGGGCTCGACGCGAGCGACTTCGATCGCGAGGCGACCGTCGAGATCCGACTCCCGATCAAGGCGCCGATGCTGAAGTTCGGCTACCTCATCGTCACCGTTCGAGACCCCGCCGGCAACGTGCTCGACCGGCGCAAGCTGCGCGTCCCGGCGAACGAGCCTGTGACGATCCCGCTCGACCCCGCCTGGGTCGCCAAGGGCGCGATCGCCGTGGAAGTGGAGCGCGGGGAGCCGGACACGATCCTGACCGTCGTCCCGGGCGGCGTGGCGCTCCGGACCCGCGGCGTGACGTTCGCGTACGCATACGCCGGCGCCCTCGTCATGTCGTACCTCCTGCTCCTGCTGCTGCTCGCGATCATCCTCCCCTGCTCGACGTGGCTCTCCGGACCGGTGAGCCTCTTCGTCGGGATCGCGTTCTTCCTGTTCGGCCTCTCGCTCCAATCGGTCCACGAGAACATTATCCACGTCGAATCCGTGATCCGCACGACGGAGGTGGTCGAGGCCATGGGGGGCGAGGAGGGCCATCACCACTCGGGTGCCGAAGTGCCGTTGTGGGCGCTTCGCGCGTCGAAGTTCCTGCTGCAGCACATCGTCCTGCGGCTCTTCCCCGAGATCGACCGCTTCGAGACAATCGACTTCCTCGAGAGGGGGACCGTCATCCCGCTCCGTCGAATCGGGAGCGCCACGCTGTACGTGTTCCTCTACACGCTCGCAACGTCGATCCTGGCGTCGCTGATTCTCCGCTTCCGGGAGTTCCGCTGATGGAAAGGTCCGCCTCCCCCCGCGTCGCGCAGGCCGTCCTCCTCGTGCTCCTCTTGGGGGGGCTCTGGGTGTCGCAGCGGGCCATCGACGGGTCGCCCGAACGCAAGGAGGCGACCGCGGAGCGCCCGCTCGTGGGCCTCTCAGCGGACCAGGTCGTGACCGACTACGTCGGGGTCCTGTTCCTCGGGGGCTTCCGCGCCCTCGTGGTCGACGCGCTCTGGCAGCGCGCGCAGGCGCTGGACGAGCAGCAGCAGTACTACGAGATGCTGGCGACGACGGCGCTCATCGTGCGGCTCCAGTCCCACTACGCGAAAGTCTGGAGGGAGCAGGCGTACAACATGGCCTACAACATCTCCTGGCAGCAGGAAGACCGCGAGCAGCGCTGGCAGTGGATCCAGCGGGCCCTCGACCTCCTCGAGGATGCGCGAAGGCGCAACCCGAAGGCCGTGCTCCTCTCCGAGCAGACGGCATTGATCTACTTCCACCGGATCCCCTTCGAGGAATACCTGAAGCGCCGCGTGCGGCAGACCGACCCGCAGCACCGGGAGTGCCACGAACTGGCCGAGGAGTGGTACGCCACGAAACGCAGCATGGCGATGGCGGAGGGGGCGGCCAAGGGGAGGCCCCTCGACTACCTGGTCAATGACGCGGGGGCCATCGTCGAGTCGCGCTACGAGCTGGGGCTGACCCGCCTCGGCCTCGCGGTCGCTGCGGCGCGCGCGGGAAAGGCGACGGAGGCGCGCTCTCTCCTCGCGAAGGCCGAAAAGGCCCTCCTCTCGGCGAGTCAGGAGAGCTCCTACATCGCCACCTATGCGGGCGACCCGACCTTCTGGCGAAACCGCGCGATGCTCTACCGCGAGGTGGCGCGGTCGCGAACCGTGCTCGCCCCGTGCCTCCTGGACACGACGAGGGCGTGGGTCGAGCGGATCCTCGCCGCGCCGCTCGCCGCCGACGCGAAGTGGCCCGAGGAGGTCCTCGCAAGCGCATGGCGCGTGGTCCAGCGCTGGCAGGAGCTGTCGACGTATCCCGTGCAGTACTTCGTCATGCAGGGCGTCCTCGACTCGGCGACGGACGCCTTCTCCCTGTGGGACGCGGGGAACGCGGCCGGGGCGAAGGCGCTCCTCGAGGCGCGCGCCGCGTTCTGCGAGTCGTTCAACCCCGCCGACTACGGCTGGAAGGAGTTCGCGATCGGGCTCCGCTCGCTCGAGGCCGCCCTCGCGAAGGAGCAGGCGGGCAGCGTCGCGGGCCCGGGCGCCGCGATCGCGAGGGAAGAGGCCCGTCGCATCTACCGCCTCTTCATCGATCGCTCCCTCCGCCTGGACGTCGACCGCCTCCGCGAGCGGATGGATCGCCTGCCGAGGTAGCCTTCGGAACTCCAACTTCAAGCACCAACTCCAACGAACTCCAAATCCAATTCCAATCCCCGGGCCGGGCGGTTGGAGTTCGAGTTGGAGTTTGTTGGAGTTGTGGCTTGGAGTTGGAGTTGCGGCACCCTCCCAGGAAATGCCGCTTGCGCCGCCCCCCGCCGATTCGCTATCCTATCGGGCCCTTTTGTGCAGGAAACCGCAGACGGCGGGGAGGCTCCCATCGACCGCATCCATGAGCTGGCGCTCCTCTGCGCCAGGTCCGCCGACGAGAAGAAGGCGGAGGGGATCGTCATCCTCGACATCTCCCGCATCATCCCGATCGCCGACTACTTCGTCATCGCCAGCGGCAAGAACAAGAAGCAGGTCCAGGCGATCGCGGAGGAGATCTCCATGCGCATGAAGGCCGCCGGCCTCCGGCGGATCGGCCTGGAGGGGATGGACGAGGGGACCTGGGTCTGCGTCGACTACGGCGACATCATCGTCCACCTCTTCCACGAGGACGTGCGCGCCTTCTACGAGCTGGAGACGCTCTGGGCCGACGCGCCCCGCGTCGAATGGCAGGCGGAGGCGAAGGCCGAAGCGAAGGGGACGTAGGGTGGCGTACAACCCGGACAACCTCGTGATCGTCCAGTCGGACCGCACGGTCCTGCTCGAGGTCGACCACCCGCGCTACGAGGAGGCCCGCGACGCCCTCGCGCGGTTCGCGGAGCTGGAGAAGTCGCCGGAGCACGTCCACACCTACCGCATCAGCCCCCTCTCGCTCTGGAACGCCGCCTCGAGCGGGATGACCGTGGCGGAGGTGATCGCCTCGCTCGAGAAGCACGCGAAGTACGACGTCCCGAAGAACATCACGACCGAGGTCGAGGACGTCATGGGGCGCTACGGGCGGATCAAGCTCGAGCGCGCGGAGGGGATCGCGGGGCTCGTCCTCTCCGCCACCGACGACGCGCTGGTCGCGGAGATCGGCCGCCAGCGGACCGTGATGCCCTACCTTCTGCGCAAGCTCGACGCGCGGCGCTACGAGGTCGCCCCCGCGCACCGCGGTCTCGTGAAGCAGGCGCTCATCAAGGTCGGCTACCCTGTCGAGGACCTCGCGGGGTACATGGACGGCGCGGCGCTGCCGATGGCGTTCCGCGAAAAGACCGCTAGCGGGAGGCCGTTCCAGCTCCGCGACTACCAGCGCGCGGCGGTCGACTCCTTCTACGCAAGCGGATCGGCCCGCGGCGGGAGCGGTATCCTCGTCCTGCCGTGCGGCGCCGGGAAGACCGTCATCGGCATCGGCACGATGGTCCGCTACCAGATGCAGGCGCTCATCGTCTGCACGAACATCACAGCGGCAAGGCAGTGGCGGAGCGAGATCCTCGACAAGACCACGATCCTCCCCGACCAGATCGGCGAATACAGCGGGGAGTCGAAGCTGATCCGCCCCGTCACGATCGCGACGTACCAGATCCTCACCTACCGGAAGGAGAAAGGGGACGTCTTTATCCATTTCGACGTCTTCAACCGGCAGGATTGGGGGATCATCATGTACGACGAGGTCCACCTCCTCCCCGCGCCGGTCTTTCGCGCCGTCGCGGAGATCCAGGCGAAGCGGCGGCTCGGCCTCACGGCGACGCTCGTGCGCGAGGACGGCCGCGAGGACGACGTCTTCTCCCTCATCGGCCCGAAGCGCTACGACGTGCCCTGGAAGGACCTGGAGCGGCGCGGGTGGATTGCGAAGGGGATCTGCACCGAGATCCGAGTGGGGCTCGACTCGGAGCGAAAATTCGAGTACGCGGTCAGCGAGGACCGGCAGAAGTTCCGCCTCGCCTCGACGAACCCGAAGAAGCTCGAGGTCATCCCGGGCATCCTGGCGCGCCATGCGGGCGAGAGCGTGCTGGTGATCGGGCAGTACCTGGACCAGCTCGACAAGATCAGCTACGAGTTCAAGGCGCCGATCATCACCGGGAAGACGCCGAACAAGCAGCGCGAGAAGCTCTACGGGGAATTCAAGCAGGGGCTCATCCGGCTGCTGATCGTGTCGAAGGTGGCGAACTTCGCGGTCGACCTGCCGGAGGCCTCGGTCGCGATCCAGGTGAGCGGGACGTTCGGGTCGCGCCAGGAGGAGGCGCAGCGGCTCGGGCGCGTGCTGCGGCCGAAGTCGGGCGACAACCTCGCCTATTTCTACTCGCTCGTGACGCGGGATACGAAGGAGCAGGACTTCGCCTTCAACCGACAGCTCTTCCTGACGGAGGAGGGGTACCGGTACGAGATCAAATACGCGGAGGACGGCCTCGCGCCGCTGCTCGAGGTGGTCCCGCCCGCGGTGGGGCCTGCGGACGTCGCCATCCCGCAGGCGTAGATGGAGTGGCGCCCGCGAGGGCGCCATGGAGAGGCGCCCGTGAGGGCGCCGTGGATCGCCGCCCGTGAGGGCGGCTGCGAGTGCGATGGACCCACGCATCCAGGAAATGGTCGGCGAGGTGTCCGCGGCGAACCTGAAGAGCCGCGTCGATCTCCTCTCCCGCTTCGGGACGCGCAACACCTTCTCCCCGGCCCCCAGCGACCGGCGGGGGATCGACGCCGCGCGCCGGTTCCTCCAGGCCGAGTTCGAGCTCTACGCCTCCGAGGGCCGCCTCACGCTCGTCGTCGACCCCTTCCGCGCCGAGGCGAACGGGCGGACGGCCGACGTGGCAAACGTCGCGGCGCGCCTCCCGGGCTGCCAGGTGCAGTCGGCGGAGCGGACCTACGTGATCGGCGCGCACTACGACTCGCGGAACGCGGACCGGTACGACGGCGAGCGCGACGCCCCTGGCGCGAACGACGACGCGAGCGGCTGCGCCGTGGTCCTCGAGCTCGCGCGGATCCTCTCGCGGCGGGAACTCGAGGCCAGCGTCGTCTTCGTCCTCTTCGCCGGCGAGGAGCAGGGCCTCCTCGGCAGCCGCCACTGGGTCGCGGGCGCGCGGGGGAGAGGGGTGTTCGTCGACGCGATGTTGAACAACGACATCGTCGGCAACGTGCAGGGCGGCAACGGCGCAACGGACGCCGCGGGCGTGCGCCTCTTCAGCGACGGCGGTGACGCGGACGGCGAGTCCCCCTCGCGCCAGCTCGCGCGGTACGCGCGGGAGGTCGCGAAGATCTACGTCCCCGGATTCGATGTGCGCCTCGTCTTCCGCAGGGACCGCCTGGGACGCGGAGGGGACCACCTGCCGTTCCACGAGGCGGGGTATCCGTCCGTGCGGTTCACGGAGGCGCTCGAGGACTACTCGCGGCAGCACCAGGACATGAAGGAGTGGCAGGGGAGGCCGTACGGCGACCTGCCGGAGTGGGTCGACTCGGAGTACCTGGCGAAGGTGGCGAAGGTGAACCTCGCGACGATCGCGAGCCTCGCGCTCGCCCCTGCGCCGCCGAGGGAGGTCGAGCTGCGCGGGGCGAGGTCGCACGTGACGAAACTTGCCTGGATGGGGGGGACGGAGCCGGACCTCGCGGGGTACGAGGTGCTCGTGCGCGCGACGACAGCGCCGGAGTGGGAGCGGACGATCGAGGTCGGGAAGGCGACGGAGTACGCGATCGCGGGGCTCGCGCCCGACGACTCGTGGTTTGCGGTACGATCGGTGGACCAGCACGGCCACAGGAGCCGTGCGGTGATCGCGATGCCCAAGTTGGAGTAGCGCCCGATGGAGTAGCGCCCGCAAGGGCGCTATGGACTAGCGCCCGCAAGGGCGCGATGGAGAGGCGCGCGTGAGCGCGCCGTGGAGAGGCGCCCGTGAGGGCGGCAGCGAGCGCGATGACCGTGGAACAATTCGGCGTCGTCATCAATCCGCACTCGAAGAAGAACAAGCGCCGCCCCCATCGGGTGGAGCGCTTGCAGGCGATCGTCGGCCCCTACGGGATCGTCCGCGAGACGCGCTCGCTCGACGAGCTGGGCGACACGCTCGTCGACTTCCGCCGACGCGGCCTCCGCTACTGGGTCTCCGACGGCGGCGACGGGGCCCTCCACTGGCTCATCAACAAGGGGCTCGAGACGGCCCCGGACGACCCAGGCTTCCTCCCCTGCGCGCTCCCGACGAACGGCGGCACGATCGACTTCGTCGCGCGAAAGGTGGGCATCGTCGGCCACTCCGACGCGATCCTCCGCCGCCTCACCGAGCGCTGCCGCGAGGGCGCGACCGTGCCGACGCGCGAAGTCGACTCCCTCGAGATGACCGGCACGCGCGTGGTCGATGGCCGCGAGGTCCCCTACCGCCGCCTCGCGTTCGCCGCGGCGCTCGCGGGGGTGGCGCGCAACTTCTTCGACCTCTACTACGCGGCGCCGACGCAGGGCCCGGTGACGATCGCGAAGATCCTCGCCTGCGCGGCGCGATCGATCATCCTCGGCGCGACGCCGCTTGCGCGGATCGCCTCGTTCCCCCCGCGTTGGACGCGCTACATCGACACGCTCGCGCGCCCCGAGAAGGCGCGCGTGCACATCGACGGGCGCGAGCTGCCCTGGACGGAGTACACGGCGCTGAACGTAGGCGCATTCAAGATCAACACCGGCGGCGTGGTGAAGGTCTTCACGCACGCGGGGAACGGGAAGATGCACGTCATCGCGGGGAAGCCTGGGCACATGGAGCTGCTCGCCGACCTGCCGATGCTCCTCACCGGTGGGAAGCTGCGCGAGTGGAACCTGTGGGACGGGCCGGCGACCTCGCTCGAGGTCGACTGCCCCGAGGGCCTCGACCCCGTCCTCGATGGGGAGTTCCTCCGCGGCGTGCGCTCCATGCGCATCCGCCCCGGCCCGAAGATCCGCATCGCGCGGGTCAGCGGATAGGGGCACTGCGGAAGTCGGGAGCCCGCGGAGCGGGCGACAGACACTAGCTGCGGGCGCAAGCCCGCAGGTCTCTCCGTGCGCGACGACATCGAGCCCGCGAAGCGGGCGACAGAGCTCCGAAGATGCAGGCATGCCCCTCGAACTGCGGCGAGGATTGACGCGGCGCGTGGCCTGCCCTACGCTCATGGACGGCAACGCCGTTCGAGGAGGGTTCCTTGGCCCGGTCCCGCAAGCCATCGCCCTGCTTCTACTTGATCGCGGGGCCGAACGGCTCGGGCAAGACGACCTTCGCGATGACGTTCCTGCCGCGATACGCAAGGACGTACGAGTTCCTGAACGCGGACCTCATCGCGAAGGGCCTCTCCCCACTCCGCCCCGAGGCCGCTGCGATCTCTGCGTACAAGATCGTATTGAAGGAGATGGACCGGCTCGCTGCTGCGCTCGTCAACTTCGCCGCGGAGACGACACTCACCGGAAAGGGCTACATCGAGAGGGTGCGACGGTTCACGGATCTGGGGTACCACTGCCATCTGTACTTCCTTTGGCTGCCCCTTCCCCTCGCCATCGAGCGTGTGGCTGACCGTGTCCGCGCTGGCGGTCACGCCGTTCCGGTCAATGTGATCGTACGTAGGCATGAGGCCGGCCTCCGGAATCTCAGCGCGCTCGATTTCGGGCTGTTCCAGGAGGTGAGATTGCTCGATAATACCGGGGCCGTACCAAGAGACATGGCGATCTTCGTGCGCGGCCGTTGGCAGTGGATCGATCCGACAGCCAATTCGCTCATCGAGGGAGCTCGGTCTTGACCCGCAAAGCCAGCACGCTGAGCATGACCCATGAAGCGGACGCCGTGCTCCTCGCGTTGCGGAGAGCTGTGGCCGAGGCCATCCAATCGCATTGGCGCATGGGCCGGCCTGTCAGCGCCTGGAAGAACGGTCGCGTCGTGTGGATCTACCCCGACGGCCACGAGGAGCTGGTGCCACCTGGCCCGCGGCCCAGGCAAGGACGGAATGGGCGAGGGCAGAGACAACTGCCATGAATGCCGAGCCACTCGAGAGCCACGCGCGGACTGTGCGTCCGGGCAGCGAAGAGGGTACTCCCACGCTCGGAGTTTTGGCTGTAGCCCTGTGCGCGATCGCCGCCGTGGTTCTTGCCGGATGCACCTACCAGGTCACGCGATACGACTGGTCTGGGATCGAAGAAGGCCTGCTTCTGGGTCTCGGACTGCCATGCGCTGGACTCGTCGGCATTCCCCTCATGCTCGCTCTCGCCGTCAAGGCCGACAGGCCAACCCGGACCCATCGCTACTGAAGCACGAGCGTGCCGTACGTGCTCGGGTGCGCCGTCGTCGAGGGCTGCCAGGCGAGCGCCCCCTTCTGCCGCGGGCAGTAGCGGCCCACGTTGAATGCCCAGGTCGTCCCCTCGTCCACCGAGGAGCCCAGCGCCTCCAGAGGCACCGACAACTCCACGGTCCAGCCCGTCTCCGTCCGCGCCGTCTTCGCCTCCCACGGCGCGTTCCACCGCGGGTCGCGCACCTGCCCGGCGGGCGGGAACGACGTCTTCAGGTCGAACAGCGTCCCCGCCGCGTTCACCATCACCTGGTACGCCCAGTTCCGCTCGTTCGTGGGGTCGAGCGCGATCGCGATCGAATCGTCCGAGATGATCGCTATCGAGTCGCGCTGCTTGCAGAACGCCCGAATCCGCTTCGGCTCCGGGTCGTCGCATCGCGCCGCCACGTAGAGCCGCTCGCCGTCCCGCACCACCCACACCGCCGTCTCCCCCACCACCCCCTTCATCCCGCTGATCGCCGAAAGGCCCCCGAGCCGGCTCGCGTCGCTCCAGCAGCCGTCGTCGAGCACGCCGTCGAGCACCGGCGCCTTCTCGACGCGAGGGGCCTTCGCCATCCGCCGCACCACGAGCGAGGCCTCTACGGGCACGTCGAGCCGGTCGAGGTAGCGGTAGGTCATCCGGATCGTCGGGAGCGGGAACGGCTCCCGCGCGTCTTTCACGCGCAGGTGGAACACCATGGCACTCGAGGCCGCGAGCCCGCCGTTCGCCTTCGCCGCCGTGATCGGCTCCGACGGCGGGTCCGCGGTCCACGCCGTCCCGGAGGTGTCCCACCGAGCCTCGCTCCCGACGCCCCCCTCCGCCTGTGGCGTGAACGACACGCTCACCGCCACCTCCGCAGGCCCCTCCGTCTCGGGCAGGTCCACGGCCTGCACGCCGATGGTGTCGTGCTGGACGCGACCCACCGCCTCCCGCTGCTCGTAGGTGATCGCATCCTGCGGCATCACCCCGTCGGGCCCCAGGATCGCCGCGTCGACGCGGTCGCCGTCCACCGTGACCCAGAGGAACCCATAGAAATCCCCCTTCGCGGCGACCTTCGAGTTCTCCCCGCCCACGGAGCCCGTGATGTGGTAGGGGATCCCGTCGATCTCGCGATAGCAGAACCCGTGGTAGTGCCCCGTAAAGACCCGCGTCGCCTTCCCCTCGCGCAGCACCTTGTGGAGGCCGTCCTCCTGCCCCTTGTCGAGGGCCGCATACCAGAACGGCTTGTGCATGAAGACGAATCTGTGACGTGCGCCCGCGGCCTTCGCGAGGTCGTCGCGGAGCCACGCGACCTGCGCATCGGGGACCTGCGCGAACTCCTCCGTGCGGCTGTTGTCGACAATCGTGAAGTGGACCTCGCCGACGTCGAACGAGTAGTTCGCGTCGTGGCCGACCTCCTCCTTCCAGAGCTTCTCGCTCTCGTCGTCCCAGATGTCGTGGTTGCCCGGGGTGTACCAGACGGGGCAGGAGAGCTTCGCGTAGGTGTCCTTCACGAGCTTCCACTCGGCGCGCGCGCCGTCCCAGTCGCTCGTGTACCCCTCGATGTTGTCGCCCGTGTTTATGAGCAGGTCGGGGCGCATGCGGTCGGCGGAGGCGACCATCCGCTCGAAGACCGCCTGGTCCGCGCCGTGCGTGCGGTCGCCAAAGACGGCGATGCGCAGCTTCTCAGCGGCGGCAGATGAGACAAGCAGAAGGAGGAGGATGAGTGCCTTCATGTTCGATACTCCTAGCCCGGATTATTCATGAAGGCCCCGCGGGCCTTCATGAATAATCCGCCCTGCGGGCCGCTCCGCCCGCCCTGCGGGGCGGGCTTCGCGCGACAGCCCCGCCCATCGCGCGACACACGGTGTCGCGCGACGGTCGGCCCGCGGCTCCAGGCTGCCACGG
>Ga0209514_10002941_pt1 | contig 25381 bp, 24 predicted proteins | sample Subgrocontami58m_FD_187452 | JGI IMG/M metagenome (GOLD analysis project Ga0209514, IMG submission 187452) | Subsurface groundwater microbial communities from S. Glens Falls, New York, USA - GMW37 contaminated, 5.8 m (SPAdes) (version 3) | ecosystem: Environmental > Aquatic > Deep subsurface >...
CTGCCCAATGTCGCCGAGGGCATTCGCCTCTTCAAAGAACACGGATATCTGATAATCGTTGTCACCAATCAATCCGGCGTGGCCAGGGGATTCTTCGATGAAGAGCATTTGGTGCTGATTCACAAAAAACTGCTGCGTATGCTGAAGGATGCAGGGGTCGTGATTGATGACATCTATTATTGTCCGCACCATATCGAAGGAATTGTAGAGGAGTACAGGGTCGAGTGTGATTGCAGAAAGCCCCGGCCAAAGATGTTCCTTGACGCCGCGCGGCAACATCGCATTGACCTTACCAAATCCCTGATGATTGGCGATTCAGAGACAGACATGCAGGCCGGCAAAAACGCAGGATGCACGTCTATCCTGATAAGAAACGGATGCCCGGATGGCACGAAGAGCGGTTCCATGACCGGAACTAATTATGTCGTGAAAGATTTACTGGAGGCTGCGAGGCTGTTTGTTCGGTATAAAAATTAGTGAAAAACCGTCAGGTGTGTAGAGATCGTTTTCGGTGGTTTTTATTTCAAATAATGTGAGGAGGAAAAAAAATGTTGAAGAGGTTTGGTGTTGGTCTTGCTTTTGTAGGGGCATTTATATTTGTAGGTAGCAATTTGTTCGTTAGTTCTGTGAGGGCTGAAGAGCAGGCAGATGATGCAATGCAAAAGCTGGAAGAAGTGGAGGGTGCGGCTAAAAATAAGGTAGAAGAGGCCATGAAGAAGTTAGAAGAAGTGAATGATGAGACCAAAAAGAAGGTAGAAGATGCCAGGAAGAAGTTAGAAGAAGTCGAGAATGAGGCCAGGAAGAAGGGCGAAGAACTGGACGACGAGACCAAAAAGAAGGTGGAAGAGGCTAAGAAAAAGTTAGAAGAAGCGGAGGGAGAAGCCAGGAAGAAGATAGAGGATGCTAAGAAGAAGGGAGAAGAAGTGCATGAAGAGACCAAAAAGACGGTTGAGGATGCCAAGACGAAGCTAGAAGAAGTGGAGAGTGAGGACAAGGAGGCTAAGAAGAAGGGAAAAGAGACTAAGGAGAAGGAAGAAAAAGCCAGTAAGAAGAAAAAAGAATCTAAGAAGAAAAAAGAAGATAAGAAGTAAGAGGTATATCCTCAGAAGCCAAATCAGTAACGGAGGAATTATCCATAGAAACAAAACGAAACTCTGTTTGAGGAGCCACAGCCTCTTATGTAAAAGAAGCCACACCATTGGAAATGTCCCCGATGGTGTGGCTTCTGTTTCGAAATTATTTAGGAGTTCCGGTTTCTTTTACCACCCAATCCAGATAAGTTTTTGCGCCATGCGTAATGGGCACGGCAATAATCTCCGGCACTTCATAGCTGTGCAGTTCTTTGACGCGTTTTGCTACGGTATCGAATAGTTCTTCCCGCGTCTTCATTATCATCAACGCCTCGCGCTCAATATTCAATTTCCCCTGCCACTTGAAAATAGACTCGATCGGTTGCACAATATTACAACAGGCAACTTTTTCCTCTTCCACCAAGGTTTGCCCAATCTTTCGCGCTTCTTCCGTAGAACCAGCCGTTACAAAAATCACCATTGTTTTTGTCATGCCAGACCCCTTTCAATTGTCTGCTTGTCGCAGACGCCACCGTGTCTCTTTAAAAGGTATTCTATTTCTTTGCTGCCCTCTTCATCCCGTGTTACATATACCAGCGTACATCGGCATCCTTTGGGGTTTTTGCAAGCCGTGTGGGGAGGTTTTATATTGTGGAGTGTTTTGTGGCCTGGCAACAGATGCCTTCCGTCCAGCGCCTTACATACGTCGCAGGTGTTGCCGTCTTTGGATGCTGAGTAATAGACGTAGGCTATTTCTTTGACCTGGGTGCTGACCACTTCATGGTCAGGTTTTTTCTCTTTCCGATACCGGTAAGTCCGGGAGGTTCGTTTTTCCGCTCCCCCCTTTATACGGTTTCTTATCAGATAATAAACGAGCCAGACTGCTATTAAAAATACCAGGAAACGTATCATGAAAACCTTTAGTTATACAACGCGCCTTCACACCTGGGGTGTAATTTTAGGCTTTCTCAGCATGAATAAAAACAGCCCGCCGACGACCAGTATCGCCTGCGTCAGTATGATGCTCTTGATCCATATCGCAAAACATCGCCACAGCAGTTCCGTGCCGCGTGTCTGCTCAATTGCAACGGAGACGCGCATAAAGGCATAGATAGAAATCAGCGCTATGAGTATCGCCATAATGATTATGATAAACCCCTTCAGTTTCTGTTTCATAATTCTTTATCTTTCACTTGTCATGTTTTTCAAAGGTAACGATCACTTCTTCCGGTTCTTTCTGCGTATTCACCGTTTCTACGCTCTTCGCCTGCGACGTGGAACACACTGTCATTGCACTCTTATACTCTGTAAATGCCTCGTCTATCATGTCCTTTTCTTCGTATATATACGCCAGATTACAACGGGCGCCAACGTTTTCCGGGTCGGAACTCACGGTCTTCCTGAATTCTTCAATGGCATTTTCCACCATATTTTTTCCCGCATAAGCCAGCCCAAGGCTGAAATGTGCCTTTGACGAAGCGGGGTTCAATCCCAACAGCTTGTTCCACGTAGCAATCGCGTCGTCGTAGTAACCCTGTTGCAGATAGACAGCGCCCAGTTTGTCATAAGCCTCCAGGAAATTTGGATTGGTGGTGATGGATTTGTTAAACATAATTGCGGCCTTATCGAGCGCCCCACGTTCGGCATACGCCTCGCCCAGCTTGTACAGCGCCCGGGTGCTGTCAGGGTTTGTTTTTGTGATATTTTCAAATTCCAGAATGGCCTCTTCACAGAGTCCTTTGCCGTAATACGCCTCGCCGAGGCTGAGACGCACCATAATGTTGGAAGGGTCTTTCGATAAAATCCCCTTGTATACCTGTATGGCCTCGTCCAGCATCCCTTTCGCTGCATACGTATTACCCAGATAACACGATGCAAGCAGGTCGTTGGGGTTTTCATTCACAGCCTTTTTAAATGCGGCTAATGCCTCATCAAAAAACCCTCGTGTGTAATAATTATAGCCAGCCACGCTTTCCGGCGCTATTTCCTTGCTGGCGACCTGATAAGCCCTGGTTTTTTCGTAGGTTTTTTTTCCTTCCCTGGCAAGTTCCAGATTTTTCATGGCTTCCATGTCTGTGGGATTTATTTTCAGCGCCAGATTATGTTCCGCGATAGCCGCATCAAACATGTTTTTGCTCCGGTAGGCAAATCCGAGGTTGTCGTGCGCCTTGGAGTAATCAGGGTTGATCTTTACCGCCAGTTTAAATTCCGCTACTGCTTCATCAAACTTCTTCTGCCGGCAAAGCGCCACGCCGAGGTTGTTGTGCGCTTCCGCCAAATCCGGCTGGATCGTAAGCGCCCTCCTGAACTGTACAATCGCCTCGTCCAGCATGTCCTTGTTTACGTAGTTTGCCCCGAGGTTGTTGAACTCCATTGCCAACTGATACTGGTCGGCGCCCTTGCTTTTCCCGTGTTTTCCGTTTGACGAAGCGCATCCAAAAAAGCTCATGACTAGGCAGATACATATCACAGTTTTTAGCAACGGGCATCTGGATTTGGTCATTTTTCACCTGTAAAAATGCTGTATTTTAGAGTAAATTTAACTCAATTGCAGCCAATCCCGCATGAAACAATATCTTCATTAATTTATATAGAATCCATAGCAAAGTCAATAATAAAAAGGAGGAAGACGCTCTCTCGGTTGCTCACGACTGCAATAATGTCAGCACCTCCGTCCGCAGTTGGTTTGTCACCTGAATGGTATATTCACGATCCGTCCTTGAATTGTCAAAAGACAATGGTTTGCCAAAATTCATTTTAACGTACCTCTTTTCCGGACGGGAGAGCCATCCGCGTTTTGGCATAAACTGATTACTGCCGCAAATAGCCATCGGCACAACCCGCCGCCCTGATTTCAGGACAATCAGAGAAATGCCCCTTTTAAATGCGCCCAACTGCCCGTCCTCGCTGCGCGTTCCTTCAGGGAAAATCACCAGCGACTTTTTCGCCGTTAGTTTTTTTGCCGCCGTCAGGAGGGTTTCGTAAGCCCTTCTGTCTTCACCCCGTTGAATGGGAATGTGACCGGACGCCCTCATGTATGCTCCCAGTATTGGGACGTGAAAAATCGTATCCTTGGAAATAAAGCTAATGTTTATGGGAATGCACGCGAGTGAGAGCTTGATGTCCATCATGCTCTGGTGGTTTGAGATAAAGATAACCGGCTCGTCCCTTGGTATGTGCTCCAATCCGTGAATCTCTATTTTCATGCCGAGGAGTTTAAATGCGATGCGGCTAAAAAACCTTTCGATGGTATTAAAGGTGTTTTCTTTCTCTTTGGTGTCCATGCTTATAACGAGAGCCATCAATGTGGAAAACAGCCAGAGCGATACGAACAATAACCATGAATACACCGTGACTGCGATTTGATATAATTTATACATGTTTGTGCGCCTTCGCTCCTAAAAAAACCTTAAAACTCTTTATATTTGCTGTCGCTATTTTAGCTTCAAATTGCTGTTTTTCAATAGTTAAGATTTTGATTGACAAATTGTTGTTTAAGGCATAACCTTAAATTCGTAAAAATTATCCTAAGTCCTCTACCATTACCAGTTCCATGAAAGAGCTATTCTTTAAATCAATCCAAAGACTCAACGGCCTGTTTGATTTTATTCTCCTTTTAAACTCAAGGGGCAAAAAATCACAGGATAGCCAGGGCGTTATATGCGCGTCTTTGCGAACGGTCGGCAAGAGCGCCACGGCAAGTAGATTTTACGGCGGACTGGCGTTATTATTTTCAACGGGGTTATTGCTCCTGTTGGTGGGAGCGATGTGTATTTACGGTCTTTTACGATTCCCAATCTTCTTTGTCGCTTTCTATACGGGCAGCCTTCTTATCCTATTCTTCGTTTTCATACGAGCGCTCCTGTTGCCCTTACTGTCAGTGTCGAATAGAGAAAAGATTGCCCTGTTGATAGAGCAGAAATACCCTTCCTTAAACAACGCCCTTATCAGTTCGATCCAGTTGACCAGTTGCAAACTGCATAAGGAGAAGGTGGAATACTCCGGGCAACTGATTTTCTTGCTCGTGAATCATACCGCTGAGCAACTGGGACGACTCGACCTCCGCCGCGTAGTTAGTAAGAAATTTCTCCGGTTAAGCTGTAGTATTTTGTGCTTCTCAGCGTTTGTTTTTGGTACGGTCTGCGTATCCTACCGTCCACTGCTCGAAAAAAACCTTCCGCTTTTCTTCAGCTACCTGATTCATGAGAAAGGGATTGATGAGAAGGAATTGCCTTTTTATGTCGGCCCCGTTATCGGAGACATTACCATAAGTTATCGCTACCCGCTCTATGCGGGATTACAGCCAAAGACTGTGTACAATACCAGCGGGGACATTAAGGCACTCAAAGGAAGCGAGGTGCAGGTGAGCGCTATAAGCGACCGCGCCCTGGCCTCTGCGGCGATTGTCTTTAACGGTTCACTCAGGATTCCCCTTGTCGTAGAAAACGATAAAACAATGAAAGGCGCCATGTCGTTGCTTGAGAGCGGAACGTATGTCTTTGAGACCACCGACGCCGTGAACAGGACTTTTAAGGATGTAATACCCCACAATGTCCAGGTTGACTCCGATCAATACGCAGAGGTATCCATAAACGTCCCTGCAAAGGATATCACCGTCAATGAAAAGGACGTGGTAGAACTTAAATACACAACCAACGACGACTTTGGCGTAAGTGAGATTTCCCTCGTGTTCGAGCAGGAAGGTGAGAGAAAAACCAGGACGCTTACCAGCTTTAGCAAAAAACAACTCCAGTACAGCGGCGCTTATTCGTGGTCGTTAAGCGAACTAAACCTGAAACCGGACGATAAGATTCCCTACCACATAGAGGTCAAGGACAACGATACCATATCAGGTCCCAAGGTCAGCAGTTCAAAGACCTATTATTTAGAAATATACAGTTCCAGGAAGAAACATCAGGAACTGGTGCAATTGCAGGAGGCGCTCCTGCAGGAATTGCTTCACATGCTGTCCGACGACCTGACGAAACGGATTGACGACGAAAAATGCGCATCAAAAGATTATCTGGTTATGTCGCAGGAAGGTATTCAGGAACGGGCAGAGAGGATAATTCGCCTTTTTACCGACATTTTAGTGGGCATGCAGGAAGACACCCTTGCGAATTATAGCGTGTACTATTCGCTCGAAAACCTGAAAAACAAGTTCCGCACCGTCACGGAAAAAAAGCGGACTGCCATTCGGCAATCCCTGGATGACGTGGCAGAGAACACCGTTTTAACCTCCGTGTTAAATGGATTGCAAAAAATTCAGGACGAAGAAGCGACTGAGGTTGAAAATATCATCCTCTTCCTGAACGACTTAATCCAGAAGCAAAAGCTGGACGAGGTTGTAGATACGGGGAAAAACCTCATTCAGTCGCAGAACAATATTGAAAAACTGCTCGAAAAATTGCAGCAGGGGGAAGATGCGAAGCTCAGCGAGCAGGCGTGTTCAGAACTCAGGCGCATCGAGGAAACGATCCGGCAGATGATGGAAAAACTGATGAAAATGGCAGAGGGTGAGCACATGGACGAATTTTTAAATGAAGACGCCCTCAAGGCAATCGAGCAAAATGATATCATGAACGAGATGGACGCCATGAAGGAGGCGTTTAATAAGGGCGATTTAAACGAGGCGCTGAAGGCCGCACAGCGACTGCTTTCCGCCCTTCAGGGGATGATGGACCAGATGAAATCTTCCTCAAAAAAACTGGCGGATTCGTCCTTTTCCGACATGCTCAATGACGCAAACCAGCTCATGGATAAAATATCCGAACTGGAGGGTAAACAGAGAACGCTTACTGAAAATACCGACAAACTGAAGAAAGACATTCAAAAACGCACTTCTGAATCTACCAATGAAACCTTTAAATCGTTTTTCGAGAAACAGCAAAAAAGGGTTGAAGCGATAAAAAAAGACCTTTCTGAAACGAAGGAAACCCTTGCGGGAAATGAGCTGCTCCAGGAATATCTCCGCGTCAACCGCGACCTAAAACGCATGGCGGAGGAAAGGGAGACCGTGGCAGGCAGATTTAGTGAATTTTTCGACAGCGACGACGCAGAGGTTGATGAATTTCAAAAAGAGTCTGATAAGTTGGTTGAGCTATCAAAGAGAAACGCCGAGCTAAACCGGGAGATCAACAAAGACCCCATGCAGCGGGATATGCTCCACGTGTCGCGCGAATTACCCCGGTCGGAAGAAACCCTTTCGCACCTGGAAGAAATGCTTAAAAGCTGGGACGCAAAGGAGTCATTAGACCTGTCAAAAGAGTTGGCGCAAGACCTGCGCCAGTGGAACAGCCGTATGCAAAATACCCTGGAACAAAAAAAGGTCGCCAAAAAAGAGGAAGCGCCTGAAAAAGACCTGGAGGTTGCTGAAAATGTCCAAGATGCTGCGAATCAGAACCAGCAGATCATGAATGACCTGGAATCCATGATGAAATTCCTTGAAGAACAGCAGGTTGCCAGCCTGACGCAGGAGGACAAAGACGTCATGCAGGAGTACTCAGAAAAACAAAAGGAGTTACAGGCAGAAACCGAGGAACTTACAGAAAGTGCGGATGAGCTTTCAGAACAAAATCCGTTTTTGGACGAGACTGCGGACAGACAGCTTGACATGGCGTCTGAGTCAATGGGCGAGGCAAAGAAAAAACTGGACAAAAACGATGCGCAGGGCGCCGTGATTGATGAAAGGGAATCGCTCTACCGCCTTGCCGAGGCAAAGAAGGGCATGGAAATGGCGAAGGAGCGCATTACAAAAGGAATGATGGGAAATGGAATTCCTATGCCCATGCAAAGGCCTTTTCATGGCCAGATGGACGAAGGACAATTTGGCGCCTCTACCGAAAAAGTTGAAATACCCTCAGAAGAAGCATACAAGGTGCCCAGGGAATTCAGGGAAGACATCCTGAACGCCCTGAAAGAAGGGCTTCCGGAAAAATACAAAGATCTCAACAAAGACTACTACCAGAGGCTGGTGGATTAGACAGACCGTAATTCGTAACAATTTGTTTTTTCATTGCGGGTTCACGCATTGCAATTTGAAGCAGGTCTTTTCTCGTGTTGATTTCACCTGTGGTACGGCAATTATGACCATGAAGGAAGAACAAAAACGTCCCACGATTAAGCAACTTCCCGCCCACGAACGACCGCGCGAACGACTCATCCAGGGCGGCGATGAACACCTTACCGATGCGGAACTTTTGGGAATCATCATTCGGGATGGCACCCAGGAGTATAGCGCTGTTGACCTTGCAAAAAAGCTCCTTTCCGTGCATGGTGACTTTCGGAATTTGAGTGCGGTTTCTATCAGTGAACTATGCAAAACGAAGGGAATAGGCCCGGCGCGGGCTGCGCAGATCAAGGCTGCTCTGGCTATTGCCAAACGTTTTTCCGCCACTTCCCTGAAACCCGGCCAGCAGTTTAAGAGCAGCAACGATATCTATGAACACTTTCACGAGCAGCTTCGCGGAAAGAAGCAGGAAGTCTTTCTGGCTGTTTTGCTGGACAATAAAAACCGTATCATTAAAATAGAAACCGACGTTTCTGCCGGCAGTTTGACTTCCAGCATCGTCCATCCAAGAGAGGCGTTTAAGGCGGCGGTCAAGGAATCTGCCGCATCAGTCATCTTTGTGCATAATCATCCTTCTGGCGACCCTGAACCCAGCAAGGAAGACATCCAGATAACCAACCGGCTTGTGGATGCCGGGAATATCGTGGGTATAAAGATCCTGGATCATATCATTATCGGAAACGAGCAGTACGTAAGTTTTAAGGACAGGGGAATTATGTCCTGAAATTCCTTGTGGTTTTTAGCGGGTGGGTGGCTTTCTTGTACTCTTTTTCATTGTCTGAAAGCACAGCGTCTGGCAATTGAGGGGCGTTAGTCGCAAGTGGGGGTTCCATAAACCAACCATTCAAAAACGACAGGATTTGACTGTTGCCCACCACATTGCGTGGAAGGTGAAATCTTCCTGATGCGGATGGCTTTTGTGGTTATGGGTTGCGTGAATTCATATTCCACATCTCCTGTTTCTTCAATAAATTCGCCGTCGGTAATCCAGGTAGTTTCGTCTGTATCCAGATATTGAACAATTCCGTTACCGATGTTTCTGCCCGGATCAATATAGAGAGCATCCTCTGGATCCTCGCCACAACTTTCATTGCAATCAGTTGTCTGGATGATCATTTTAACGACAGTGACATTTTTGTCCCAGTCGAGGCTGATCCATCCTGTCTTTTTTTGACCAACTTCTTTTCGGGTTTTTATCCAATGATAGGAACAATCGTCTTTTTCTATGCCATCGTTCATTACTTCCGGTCCGAATTCATCAATACCGCCGCCGCTGCTGTCCGCAACTGCACAGGGCGCAATGTTCGAAACAACGCTGACAGGCAGGGATTTTGACAGGGTATCGGCGTTAAAAGTTACTGTTGCGGTTCCATTGGATTTACCAGTTATTGTGAAGGAAATCTGGCCATTTGTGTTTGTCAATCCTCTGCTTGGTGTAATAACAGCTACTGATTCTTTGTTACTCCTCGCTGAAACCAGGATATTACCCAAAGGTCTCTTCTGATCATTAAGTATTTTAACTGTCGCTGTGCCACTGCCCTGTACGTCTATAAAAAGCGAATCTGGTGAGACGCTGATGCTATTTGAGTATGCTTTTTGGCAAAACAACAAGAAAAATATAACGACTGTAGTGAGAGCCAGGTATTTCCTGGTATGAAACATACCCGTGATATATTGAGCTATTTTACGATTTTCCATAGGTTATTTTCTTTTCGAAGGGTTTTGATTATCCGCGGTAGACTTTCCTTATGCCGGCTGCCGCGTTCGTCGGTCCACTCATCTGTCCTGTCAAAGCTAATAATAGTTTCTTTATTGTCTTCACTTGTCTCGATTGCTTCATTTTGAATAGAAATTGTTACACCGCGAACATACGAATAATGCTGGCGAAGTTTGTTTTCCTCCTTTTCAGAAGATATATGCCCAATTTCTTTTAGTGTGTCAATATCTCCTTTTTCCCACGCATGCTTGTATGTCAGCAGCCATGCTTGTATTTCCTGTTTTACTACTTCTTTTGGGTCTAGTTTGTATATTCCGTGCTTTGTTTGGTTATTAATGTCATATTTTTTGATGTCGTCAACTACTTTATCAGGATATTTATTTTCACGGGCAACTTTCTTTTCGGTGTCATCGCCGATGGATTTTTCAGGGGCAATTTGTTTTGTGGTTTGAACCGGGAGGGCTTGTTTTTGTGTATCTTCCGCCGGGAGCCTTTCCTGACCGCCGTTCTGAGATATGGCTGCCTCCTTGATTGTATTATGATAATGACCCGTATCACCTATAGTTGCAATTTTTTCTTCGTGCTGTCTGGATGACAGGATGACGTACACAACCAATGGAATTGTTATAACCGCCAGAATCAGAGTAAGGACGCCAGCCCTGGCATACGTGGTGTGTTTTTTCGCAGGAGAAGATTCCGCCCTTTGTAATAACGATTTTAATTCGTCTATGGAATGAGGTCTTTTGTTCTTGTTTTTTTCCAGGCATTTGAATACAAGGGCTTCTATGTCCTTAGGTATTTTTAAATTTTTATTTACCTTCCCGAAGGGCGGCGGTTTTTCGTTCAGGTGCTTATTCATTAACGTTATCTGATCGCCCTTAAACGGCGCTTCTCCTGCTAACATCTCGTACATTATCACCCCTAAAGAATATATATCCGTCCTTTCGTCGCACTCGCCCTTCCATTGTTCCGGCGCCATGTATGGCGGTGTCCCTACGATGCTTCCGGTCAGGGATACATTATCATGGGAACGCAGTTTTACTATTCCAAAGTCAAGGACCTTAACAAAATCTTCCGTTTCTCCAGCCCTGGTTAGCATAATATTTTGCGGAGTGATGTCCCGATGGATGATTTTTTTTGAGTGTTTGTGCGCCGTTGATATTACATCGCAAATCTGATAAATAATGTTGAACGCCCTGGCAATGCTAAACGGGCCGGTTTCTTTTATGGTTTCCTTAAGATTCTTGCCATAGATGAACTCCATTGCCATATAAATCGTGCCGTCTGCGTCGCGGTCAAAATCATATAAGTGAATAGCATTGGGATGTCGCAATTCACGGATAATAGCCGCCTCATTGTAAAATCTTTTGATATCCTGGGGATTGTCGCTCAAATTCAGGTGTAGTATCTTCACCGCAACAATATCTTCTATGTCAAGCAACGTTCTTTTTGCTTTGTATATAGTGCTCCAGCCGCCAGTGGCGATTTTTTCGATAATTTTGTATTTCCCGCCCAGTAGTTTGCCCATATAGTGATCAAATACCGGGGGTTGCAACGATGCCATGGTATTGTCGCAGGTTGAAGGTGTTTGCTGAGGGCTTTGTCTTGAGATGTTTTTACGTTCGATGGTTTTTCCGCAGCGATTACAGGCAACAAACTCTTCGGTTTCGGCATCAAACTCTTTGAATTCCTTGCCGCAATGCGGGCATAAGGTGACGGTGATGCCGAGCTTTTCCAACAGATACATCCATTGTTCATGCGTAATGTATCCGCGATCGAGCAGGATAATATCCAGGCTTTTCCTCGGGTCTTCCGCCTTAAAGGCGTTAACGATACGTTGGCTTATTTTGACTTGTTCCGGTGTGGTAAGTCCTTCGGAGATGGCAAGATTCCCAAATTCTCTGTCCAGAATATTTTTCATACGGGGATTTTTGAAAAATTCTCAGCGAAATGTATGTAACGAAAATAAAGGCGCTTTTGTTACGATACGATGTGTGTGCTTACAGGGTAATCAGATTATAGTTGTTTAAAATGTTAATGGATATGATTTTCTGATGTGATTGCTTTTTGTTTCTTGTTTTTTTGTCATAGATGCTGATTGCAAAGATAGATAATGCAAAGAAAATAAAACCGCAGGCCAACATCCGGATATCTTGCGAGTTTGGGAATATAAAGTGTATCTTTTGCCCCACTAAACTGCCGATGAGCAGGTTGATAACGGGTAAAACAAGCAGGAGTATTATTCCTTTATAGGGGGAACGTTCGGTTATTTGTAATGTTACCTGCTGGCCAACAACCAAGCCAGGAATGGCATTTACTTCTAAAATATTTGATTTGTTTTCTACCCCCGCACACGTGCCACAGCTTTTGCATTCCTTTGTATCTGGCTTTAGTATTTCTACTATTGCACGATTATTATGCAGGTATTTTATAATGCCTTTTTCTATAATCTGTTTTTGATTAGACATACTGACTAATTAATAATTAGGCGCCCTGTGGAGGCTGCTGGGTTTGGTTTGTGTCGCCTACCTTTTCCCGCATAAGCTTCCCTACCTTAAACACTACCACATTTTTGGCAGGAACGAAAGCTACTTCGCCGGTTCTCGGATTTCTGGCTTTCCTGGCGGCGCGCTGGCGTATCTCAAAAACTCCAAAATCACGCAATTCAATACGATTGCCCTGCGCAAGCTCACCAATTATTTCATCCAAAAACATCTGTATCGTTTTTTTGACGATCATGTGTGTGTTATCAGTTCTTCTTGCTATTTTCTCGCATAGATCCCTTTTTGTCGTTGTTTGCATTACGAATCTCCTTCTATAACATGGGTGTGTAAGTGGTAATTTTGGGGAAGAATTTTTTTATACGGGTTTCATTTACGACGAAAACATCACCTCCTCTTTGTCACTCCTAAAAATTAGAGAAGATGTTCGTTAAGTCTTAACTAATTTCTAGACATGATATTTATGATTGACGTGGGACATATTAGCAATTCAAAAGATTAATGTCAATACGATTTTAACACTTTTGCGATTGCAACTGTAAGCGATACACGTATTAAGACACCGTTTGATTGTTTTAAAAAGCTTGACAACGTATTAATGAATGTGTTATTCTGTCTGAAATTTGACAGGTTACGCGGTGTTAAAGCTTATTAAAAGTTAAGGAGATATTCATGAAGATTAATATCAGAAAAAGCTCGATAAAGCATAAGAGGATGTGTGGTTTTCGGAAGAGAATGCGTACAAAGGGTGGGCGTGCAATCCTGAAGAGAAGAAGAAGGATTGGCAGAAGGCCTTTGCTGGATGTTTAAGAGATTAAGAGACAAACAAAAAGACCCTAAATATCTGTTTAGTAATATATTTAGGGTCTTTTTTATTATAAAGTAATATTTTAATCCGTTATTATAATTGCCTCTACAGGACACTCCTCTGCTGCTTGCCGGCAGGTATCCTCAAGTTCCGACGCAACATTTCCGCCTTTGGCCACTGCAACGTCACCACTCATGGTGAAAATTTCCGGACAGGTTTGAGTACAAAGTTCACAGCCAGTACAAACGTCTGCATCTACTGTTGCACGCATGACAGATCTCCTTTTTAAAAATTTGCTAAAAGTTCATGAAACCTGAAACAGGTCACATACCGTTTAATACAGTCAGATTTTAAAGAATTTCCTGACGAAACTCAACAGGTTTTTAAGATATAAAGCCTGCTATATTGTCCAGCTTAACACCATGAACGGCAATTTCCGGCGCAAGCACAACCTCTTCGCCTCCCCACACGATTGTCTGTTTCTTGTCTTCCGACACGGCAATCACGTTATGTAAAATATCCACGATGTTATTGTTTATCCTTACGGTGTTGGGCTTGAGCGGCGTATCAATTTTACCATTTGTTACTATATAAGAATCCGCAATGATGGTGCTCGTAAAGTCTCCTGCTGCAAGCCCATTGATGGGATACGTGTACCAAATCCTGCCAATGTAAATTCCGTTATTTATTTTGGATAGCAAAGACTGGCTGGGCATTTCTTCTTTGCCTTCTATTACAATATTCGTAGGAGATACCTTTGGTTGTACGCTATGATTTCTGCCGCCGTTGTAGTAGCGAAATCCATTTCGCGGCGGAAACGAAGTGAAAATATTTTCAAATTTTCTGGAAAGGTAGTTGTTCGCAAGGAAACCCACAAGAAGCCCGTTGTGGACGAGTTCCGTCCTGCCTGTGGGAATTCCCTCGCAGGTGATCTTCTTACTGCCTGCCGCGCCCGGTATTGCGCCATTATCAGAAATGGTCAATAGCTCCGATGTTATTTTCTTTCCCATCTTCCCCAGAAAAGGGGTGTCTGATGAATTCACCGAAGAAAGACTCAATGCCGGGATTACAATATTGGTAAATAAATCCGTGACTGGTTGTCTTCCCAGAACGACGTTGTATGTGCCGGAAGATATCCGTACGCCTCCAATCGTATTTATAGCGCTTTCTGCCGAGTTACGACCAGCCTCTTCAGGATCAAAACCAGCCAGATGCGTACCGGCGCTCCAACCCGTACCCTTGACATTTTCCTTCTCAATCATAGAGGTGATGTTGGTCGTAAGCATGGTAGACTCATCAAAATCGTCAATCCCTTTTGTGCTGGCGATGGCCATGCGTTCCTTGACGATGCTGATGTCGCCGCCAATGATAACGGATTTGTTAAAATGTTTTTGATTGTATGCCGTAATTGCCCCTTTTAGGCCAGACCACCCCAGGTTAACAATTGCCTCATCGCTGATATTCATCACTTCAGGGTCGTGGTAATTCTCCAGCGCTGGTTTTCCCATGGGTAGCGGGAGGGACTTAAAGTCGGGATCGGATATCTTGTTTTTCTTTGCCTTCTGAAACGCCTCTTTCACGCCCTTTAAGGTAATATTATGAGAAACGCTGCCAAACCCTACTTTTATCTCTTTCCCGGCTTTAAAGACAACCAGCAAGCCAATGCCGCTGAATTGTGTTGATTTGGGTTCGTGCACGCCGTTGCAGGGGATATCTGACGTATAATTCAGCCGCACGGTGATATGTTCGTTCCATGACGCAAAAACTTCGGCGTCAATAACGTCTTTCTGTGTTTTTATAAAATCTATTCCGTTACGAACACATTCTCTAAGAGTTTTTATGTCTGTCATAATTACTGGTGTCCTGTTAATCTTGCCCTGGAACGCAACGTCGGCCCGCCATTTCCGACACGCATGACCTGCATGGGTTGTCCCTTGCCGCAATTTGGGATGGGAAACAGTGCAAAGTCATTTCCAACGGCATCTACATTCATTAAGAAATCTTTCGAGTCTGCCGTAATACCGCCGCCGCGATATAATTTTGTAATCTTTCCATTCTCTATCTTAAATACCTTTTGGGCGGAAATACGAAAGTTCTCCCGTGATTCACTGATGGACGGTGTCCGGTGATTGACAATATAATAGCCATCCCCGACTTCTGCGATTATTTCTTCAGGATTTCTGTTTCCGTTTGCAAAGACGGTATTGGTCATGCGTACGATAGGGACATAATTTGTCTCTGTTGTCCTCATTGAGCCGTTTGGAGGGTGATTTAAAACAGCAGCGTACTCACGCCCATTCATGAAACCTTTTAAAATGCCGTTTTCGATAAGATTTACCCGCGCGGCAGGTGTGCCTTCCTTGTCGTACTTATAGTGCCCGTATCCATCCATCGTTGGGTCTGAATATGCGGTTACCAGAGACGATGCAATCTGTTTTCCCAGTTCATTATCATGGAAATCCCTGAATAGCCATGACCGTCCGGCGTAGGCAGTTTCTAACTTTAATGCCCTGTCCGCCTCGGTCGGATGTCCAACAATTTCATGCACCAGGAGCGCATTGAAATGGGGGTTCGTTACCACCACCACCGGTTCTTCAGTTGCAGGTAAAAACTCCGCCCCGGTAAGTTCTACCGTTTCACGAGTCCGCAGTAACGCAAACTCATCAAATGATTGCCGGTAGACATTTTTACCTTTTAACACCTCCCACCCGTGGAGGTCGCCTATATAATCACAACAGACCTCAGGGATACCTCCCGGTTTCTGGGCCACCGCAAGCGCCATTCCCTGCGTAAGCGCATACGACTGGTCTATGCATGACCCCTCGGTGCTGCAAAACAATTCTCTCTGTATACCCGTTTGTATGTCAATATACGTGTAGTGTACATCACTGCAAACACCCCGCATTTCTTTTGTTATCCTGGTAGCAAGGGTAAGAATTTCTTTGAGAGACACATTCCTGGGGTCTTCTTTGAAAAGAGCGTTAACCGTATCGGTGCATGCGTTTATCTTAGCCAGCCTTACCGCCTCAAGCGATGTGGCTGTTGGTTTAAATTCCGCCTTCCTGCCCGCGTTGGCAATAGCCCTTGTGTACGCCCTCTTTACTCCAAGAGAGAGCGTCTGGTAAATGCTTTTCGGGCTGGATTCCCGTTCTCCGAGAGATTGTCCATAATATCCCCATGCGCTCATTTCACCGGCCAGCATCCTGATTCCAAAGGAAATCGAGGCGTCATCGCCCATGCCCTTCGCCTTGCCGTCTTCTGCGCTGGCGGATTTTGTTTCATGGACGCCAAGTCTGATATCGGCGTACTGACAGTGCTTTAATGCGCCGGCTTCCCGGGCTACTTTTACAACGGCCTCTTTTACGATATCTATGAGTTCAACTTTTATACGACTTGCGATGGGAACGCTCCTTTATGATCAACAATAACCTCAGCGACAAATTCATACAAATGAACACAAATTATAAAACAAAGGTTTTCTATTTAACAAACAATTTCTCCTTTTCCCGTAAAAATTTATGCCTTTGCAGCCGGAGCTGACCGCACGCCGCGTTAATATCATCGCCCTTTTTCTTTCTGAGGGTGACAACAAGACCGTGCTTTTCCAGTGTTTTACAAAACATTTCAATCGTTTCCCACGACGGCGCCTTGAAGTGAAATTCCTCAACCGCATTCAGGGGCAGAAGGTTGATATTGCATTGAATACCCCTGAGCAATCTTGCCAGAGACTCGGCGTCTTGTTTGGATGCGTTGACGCCGTCAATTAAGGTGTATTCAAAGCTGATATCTCTGTGGGTAGTCTCAAAATATTCCCTTGCTGTGGCAATAACGCTATGAATACCTGTTTTTTCGTTCGATGGTATTATCCTTGTCCGCACGGCATCGTCTGGCGCATGGAGTGAAATCGCAAGATTTATCTGGAGCCCTTCCTGCGCGAGTTTGCGGATGCCGTCTACGATGCCGACCGTTGAGATGGTGATATGCCTTGCGCCAATCCCCAGTCCCCATGGTGCATTTATAATCCTGGCGGCTTTCATAACGTTGTCGTAATTGGCAAGCGGTTCGCCAATACCCATAAAAACAACGTTTGTAAGGCGTTCGTTAGAGGAAAGGTGGTTTTTTACGTAAAGGACTTGCTCGACAATCTCTCCCGCAGTAAGATTCCGCTCAAGCCCCATGAGGCCGCTGGCGCAGAACCGGCAGGCCATTGCGCAGCCTACCTGCGAAGAGACACATACCGTGACTCTTTTGCCCTCCCGCAGGAGAACGCATTCGATTACGTTCTCATCTGCCAGATGAACAAGGAACTTCTCCGTGCTGTCTGCGGTCTGATTAATGGCATCAACCCTGGCGCTGAAAACCTGATATTTTTCTGAAAGTTGATGTCTGAAATCTTTGGGCAGATTGGTCATCTGGTCAAAGGACATGACGCCTTTTTCATACACCCAGGAAAGCATTTGTTTTGCCCTGTATGCCGGCGCGCCCATTGAGATGCAGACCGCTTCCAGCTCAGACAAAAGCATACCGGTAATTGATTGAACATCCATTTTGAGCATTTTTTATTTCTTAATAGTTTACCGTAGGGGCAGGTTTCAAACCTGCCCCTACATCGTGCGGCATGATATTGTTGTTATAAAAATCCATTTTGCTTATTTTGGAAATTATAATACATTTCCCCCGCATATAAAGATGAAAAAGGCCAGAATTGGCTTGTAATAGTTTGTTGTCATTGGTAGATTATTCGAAGATTTGGCATGTCCCTGTTGTTGTCTGATATTTTTTGGCAAAGAATCAAGGAGTTAAAGGAACAATCAGTTGCATTTTATTTACATACCCCTTATATTTGCAAAAAGTTATCTTCCCAAAGCCAGCTATTTATAATGCACCCATTTGAACAATTATTAAGCGTAACAAAAGAAGATATTGAACTTGAACTGCGAGGAGTTCGGGAGATAGCATGGGCTGAATTCTGGCTTAATCCCAGGAGGCTTCGGGGAAGTGACTTTTTAATGCGTTGGTCTCAAGGTGTTTGGAGTGAAACAAGGCTTATTGAAGCCATAAACAAAACAGAAAGCTTTTTTGCAATCCCTTATGGCCCAAGTGGTACAGCCCCAACTGATGATGTGCGGGCTTTTGAACTATACTTTGAGCGGCTTGAAAACGCAGGCTTGGGAAAAATCAAAAGACCAGACCTTTTGGTTTTCGCTGTGCAAGACCGTGAATTTATTGAAAATTTTCTAAAACAAATAGGTGGAGGGAAAGAACTTCCTTTTATCCCCGAAAACAGCCTAAAGGTTATCATTAACAAGGCCAAATTAGCAGTAGAATGCGAAAACTCCCTTTGGATTGCAGAAAAAATGCCCGATTTTAAAACACTTTTGAAACCACAAAAGAGGCTTGGCGGCAAACCAGGACTTCCAAAAAATGCTGTTTTACCAACGGTAATTATAAAGGAAGAAGACAGAGCGCCATTAAAAAGATGGCAAGATGACAACGGAATCCCCATCCACATCTGGCATGTTTTTTATGACAGGGCTTATGGTTTGGCGCTTCGCGAAGTTGAAAGACTCATAAAAGAAGGCCTCATTTTACCTACAGAACAAACATTTCAGGCTCCAGGCGGAGCAACTACAAAGAAAATAATCTATAAAGTATACTATCATTACGCTTATACACTTGGTGTTGCAACTGAGCAACCGAAGCTAGTTCCTGATTGTATTCAAGACAAAAACGGTCATATATTGCCTTATGTAAAATTCCAGGGTGGTTCACTGGAAATTATTCGTGAAGCGTTGGAACTTTTAAGGAAACTCTAAAACAATGACTATTCAGTTACACCAGGAACTACCAACAAAACATAAAGAACGTGAACAACTTCGTGAAAAAGGGCAATTCTGGACGCCAAGCTGGGTTGCAGAGGCAATGGTAGCTTATGTTGCAGAAAATACGGAACTTGTTTTTGACCCTGCAACAGGAAAAGGGGCTTTTTTAAAAGCATTAATAAATCTGAATAATTCAAAAAATATATTGTTCTATGGAATAGACATTGATTATGAAGTCCTCCAGGATGAAATATACGACAATACCTCGTGCTTAGTGGAGTTACGGGACTTTATGAAAAATCCACCTCAGCGAAAATTTAAGGCGATTGTTGCCAACCCGCCATACATCAGGCACCACCGGATTGACGAAGAAACCAAACGTTATTTGAAACAACTTTGCATTGAAATTACAAATTCCACGATAGATGGTCGCGCCGGCTACCACATTTACTTTCTTCTGCAAGCATTAAAAGTGTTGGAAGAAAAAGGAAGGCTGGCTTTCATAATGCCAGCCGATACTTGCGAGGGAACATTTTCCAACAAACTCTGGAATTGGATTACGAAAAATTATTGTCTGGAATGCGTTGTTACCTTTGATGAAAATGCCACACCATTTCCAAGCGTTGACACCAACGCGGTGATTTTTTTTATAAAAAATGACACGCCAAAAAAAGAAATTTTCTGGGTAAAATCAAACCAGGCTTACTCCGATGACCTTAAAAATTTCATGTTAACAGGGTTTGACAAAACAGATTTTGAAACGTTACTCATTACAAGAAGAACACTAAAAGAAGCATTGAGCACAGGATTGTCCCGTCCGGAGCAATCTCTCAATGGCTTTAAATACCATCTATCTGATTTTGCGACTGTAATGCGGGGAATCGCCACCGGTGCAAATGATTTTTTCTTTCTTACAAAAGAACAAGCAAAAGAACTTAATATTCCGCAAGAGTTTTTAAAACTCGCTATTGGTAGGACAAAAGACATTTGCGGAGATATTGTGGCTACCGCAGACATTAGAAAGCTCTATGAAAGGAAACGCCCGACTCTTTTACTATCGTTAGACCAACCAGAGGCGCGATTGCCTAAGCAAGTCGTAGATTATCTGCAAAAAGGTGTAGAAGCAAATCTCCATAACCGCCCTTTAATAAAGCAAAGAAACCCCTGGTTCAGAATGGAAAAACGTAAAATTCCCGAATTGCTCTTTGCTTATTTGGGAAGAAGGAATGCAAGATTTATTAAAAACGAAGCAAGCGTTTTACCCCTGACGGGTTTTCTCTGCGTCTATCCGATTTACAAGGATGAACCTTTTGTTGATAGCCTATGGAAAGTATTAAACCACCCGGATACAATCAAAAATCTTCGTTTGGTTGGTAAAAGCTACGGTTCCGGGGCAATTAAAGTAGAACCAAGGAATTTGGATAAATTGCCTATTCCGGAACATCTTGTTGAACAATACAATATAAAGCGGAAGTACAAGAGTTCTTGCGGGCAACTAAATCTGTTTCATGAAAGCAAAGAGAAATATACCACCTGAAGCCTGTAACAACACACTTGAAGACATTTACTTAAGATTCACAGCAGAGCGTATCTCCTTCATGACAAAATATCCGTTCAGCATATTCCTTGTTTTGCTCATTATCGCTGTTCCGCTCACTGACAGTTTTGCCGGCAATCTGTCCAATCTCATAACCTCATTGTACGGCGGAAACGGCGTTCCTGTAACGAAGGTGTTTGAAGAGGAAAAACCCACGGGGGGTATAGACGTAATTACCACCGTACAGGTGCCCTTGAGTTCATTTCTGGAAATTCAAAATCTGAATTCTGAATTGAATAGCGAAAAGGGCTCGTTGCCGGTTAGTTCAACGGGAGGCGGATTTACCTTTCAGTACGACAGCGAGTTGGAGGTATTCACGAGGACCACCGACAGCCTTGGGCCTATTTTTGCCGAACGCGCCACTACGTTAGGGAAAAAGAAGATCAACTTCGGATTTTCTTACACCTATATTGATTACTCTCAATTGCAGGGAAAAGATCTGCACAGTTTGAAGTCCATCGTGCTTCTGGATGAAAAGCAGAAAAACAAAAACCTGTTGCACCTTGATTTCGATGTGGACGTTACCAGTAATTTATTTTCATTTTATGGCACTTACGGAATAACTGACCGCTGGGACGTCTCCGTGTTGGTGCCCATTCTCCAGGTGCAACTCGACGTTAACAGCACCGGAAGGATATTGAATCGGACAAAGGAAAAGGGGAAAGATGGCAAAATCCTGGGCTACAGTTTTGATTCAGGTGAAAAGATCAGCGATTCGGTTTCCGGCGCTTCTACGGGCATCGGAGATATCCTCCTGAGAAATAAATACAACCTGTTTACGTCAGAATGGGTAGATTTTACCACTGCGCTCGATGTTAAGTTGCAGACAGGAAACGAAGATGAGCTTCTGGGAACGGGGCGAACCAGCATAGAGCCGTTTCTTATATTTTCAAAAAATATGAGCCGTTTTACGCCACACGTTAATCTAGGATATGAGTTCAATAGCGGAAGCGAAGGACAGGATAGGATTATGTATACCACCGGCGTTGATTACGGCTTTGGCAAAGGGAATAACCATTATTCTGCAGCAGTTGACATTATTGGCAGTCATAAAACAGAAACTGCTGCGATCGGTAACGACATCGTTGATTTCGCAACCGGTTTCAAGTGGAGCCCGCGATCGGGCATGCTCATATTTGTTAATGTACAAACACCGATAAATGAGGATGGCTTGCGGGCGGACTGGATACCGACGGTGGGATATGAGCTGAACTTCTAAAAGGCTACGACATACTGCAGGTCATGAGTTGGTTGAGTCTGGATATGGCCTTCTTTTCAATCTTTCTAACCCATTCTCTGCTGATATTCAGCTTTTTGCTTACCTCTCTGAGCGTCATGGGTTCTAAACCGTCCAGCCCATACCGCATTCTCAGCACATGCGCTTCACGACGGTCAATTACATTTAACAGTTTTTCCAGTTCGTTCTTGTCGTGTGCGTCAATTAACTCTTCTTCCGGCATTTTCACGCGATCGTCGGGGATGGATTCGCTGAAATCCACGGAATCATCCTTTTGCAAAGACGTGTCATTTAAGGTATAGGTGTTTCTAACGGCTCTTTCTATCCATCGCGCCTGTTTTTCATCTATGTGTAACTCCTCTGCGATTTCATTCCGGTCCGGTATTCTCTGCAAAACATTGGCAAGCTTAGTGGTCGTTTTTTTCCACCGGGAAACCTTTTCAACCATATAAACTGGGATGTGCACCGTCTTTGAATTATTTGTTAATGCGCGGAGAATAGTCCACTTAATCCACCATGAGGCGTATGTGCCGAATCGCTGTCCCAGTGTGCAGTCGAACTTTTCAACGGCGCGCATAAGCCCTATATTCCCTTCGCTGATTAAGTCAAGCAGGGATGTGCCGTAATAAGTAAACCGGCCGGCGATCTTTATAACCAGAGGAAGATACGCTATGACAATAGATTCTTTTGCCCTACCGTCGCCATGAGAGACCCTCAAAAACAACATTTTTTCTTCCTCTGCCGTGAGAGGAGAAATTTTTCTTACGTCTTTCAAATAAACCTGAAAACCAAATTCCATCTGTTTCCTCCCTTGCCTATCTTCACCGGTTTTGCTCAGAAAGATCAGGGGAACAAATCTGTCCCTGACCTTTCTTAAGCATGTAGGTCACTAAAGAATAGAGAAAAAAAGAGACCTACAAACTTTTATGAACCGCCTCTTGTTATTTGTTGTAAAGGAATGATTCGCAGATTGTATGCCACGGGTTCTGTAATAAAAAGTTATATGCTGTTTGAAGTTGTAAGGATGGATGTTGGAAAGGGTTAAAATTGCGAGGAAATATTTGGTGATGTAAAAATATGGTGTGAAGATGGTATAACCAATCGTGACATGTTATGGGGATTGTGTGCTTGAGTATCGTTAAATCCCTGTAAAATTGGCGCGAACAGGGTTGTTACTTATGGTAACACGGCAACTATGTAACGATTGTATACAAAAAACCAAAATCGTGTGGTGATTTCGGTATTTTCCGATAATTTATTCGCCAAGCGCCTTGACAATGGTTTCTCCAAACTTTTGCGCTGCGGCAGGGCCGCTGGCCGTGATGATATTACCGTCTCTTTCTACATCAGCGCCGGTATATTTCGCACCGGCGGATTTCACATCATTCATGGTGGATGAATAGGTGGTGGACTTTTTGTTTGCCAGCAGACCCGCCTTTGCAAGGGTTACGGGGGCAATACAAATAGCGCCTACAATCTTTCCGGCGTTATTTGCGGCATTTGCAATCTTGTGGGCAGTTGCGTTATCCCAATATTCGCTTGCTCCGGAACCGCCGACAAATATTACGGCGTCATAATCTGCCACATTGATGCTCGTAAATAAAATTTCCGGCTTCGCCTTGGCGCCCAACATGCCGGTTGCCTCTTTTAATGAGGAAGAAGCAATCGTTACGGTTACGCCATTTTTCTCTAAAACCTCCTTTGGTTTCAGCAATTCTTCATCCCGGAAATTACTTTGTGCAATGATCATCACGGCTTTTTTCCCTTTAACTGACTGCATGGCGCTTTCCCCCTTTTCATTGAAAACAAACGTACCCGATACGATAAAAGACGCAAGAAACAAGGCTGTCATCAGTAATCTGTTTCTCATTTCATATTCCTCATAAAAATACGCCGGCAAAATATTTCGAGGGGCTATTTTTTCAAACTCCTTCCCAGTTCCTTTTCGACCGCCAGTACTTTATGCTCAATCATCCTTGTTTTTCTGTCCTTCCGGTCATCAATCTTTACGGTGGTATACACCCTTTGCGCAGCTTCCAGCATCTTGTTGTGGCATTTCTTAATCAGGTCGAATACCCGGTCGCTGTCCCCTTCCACCACGGTGCCCATGGCATTAATCTTATAGTCCAACCCGCTCTCGTCAATAATCCTGACAACATTGGCAACATGTTTGGACAGGTCAATTCCCTCTCCGATGGGAATCACACTAATTTCGGCAATCATCCTACACCTCCCTTAATTCCAGATAATTTTAGCATATTCTCAGTATGGTTTCAAATAGGAGCTTTTTATCATTTTAATGTTTAGATTATCCCAATGGATATCATAATCGCCTTTTCTATTTCATTCATCTTTTTGTTGTTTACCCTGCCTGAAAAAGGACTCTTTATAAGCAAAGATTTGTCTATGGTTATTACCTGTTCACATTTAGCCATAGATGCCTTTGATAAACCACCTTCTCCCTCTTGAAGTAAAACATGAGTAGGAGAGGGTCTTAAGCTTGTAGACAAAGGAACGACAATTATATCATTGGCTAACTTATTCCGAATATCTAGAGAAACTACCAAGGCAGGACGATTCTTAACATCCTTTGGTTTTGATGGCAGATTAACTAAATATATCCCTCCTCTTTTTGGATAATCAGCCATCCCATGTCCTTTTTGCACTTTCCGCCGCCATCTCAATCCACTCCTTGTCTTCTTTATTCTCTTTTTCTGTGAGAGATAGATAATAAGCCTCTATATCTTTTTCTATCATTTTCTTTTTGGATTTCAGCAGCCAGTCACGTAACATTTCTTCCATAACCTGACTCCTTGGGGCGCCTTTTTCTTTTGCAATTTCGTCTATTTCATTAACCACATCACCGCTGATTGTTACCGTTAGTTTTGCTTTACGTAAGGTACTAGTAGATGGCATATTTAACCTCCTTTCAACCTTATTGTTTATAAGACAACAGGGAGTTGAATGCAATAAAAATTCTTATATTTTTCTCGTTTTTTAATCATGCCGTGTTCATTCTGATTAGCGCTGAAGGGGCTCATAGCATTAAGAAGGTTCAAATGGGTCACCTTGATTAGTGATTTAATTTATCGTAACAATTTGCTTTTTGAAAAAATCCGTATATTTATATGAGATCCACACGAAACGGAATACGTAGCGCGGGTGGTTTATCCCCCGCAAAAGCCGACCACAAGGGATCGGCGCTATAAGTTTTCAGTAAGTATCTTCCCTATCTGCTTTTTGATATTTTGCGCTTTGGTAGCAAGATGCTGAAGATGCTTCAGGGGAAATCTTTCTATGGCTTCAGAAATCTTTTCCAGACATTCCATGGCAAACAGGTAAACGCCTTTTCTCGGCGCTTCGTGACCAATGTTTTCTGCACGGACTCCACAAGAGGCTATTCGTACCTGTGCTTTTAAGGCAAGAATCACTATATAATGGACGGGCTTTTTCAGACCAGTAGTTAAGATGCTTTTTTGGTAAGATGGGTAATAGAAAGGGATGTCTGAAAAATGAGAAAGAGTTTTGATACAGAATTCATGGCAAAGGTGGCATTGGAC
>Ga0209514_10002944_pt1 | contig 25360 bp, 16 predicted proteins | sample Subgrocontami58m_FD_187452 | JGI IMG/M metagenome (GOLD analysis project Ga0209514, IMG submission 187452) | Subsurface groundwater microbial communities from S. Glens Falls, New York, USA - GMW37 contaminated, 5.8 m (SPAdes) (version 3) | ecosystem: Environmental > Aquatic > Deep subsurface >...
CTCATGTAAGACATTTTCAGGGCCAGGATGGTCAGGAAAAAGGGTTTCTCTTCCCCGCCTTCCCGGCATCCCAGTTCCCAGAATTGGGACCACGTGATCCCGCATCGTCTCACGAAGGCGGAAAAGTAATGTTCCATCAAATCGTGGGGGAAGCGTTCGTTGCCCGCTTCCACGGGTGTATGGGTGGTAAAGATCGTGCTGCTGCGGACCACTTCCGCGGCTTCGCCAAAACTGAGGCCCTCTTCCTGCATCAGGACGCTGATGCGTTCGAAGATCAGGAAGGCGGAATGGCCTTCATTGATATGATAGAGCCGTGGCTTGATGCCCAGTTTCGTCAACAAGCGGGAGCCGCCGATGCCCAGCAGGATTTCCTGTTCGATCCGTGTTCGCTGGTCGGCGCTGTACAAGCGGTCGGTGATCCGCCGGTCCTGCGGGGTATTGCCGGCCGTATCGGTGTTCATGAGATAGAGCGAAATCCGCCCTACCTTGACTTCCCAGATGTTGGCAAAGAGGGTTCGGCCCGGCAAATCAAGGGAGATTTGCACGGCGTTGCCGCGGTCATCCTGAACCAGTTCGACGGGCATCGTGGCAAAATCGTTTTCCGGATATTCCGCCAGCTGGATCCCGTTCTCATCTATTACCTGTTTGAAAAAGCCATTCTTATAAAGCAGGCCCACCGCTACCAGGGGTATATTGAGGTCGCTGGCCGTTTTCAGATGATCGCCGGAAAGGGTCCCCAGGCCGCCGGAATAGATGGGAATCGCCTCGTGGATCCCGTACTCGGTGGAAAAATAAGCGATGGGAGCAGTACACTTAATCTCGGCCGTCGATAGAACACAGGCTGTGGCACTGCTTTCCGCCATATATTCATCGAACTGCTTCGTAACCTGGGAGTAGAGGGCGAGATAACTGGAGCGTTCGGCGGCTTCGGACAGTTTGGCGGGGGATACCGATTCCAGCATCTTGACGGGATTTTTCTTGCTTTCGTCCCATTGCTTGAGATCCAGGGTGGCAAACAGGTCCAAGGCCCGGGGATGCCAGGCCCACCAGAGGTTGTAGGCCAACTCCCGCAGGCGGGCGATCTTCTTCGGCAAGTGGACTATGGCGGTGAAAGAACGGAAGTGCGGCTGAAGGGATGCCGTACCGGCAAAGATACGTTTTTTTTCCTCTAAGGCATCGGAGGCGGCCAGTTTTTCGTGGCGTTCTTTGGCCACATTCAACGCCAACTCATAGGACTGCCGGTAGGCGGCAAAAAAGTCCCGCCAGTTGGCCCGCTTGGCGACAGCTTGCGCAGCCTTCCTTCTCTCGAGCAGCTCGTCTTCCGTCCAAGCGAGAAAATCATGGAAAATATCGTAGAGATTCGCTTCGATGGCGGCTATCTCCTTACCGCGGCGCTCTAAAAGAATAACGCCTCCGTTTTTGCCGAACTGTTGTTCTACCCAAAGGCCAAAGCCCGCCTGGTCGGTAGTCACGGTGGGCACGCAATAGGCGGCGCTCTCCTGGGGCGTGTAGCCCCAGGGTTCATAGTAAGAGGGGAAGACGCCCAGGTCGCATCCCGAAAGGGCTTCGTAATAGATCATATTGATCAGGCCGTCATGGCCGTTGAGATAGGCAGGCACAAAGATGGTGTAGACTTTGTTCTGCGGTGCGTTTTTGAGGCCTAATCTGCTGCAGGTCTGCAGGATCGGATCGGAGCCTTCATACTGCATACGGTGCGAGGCAATGGGCAGCGTTGCTGATTCAGGTCTGGTGTAATCGCAATAGAGCGAGGGCTGCTCGCATTGTAGCGGGGGGATGAGTTCCCGGTGCCCTCCCAGGACGAACAGAAAGGCCAGGATGGTTTCATCGCCGGTCATACTCTTGTCGAGCCGTCCGAGGGTTTCCAGAAAGATGTCGATGCCCTTATTGTGAAATTCGTAACGTCCTGAAATAACAACTATTTTAGTATTTTGCGGAAAATCTTTACGCAGGAAACTGGAGGCGGAATCCAGGAGGCTCTCCCTGGCCTTCAATGCCGGCGCCCGGTTCGTGATCAAGTCGGGGACGTGCTCCATGTCCATGCCATTGGGCGTGATAACATTCGGTTCCCGGCCTAAAAAACTCTTCGCTTCCGTTGCCGTGGCGTTGCTCACCGTGGTAAAGCAATCGGCCTCCCGTGCTACTGCCGTTTCCATGGAATGTTTGGCGGTTATATTGTGAGCGCTGGCCTCTTTTTGGGGTGAGAGGTAGTCCATGTGGCTGTAGATGTCCACACCCGCTCCGGCCAGCGTCCGGCCGAGGATGGTGGCATGGGTGGTAAAGACCGTCCCCACTTCGGGGGCCATTTCTTTGGTACCCAGCAGCCCGGCGCCGCACATCCATTCATGGAAATGTGCCACCGCCGTCTTTCTCTGGGGAGTGACATATAAATTGCATATTATATCGATAACTTCCGCACAGGCATAACTGAACATGACCGGTTCAATGTAATCCCAGCCGCCGGCGATGGAATCGACGCCATAGTTCTGCCAGAGGCGAAAGAGCAGTTGATCCTTGTCGTACTTCTTGCCGAAACCGACGAGAATGACCTTGGGGTCTCCGGGTATTCGCCACCGGCCAAAGCGGCAGGGAATGTCCCGGATGGCCGTGCCCTCTCGCATCTTTATCCAGCAATCTTCCTCCGTTTCCTCGAATTCCAGGTTGTTTTTCAGGTCCGGTCCCAGAAAGTAGTAATTGTCGCCGTAAGCCTTGAGCGCCTCGCGGGCTTTACTGGTGATGACGGTATAGATGCCGCCGACCTTGTTGCAAACCTCCCAACTGACCTCGAAAAGATAGTCTTTGTCCCTGTCCGTCATGAGACCTGTCTCCTTGTTTTAGATTGGGAACGGACTGCAAAGCCGTCCCCAGAGGAAAGAGCCGATTTCTTGTTTGTCTGCGGCCGTGATGGGGTCAGGCGCCGCGAGAAATCGTCCAGAATATTCATATAATTAATGTAAGCATCATAGGGGGATTCCTGATTGCTCAAATAGTCCTGTCCGGCGCCGTCAGCAAGTTGCCTGGTGCGCATGGAGAAGAAGTGATCGGAGTCCTGTAATCGGCGCCAAATATTGAGCAGTGCCGGGTCCTTGCGGCGGCGCACCAGGGCCTCCATAGCGTAAAGAGTGTGCATCGCGTCTTTCTGCAGGGCATTGCCGAGCCAGTCAGTCAGGCCGCTTTCCGGGGAGCAGGGCATATTCAACAGGGCGGCAGGGGACTCGTCCCGGACGGCTTCGGCGGGTGTCCGGAAAGAGAAACCGCCCTGCCGGATAACGGCCTCCGGTAAAGCCCGCAGAAAATCGAAACTGCCCCTTTCCCGCCCCTGATGTCCGCCGAAGGTTTCATAATCCAGGCAAAGATTGACCACCTGACTAACATCCCGGATTTCAGAGAGCCGATGGGCGAATCCATCGGCCCTCAGCGGAGAGGCCGCCCCTTGGGTGTCGGAAAACGGAAAAGCAATATCATCAGAAAGAGGATAGTTTTTCAAGAGCAATTTAATTTTTTGGCCCTCTGGGGGGCGGTAAACAAGATTGGGGTTCTTTCCGTCCAGGATACTGCCCGGCCCGTCGGCAATAATTGCCCGATAGCCCAGGCTGGCTGCCAGTTCCGCCAGGCAACTGTTGTAAATAAGTTCAGGATAGCGGAACGTCAGGGGGTGCTGATCAAAGAGGGAGCGAATTTTTTCCCGGTGCAGCCTCACCTGCTCCTTGAATTCCCGCGGGGAAAAGAGGAAGGCGAGGGAGTGAAAATAGGTTTCGCCGAGAAATTCGACACAGCCGGTAGCGGCCAGGCGCCGGAAGCTTTCCAGGGCATCAGGACGGTATTTTTCCAACTGTTCCAGCAGGGTCCCGGCCAGGGAAAAGGCCAGCCGGAAATCGCCGCGGTGTTCCCTGAGCAGCTCCAGCAGAAACTCATTGGCCGGCAGATAACAATTGTCGGCAACGCAATCCAGAGCGGCGCGATTGCCTTCTTCATCTTCATAAAGGTGGCCGTTGCCGATATCAAAAAATGAAAAAGGCCGCAGGCGAGAGGGTTGATGTGCCCGGAAGCAGAGGCAGAGGCTCGGCATCTCACTCCTAATCATTGGATTCATATAAAAGTCGGTACAACCTGATGATCTCTCCCACACTCCAGGCCTGGGCTATGCACCCCCCCGGCCAGTGGGGCGGATCGCCGTCAAAAATCTCCGATACGGAGCCGAGGCCCGCTGTCCACAGGTGCTGCCGGAGGAATTTCCGCAAGTGTTCCAGGAGAAACGATCTGGTTTCCTGTCTATCTTTGGCCTGTTTGAGGCAAGCCTCGCCGAAGGCCCCCAGGAGCCAGGGCCATACGGTTCCCTGATGATAGGCGCTGTCCCGCTGGGCGGAATCGCCGCGGTACCGTCCCTGGTAGGACGGATCGCCGGGAGCGAGAGTTCTCAGGCCGCAGGGTGTCAAGAGATTCTCCCGGAGGCAATTAAGCACGCCGGAGGCCTGAAAGTCGTCCAAAGGGGAAAAGGGCAGCGAGACGGCAAAAACCTGGTTCGGCCGGATAGCATGGTCGAGAACGCCATCGGCATACACATCGCCCAGGTAAGAACCATCGGCGATCCAGAAGGTGTCTTGAAAGGCGGTGCGCAGACGTTCCGGCAAATCCGGGGGAAACAGGGTCTCACCGAAGGACCGGGCCAGCTCGCCGGCGAAGCAGAGGGCATTGAACCAGAGGGCATTGATTTCAACGGCAAACCCCCCGCGGGGTGTCACCGGTCTGCCGGCCACCATGGCATCCATCCAGGTGAGGTGTGTGCTGCCGTCGCCGGCATGGAGCAAGCCGTTTTCGGCCATGTAGATTTTGTATGCCGTGCCGGCCATGAATTTGCGGATGATATTCTTCATCACCGGCCACATCGACCTTTGCACCTCCTGCATATTGCCGGTGTATTTGAGCATCTGCTGCACGGCCCAGAAATACCAGAGCGAGGCATCCACGGTATTGTAAGCGTTATTCTGTTCGTCGGGGGAGAAGAAGTTAGGCAGGAGGCCGTCTTTTTCATGCCGGCCCAGGGAATCCAGGATTTCCAAGCCCCATTGCCCAAGTCCGCTGCAGAAAGTAAGACCGGGCAAAGAGATCAGCGTGTCTCTGCCCCAGTCATCGAACCAGTGGTAGCCGGCGATGATGGCGGGCCGGCCGGTGTTGCTCCGGATCAGAAATTGTCTCCCCGCCTGGAGGAGTTGCCGGAACAGATCGCGGTCGGGAGGAGGAATGCTTCCGGCCGTCTCTTCCACCTCGCTCTCAAGACGGGAGCGCCTCTGCAATTCCGAGGCCCACTTTTTGCCCGGCTCCAAAGGCTTACGCTTTATGGAAACCGCAATGAGGGCACTTCGGCCTTTTTTTACCGGTGCCTCCAGTATGCCGGGCAGAAACAGATCCTCATGGCAGGCATAACCTCTTTCCTGCTCACCCCGGTATTCAAAATTGTAATACCACCGGGGGGAAGGGAAGAAGTCGGAGTTGATGTCCGTACGGATATACAAAGGCGGCATGTCCCGATAGGGCTGGATCGAAAAACCACTTTTCAGGGGTACCGTAGGGGTGTCGAAAAAGGGATTTTCTTTGGTCAGGGCGTGAAACCCCCGAAAAGCCAGGAAGGGTTTCAGCCGCAGCAGGAGTGACTCCGGGGCATGTTCAAAATCATACCTGATGAGCAGGCCGTCCCCGGCAGGCAGGAGCATAATAGTTTTATGGACAATAAGCCCGTCGATCCGATAGGTGAATTGGGGGGCCGGAGCGAGGCTGAATTTGGTAAGGCAAGGCGGCCGGGGGGGAAAAAGAAAGTTCGGGTACTGATGGCAAGAAAAAAAATATTCTTCCTCTCCCAGGCAAAGTGAGTCTTCAAATTTGGAAAGCAGGACATGCCGGCCGGCGGGGTGGGCAAGATTGGCTGTCAGCAAGCCGTGGTACTTGCGGGTGTGACAATTCGTTACACTGCTGGAGGCATAACCCCCCGAGCCGTCGACGTCCAGCCATTCCCATTCCATAGCTTCGAGGGGCGGCAGACAGGATTCGTCTTCTATCATTATTTTCGCCCTCTTCATTCAGCCTCTGACTCCTCAGGATGAGGAGAGATTTTAGCGGTTATGATAGATTTCCACGCCCGGTGGAGGGGTGAAGCTGAATTGTTTTTCCGGCAGGTCATTGTTGACCTTGATGTTGCGGAAAAGCAAGCGGGTAGCATTTCCGTAACTGTCGATAAAACTAAGCTGGGATATATAAAACCTGTCTTTGTCGAGGGTCAAAAAAAACTCATCAACGCCAAAATCACGCTCTTTGGGAATGAGTTTCAGCAGATAATTGCCTTCCTTATCCAAACCGGTGGCCTGGGCGAAGGTAATATCGAAATCTTCCGTCAATTTACCCCATCCCGAAAGGAAGCGCACGATCGCCTTGGCTTTGAAAACCTCATTGGCGTTCTGCACGTAAACAATATTGTCCCGAGGGACATAAAGCCACATGGTTTGCGGGTTGATTACCATTTTTTGCCCCTTGGGTCGGGAATAATCCCAAACCATCCGCCGAGGTTTCTTGAAGTAAAAAGTCCCTTCTTCCCGATTGGTCTTCTTCATGGACTTGATATTGACTTCCTGGGAAAAATCGGCCTTCAGGTCGGCGGTTTTTTCATAAAAGTTTTGGGTGGCGGCGATTACTTCAGGCAGGGGAAGGGCCGTTCCCGGCTGCGGCAAGGCTAAAATGATGGTTCCCACAACCAGGATCGTGGACCAAAATAATGAACGATCTGCAGAAAACAGGGAATTCTTCTTGTCCACGGTGGCCCCTTCTACAATTATGAAAAAAATGGCACGATTTTTTTTAGCAGTTAATAACTTTTATCGCCCAGACAATAAACCATGAATTTCAAGCTGTTTTTGTAACTTAACGATATTGTTATGTATTATTTGTTTAAAACCTATGCAACACGTTATAAAATGCTGTCTATCAAAGACTTACAATATTTATCAACAATATTACCAACAGTTTTACCAACAGGTTTGTGGATTTCTTTTTTCAAGGCCGTCACTAATCAAGCGGTAATCTTAATCCGCCATCCGAAAGGGTCTTCCGCTTCGCCATACTGGATCCGGAGGATGGCGTTGTATAACCTTTCCGTCAGGGGGCCGGTATTGCCGCCGTTTACCGCATACTCCCGGCCTTTGTAGAAAAAATGTCCGATGGGCGAGACGATGGCCGCCGTTCCGGAGGCGAAGGCCTCCTGCAGCCGGCCCCGTGCCGCTTCCGCGAGGATCTCATCCATGGCCAGCTGCCTTTCCGAGACCGTGATTCCCCAGCTTCTGGCCAGCTGGAGGACGGAATCCCGCGTAATGCCTGGTAGAATGGCCCCGGTCAGCGGGGAAGTGATCAATTCGTCGCCGATCACGAAAAAAACGTTGCTGGTGCCCACCTCTTCCACATATTTTCGTTCCAGGGCATCGAGCCACAATACCTGGGTATATCCCATCTTGCTGGCGATCCGGCAGGCATAGAGGCTGGCGGCATAATTGCCTCCCGCCTTGCTCGATCCCGTGCCACCCCGCACGGATCGGACATATTCCTCGCTGACGTATATCTTGGTGGGACCGAAGCCTTCCGGATAGTAAGCGCCTACCGGTCCCACGACGATAAAGAAAAGATATTCACTGGAGGGGTGCACGCCCAAAGCCGCCTCGGTGGCGATCATCGTCGGCCGGATATAAAGGGATGTTCCTTCTCCGTGGGGAACCCAGTCTTTTTCCAGGAGGACCAGTTTCTTTACTGCTTCCAGAAAGAGTCCCTCGTCCAGCGCCGGCATGCACATCCGATCGGCGGAAATATTCATGCGCCCGGCGTTATCGGCGGGCCGGAAAAGGTAGATGGCGCCGTCCTTACCCCGATAGGCCTTCATGCCCTCAAAAATCTCCTGGGCATAGTGGAGGCACATGGCGGTGGGATCGAGGGAAAGCGGCCGGTATGGTTCGATCGTCGGATCATGCCAGCGGCCGCTGCTGTACTGCATCGTGAAGAAGTGGTCCGTAAATATCTTGCCGAATCCCAGTCCCGATTCATCCTGCGGTTTAGGTTTTCTTTTTTCCGCCGCTGCTGCAATAATTTTGATTTCCATGTATGTTTTCCCTTCTAAAACGAATCCTTACCGTCTTTCGACCAGGGCATATCGCAAAAACAGCTGAACCTTAACACTAAACAATTTTTCGATCAAGATTTCTGTAAGCATTATTATACTCATGGCACTATTGCATCTCTATGGGGCCGGGACTTAAAATATTGACTTTTTTGATATTTAAGATTATGGAATGCGGCACAAAAATGATCTTTGTCATTAGTCATTAACCTTAGCCATTATGGGGCGGGTAAATATTTCCGCTAATCCATTATAAATTAAATTAAGTTAGTGGTATAGCTTTCTTTCCAGCAGCTCAGCGGCTGTGTCTGTACTAAAATCAGGCGATACTCATCCATGAATTGTTACAGAAGGGGGAGATCACGATGGATCTGCACTTCTTTGCCACCGACCTCGATTCCGGTGCATTGGCCGATGCCCGAAAGGCCCTCTATCCGCTAAGCAGTGTGGAAAACCTCAAGTACCGCCTCCTGGCCAAATATTTTACACCGGAAGGAACATCCTTTAGGCTAATTCCGGAGATTAAGGAGCTGGTCACTTTTTCGCTTCACGATATGTTGGATAAAAGGCGTGGAGTTCCCCCGGAGAGCGTCTTCGGCAACTTCGACCTGGTGCTCTGCCGCAATCTGCTGATCTACTTCAACGCCGAATACCAGGAGAGGATCTTTGAACGGCTGCACCATGCCCTCGCCGACCGAGGGTATCTTGTCCTGGGGGAGGCCGAGGCGCCGGCCATGACACAGCACCGCCGTTTTAAGCGGGTTTTCGAGTTCGGACCGGTCTATCGAAAAGATTCAGGAGGAGAGTGAAAATGGCCATGCGATTCAAGAGCATCCGAACCCGCCTGATGATGTGGTTTCTCGTGGTGGCCCTGCTGCCGTTGTTCGTCGCCGGCGTCATCCTGTACGATCATAAGGTTGGGCTGTTGAAGTCCGAAGCCTTTGATAAACTTTCTACAATCCGCAACCTGAAGGTCGGGGAAATCAATAGCTGGATCGATGAAAGAACGGGAGATATCAAGATCATCAGCCGCATCGCGGAAATCCAGGATTCGGATTCGCTACTGCACAGCAATGCAGGAGCAGGCAAAAGGGCGGAAACCCTTAATCTTCTGTCCGACATCCTGCTTGGCATCCAAGAAAGCTGCCGGGATTATGACGGCCTGTTCATCATCGATGCCCACTCCGGCAGGGTTGTGGTCTCTACCGATCCGTCCCAGGTGGGAAAAGATCTCTCCGCCGACCGACAGCTGACTGAACCCTTGCGCACCAAAGAAACTTACATATCCGATATTTACGAGTCAAAGCCCACCAACCGGCCGACGATGGTTTTTTCCAACCCGATCCACGACCGGCGCCATAACAACCCCTCTCCCTGGGGGGTACTGGTGGCCCGGATCAACTTGGAGGATTCGATCTATCAACTGCTGCTAAACCGGACAGGGCTCGGAAACACCGGTGAGACCCTGATCGTAAACAAGGACATCATGGCCCTGAGCGAATTACGCTGGTACGGCAAGGCGCCCCTGAAACTCAAGATCAAGGGCGTACCGGCTATACTGGCCTCCGAGGGGAAAACCGGCGTTTTGGAAACGACCGATTACCGTGGGGAAAAGGTCCTTGCCGCCCATACGTACATCCCGAGAACGAGATGGGGCTTCGTGGCCAAGATGGATCAAAAGGAGGTCTACGCGCCGATCCGGGAGTTGTTCCTGATGATGGTTCTCCTCTTTTTTTTCACCGCGGCGGCCGTCTACCTGATCTCGTTCCTTCTGGCCCGCCGCACGGCACAGCCAATCCTGGGCATCGCCGCCGTGGCAAAGCGGATCCGGGAAGGTGACCTGGCGGCCAGGAATACCGTCTCCTCCGAGGATGAAATCGGTTACCTGGCGGATTCCTTCAACCGGACCGCTGATTCCATCGCGTTGCGGATCGAAACAGAAAGAAGTAACGCTGATATCGCGGAAACACTGATCCTTCCAAAGAACCTGCAGACATTTTCCCGGGCCGTTCTGGAAAAGCTCATGGAGACGACGGAATCCCAACTGGGCGCTTTTTATATTCGCCGAGCCGATGACAGCCTCTTCGAACCCCTCGCCGCGATCGGCGTTACCCCCGAACTTCTTCAGACCTTTGACGCTGCGATCCTCGAAGGCGAGTTTGGGAAGGCCCTGGCAACCGGGAGAATGTCCCATATTCGCAGTATCTCAGAAGAAACGCGCTTCCGGTTCAAGACATTCGCCGGAACGGCCATCCCTCGGGAGATGATCACCCTGCCCGTTGTGGTGAAGGATGAAGTCCGGGCGATGATTTCGCTGGCGAGCCTGGGCGTGTACAGCGAGTCCGCCCTGAGCATCCTGAACCAGCCGGCAATCATTGCCTTGAATTCAGCCTTCGCCAACCTCCTGGCCAATGAAGAGACCCGGCGGCTTGCCGAGGACTTGCGGGAAGCGAATCAGGAACTCCAGGCGCAGCAAGAGGAGTTGCAGGCACAGGCGGAGGAACTCCAGAAACAGTCGGAAGAGTTGCTGGGACAGAACGTGGAACTGGACCGGCAACGCCTGTCTCTGGAGGAGGCCAGTCGCCTGAAAAGCCAGTTCCTCTCGAACATGAGCCATGAACTGCGAACCCCTTTGAACTCCGTCATGGCCCTTTCCCGCGTTCTGATTATGCAGACAAAGAACAAACTCAGCGAGGAAGAGGTCAACTATCTGGAAATCATCGAACGCAACGGCAAGAATCTCCTCACCTTGATTAACGAAATCCTTGATCTTTCTAAGATCGAAGCCGGCAGGATGGACGTCAATCCGAAGTCCTTTTCCCTCCGTCCGACTCTGGAAAATATCATCGAAAGTCTCAGCCCGCTGGCCACCGAAAAGCGGATCGAACTTCACCAGGAGATCTCGGCGGATCTCCCCCTGCTGGAAAGCGACGAGATCCGGGTATCCCAGATCCTGCAAAACCTCATGGCTAATGCCGTAAAATTTACGGAGACCGGGGGCGTGACCGTGGCGGCGGAGAGCGATCCGGAAAAGGTCACCGTCCGGGTTACCGATACGGGCATCGGGATTGCGGAAAACGATCTACCCTATATCTTCGATGAATTTCGGCAGGTGGATGGGACGTCATCAAGGAGATATGAAGGCACAGGGCTGGGGCTGGCCATCGCCCGTAAAATGGCAGGGATGCTGGGAGGGGATATCACGGTACAGAGTATCCCGGGAAGAGGTTCCACTTTCATGCTGACCTTGCCACTGGCATGGCATGGACAGGCATCCGCCTGTGAACCGATCGTCACCCGGCTACGGCAACCGGTCGTGAAATCGGCCCACAAGACCATCCTTGTGGTCGATGACGAGCCGGAAATGGCGGCAATGATTTCCCGTAACCTGCTCCAGGAGGGGTACAACACGGTCACGGCCACATCGGGGTCCGAGGCGCTGGCCCTTGCCGCGCGCGAACGGCCTTTTGCCGTCACCCTTGACATCATGATGCCCGACATGGACGGCTGGGAGGTGCTGCAAGGCCTGAAGAATAACCCGGAGACGAAAGACATTCCGGTCATCATTGTCTCCATGTCGGAAGACCGGGAGACCGGATTCGCCCTCGGCGCCGTCGGTTATGTGACTAAACCGGTGTCCAAGGAACAGCTTATTTCCGAGATTCGGAGGGTCGGCAAACCGGGGACCCGCGCGATCATGATTGTTGACGACAATGCCCTGGAGCGTAAGGAAATCGGGCGTCTTATCGAGGAGGAGGGTTTGAAACCCATTGCGGCCGGGGACGGCGCAGCCTGTCTGGAATTGATCCAAAAACAGGTTCCCGATGTCCTGGTTCTGGACTTGATGATGCCGGAACTGGACGGCTTTGCCGTGCTGGAGAGAATCCGCAGCAATCCCGTGACCGAGGATCTACCGGTCATCATCGTTACGGCCAAGGACCTCACGGAAGAAGACCGGACCCGCTTGAGCGGAAATGTCTCTTCAGTTCTGCAAAAGAGCGCTACGACATCGGTGACCCTGCTCACGGAAATCAAAAGTATCCTGGAGGATCTGGAAGGCAGGCCGAAACCGGCCGGACCTCAAAAATCGGCGGCGCCCCTAATTCTGTTGGTTGAAGACAATGAGGCGGCGATCATCCAGGTCAGGGCGGTTCTGGAAACCGCCGGTTATGCGGTCGATGTGGCCCGAGGCGGGCAGGAGGCCTTTGATTATGTTTCCCATACCGTCCCGGACGGCATCGTCCTGGATCTGATGATGCCGGAGATCGACGGTTTTTCGGTCCTGGATAAGATCCGGGGTACAAAGGTCACGGCAACCCTGCCGGTTCTGATCCTTACGGCCAAGGACCTGACGCAAGAGGATCTCAGCAAACTCAGCGCCAACCACATCCAGCAACTCGTCCAGAAGGGCGATGTGGATCGGGAACGTCTGTTGTCGAAAATCAGGTCTATGCTGGGGGGTGGTTCAGGACCCCGGGCATGGCTTAATGAGGGCGCCGCCGGGAAAACGGCATCGTCACCGGACAATTCCGGCGACCGGCCTGCCGTCCAACCCCGCCCCGTCGACCGGAGGAAGGAAACCGCTCTGCCTCCGGATGCCGTTTCGGCGGACGTCCCGCTGGAAACGGCCGATAGGACCGGCTCTCCCGTAATCCTGATTGTGGAAGACAATCCCGACAACATGACCACCATCAAGGCGGTTCTCCGGAACCGCTACCGGATCATGGAAGCGACGGACGGCGAAGAAGGGCTGCGGCTGGCCCAGGAGACCCTGCCGGATCTGATCCTGCTCGACATGTCCCTGCCGAAGATGGACGGCCTTACGGTGGTGCGGCAGCTCAAGGATAACCCGGCGCTGCGTTCTATTCTGGTGGTGGCGATGACTGCCCGGGTCATGAAAGGGGACCGGGAAAAGATTCTCGATGCGGGATGCGACGATTACATCGCCAAACCGATTGATCCGGAAGGCTTCCTGAAAAAGATCGATGGATGGCTGATCAAAGGATAATGGGAGGTTTTATGCCGAAAATCCTGGCTATTGACGACAAACGGGACAATCTGATCACCCTGTCCGCCTTGCTGAAGAATCTGATGCCCGATTGCGCCCTTGTTACCGCTCAATCCGGGCGCGAAGGAATCGAGAAGGCCTTGGCGGAACATCCGGACGTTATTTTGCTGGACGTCCGGATGCCGGACATGGATGGTTTCGAAACCTGCCGCCGGTTGATGGCCGATGCCGGCACGAAGGACATCCCGGTGATCATGATCACGGCGGCCAAGGCGGACGCGGAGAACCGGATCAAGGGGCTGGAATGCGGCGCCAATGCCTTTCTGAGCAAACCGATTGATCCGACGGAACTGGTTTCCCAGGTGAAAGTCGCGCTTCGGATAAAGAAAGCGGAGGATGCCCTGCGGAGGGAGAGGAATGCCTTGGAAGAACGGGTTCAGTTAAGGACTGCCGACTTGCTCCAGGAGATCGAAGTGCGCAAGCAGGCAGAATGTGAATTGTCCGAATCTGAGAAGCGATACCGCATGCTGTTTAATACGATTGATGAGCTTCTGCACCGTTGAAGTGATTTTTGACGAAAATGAGAAGCCGATCGATTATCGCTTTCTGGAAGTCAATCCGTCGTTTGAGAAACAAACCGGACTCATCGGTGCGCAAGGCCGGAGAATGCGTGAGCTTGTCCCGCAGCATGAAGATTATTGGTTTGATATTTACGGAAAAATCGCCGTAACGGGAGAACCTGCTCGTTTTGAAAATCGTGCGGAGCAATTGCGCCGCTGGTATGACGTGTACGCCTTCCGCGTTGGCCAGCCGGCCAACCGGCAAGTGGCCATTCTGTTTAACGACATCACCAAGCGGCGGCAGGTGGATGAGGAACGCGGTGTGACGGTGCGCCTGCTGCAGCTGCTGCACGAGCGGAACGACCTCCACGACCTCATGCAGGCCATCACCGCCCTGCTGCGAAACTGGATCGGCTGCGAAGCCATCGGCATCCGGCTGCGTTCCGGTGAGGACTTCCCCTATTTCGAAACCAGCGGCTTCCCGCCCGCTTTTATCGAAAAAGAAAATCGACTCTGCACTTACGACCTGAACGGCCAAATCCTGCGCGACGACAAGGGGCACCCCCTGCTCGATTGCATGTGCGGTAATGTCCTGTGCGGCCGGTTCGACGCTGCCAAGCCGTTCTTCACCTCCCGGGGGAGCTTCTGGACCAACTGCACCACTGCTCTGCTCGCCACCACCACCGAGGCCGATCGCCAGTCGCCTACCCGCAACCGCTGCAACGGTGAAGGCTACGAATCGGTGGCGCTGGTGCCCTTGCGGTCCGCCGATCAAATCTTCGGATTGCTCCAGATCAACGACCGCCGCCCGGATCGTTTTACCCCCGAAAAAATCGCCCTGTTCGAGCGGCTGGCCGACAGCCTGGCGATTGCCCTGTCGCAGCGGCAGGCGCAGGAGGCCCTGCGGACGAGCGAGGAACTCTACCGTTCCCTGTTCGTAAACATGCTGAACGGATTCGCCTATTGCCGGATGCTCTTTAAGCAGGGGGAGCCGCTGGATTTTGTCTATCTTTCCGTAAATAACGCTTTTGAAGAATTGACGGGTTTGAAGAACGTCGTCGGGAAAAAAGTTTCGGAAATTATTCCCGGAATCCAGGCATCAGATCCGGAATTACTGGAAATCTACGGCCAGGTGGCTTTGACCGGCAGGCCCCGGAAATTTGAGCGGTATATTGAAGCCTTGCAGATGTGGTTTGCAGTTTCCGTGTACAGCCCGGGAAAAGAATACTTTGTGGCCATATTTGATGTCATTACCGAACGAAAACTGGCGGAGATGGCCCTGCGCCGGGCGGAAGAGAACTTTCGCCGTTCGCTGGACGAATCACCCCTGGGGGTCCGCATCGTGACCGAGAAAGGTGAAACGCTTTACACGAATCAGGCCTTTTTGGATATCTTCGGTTATGACAGTTTTGAGGACTATAATGCCACGCCCTCGCGGAGGCGTTATACACCGGAGAGCTATAGCGCGTTCGAGATGAGAAGGGAAAAAAGAAGGCGGGGTGATTATGACCCGGCTGAATATGAAATTGATATCGTCAGGAAAGATGGTACCGTCCGCCATCTCCAGGTCTTCCGCAAAGAGATACTTTGGAATGCGGAAAGACAGTTTCAGACCTTGTACCTCGACATTACCGCCCGCAAGCAGGCTGAACGAAAACATCAGATAACCCTGGAAAATCTGAGAAATGCCGTGGGCACCACCATTCAGGTTATGGTGTCGGCTGTAGAAACCAGAGATCCCTATACGGCCGGCCATCAACTCCGGACGGCGGACCTCTCCCGGGCCATCGCCATGGAGATGGGACTTTCCCAGGAAAAAATCGAGGGTATTCGGATTGCCGGTTCCGTCCATGACATTGGGAAATTGTCGACGCCGGCGGAGATCCTGTCCAAACCAACAAAACTTTCTGAATTCGAGTTTGCTCTTATTAAGGAACACGCTCAACAAGGGTATGATATTCTGAAGAATGTAGAATCAGACTGGCCGTTGGCCGAGATGGTCTACCAGCACCATGAACGAATGGATGGCTCTGGTTATCCAAGAAAACTGAAGGGAGAAGAAATTCTCCTGGAGGCGCGAGTTCTCACTGTTGCCGACGTGGTAGAAGCCATGGCCTCCCACAGACCTTATCGTCCTGGCCTGGGAATCGATGTGGCCCTGGAGGAGATCGAGAAGAATCGGGGAATCCTTTACGACAATGCAGTCGTCGATGCCTGTTTAAGACTGTTTCGGGAAAACGGTTTTCAACTGGAAGGGACTGATTTCAGGCGGTAATTTCCCGCCATTCCTTCCCGCGATCATCATCTCTACGAAGGCATGAGCCGCAGGCGACAGGGTGCGGTTTTTCAGATAGGCGATATCGACGTCAATCATCAAAGGACCACCGGCCAGCGAGCGGATCTTTAAGGATCCCCGCTTGAGTTGTCCTTCCAGGACTGATTTGGCCATGAAGGATATCCCTTTGCCAGCCCGCACCTGCTCGACGATAAATACCAGATTGCTGGCCTCAGTCAGGATGCGGGGAACGATCCTGGCCTCACGGTACTTATCGAGGATAAATTCGCGCGAAAGAGCTCCCCTCTCCCTGACGATCAGGGATTCTTGGGCTAAATCATCCAAGTGTATCAGCTTCTTTTCGCAGAGAGGATGATTGCTCGGCAGGACTAATACGAGTTCTTCCTGGAAATAGGGGATCACCTTGAGCTGAGGGGGGGCAGGGGCTGCGACGGCAATTAATCCCAGTTCATTCTGATGATCTACCAGGCTATTGGTTATTTCCTGGGAGTTGCCTTCGTCCAGGACGACCTGAATCCCCGGGTATTGCCCCTGGTAGGCGGAGACGAGCGCGGACATCATGTTGCGGGCGTAGAATTTGAGCGTGCCGATCCTCAGGACCCCGGTTTGGACGTCTTTAAATTTCTGGACAGTTTTTTTTGCTTCTTCGGCCAGTAAGAAGATCTTTTGGGCGTATTCGAAGAGATTGCGGCCGGGTTCTGTCAATTCCATGGTCCTCCCCCGGCGATGAAACAGGCCGATCCCCAGGTCCGCCTCTAATTGTTTGATCTGAATTGTCACCGTCGGCTGGGTCAAGAAGAGGGCGCCGGCGGCTTCAGAGAACGTCCGATGCTTGCCGCAAAAATAGAAGATCCTTAACTGATTCAGATTAAGATCCAATAATATCTCCTGAATTATAGATATAATCTATACTACCATAGAAATAATTGTTTTGACAATCCATTATGAATGATCAATATCAAGATCGCCGATCAATGAAGAGTAACTTTATCATTGATCAATTGTCACAATAGGGGGGCGTAAGCGGAAAGTATAGTTTTTCATCACCAAAGTCTTTTCAAAAAAGGGGGAAAGCGTATGAAAAATCATTTATGGAAACAGGTTATTGTAATTCTATCCGTCATGTTTCTTGCCGGTCCGGCGATTACAACCGCCAAGGCGGCCGGCGCCTCCAAGTCACAACCGGCCGGCGGGCAGACTTGGGATGCCCTGGTTGCTGCGGCTAAAAAAGAAGGCAGTGTTTCGATCTACGCCATGTGGATACCGGAGACCAGAGTCGCCCTGGCCCAGGCATTCAAAGATAAATACGGCATCAATGTGGAATTTACACCCTTTAATCGCGGCGCGGAAATATTGACCAAAATGCAAACGGAACAGAGAGCCGGCCTTTACCTGGCCGATGTTATTGGCGCCGGAGCCGGTACCCTCATGACTTCCATAAAACGGGCCGGGGTCACGGGGCCGCTGGAACCGCTGCTCATGCTCCCCGAAGTTACAGACGGAAAAAACTGGCGGGGGGGAAAATTTCCTTTCCTGGACAAAGACAAGACAACCATCGGCATGGTAGCCAGCGTGCAGAGAAACATCATCTACAATACGAACCTCGTCAAGAAAGGCGAGATAACGACGTATAAAGACCTCTTGAAACCGCAGTACAAGGGAAAGATTACCGTGAATGATCCGATGGTGCCTGGTGCCGGCAAGGAGGTCTTCCTGCATTTGGCCCTCAATGTCTGGAACCTGGACGAAACGAAGGCCTTTCTGGCGCAACTGTTGAAACAGCAGGAAGCGGTCATCGAGAGGGACAACAGACAAAATGTCGAGGCCGTTGTCCGGGGCAAATATGCCATCGGTTTCGGCCCTAATCCCGATTCCCTGGCCGAATTTATCAAGATTGGTGCACCGGTGGACGCGGTCATTCTCAAAGAAGGTGTTTATGTGTCCGGGGCGGCGGGCTGTCTCGCGGTGCCGACCAAGCAGGCCCATCCCAATGCCGCGAAGCTCTTCCTGAACTGGCTCCTGGGCAAGGAAGGACAAACGGTGTTTGTCAATAGCTTTGGCAATCCCAGCATGCGCACCGATGTTTCCACCGCGCAATTTAACCCGATTTTTCTGCCCCAGCCCCAGGAAAAAGTTTTTCTGGCCAATGAAGCGGCTATAATGTTTACCGATGATATTACTAAAGCAACCAAGCAAATCATCGACGAAGCTTACAAATAATTTCATATAATGTTTTATCGGACATCAAACAATTGGAGGTTTTTGGATGAAAAGAGAAGAAGCACTGGTGGATTTAAGGACTACCATGGAGTGGGTCAAGGACGAGGTCAAGGTATCAGACGTTGAGATCGACCCGGAACTGGAAGCGGCGGCAATCTGTAAAGCCCTGGATGAAGGGCCAGCGTTTATCTTTAACAACGTGAAAGGTTATCCCCACGCCCGCTACACTGGGAACTTGCTGTCGCGGTGGGATCGTTTTGCCAAGATTGTCGGTGCCAAGGATCACAAAGACATCAAATTCAAACTGCTGGAGGCGATGAAGAATCCCATTGCGCCCCGGGAAGTCAAGACGGCGCCCTGCCAGGAAGTCGTCATACCGCAGGGGGAATTCGATCCCTTTACGATGCTGCCGTTGCCGAAATGGACGGAAGACGACGGCGGACGCTTTTTTGGCTCCGGCGTGCACTACATTTCCGGGAAATATGCCGCACCCGGCAGCCAGCTCGCCCATTATCGAATGAGTTTCCGGGAAAAGACCCGCGCCGCAATCAACATGGTCCCCGGCGGGCACGGCGATTTGATTTCTACCAAGTTCAAGCCGGAGAAGATTCCCTGCACGGTGAACATCTGCCCGCCCGTCGGCGTCTCGATCATGGCCATCGGCACGGGCATTCCCAGCATCCTCCCCTTCGGCATCGATGAACTGGGAATTGCCGGCGGCATTCACGGGGCGCCGATCGACATCGTGAAGGCCAAGACGGTGGATGCCTATGCGATTGCTAACTCCGAGTGGGTCATCGAAGGCTATATCAATCCGAATGAACAAGTGTGGGAAACGGCGGAGGCCGAAAGGCGCGGTCAGGGCGTAGCTCCTTTTCACCCCGAGTGGGCACGCTACCTGGGCCGGGCCTACCGGACGCCCCGCAGTTTCGAGGTTACGGCCCTGACCAGGCGCAAGGACAAACCTCTCTATTACATCCCCCTGATCGCCAACGACAGTATCAATCAGATTATCCAGTTCAACCAGGCCTGTTGGATGGAACTGGGGGAACGGATTCTTCCCGGTTTTGTTGTTGATTGCAACAGCTTCCAGGGCCTGACCTGCTGGAGCGGCGTCGTCTTCCAGGTGCGAAAACAGCGGCGCAGTGATGAAGGGATGCAGCGCAACCTGATCGCGGCGGCCATGGGTGCGGTGCGCGGGATGCGGATGGTGATCGTGGTGGATGAAGATATCAATATTTACAGTCCCGAGGACCTGCTATTTGCTATAAACACGAGGGTCAATCCCGATACTGACATTATCAGAGGCGTGGGCGCCCGCGGACACAGCTTCCAGCCGGCGGAGAGACACCATGCAGGAGCCGAGGCCGGACTGACGAGACCCACGTCCGTCTTCGAAGGCGGCATCGGGTATGACGCCACCGTTCCGCTGGGCGGCAACCGGCGTCCCGATGGCGAATTTTACCGCGGTCATTACGCCGTGGATAAAGTCGACTTGACGAAATGGTTTACGGAGCAGGAAATTAAAGACATCAAGGCGGGGCAGTCGGAATACGTCCGCTATCTCGGTGAGGCGGGACTGTCTTAGTAAAATAAGTCGAAAATAAGGAGGTTAAATATGTTTACACTGAAATCTATTGCTTTTGAAAACGGAGGCCGGATACCGGAGAAGTTCACGGAAAAAAGCATCGTTTCGCCGCCGCTGCAATGGGATGACGTGCCGGAAGGAACCAAAAGTTTTGCCCTGGCGGTAACGGACCCGGACGTGCCGGCTTTTTTTCAGTTCCCTCGTGTTTTTGCCCACTGGATGGCCTACAATATCCCCGCGGCGACGAGAAGTCTTTCCGAGGGCGCCAGCCCGGGAGGGAACCTGCCCCTGGGAACAAGAGAATTGAATAGTGATTTTGTCACCTTTCAGATGCCCGGTTACGGAAAGGGCTATGCCGGTCCCTGGCCTCCCGACGCCGCCCACCGGTATGTCTTTACTATTTACGCTTTAAAGAACGAATCCCTTGAGATACCGGAAGCGGGCGACTATGTGGAGTTTGTCAAGGCTGTCCTGCCGGTCACCATTGCCACTGCTACTTTGGTAGGCCTCTATGGCCCGGCCAAGAACCCGCTGCCGGGTAATTAGACAATTTGCTTTCCCAATCAGACGAGGCCGGTTTGCCGGGATGATCGAAACCGGTAGGCCGGCTGGTCTTTGGCAGCAGCAAAGGCAAACCATAAGGACGGACGGAGACTTCAAGTGGCAGAAGGGTATGCAGGAGACAGGTCATTCAGCGATATTTTGGCTGATCTGGGGACGCGCTGCAAGAATAAGGTTTTTTTAGAATCGATCGACGATGGCCGCAGGATAACTTATGGCCAATTCAACGAAGAATGCAACCGTCTTGCACAGTTTCTCCAGGTTCAGGGGGTCAAAGCCAACGAAAGAATTGTCATAATAGGTCCCAACAGCATCGAATGGCTCATAATTTTCTTTGGGGTCCTAAAGTACGGCGCCACGATCGCGCCCCTCTTTGAAGAATACTCCCCTGATCAGGTCCGGAACCTGGTAAATAGAATAAACCCCAGATTCATATTTTGGAGTGCAGAACTATCCCGGCCGGTGACGGACGGCTGTCCGGGAGAGCTGCTGTCCTTTGGACAATGGGACGGTCCCGCCGGGACGGAATCGGGGCTCTTTTCACTCTTGAGAGAAATGCCGGGCGAGTCCGCGGTTCAGAGCGGGGCAACCAAGGACGATATCGCCGTCATCAATGCCACTTCGGGCACCATGGAGGAACCGCGGTGTGTCCTGAGAAGCTATGAGAGCTTTTTCTGTCAGATGCCGGGAATCATCGAACGCTGGGGCTTAAACGAGCGACAGGTGGTATTGGAATATCGCTCCTTCAGCTGGTTATCGGCCGAAGCGTTGACCATAACGCCGTCGCTTTTCAGCGGCGCCACGGTGGCGATTGCCAAAAAATTTTCTCGGAGCCGGTTCTTCGGCTGGTTGGCGAGGTACAAGGTGACCGTTTCCGTCGGTGTCCCCGCCGTAATCAATATGCTCCTGGAACGGCCCGTCGCTGTGAGGGGGGAAGATTTCCCGGCCTTGCGCTTCATTACGAGCAGCTCCGCCTCGCTATTAACCGAAAAACAGAAGGAGTTTGAGGAGCGATATCATATCCCGCTTGTCCAACTCATGGGAATGACCGAAGTGGTATGGGTAGCCTTGAACAGCCCCGAAAAGCGCAAGATAGGTTCGGTGGGGCGGCCGGTCGCCGTCACGACAGTTACGATCCGGGATGGGGAGGGGAAGATTCTTGGGCCGGGGGTGGAAGGCGACATTGTTGTCGGGGGAAAGAATGTCGGCCAGGGATATCTCTTGGCCGGGGGCAAAGTGGAAAGCTTTGCTCCGAATGGCCTTTTCCAGACGGGCGACATCGGCTATCTGGATGAAGAGGGCTATCTCTATGTCACCGGACGCAAAAAAAACCTCATCATCCGGGGAGGTCTCAATATCTCGCCCCTGCAGGTAAACAATCTGCTTTCCCAAAATCCTGCCGTCCATGAGGTGGAGACCATCGGCGTTCCCGACTCCATCTACGGCGAAGAGGCAGTCTGTTTTGTAACGCTGCGGCCGGGATGCCAGGCCACGGATGAAGAACTGATGGTTTACTGCCTGTCGCAGTTCCCGAGGCAAATGTGTCCGAAAGATGTCTTGGTGCTGCGTGATATACCAAAAACTGCGCGGGGCAAGATCAATAAATCTGAGCTGTTAGCTTTTTACTTGTCCAAGAGTGCGGAAAGAAGATGATCAAAATCATATCATGCTTATTTAGACATAGGCGATGTCGATGGGAACGTCGGAAACCCTCTCCAGACGATCCTTCCGGACGATAAAACTGACCTCGATCCCGATGGCCCCGCTGCCCGGAAAGACAAATTTGGGCTCATAGGCAAAGACCATCCCTTCCTCGAGCAGCCGGCTGTGCCGGGCGGTAATTACCGGCAGCTCGTTGATCTCCAGGCCCAGGCCGTGACCGATAAAGGATACCCGGCCTTCCCCATGCCCCATGAAGTGCTCTTCCAAACCGGCCTGCTGCACCATCTGGATGGCCCTTTGGAAAAGCTCCGTCGCATTGACCCCCTCTTTCCCAAAATGCTCTGCATCTTCGATAATCTCGCGGGCAACTTCATAAGGCTTCCGGAATAATGACTCCATCTCACCTACCGTAAAGGCCCTTGTCTCGTCGGTAACATAGCCGTTATAACTAATGCCGCAGTCCACCAGAACGGGGATGCCGCGCCTTACCTTATTAAATGATGATCCCTGGGGAACGGAAGGATTTACCCCGACGCCGCTGATGGGCCCGTCCCAATAGGAAGCGAGGCCGGTTGTGTAGCCGGTGAAGACGCACATGGGCAGGGCCGCCATGTTGAAGCCCCTGATCCTCGATAGCCCCTGGTGGCCCTGCATTCTTGCCGCCGCGGCGAGGTGGGTTTCAATCTCCACCTCACTGACGCCTTCCCGTATTACCTCCTGCGCCCGCGTAAAAACATGGGAAAAGATGGCGCCCGATTTCCTGATCTGTTCCAGTTCGTAAGGACTCTTGATGATTCTCAGCTCCTTGATCAGAACCGACAGGTCGGTAAAATCGCTGAAACCGATGATGTTCTTGAAGCGCTCAAAAACCGCGACCGGCAACACATCGAGTTCCAGGCCGCCTTTACCCTGCAGGATATTCTTCTCTTCGAGCGTTTTCCGCACTTCCCGGTCGGACCTGATCGGAATAACTTCCAGGGGGGTGTCCAGCCTGGCCCTTTCGACACTTCGTTCGATAAAAAGGAGGGGCTCGCAGTTAAGGGCGATCACAAGCATCCCTCTTTGAATGGTGCCGGTAAAGTAGAAACGGTTTACGTTCTCCATGATAACGGCAAAATCAATACCCCGCTCCGCCATCATCGCCTTCAGCCCTGCTATCCGCCGCAGCAATTCTTCTTTTCCTACCGGTTCAAAGGCCCCGAACTGCCTCAACATGTTCCACCATCCTCCTGGACTGTCGTGCGCATCACTATTGTCACCATCTCTTTGCATATGGCCTTATTATATCCCTTGCCTTTATGCAACAGCTGACTGGTATCCCTCCGGAAGCTGCGGCCTCTTTTTCTTTATATTGTAGATTTCAAGCGATAATCGTGGTAGTAAGCTCAAGCAAATGACAGATCTGAAAGACGGTGATAAGTTCCACGTCCGATAAAGGCGGGAGGAAATATGACCAGGATGACACAACCCCATTTTCTTGCAAAAGAGAGCGGGGTTTTTTTATTGCAGGCGGCGGATAGCAAGGGTTTTATACCGATCCAGATAATACGCCCAACTCAAAAATAATTTTTCGCAGAACAGATTTATATTTCAAGTTGTTACGTAATGACAATGGGTTTCCGCTGGCGTCTTATACTGACCGGCGGGTCGGCGTTTGGGATATTATAAAGGATACAGATAATTGTTTGGCGAGAGCAACTATGATGGTCAAACCGGCAGAAGTCGTCCGACACTTCCTGAGACTTGAAGCAACGCACCCCAAGTATGCGGGCAGGCAAGATGAACTTCTCGCTTGGTGCAAGTTATCGGATGCAGAGGTTTTGGACAGAGTAAGGGGCTTCGCGGGCGAGAGGGATGACATTAATCCTGCCCTCGTGTACACCGTTGGCGTTCGCAACGATACTCGCCATAGCCAGGTTAGCACATGGACACGCGAACGGGTAATGTGCGAGGATATTTACACCTGTGGCATTTCATCTTGCATGCGGACGGATATTGACGCAGTTCGGGGGAACCTCCTTGAATTTTCGTATTGTTGCAATAAGTACCCAGAGTTCCGCCCTCTCTTACCGTTAACAGAGATTTCGAGCATAGTCATTCTTGTTGACCACCAGAAGCCTGATCGAAATGGACAATATGAGGTCATTGATGGCGTTCACCGTCTGGCAGCTCTTTGTTGTGCGGGAATTCAGGATGTAGAGGCGTATGTGGCACACATGGAATAGCTCATGAGGTTGAAAAATTAGTCAATCGGGTGGCGAAATAAAGAGGTTGCGTTTTTGCGGTAGGCCGTAGACACCGCCGGTTACCTTTGTTGCTCCGGTTGAAGAGGATAAACAACAATGAACACATTTGGAGGTCCCCTGAAATCCTTTAGGAAGCGGGCCGCTCAACGATTGGAGAATGAGCAGATTGCCCAACGTTGGCGTGATGGATTTAACGCTTTTCAAAAGGGCAAGGATTTCTACTTCAAGAAGCGGATACCGGAAGCTTTAGACTGTTTTGATGAGGCCATTGATTGCGGGTATGTCGATGACGCTGATGTTTATGGGATGCGGGGTGGTTGCCTCCAGACACTAAAATTCGACCTGGATGCGATAGATGATTTTGACAAAGCCATAGCATTGGAACCGGCAAACTGCGTTACGTACTTCCAGCGCTCACTTTCGGAGGGTGCCACAGGTGACCAGCATGGACGTGTCTCCGATCTTCAAGAGGCTATCCGCCGTGCACGTGTTGATAATGCGTACACCAGAAGCGATGATGCTTATGTCAGAGAACTGGGTTTCGGGAGCTGTGCTGAATACTACGAGATGCAACTGGGGCTTGCGAAACTCGACCTCAAATTTCTTGAGGAAAACAGTAACCTTGCTGTCTCGTCTAACTCATACTATCAAGAGTATTTCAAGGAGAAAGCAAACATGCGACGGCGACCGAACATCAAGAGGCCTGGAGAGTGAAAGATGCGTCGAACCTCTATATGGCCTTCGGTTGTCAAGGAGAAAACCTCTCCTACAGATCGGAAAGAGAGAAATAAAAAGAGATATAATCCGTCCAAGCGTTAATGAAGCCTTGACAAACGACCCTATGGTTCTGGCTTGCGTCTTCCGTCGCGAGTGTCAGTACGCTAAAACGCGTCTGCACCAAACATCTATAGAGATTGACTGAATAGCCAAAGACGTTCTTTGACAATCAGTTTGCTGTCATAGGACAGCTTCAGAATATATTTCGGTACCCTTATCCCGGCGCAGTCAAAGTGAGCGGCTTGGATCAAAGATCCATCCAGTTAGGGTGTCAC
>Ga0209514_10002947_pt1 | contig 25349 bp, 26 predicted proteins | sample Subgrocontami58m_FD_187452 | JGI IMG/M metagenome (GOLD analysis project Ga0209514, IMG submission 187452) | Subsurface groundwater microbial communities from S. Glens Falls, New York, USA - GMW37 contaminated, 5.8 m (SPAdes) (version 3) | ecosystem: Environmental > Aquatic > Deep subsurface >...
GTTTGAAGAAGCAGTCAGGACTGTTTGCCAATACGATCGGGCTTCGGCATCACTGTTACAAAGAAGGCTTAAGGTAGGTTACGCCAGAGCTGCCAGGATTTTGGATGAGTTAGAGGAGGCAGGAATTGTGGGAGTAGGAGAAGGGTCTAAACCGAGGGATGTCCTGGTCAAAAATGCGGATGACTATTTTGCCGCCCAAGCCGGACCAGCAGAAAGTTAAGATGTCAGGGAAAACAATTGCCACAATTTATTTTTATTTAATTTCTGCAGCATCACTTGCTTTAATTGTGATTGGGATTTTTAATGCTGTTAATTTTGGGATAAATTCTACCCAATATGATAAATATCCCTTGCGTTATCCTCAAGGAAGTTGTGAAAGTTTTCCTTATAAATTTGGTCCGTATCCAGCACTAGACGTAAGAGGAATGCCAGCTACTCCTTCTGCCGAGGAGGCGGAAAAACAAAAACAGGACTGTTTAAAACAAGAAAATGCATTAAGTAAACAGCAAAAAATTGATGATTTGAAAAATGCCATAACCTTCAGCTTAGTTGGAGCAGTTTTATTTTTAATTCATTTTCCTCTGGCGAGAAAACAATCCAAAGGTTAAAATGACACAAAGTGTCATCCTGAGCGATTAGCGAAGGATCTATTCAATGAATACAGAAATAATAGACATTTTAAAAAATGGCGGAATAGTAGTTATGCCAACAGATACTGTTTATGGAATTGTGGGATCTGCGCTAAATGAAAAAACAGTAGAGAGAATTTACACTTTAAGAAAAAGAGCAACTAATAAACCTTTTATTATTTTAATTTCTTCTATAAAAGATTTAGAAAAATTTGGTGTGAAATTAACTGATAAACAAAGAGTATTCTTAGAAAAGAATTGGCCAAATCCTTTATCAATAATATTACCCATCCAGGGTGAGAAATTTGAATACCTCCATAGAGGTAAAAATTCCCTGGCATTTAGAATACCAAAAGACGAAAAGCTTTTGAATCTTTTAAAAAGGGTTGGACCTTTGGTTGCACCCAGTGTTAATTTTGAAGGAGAAAAACCATCTGAAAATATTAATGAAGCAAAAAAATATTTTGGAGACTCCGTATTTTATGTGAATGGAGGAAAAATTAAATCTCAACCTTCAACAATAATTAAATTAAGAGATGATGGATTATGGAAGATTTTAAGAAGGGGTAGTTTTAAAATATAAACTAATTAGGTAGTGAAGTTTGAGAGGAGGGGTCAGAAAGTTGTTCTAAAGCGTTATCAATTGGTGCCATTGCCTCTTTTAATCTTCTTTCTTCCTCAGCCTTTTTTCTTCTTTCCACCTGCTGGGTATATGCTTGCCTAAATTTCATAAATTGTTCCCCGTTTAAATGCATATAAGCTAAAATGACTTTTTGTGATCCTCCAGTGGCCACATTTTTAAGATTGGTAAATAGCATGTTATAAATATCCTTTCCAGACTCCGGATGTTTACTGTGACTTATTTCTACCAGATAATCCTTAAGATCTATCTGGAAGTGATCTTGCAAAGAGGATGGATCAAATCTGGCCAGATCAGTATGAGAAATTGTTAATTTGTCTGATTCTATTAAGCTGATCAGTTGATTGACATACTTTTCTGCTTTTGCGGGATCTCCGCTGGGAGGAGGTATATTTGGATTTTGATCAATCTCAGAAGCGTTATCAGGCATTAGCCGTATATTAAAATCTTAAGATCCTGCTGTCAACTGGTATAATCTGCTGATGAGAACTGTTGGACAAGTATTAAAAGAAGAAAGAGAAAAAAAGTTTTATACTTTAGACGAGATTGAGAAAGCAACAAAGATAAGAAAAGAATTGCTTGAGGCTTTGGAAGCAGGGCAATATACAAAACTTCCACCCACCACTTTTGTACAGGGTTTTATTAAAAATTACGGAAAGTTTTTAGGATTAAATACGGAAAAACTGCTGGCTATATTCAGAAGGGAGTTTTCCGATCAAAAGTATCCACCCAGGATTTTTGATTCGTTTGCAAACCCTTTGGATAAAAAGCTATTCAGGTTAACCCCGGCAAAGGTTTTAAGTAGCACTGTTTTAGCATTGGTGATAGTATTTTTTGCATATCTTTGGTTTGAATATAGGTTTTTGGTCGGGGCACCATTTTTAGAAGTAAGGGAACCATTAGATCAATCTAATGTTGAATCTTCGGCAGTTCAAGTCATTGGTAGGACCGATCCTGAGGCAAAAGTTTTAATTAATGATCAAGAGATACAAGTTGATCCTTCCGGAAGCTTTTTTCAGGAAATTAAGTTATCTGATAATGTTAATATTATTAAAGTGACAGCAATCTCAAAAAGCGGTAAAGAAGCAAAAGCAGAAAGAACAGTTTTCTTGAGAAGATGACATAATAATGATGTTCGTGATATATTAAACAGCATGGATTTTTTGCAAATTGCCCTGATATTTTTAATACTCCTGTTATCTATATTTTTATCTCTCACCGGTATCCAGGTATTTTTTATTCTAAGAGATTTACAAAGAGCCCTAATCAGGTTAAATAAAGTTTTAGAAACAAGTGAGGAGATAGCCCAGGATATAGAAAAACCAGTGGCAGCTGCCTCTAGTTTGATAACAACGTTAGGAGCAGGTGCAAAAGCTTTAAAAAATGTTGTCAAAAGAGAAAAGAAAAACAGTCCCCATAACCGTAGGTTCTACAAAAAGGTTTTATAATCTTGATACTTTTGGCCGCAAAAGTTTCTAACATGTTAGAATTTAAATATGGTTTGGAAAGTTAAATTCTTTCAAACTGATCGGGGTGAATCCCCAGTTCAAGAATTTATAAAGCAGCAAGATGAGGCAACTTATGCCAAAATTTTGCTGGGTATAAAATTTCTTAGTGATAATGGCCCATTTCTTAAACCTCCCTATATCAAAAAATTACAAGAAAAATTATACGAACTGCGAATTTCGGGAAAAGTGTCCGTCAGAATTTTCTACACGATTTACAATAATGAATATTACTTATTGCATGCTTTTAAAAAGCAAAGCCAAAAAACACCTGCTAAAGAATTAAAAATAGGATCAGAGAGAGTTAGGGAAATTACAACAAAAACTTGAAGATTGTCTATTGTCTGGGTATAGCATATATGCTATAATACATTTATTATGAATATTCCTCCAAATAAAAGAAAACATTTGGATTTTGAGATTTTCTTAAAAGATTCATTAAAGAATCCTAAAATTAAGGCTGAATATGATAAATTGCAGCCTGAATTTGCTATGATCCAGGCAGTGATGGATGCCAGGATTAAAAAGGGAGTTACCCAAGAAGATCTTGCAAAAAGAATTGGCACCAAGCAATCTGTTATTTCCAGATTAGAATCTGGTAGGGCAAACCCATCCGTAGCTTTTTTAAAAAAACTGGCGAATGCTTTAAATTCGCATCTGGAAATTAAATTTACCCCGTCTCATTAAAAGGTGTTATACTTATTTTTAATGTTTCAAAAAGGCTTAGCATCAATATTAATAGTTTTATTAATAGCTGCAGCAGTTGGTGGATATTTAGTATATTCTGGGAAAATTAGTCTTCCACAAAAACAAGTTACTCAAACTTCTAAATCTGATGCTAGCCCTGCACCGACTGGAGTTGACGAAACAGCCAATTGGAAAACATATACAAATACAAAATACGGTTATAGCGTAAAGTATCCTCCAGATTGGTCATCTGGAGATGGATCGTTTATTGCTCCTGGAGGACAATCAGGTTATGGTTATAGCGATGTCAGTATTCAGGTTTTGTCAAAATCGGTGAATTTCGATAATACTAATCGAGAAAAAGATACCTTGGAGGAGTATGTAAAGAAAGATGCAGGTGGAGAAACTGGACCCAGTAAAACCCCGATTTCTGTTAAAAAGATTACAACTCAATCAGGTAATATAGGTTTTGCTGTTGAGTGGGAAGCTAGTGGATGGTCAGCGAACAAAAAGACTTACACCGCGTTCTTTGAATTACCAAATGATAAGACTTCTACAATACAGATAGGAGGTACGGAAGGCTACCTAGATGTTTATCATTTAATAGTTTCTACTTTTAAATTTACTAAATAATTTTTATAGATTCCTGCTTTCGCAGGAATGACATAATTGTTAAAATACCTTCATGACTTCAAAAGATATTAGGGAAAAGTTTATTAAGTTTTTTGTGGATCGTGGACATAAGGAGATTGCTCCTGCAAAGTTGGTGCCTGAAAATGATCCCACCACCCTTTTTATCTCATCCGGCATGCAGCCACTTGTTCCCTATCTTTTAGGACAAGTTCATCCAGAAGGGAAAAGATTAGTTAATTCTCAACCCAGCTTTAGAGCAGAGGATATTGAAGAAGTGGGGGATAGTCGTCATACCACATTTTTTGAAATGTTAGGTAATTGGTCTTTAGGAGATTACTTTAAAAAAGAACAATTAGAGTGGAACTGGAAATTTTTAACTGAAGAACTAGGTTTAGATAAAGATAAGTTGCACATAACTTTATATGAAGGTAGTGAATTTGTTCCAAAAGATACTGAAAGCTTCGAGATCTGGAAAAGTTTAGGAGTTGCAGAAGATCATATCCATTTTTACGGAGATAAAAACTGGTGGTCAAGATCTGGTCCTCCATCTAAAATGCCAGAAGGTGAACCAGGTGGTCCTGACGCAGAAGTTTTTTATGATTTTGGAACTCCACATGATCCAAAATTTGGCAACAACTGTCATCCTAATTGTGATTGCGGCAGATTCATGGAAATTTGTAATTCTGTTTTTATCCAATACCAAAAACAGGAGGATGGATCTTTAAAAGAACTTTCCCAAAAAAATGTGGATTTTGGCGGAGGATTAGAAAGATTAACCGCCGCCACTTTAAATACTCCTGATATTTTCCAAACAGATCTCTATAAACCAATTACTGATGCGATCGCGCAAGCAACTGGTAAAAAGTATGAAGATAATCCAGAAGCTTTTAGAGTAATTGCCGATCATATGAGAGCAGCAGCAGCTTTAATAGCTGATGGAGTGAGACCTTCAAACAAGTTACACGGCTACATCTTAAGAAGATTACTCAGACGTTGCTCTGTAAAAATGAGACAGCTTGGTGGTGATTTAGACAAATTATTAGAATTAACAGATGCAAATAAAGAAGTCATTAAAGAAGAGATTGATCGGTTTTCTAAAACCTTAGATCATGGACTAAAAGAAATTGAGAAGATTGAAAACATTGATGGGAAACAGGCTTTTGATCTATACCAAACTTTTGGTTTTCCTTATGAGGTAACAGAAGAATTATTCAGGCAAAAAGGACAAACAATTGACAGGGAACAATTTAAGAAAGAATTTGAAAAGCACAGGGACTTATCCAGGACTGCATCAGCTGGGATGTTTAAAGGAGGATTGGCAGATCATTCGGAAGTGGTGACTAAGTATCATACTGCAACCCATCTTTTGCATCAAGCTTTGCGGGATGTCCTGGGTCGGCAGGTTTTTCAAAAAGGATCTAATATAACTTCTGAAAGACTGCGCTTTGATTTTTCTTATGATAAAAAAATGACTGATGAGGAAATAAAAAATGTTGAAAATTTGGTCAATGAAAAAATAAAACAGGATTTAAAAGTTGATCATATGATTGTTAGTTTAGAGGAGGCAAAGAGTAGGAAAGCCATAGGGCTTTTTGATGAGAAGTATGCAGACAAGGTAAGCCTTTATGGTATAGGGCCCGATAGAGGCGGGTATTATTCTTTGGAATTTTGCGGAGGGCCTCATGTTGAAAGTACAGGAGTTATTGGGAAAATCAAAATTACCAAAGAAGAAGCAGTTTCTTCTGGTATGAGAAGAATAAGAGCACAAATTGTTTGAATTGTGCTAAGATAAATCCATGAGTTTTATAGACAAACTCTCTGCTTTAATACCTTTTGGAAAAAAAGAAGAAATCTTAGAATATTTCTTTGCCTTAAATATCTCAACCGAGCAACTGAGCGCAGCTTTATGGACTATTGAAGGAAAGCAATTAAAAATCCTACAAACAGCCGAAGAATTTTACAGTTCAAATGATGAAATTACATCTGTTGCTGATAAACTTCTGGATCAAGTGATAGGTTTAAAAGAAATTGAGCCTCAAAAAATCCTTTTTGGTGTGCCATCCTCCTGGCTTTTGGATGAGAATTTAAAAGATGAATATTTGAAACTTTTAAAAAATTTAGTTAAAGAGTTGGAACTTACCCCTATGGCTTATGTGGCTACTGCTAATTCTCTTATTCATTTTTTGGAAAGAGAGGAGGGTATTCCTACAACTGCCATTATGGTTGGATTTGAAAAGCATCATCTTTCAGTGACGGTTGTCCGGGCAGGCAAACTGGATGGAGTAAAGATTGTTACCAGAGGAGACAGTAGCGGGGTAGATATAGAAAAAGCTCTTTTAACCTTTACTGAGGTGGAGACACTTCCTTCTAAGATCTTAATTTATGGTCCGGATGCTGCGGGTTTAAAAAATCAGCTGTTTTCCTTTACATGGATGTCCAAGTTAAGTTTTCTACATTTCCCCAAGATAGATGTTTTAGGACAAGATGCGGAGATTAAAAGTGTCTGTCTGGCAGGCGCTACAGAGCTTGATAGCACTATTACATACAAGGAGGTTTCTGTGAAAAAGATGGAGGTAGCGCCAAAAGTTATTGAAAAAGAGAGTGAGGACGAAAAAGAAAAAATCGAGGAAAAAGATGACTTTGGGTTTATAACAGGAGATGTATCAGTAACGAAGGAGTCAAGGGAGCCGGAGGAGTCAAAAGTAGAAGAGAAAGAAATCATGTTTTCAGAGGAGCCTAATATTTTGGATGTTGATGATTCTGTAGAAAAAGAGGTTGCACAGACAAAGAAACATTTTAATCTTAGAAAATTTCTCCCAAAAACGCGTTTTTTTAACTTAATAATAATTGCGGGAATTATCGGAATCATTGGTGTTTTCTCTGCAGCAATTTTACTTTTACCAAAAGCACAAATTAAAATTTTTGTTGAGCCAAAGATTTTAGAAAAAGATACACAAGTCACAGCAGATCCAAACATAAAAGAAGTTAACGAGGAGGCAAAAATCATTCCGGGCCAACTTGTTGACACAGAAGTTTCAGGGTCAGGTAAAGATCTGGCAACCGGTAAAAAGCAGGTAGGCGAGAGTGCTAAAGGAACAATAATCATAAGAAACAAAACAGATGCTGCGGTAAGTCTTTCTAAAGGGACTATTCTTACCTCCCCCAGTAGCCTTAAGTTTAGTTTGGATTTAACCGTTACTGTTGCTTCCAAATCTGCGGAGGATGGGACTTGGGGTAAAGCAACTGCCACTGCTGTTGCCCAAAGTATTGGAGCAGATGGGAATTTGCCATCTGGTGTAGATTTGACAGTTGCAGGTTTTGGAACGGATAAAATAATTGCCAAGACCGAAGGTAATTTCTCGGGCGGAACCTCAAAAGAGGTAACAGTTGTTTCTGAATCTGATCAAAAAAGGCTGCTTGCCTCTCTAGCGTCAGATTTAAGAAGACAAGCCCAACAAAAGCTGCAAGAAAAACTTCCTGATAAAAAGATTTTGCAAGAGGCTCTTTCGGAGGAGATTTTAAAGAAAAACTATAACAAAAAAATAAATGATCAGGCCAATGAGTTTTCGCTAAATTTGACCATTAAGTTTAAAGGTATCGCATTTGAGGATAAAGATTTGAAATTAATTGTATCAAAGCTTGTTACCACTCAAGTGCCGGAGGGTTTTGAGCTTAATTTGAACGAGACTGAAACTCAAGCAGATGTCTCTAAAATAGAAAAGGATGGAAGATTAATTTTTCTGGCTCGTTTTAAAGCAAAACTTATGCCCAAAATCGATATCATAAGTTTAATAAATAAAATTAAAGGTAAAACTCCAGATCAGGTGGCGGAAATCTTAAAAAATACAGACAATGTATTGGGCTCGGAGATTAAGATTATGCCTTCTTTGCCAAAATTTCTGCAAAGAATACCTCTTCTTGGGCAAAATATTAAAATTGAGGTGGGATTGAAATGATTGCCGTATCAAGGGTAATTTCCATAGGGTTTTTATTCATTGGAGCTTTTGTATTAATGCAGGTAATTTTACCAGTAGTCTCATTTCAAATTTGGGCAATTGGACAACAATATAACAGCGCCAGCTTAATCAGTCCAAAGGCTTCCAAAGGGGGGCAAGTTTTGGGAATTTCTGTCCAAACACAAGACAACTTCCCTACTTTTATTTCCAATTTAACAAGAGAAATTAAACCTAACTATGATCAGTTTAAATTGTCAATACCAAGGCTAAAAATGGAGGCCGCTGCAGTATATGTAGACAGTAATGATTTATTAAAGGGTTTGGCCCAGCTTCCGGGCTCTGCGCTGCCCGGAGAAAAAGGTAATTTGTTTATTTCCGGTCATTCAGTAATTAGCCCACTGTTCAGTTTTAAAAGTGTGGTTTTCGCAAGACTTATGGATTTAAAAAAAGGAGATCAAATTATGGTGGAGGCAGGAGGAGCACAGTTTGTTTACCAGGTTGTAGAGCTTAAAGTTGTAGACCCGAAAAATTTATCAGTGATACCTCCCCCGGATGTTTTGGGAAGGTATATTTCCCTGATGACTTGCGTACCGCCCGGGTTAAACTTTAAAAGACTGGTTGTTTTAGGTAAAATGCTATAGTGAAATACTTGAGTGTGGATTTTGGGTTAAAAAGAGTGGGACTTGCTGTTTCTGAGGGTGAGTTAGCATCTCCTCTTAAAGTTATTGAAGGAACTTCTTTTATTGACCTTTTGGAAAAAATTAAAATAGAAGCAATTGGTTTTGATAAAGTGGTAATTGGTATGCCTGAAGGTAAGATCGGAAAGTTAGTTAAAAAAGCAATTAAAAAATTAAGAGAATCTGGTATAGATATAATAGAAGCAGATGAAACATTATCTACCCAGAACGCCACAAGAGAGATGATAGAGTTGAATATTCCTAAAAAGAAAAGGAGAATAAATGATGCATATTCGGCCAGTATTATTTTGCAAAATTACTTAGATGAAAAAATATAAAAGAGCTATTTGGTTTGCATTGTTTTTAATAGTTATCTTTTTGATTATCAAAGGCTGGTGGGGGGGGCAGCTTAGTCCTGTATCTGATCAAAAAGAAACGAAAGTTTTTGTGATAAATAAAGGAGAAGGGTTTTCCTCTGTAACTGAAAGATTAAAGAAAGAAAACCTAATTAGGTCTTCTTTAGCTTTTAGCTTACTAGGTAAACAAAGTGGTCTTGCAAAGCAAATTAAGGCAGGAACTTTTAAGATATCCCCCTCTTATAAAGCAGGAGAAATTTTAAAAGTTATCACTGATAACCCCATTGATAATTGGGTGACACTTCTTGAAGGTTTAAGGGTTGAGGAAATGGCAGAGAAGTTAAATCAGCAGTTGGGTTTGGACAAAAAAGAATTTTTAAAGGTTGCAAAAGAGGGATATATGTTTCCTGATACCTACCTTCTCCCAAAAGATTACAGCGCTTCACAGATTGTCAAAAGATTAAGAGATACTTTTGAACTGAAATATTCTCAAGATTTAGCGGATAAGATTAAAGTAAAAGGTTTAACAGAAGCAGAAGGTGTGATTTTGGCATCAATAGTAGAAAGAGAAGCCCGTTCTGATGAAGCAAGAGAGATGGTTGCCTCAATTCTTTTGAAAAGATTCAAAATAGAGATGGGGCTTAATGCTGATGCCACTATCCAGTATGCTTTGGGGTACCAAGCGGATGAAAAATCCTGGTGGAAAAGGCACTTGACCAAAGATGATTTAAAAGTTAATTCCCCGTACAATACATATTTATATAGAGGTTTACCTCCTGCCCCAATTTGTAATCCTTCCCTATCTTCGCTGCAAGCTGTGGCGGACGCAGATTCCTCCACACCTTATCTTTATTATTATCATGACTCAAAAGGCAATTCATATTACGGCAAAACTTTAGAAGAACACAATCAAAATGTAGCTAATAACCCATGAGAGTATTTAAGTTTTGGGGTAAGGTGAGGACACACAATAAAAGAGGTAAAAGTTTAGGTTTCCCTACAGCAAATGTTAATTTATTTAAAAAAATTCCTGAGGGAATTTATATTTCAAAAACCAGAATTGGGAAAACATTGCACCCTTCGCTTACATTTATCGGGATAGCCAAGACTTTTAATGAAAAAAAATTTCATGCAGAAACCTATATTTTGGATTTTAATCAGGATATATATGGTAAATGGATTAGTGTAAATTTGATAAAAAAGATAAGGGATAATAAAAAATTTTCTTCTGCCAAAGAATTAATTAAACAAATGAAAAAAGATGAGCAAGAAGCAAGAAAGTTTTTCAATTTGACCCCTTGACGGTTGTAACTTCTTATGTTAAATTATGATTAATTAAATAAATAATTTCGGAGGCGTACGACAACGTATGCTTCATTTTGTTGTTCAACTAGCCATCTACTAATGTTATCAAACACCAAAATTATTAAAAACAATTCACGTAAATATTTTAGCAAAGAGCCTGCTTTAGTTCCTGAACTTAATCTGATTAAGATTCAAATAGATTCCTATAAATGGTTTCTTACAGAAGGAATCAGAGAGGTTTTGGATGAAGTCTCTCCTATTGAGGATTTCACCGGAAAAAACTGGACCCTAAGTTTGGGGTCCTTTTCTTTCTCTAAATCCAAATATAGTGCCGAGCAGGCAAGAGAAAAAGGCGTTACTTTTGATGCGCCTTTAAAGATTGAGGCTGTTTTAATCAATAAACAAACCGGCCAAAGATACAATCAGGAAGTATTTTTGGGTGATATTCCCCAGATGACCGATAAAGGGACATTCATAATCAATGGAGTTGAAAGAGTTATAATTAACCAATTAGTTCGTTCTCCGGGAGTTTTTTTCTCAGCAGCCGATGATCCAATAACCGGCAAAAGATTATTCTCAGCAGAAATAAGACCGTATCGGGGTTCCTGGCTGGAATTTTCTGTATCCAGAACAGGAGTTTTGACTGCTAAGATTGACAGGAGAAGAAAATTTGCTGCCACTACCCTGCTTAGAAGTTTAGGATTTTCTGAGAATGATAGTATAGTTGAGCTCTTCAAAGATGTGGAAACTCAAGAAGATAAATACATTGAAACTACCCTAGCAAAAGACCCAACTAAAAGTTCTGAGGAAGCACTCCTTGAGATTTTTAGAAAGATGCGCCCGGGTGATCCGGTGGTTTTGGATAATGCCAAAGCTTTGCTTGAGGGGATGTTTTTTAATTCAAGGCGCTATAATTTAACCAAAGTTGGTAGGTTCAAGATTAACAAAAGATTAAATCTTAATCTGCCAAATACTACCGAAAATTGGATTTTAACAAATACGGATATTATTGCTACCCTAAAATATCTTATTAAATTAAGTAACGGTGAAGGTAAATTAGACGATATTGACCATTTGGCTAATCGTCGTGTCAGATGTGCCGGAGAATTAGTTCAGCAAAATGCTTTCAGGATTGGGGTCTTAAGATTAGAGCGAATTATCAAAGAGAGAATGAGCTTGACAGCAGTTGATCAGGAAGTTTCACCAGGCGGCTTGATCAACGCCAAACCAGTCATTGCGGCCGTCAACGAATTCTTCCGCTCGTCTCAGCTGTCTTCTATTTTGGATCAGGTTAATCCTTTATCAGAGTTGGATCATTTAAGAAGACTATCTGTGATGGGAGCTGGTGGAATTACCCGGGACCGTGCCTCTTTTTCAGTTCGTGATATTAACCATTCTCAATATGGCAGAATTGATCCAATCAGATCGCCTGAGGGACAAAATATCGGTTTGGTAACATATCTTGCCCTATATGCCAGGATTAATGAATATGGATTTTTGGAAACTCCTTACAGAAAGATGGTCAGTCAACGAGGCAAAAATAAAGTTACAGATGAAATAATATACTTATCTGCCGACGATGAAGAAGATTACCATATTACCGAAGCAACTGTTCGACTGGACGACAAAGGATATATTCTGGATGAGCGTGTCCCTACGCGTTTTCAGGGAAATTTTTTTGAGGGTAGGTCAGAAGATGTAACACTGATTGATATATCTCCTCAACAAATCTTTGGTATATCCGCATCATTAATTCCGTTTTTAGCCAATGATGATGCTAACCGGGCCTTGATGGGTACACAAATGCAATGTCAGGCAGTCCCACTGCTAAGACCCGCATCCCCAATAGTGGGTACTGGGATGGAAAGAGTAGTGGCAGACAATATGGGTAGGGTAGTGAGAGCCCCTTTTGACGGACAAGTTGCATACGTTGACGGAGAAAGATTGATTTTTAAATCCGGCAGAACAGAAGAGGTTTTCGAAATCAAAAAATTTGTCCATTCGCCGCAAGGCACCTGCTATTCTCAGAAAGCTGTAGTATTGCCCGATCAAAAGGTCAAAAAGGGAGAGCTTTTGATTGATGGAGCAGCCTGCGAAAACGGGGAGCTGGCTTTAGGGACCAATCTTTTGATTGCTTATATGAGTTTTGAGGGTTTAGGGTATGAGGATGCAATTGTGATCTCGGATCGTCTGGTTAAAGAAGATCTTCTTACCTCCATCCATATTGAAGAATATGAGGTTGATATGGTGGAAACAAAGCTTGGACCTGAGGAGCTGACCCGTGATATTCCCAACGTTTCAGAAGATGCACTTGCTAATCTGGATGAGAAAGGATTAATTAGGATCGGAGCGGAAGTTAGGCCAAACGATATTTTAGTGGGTAAGGTTCAACCAAAAGGAGAGACAGAGTTAACTGCAGAAGAAAGATTACTGCGGGCAATCTTTGGTGAAAAGGCAAAAGAAGTAAGAGATACATCCTTGAAAGTACCTCACGGAGAAAGAGGTACCGTGATCGGGATACAAATATTGTCTCGCGACGAAGGAGATGAGTTGGATACCGGAACATTGATGAGGATTAAGGTCAAAGTGGCCCAAATCAGAAAGGTGACAGAGGGTGATAAGCTGGCAGGGCGTCATGGCAATAAAGGAGTTATCTCCAGAATTATTCCTGTAGCTGATATGCCACATCTTGAGGATGGCACACCGGTTGATATTATTATTTCTCCGCTGTCAGTTCTTTCCAGAATGAATTTAGGTCAGCTGATGGAAACGCATTGGGGCGCTGCCGCGCATAAATTGGGTTATCAGATTGCAGCACCGGTATTTGAGAAAATCCCTGAAGAAAAATTGATTGCTGAGTTAAAAAGAGCGGGATTGCCCTTAGATGGGAAGGTCAAGCTGATAGATGGAAGATCAGGAGAAGCGTTTGATAACACCATTGTGGTGGGTAGAAATTATATCTTGAAACTTATCCACATGGTGGAAGAAAAAATTCATGCCCGTTCAACAGGCCCTTATTCTTTGGTGACTCAACAACCATTAGGAGGTAAGGCTCAAATGGGAGGACAGAGATTGGGAGAGATGGAAGTTTGGGCACTGGAAGCATATGGTGCAGCACATATTTTACAGGAGATGCTGACAATTAAATCTGATGATGTGGTAGGCAGAGCCAAAGCATTTGAGGCAATTGTTAAAGGTATTGATATTCCCCAGGCTTTAATCCCTGAATCTTTTAAGGTTTTAGTGAAGGAGCTGCAAGCGCTGGGGTTGTCTGTAGAAACATTAGGCGCAAAAATTGTTCAAGAAGTAGAAGTAGAAGAAAAACCGGCTATTGTAGCAGAGGTGGCAGAATTGGAAAAAGTTTTAGAAATGAAGTCAATTGCCGAAGTATCAGAAATTGAGGCGGAGAATAGCCCGTTTGAGTTGGTAAAGGAGGAATCATGAACGACTTGCTGGATTTTGAGAGCTTAAAATTAACTGTTGCATCTCCTGAACAAATCAGGAGTTGGTCTTTTGGTGAGGTGACAAAGCCGGAAACTATCAATTATAGGACCTTAAAAGCCGAAAAAGACGGACTTTTTTCAGAAAATATCTTTGGTCCAACCAAGGATTATGAATGTTACTGTGGAAAATATAAAAGAATCAGATTTAGAGGAGTGATTTGCGATAAGTGCGGAGTTGAGGTGACTCAGTCTAAAGTAAGGCGCGAGAGAATGGGTCATATCAACCTTGCTTCGCCTGTGGCTCACAGCTGGTTTGTCAAGGGTGCGCCCTCCAAACTATCCCTAATACTGGATATTTCTCCGAAAAATTTGGAAGCGGTAGTCTACTTTGCTTCTTATTTGATAATCTCAATTGATTCGGAGGGCAAAACTGTGGCATTAAAAAAACTTGATAAAGATTTGGAAGAGAAAATAGAGCAATACAAAAAGGATCTGGAACAAAACATTAAAGGATTGGAAGAATTGCTAAAAAAAGACCGTTCTGCTTTAAAGAAAAAATTAGACAAAGAAAAATTTGAACTGGAAGCGCAAGAGTTAGAGTTAAAAAGCAGACACGAGATCCAAAAACTAAGAGATAATGGGGTTGTTGAGATAGGACAGTTGGAAGGAATTTTCAAAGCAGTTTCAGATCTTGTTAAAAATGTTTCACCCTTGAAGCTTTTGTCGGAGGAAGAATATTACAAGCTCTCAGAATATGGAGTTTCAGACTTTGTGACCGTGGGAATGGGAGCAGAAAGCCTGCTTGAAGTTCTGCAAAAACTGGATTTAGACAAATTATCAGCGCATCTTAGGGAAGAAGTCAGAAAATTCACAGGGCAAAAACATATTAAGGCCACAAAACGGCTGCGGGTGATTGAGGGAATGCGAGTTTCTGCCATTAATCCGGACTGGCTGATTTTACGGGTATTGCCGGTTCTTCCTCCTGACCTTCGCCCAATGGTGCAACTGGCTGGGGGAAGATTTGCCACATCAGATCTTAATGATTTGTACAGAAGGGTAATTAACAGAAATAACAGATTAAACAGGTTGATAAATTTAGGGGCTCCGGAGATAATTTTGCGAAATGAAAAACGTATGCTTCAGGAGGCAGTGGATAGCTTGATTGATTCATCCAGTAAAACCTCAAGGCGTGGGGGGCCTGCGCTTTCTCATACGCTTCGGTCTTTGTCGGATATGTTGCGGGGTAAACAAGGCAGGTTTCGACAAAATCTTTTAGGCAAAAGAGTAGATTATTCCGGAAGGTCAGTCATCGTGGTTGGGCCGAAATTAGAATTAAATCAGGTGGGTTTGCCAAAAGAAATGGCACTCGAGATGTTTAAGCCTTTTGTCTTAAGAGAAGTGATAGCTAGAGGTTTAGCTTCAAATGTTAAAGGTGCAAAAAATGTTTTAGAAGCAAGGTCTGCTGAAGTTTGGGATATTTTGGAAGAAATTATTACCGGACACCCGATTTTAATAAACCGTGCCCCAACCTTACACAGATTGGGTATTCAGGCTTTTTATCCGGTATTGGTTGACGGTAAGGCCATCCAGATCCATCCATGTGTTTGTGCAGGATTTAATGCCGACTTTGACGGAGATCAGATGGCAATCCATGTTCCGTTGTCTGCCATATCTCAAGAGGAGGCTAAGGCTTTAATGATGGCCAAAGAAAATATCTTTGGTCCAGCTAATGCTCAGCCGATCACCGTACCCAACAGAGAGATGGCTCTGGGCTGTTACTATCTGACACTGCTTAAAAACTCTTCAAAACAAGAGCCTAAACTTTTTACTGATGAGGAAGATGCGCTAAGAGCCTTTCAAACAGGAAAACTGACAGTTCAACAAAAAATTCAAGTAAAGATCAATGGAGAAATACTCACGACCTCGGTAGGCAGGATTATATTTAATCAAGCTCTGCCGGAGGAGATGAGGTTTTTGAATTCGGCTATTAAGGGGTTAACTATTAGAGATATTATCCTTCGGGCAACAGAAAATTTAGGCAAAGATGAGGCGGTAAAACTTATTGATAAAATTAAGGTCATAGGTTTTTGGGCAGCCACTATGGCCGGTATATCCATTTCCATTTTTGATGCTCAGATTCTGCCTGATAAACAAAATTACCTGGATGAGGCGGAAAAAGAGATTGAAAAGATTGAAAGCAATGTAGCAAAGGGTTTAATCACTCCGCAGGAGAAATCGCAACTTGCGCAAATGGTTTGGATTAAGACAACAGAGGATTTGGCAAATGCCACATGGGAATATTTAGGAGAAGATAATCCTATCAGAATGATGGTTGAAGCAGGAGCCCGTGGTTCCAGAGATCAGGCAAAGCAATTGTCTGCCATGAGGGGATTATCAACAGATCCGACCGGAAAAATTGTGGAGTTGCCAACTAAATCAAATTACCGCCAGGGCTTATCTGTTTTTGAATACTTCACTTCAGCTCGAGGTGCCAGAAAAGGGGTTGCAGATAAGGCTTTAAAAACAGCTGATGCAGGTTATTTGACCCGCAGGCTGGTAGATGTGGCACATGATGTGATTGTCAGGATGGAAGATTGCTCCACCAAAGAAGGGTTGGAATACGAGATTCAGAAGAATAATTTTAACAATGTCAGGGAGAAACTGTTGGGTAGGATGTTGCTGGACAATGTGTATGAGAGCAAAAGTCGCAAAGTTTTAATCAAAGCCGGTACCTTTTTGAAAGAAGATAGTATTCAAGTTTTAATTAAAGCGGAAATATCTTCTGTTAGAGCCCGTTCACCTTTAACCTGCGAGGCCAGATTCGGTATATGTAGTTTATGTTATGGATTTGATTTAACTACCAGGGATAAGGTTAAGATAGGTACACCTGTGGGGGTGGTGGCTGCTCAAGCCATTGGCGAACCGGGAACTCAGTTAACCATGCGTACATTCCACACAGGAGGAATTGTCGGTTTAGATATTACTCAAGGTTTACCAAGAGTGGAGGAGTTATTTGAGGCAAGGATCCCTAAAATTGTTGCTCCAATGTCTGAAATTGCCGGTAAGGTTTTTGTCACCGAAGGTGAAATGGGCACAAAAGTTCGCATAAGAACTACTCAAAAACCTCACGAAGAAAGAGAATATATTATTCCCGTGACAGCCACACTTTTAGTAGAAGAAGGGCAGCTAATTGATGCCGGAGTAATTTTGGCTTCAGGCCATGTGGATGTTAAAGAGACTTTAAGAGTGCAAGGCTTAAGAGCTGCCCAGCGTTATATAGTTGATGAGGTCCGCACAGTTTATGAGTCTCAGGGCGTGCCAATCAACGAAAAGCATTTTGAGGTGATTGTCAGAAAAATGTCTGATAAAGTTAAGATTGAATCTCAAGGAGATACGAATCTTTTGCCGGGAGAAATTATTGACAAAATTCGCTTTGAGGAGGAAAATAAGAGGGTTTTGGCAGGTGGAGGCGAACCTGCTACTGCCGAGGTAGTGATATTGGGGATAACTCGCGCCAGTTTGCAAACTGAAAGCTTTTTATCAGCTGCTTCATTTCAGGAAACTACCACTATTTTGTCTGATGCCGCCATTTCCGGTAAGGTAGATAGACTGATTGGGCTTAAAGAAAATGTTATAATTGGCAGACTGATTCCTACCAGCCCAGAACGTCTTAAATATGCCAACAATTAATCAATTAGTCAGAAAAGGCAGAAAAAGATTGGCTAAAAAGATTAAGGCTACTGCTTTGCGGCGTGGTTTTAATGCCAAAGATCGTCGCTACACTCAAAATTATAACCCTCAAAAAAGAGGTGTGGTGACTTTGGTTAAAACAATGACTCCCAAAAAGCCTAATTCGGCTTTGCGAAAAGTGGCCAGAGTCAGGCTTTCCAACAGGACCGAGGTGACCGCATATATACAAGGCGAGGGACATTCGCTTGCTGAGCACGGGATTGTTTTGGTTAGAGGCGGAAGGGTAAAAGATTTGCCGGGTGTGAAGTATCATCTTATTCGCGGCAAGCTTGATTTAGCAGGAGTGGTGGGACGGAAACAGGCAAGATCCAAATACGGTACTAAGGCAGGAGGGGGAGGATCTGTTCCCAAAGCAGCTACCCCGCTACCAGCTCCAGAGCAAGGAACTCCAGCATGAGAAGTAAAAAAGCGCCAAAGAGATTATTATCACCAGACCCTATACATAATTCAAGATTAGTTACCAGATTTATTAATAAATTGATGATTAGCGGTAAAAAATCTACAGCTCAGAGTTTGGTTTATCGGGCTTTGGAAATTATCAAAGAACAGACAAAGCAGGATCCTGTATCCTTGTTTGAAAAGGCAATTTTAAATGTTTCTCCGAAAATGGAAGTGAGACCAAGACGGGTTGGAGGAGCCTCATATCAGGTGCCTGTTGAGGTTAGAGGAGACCGGAAAGAAGCTTTGGCTATACGGTGGATTTTGGCCGGGGCGAGATCTAAACCTAATAAAGAGTTTCATACTTTTGATCAGAAATTAGCAGCAGAGTTAATAGATACAGCTAATGGTACAGGTGCAGCTATCAAGAAACGTGATGATATGCAAAAAACAGCTAATGCCAACCGTGCCTTTGCCCATTTCCGTTGGTAAACTATTTCCAGTCTTCAATAGTAATCTTATTTCCTTTTAAATTCACTATCACTTTTTGTTTTTCTTTCCAGGCAAGTTTTTGGATAAATTCAATAGGGATAGTAACAGCTATACTTTTACCACCAACTTTAGTTAGTTTTCTGATATTGCGTTCAGCAAGTTTTCTGCCTGACATTTTGTTACGTAATGCGTTACGTAACTCATTACGTAATTAATATTTTAACATAGTTTGGTTCTTGACTGTAAAATAAGTAAGACTTATCATTAAAATGATTTAAATCATTAAAGCAAGATGACTCAAGTTTCAAAATATCTAATTTCAGACGATGTTTACAAAAGATGTTGGGAGATTTTTGCCAAGACTTTAATTGGTATCAGAAGTTCTAAAGATTTTCAGGATGTTGTTGAGGATTTGTTTACCCCAACCGAAAGAATTATGCTTGCCAAAAGATTGTCTATTGCTCTTCTTTTAATGCAAGGATATGAATACCGGGAGATTTCTAAGGTATTACGGGTTAGTTTTCCCACGATTTCGGCTATTAATATGAAACTTAAATATAATAGTGGGTATAAAAAGTCGATAGGTAAAATCTTAAAAGATGAGAAATTTATTGACTATTTTAATAAAGTTGCTCAAGCTGTAGTAAGTATGGGGACAGTCGGTAAAGGCTCCGGCGTTTGGAGATCCTTAAAAAGAGAATTAGAAAAGAAATCTAAAGAAAAACCTTTTTAATATTATTAAAATGATTTAAATCATTGAAGCAAGATGAAACTTATTACTCGTAAATGTTCTATTTGTGTAGCAAAGATAAAAATCTCTCTTGAACCTAGTGGAAAATATTCTGGCGGCCATTATTTTGGGAAGATGAAAATCGAAAATGAGAAATTTGAATATTGGGAATGTAATAAATGTGCTAAAAAGTAAAATGATAATAATAATTTTCGAAGCTCATGGAACTAGTTTTGATAATGAGAATCATTTATCTTCGGGACATTTTGATGTAGCGCTTTCCGCTCTGGGTGAGAAACAGGCAAAGGGGCTGGGACGAAGATACGAGCATGAAACTTTTGATGCCATATTTTGCTCTGATTTACAAAGATCTTATAAAACAGCAGAAATTGCTTTTGGAGATAAATTTCCAATTATTAAAGATAAAAGGTTGAGAGAGTGTGATTATGGAGATTTAACTCAACATCCTAGTAGTGAAGTGGATCCAGCTAAAGTGGAACATATATCTATTCCCTTTCCCAACGGAGAAAGTTATGAAGACACTTCTAAAAGAATGAAAGATTTTTTAGAGGATTTAAAGAAAAATTATGATGGCAAAAAAGTTATGATTATTGGGCATAGAGCAACACAATATGGATTGGAGTATTGGATAAATGGAAAATCTCTGAAGGAGTTAGTAGCAGCCCCCTTTAAATGGCAACCAGGCTGGACTTATCAGTTGGGTTGACCTGCGCAAATTTCTTTGAAATTTGATCGGGTTGACTTTTAGGATCGGATTCTTTAGAATTTACAATGTGCCTCCCAAATTACGAGGGAGGTTTTTTAATAAATATGGATAAAAAATTACGTGAAGAAAAATTGAAGATGTGGAAGGAAAATCTGGCTCAGCTGGAAAAAGACCTGGAAGCAATTTATCTTAAAAAAGGCCAGGCAGCCCAAGAAGGTGATCTTTCAGAGAACGCTGCATATACTATGGCAATAGAGGATGCGGTGACAACCAGAGTTAGAATTGAAGAGATTAAAAAGATTATTAAAGGCTTGGAGGCTGGTAAGTAATGGCAGATCAAAAAACCAAGCGCGATTTCCCTTTAGATAGAATTAGAAATATTGGAATAATTGCCCATATTGATGCCGGGAAAACTACTACTACTGAGAGGATTTTATTTTATACAGGAAGAACCTACAAAATTGGAGATATTGACGAGGGAACTACTACCACTGACTGGATGGAGCAGGAAAAAGAAAGGGGTATCACTATTGTTTCTGCGGCAATTACCACTTTCTGGACCCCCAAAACAGGTCCCTATGCAGACTCTGAGATTAGAATTAACTTAATTGATACTCCGGGACATGTTGATTTTACAGCTGAAGTTGAGCGGTCTTTGCGGGTTTTGGACGGAGGAGTGATTGTTTTGGACTCATCATCCGGAGTGCAATCGCAAACTGAGACAGTCTGGAGACAGGCTAATAAATACAAAGTTCCCCTGATTGCTTTTTCCAATAAAATGGATGTAGTGGGGGCTGATTTTCATGGCACAATCCAATCTGCCAGGGATAGATTAGGGGCAAATGTGCTGGCTTACAATTTGCCAATAGGCAAGGAAAACGACTTTAAGGGAGTGGTAGATCTATTAACTAAAATTGCTTATGTCTGGGAAGGTGATGATACAGGAGCAAAATTCCATGAGATTGATATACCTGAAGATTTAGTTTCAGATGTTGAAAAATATCGGGAAAAATTAGTAGAAGAGATTGCCGGATCAGATGATATTTTGATGGAAAAATATCTAGGGGGCGAGGAGATCTCAGTTGAAGAACTTAAAGCAGCTCTTCGAAAAGCAGTGATTGACAGTAAGATTGTACCGGTTTTAGCAGGCTCATCTTTGCGGAATAAAGGTGTCCAGCCAATGCTTGACTCTGTTGTAGAATATCTTCCCTCTCCGCAGGATATTCCGGAGTTTACCGGAATAAACCCTGTAACCGGTGAGGAAGAGATTAGGAAGGCAGAAGCAGCAGCTTCTTTAGGGGCGCTGGCTTTTAAAATCCAGGTTGATCCGCATGTTGGTAAGCTAACTTACGTCAGGATTTATTCAGGAACGCTAAAATCCGGTTCATATGTTTACAATTCCACCAAGCAAATCAAAGAGCGAGTCGGCCGTCTGCTTTTAATGCATGCCAATGATAGAGAGGAAATTGAGGAGGCATATGCCGGAGAGATTGTGGCTGTAGTTGGGCTTAAAGATACAATTACAGGAGATACTCTTTGTGATGAAACCTCACCGATAATTTTGGAATCTATCTCTTTTCCTGAGCCTGTTATCTCTTTGGCAATTGAACCAAAAACTAAATCTGATCAGGAAAAGCTCGGTTATGCCCTCCAGCGTCTTGCAGAGGAAGATCCTACCTTTAGAGTAAAATCAGATCCGGAGACAGGACAAACAATTATTGCCGGAATGGGTGAGCTGCAACTGGAGATTCTGGTAGACCGAATGAAAAGAGAATTTAAGGTTGAAGCCAATGTTGGTCAACCGCAAGTGGCTTATAAGGAAACTATTACCAAAGAAGCTTCAGGTGAGGGTAAATATATCAGACAAACAGGAGGTAGGGGACAGTATGGTCACTGTTTACTGCGCATTGAACCGCTGCCTCGTGGTCAGGGTAGGGAGTTTGAATCAAAGGTAGTTGGTGGAGCAATACCCCGGGAGTTTATTTCGCCAATTGAAAAAGGGGTGATTGAGAAAGAGGATACCGGAATTTTGGCAGGTTACCCTGTGACTGATATTAAAGTTACAGTCTATGATGGGTCTTTTCATGATGTTGATTCATCTGAGATAGCTTTTAAAATTGCCGCTTCTTTAGGTCTATCTGAGGCAGCTAAAGCGGCTGACATGATTTTACTTGAGCCAATCATGAAAGTGGAGGTGACTACCCCTGAGGAGTTTTTAGGAGAGATTATTGGTGATTTATCTTCAAAAAGAGCGCAGATTTTATCTTCGGAGTCTCGTGGTAATGCCAGGGTGGTGATAGCCTTAGTGCCTTTGGCAGAAATGCATGGTTATGCCACAGCCATCCGCTCTATGTCTCAAGGCAGGTCTACTTATTACATGGAAGCAGATCATTATGATCCGGTGCCATCCCAAATTACTGCTAAAATAGTGGAAACTTCAGGCTTTACAGGTAGAGTTGAGCACTAGAGTATAATAGTTTTTATGGCTTCCAGATTTAATATTTCCATCCTTCCTGCGGGGGCTTGGGGGACTGCTTTGGCAGTTCCTCTTTTAGATAACGGACATAATGTAAAATTTTATTTTAGACACAAAGAAGATGCTGATCATTTTAATAAAGAAAAAGAAAATACCAAAAGGCTGCCAAAAATTAAATTTAATGGTAGAGCTTCTGCCACCTCATCTTTAGAAAAAGCTGTTAAAGATGCTGGTATATTAGTTTTATCTTGCGACTCTGCCCATGTTAGAAATTTTTTTACCCAAATTAAACCTTTCTTGACTGGAAAAACGAAAGTACTTTGCGTATCAAAAGGAATAGAAGAGGAAACTAACCTTTGCATGTCTGATGTGTTACTGGCAGTGGATCCGCAAATTTCCTCCAGATTGGCTGTATTATCCGGACCAAATTTTGCAATTGAGGTTGGTAAAAGATTACCTACTTTAACTGTGATAGCATCCGAGAATAAAAAAGTAGCTCAAGATTTACAAAAAGTTTTTAGCAGTGAAAACTTTAGAGTATATACCCAGGATGATGTTGTGGGAGTAGAGTTGGGTGGGGCTTTAAAAAATGTAATTGCAATAGGAGTTGGGATTGGGGATGGATTAGGATATGGTGAAAATAGCAGAGCAGCACTGATTACCAGAGGAATTGCGGAGATGATTAAATTAGGAAATGTGATGGGTGCAGATGAGCCAACCTTTGCAGGATTATCAGGTATGGGAGACTTAATATTAACTTGTACTTCCAGTAAAAGCAGGAATCATAAAGCAGGTTTAAGAATAGGACGTGGAGTGAATCCTAAGGAATTGATTGAATCAGATGAAACCATTGAGGGTTTACTTACAGTTAAAGCTGCATATGAGATTGCAAAAAAGAAAAATATAGAAGTACCAATTATGGAAATGGTTTATAAAATTGTTTATGAGGGTTTAAAGCCAAAAGAAGGCTTTAAACAACTGATGCAGCTGGAATTAAGCAGTGAGGATTGACAAAGAGTCTGTTTTTATCTAAGCTGGAATTAATGTCTAATTCAAATCAAGAGACAGGTTTTACCCACCTTGTTGCCATCTTGATATTTGGCTTCGGGGGTCTTTTAGTTGTTTCTTCAACAATACCTGTCAGCAGAAATTACAATGACGGAAAATCAGATGTGGCTGGAGTGTATTTGGCTAAAGGTGAAGATGACAATGGTTCTTCAGGGGATAAAGTTGAGATTAAGGAAAGGACTGAAAATTCAAGAGTGGAGGTTAGGACCACACCGCAAAGAATTAGAAGTGAAATCAGGCAGGGGAATTTAAGGGTTAAGTTTGAAGTGAGGGACGGGAAAGTTGAAGTAGAAACAAAAATTAAATCTGATGATGATAATGAGGTAGAGCTAGAAGATGAGGCTGAAGATGAGGCTCTGGATGAGATTGAAACAGAGCTTGAAGAGGATGATATCAGAATTGCCACAGCTCCGGGTCAGATTGCTTTAGTACACAAAAGAGTAGGGGCGCTATCAAATTTCCCTATCTCAATTGACCCAACTACCAGGCAATTGACTGTCACTACTCCTTCAGGATCTAAAGTGGTGGCTGTTTTACCACAGAGAGCAATTGATAATATGTTGGCATCAAAAGTTATGACTGATGTGGTGGGAGAAAAGGTGGATAATGAGCTGGCAAGCATTCCCAGTTTGGTAAAACTGGAGGTAAAAGATGGGATATTAGTATATAAAGTAAAAGGGACAAAAACCCGCAGATTATTTGGATTTATTCCTATAAAAACCGGGGTTGAGGCTTTTGTGTCTGCTGAAAACGGAGAGGTTGTGGAAACTATCCAGTCACTTCTAGGCAGAATCTTAAACAGACTTGCTCCTTAAAGATAACTATTGCATTTTGAGGAGAGATTTAGTATATTTATAAATACCAGCTTAGGAAAGGCTGGTATTTAATGGCTATTGCAAAGACAAGCAAATAGCTTTAAAATTACAAGATTATGGCAGATCAGAAAAAATTTGACAGAAGCAAACCACATGTAAATATTGGTACTATGGGTCATGTTGACCATGGTAAAACCACTTTAACCGCTGCTATTACTAATGTCTTGGCTGCCAAAGGCTTGGCTGAAAAAAGATCAGTTGACCAGATTGACAATGCTCCAGAGGAAAAAGCCCGCGGAATTACCATTAATATTTCTCATCAGGAATATGAAACAGAAAAAAGACATTATGCTCACATAGACATGCCTGGACACGCAGACTATATTAAAAACATGATTACCGGCGCCGCACAAACAGATGGCGCCATTTTAGTGGTTTCCGCGCCTGATGGACCAATGCCACAAACCAGGGAACATTTGCTTTTAGCCAGACAGGTGGGAGTTCCGGCAATTGTAGTTTTTCTTAATAAAGTTGATATGGTTGATGATCCTGAACTGTTGGATTTGGTGGAAGAAGAAGTTAGGGATTTACTTAAAAAATATGAATATGACCCACAATCTCCCATAATCCGCGGCAGCGCTAAAAAAGCACTTGAAGGTGACGGCGAAGCTGTCAAAGCAGTTGAAGAGTTAATGGTTAAGGTTGATGAGTGGATTCCAACTCCGGTGAGGGATGTTGATAAACCATTTTTGATGGCTGTGGAGGATGTTTTCTCCATTAAAGGTCGTGGTACAGTGGTTACTGGTCGTATTGAGCGTGGTAAGGTTAAGGTTAATGAGGAAATTGAAATTGTCGGTATTAGGCCTACCAAAAAGAGTGTGGTAACCGGAATTGAAATGTTTCATAAACTGCTTGATGAGGGTCAAGCCGGAGATAATGCCGGAATTTTGCTTAGAGGAGTGGAAAAAGATGATGTTGAACGTGGTCAGGTTTTAGCAAAACCCGGATCAATTACCCCGCATAGCGAGTTTGAAGCAGAAGTTTATATTTTATCTAAAGAAGAGGGCGGCAGACATACTCCA
>Ga0209514_10002954_pt1 | contig 25314 bp, 22 predicted proteins | sample Subgrocontami58m_FD_187452 | JGI IMG/M metagenome (GOLD analysis project Ga0209514, IMG submission 187452) | Subsurface groundwater microbial communities from S. Glens Falls, New York, USA - GMW37 contaminated, 5.8 m (SPAdes) (version 3) | ecosystem: Environmental > Aquatic > Deep subsurface >...
CGCGGTCGTGTAGTTTATATCCCCTTCGGACCTCTTCAATCACTGCCCCTTCCTCACCCTCGTTGTACGTAACAGCTTCATGGAAATGGGGGTCGAACTTTTCTCCTATTGCCTTAATCTGGGAGAGTCCCTGGGCCTCCAGGATACCTTCAAGTTTCCGTTGGATAAGCTGCATACCGTTTACCCAGGTTGAACCAGCCTGATTTGCCGAGGCGGAGTTGAAAGCCCTCTGCATGTCGTCCAGGACCGGCAACAGGTTGAGAATTAGCATTGCACTGGCGAATTTTGACGTCTCGGCTTTTTCCGTCTCGGTACGCCGTTTATAATTTATAAAATCAGCCTGGGCCCGTTTCCAGCCTTCAAGATAATCCTCAGCCTTTACTGTTTCCGCCGCAAGAGTTTTTTTCACAACTTCTATATCCTCTGCCGTTTGGGTTGTCCCTGGTTCTTTTGGGGGGTTTGTATTTTCTTCCCCGGCTAACGGGGCTTTTTCCTCAGCCATGTTTATTCACCCCTTACTCAATAATGGATAGAGGTTCTAAAAAGGTATAAATAATGCGCTAGTTTTTCTTAAAAGAGTTAATGTTAGACCCGTGAAGCTCACTCATCAAATTACTAAGTACATTTGCCAGGTGGCGGACTATAGCTATGTTGTGACCATAGCGCATACGGGTAGGCCCTACGACCGCTATCGTTCCACTGGCGTGGCCCGGGACGCCATACCTGCTCACTACAACAGAGAAATCGCGCAATGGTTCCTCTTTATTCTCTTCGCCGATAATCACCTGTACGCCCTGTTGGGTTGGCAGTTGGGATGAGATAACTTTTAACAGAAGCTTACTCTGGACAATCTCCAGCAGGTTCGCAACCTTTTCTATCCGGGCAAATTCGGGTTGGTTCAACATCTCCCTCAAGCCCTCGATGTAAGGATCTTCGTATTCTTGTGTATCCTCAATCTGCATCATATTCACCATAGTGTTCAACACCTGCTTTTCAGCAGGGGGCAATCGGCTACTCCGTGCCGAGATTTGCTGGTATGTTAACCCGGAGAACATGTCATTGAATTTACGGCTAATCTTGTTTAAGTCTTCCTGAGTAATAACTTCTTCAAATGAAAGCAGTTGTTCTTTTATCCTGGCTTCCCGTAATATCAACACCAATAAGGCCAGAAAATCCTGCAGGGCAATAAGCTCCAGGCGGAAAAGACGGGGCTGGGGAACCTTGGGAATAGATATCACGGTAGCGTTCTGGGTCAACCGGGTAGAAAGAGCTGCTGTAAGACGAATCCATTCGGTTAGTTGTTTCTCGACCTCCACAAAGAGGTGTTGTATAAGTCTTTGTTCAGTTGGTGGTAATTCAAGGGTGTTTTCCAGTGTTTCTACATAGTAACGGTATCCCTTTGCCGATGGGACACTGCCGGCCGAGGTATGAGGTTTAAAGATATAGCCTTCGGTCTCCAGGCGGGCCATCTCGTTGCGGATTGTAGCCGGACTTACACCCAGTTGATATTTTTTAGCCAGCGCCTCGGATGGCACCGGTTGAGCGGTAGCTATATATTCGTTAATGATGATTTTCAGGATAGTTTTCTGTCGCGGTAACATTGTATCTCTCCGATTAGCACTCTAAGTCAGAGAGTGCTAATTCCTAGAATTCAATTTACCATTCTGAGGGTTTCTTGTCAAGGGGGGGCGGCGTGACACCCCCTTTATGTAAAGGGGGCAAGGGGGTTGTCATCATAAATAATCAATGACCATAAGCCCTGGGCATGGGTTTTTTATATCTATGCCCCAGACTTCTCCGAATCCCGACCAGTCGGGATCCGAGAGTCTCGCAAAGCGGACAGTCTGGGGTACCGGAAAAACTCCCAAGGTTTACAATAGGATGTCTTTTATTCAAATGCAGACTAAGCCAAATATCCACTGATTAGGACGAATTACCCAAGGTCGTACTGGCCGATAACGTAACCGTGGTCCCTAAAATGACACAATGTTAAAACTATTTTAAAAATACTGCCAAAAAGCCATCTAAAGCTATTGACATTTAGCATAGATTGGGTTTATATTTGGCTCAGATAGGAAAAAGAAAGGAGGTGAAATAAATGCAGGCTTATTGTTTTAAATGTCGCTCCAAGAAAGAGATAAAGGGCCCACAGAAGATAACCTTGAAGAACGGACGCCCAGCTACCCGTGGATCTTGTCCGACTTGCGGTACCAAGGTTTTCAGAATCGGACAGAGCTAAACCATATATTTTGAAACCGGGTCTGTTAGCTCTTGTTTTTAGAAGCTGAAGTGGTTATCTGGCTTTATCGAGGGAGAGTTTATCTATTAATTCGTGGGGATTAACAAGCAGGGTTTTCTTTACCTCTTCGTCAGATAGGCCGGCACCCCGGGCGACTGCCTGAGCAAAGGACTCGGTAAGTAAATCAGCCTCACGGTGGGTATCCGAATTCAGGAGTAGTTTAGCTCCCATGTGTTTGGCCATCTTATAAACATGGCCGTTGGTCAGAGAATGACCTGAACGGGAGCTAATTTCAAGGAAAATACCCTGTTGGCTGGCACTCCTGGCCTCCTCTATAGACAGGAGGCCAGGATGTGCTAAAATATCCACATGAGGAGAAGACAGAGCAGCCTGATTGGTGCCCTTGGGCACTGGTTCAACCAGTGTCTCGCCGTGCACAACTACCAGCCATGCTCCCAACTCCTTAGCCAGTCTGGCAGCTTCGTTTATTGCTGCCGGAGGGATATGAGTCAACTCTACACCGGGTATTGCCAGGATGTTCCATTGCTTCCTTGCCACAGCACAATCCGCAGCAATTTCGGAGATAATGCGTGGTAGAGATCCCAGTCCTGCATGGTCTGTTATAGCAATAGCTGTATATCCATTCGAATATGCTCGGCTTATTAACTCCGGGGCGGTTAGTTCGCCGTCACTGAGAATTGTGTGGGAGTGAAAATCGTATAGCACGGTTATTAAAATAACACAAACGCAGCAGCTTATCAAGGAAATAAGAAAGCTTAAAGGAGGAGTCCATGTTTGAGAAAATATTAGTATCACTGGACGGTTCAGAGCTGGCTGAGGCTGCCTTACCCTATGGTCGGGAGTTAGCTGAGTGCCTTGGTTCTGAAATACATATGCTGGGCGTTTGTGACCTCCCCAGACTTCCGGAGCGGTTACTGAAAGCCTATGTAGATGACTCGGCATCCAAGTTTAAAAGGGCAGGACTGCGGGCTAAAGCAGCGGTAATTTGTGGGACGCCCGCCGATATCATTCTGGAATACGCTGAAAAGAACGGTATTGATTTAATAATAATGTCAACACATGGCCGTTCAGGGTTGACCCGGTGGGTTCTCGGAAGTGTTGCCGATAAGGTTTTACATAGCGTCACAGTGCCCCTCTTTTTAATAAACGCCAAAAAGGCTGAGGCTGTGGTGGAAAGGAAGACTTTCCGCAAGGTGTTGCTTCCCCTTGATGGCTCCGATACAGGTGAAGCGGCCGTGCCTTTTGCCGAAGAATTGGCCCGAAAAACCAATGCCCGGCTTCTCCTTCTCAGTGTCATGATGCCTGCTTACCGCATAACAGCCGCCCAGGACTATCCCGGTGTGGACCTGGAACCTATAATGAAAGCGCAGAGGGAGTCGGCGGAAAATTACCTTCATGATGTCGAGGCCAAGCTCAAGCAGAAAGGAATTACAACCAGCTCCGACACCATGGTTGGCTCGGCTGCTGAGACTATCCTGGACTATTCGAAAGAAAAACAGGTTGACCTCATTGCTATGTCTACCCACGGGCGCAGCGGTTTTGGCCGCTGGATTCTTGGCAGTGTGACAGATAAAGTGGTAAGAGCATCTGAAATCCCTGTAATGGTTATGAGGGCTTCTGGCCCACCTCATGGTCTGGTATAATATATCGGCTGCTCTTTGAATCTGGGTATTTCAATGGTGTTGGTTTTGTACCATCGGTATTTTAACCTGCCAGATTAAAGGGCCGTAAAATCCTGCTGTTGCCCGTTTTTGGATTTATAGTAAAGGAGCTTGCAAAGTATTGGGAAAAATAAATGTCGCAATCGTAGGCGTAGGCAATTGTGCATCTTCCTTAGTACAGGGTGTACATTATTACCGTAATGCAAAATCTAATGAGTCCGTTCCCGGCTTGATGCATGTTAACTTGGGCGGTTATCATATCAGCGATATTAATTTTGTAGCTGCCTTCGATATTGACCGGAATAAGGTGGGGAAAGATCTGGCAGAAGCTATTTACGCTCCTCCGAATAATACCTATAAATTCTGCGAGGTTCCCACAAGTGGTGTAAAGGTTAACCGGGGAATGACCCACGATGGCCTGGGCAAATATCTTTCTAAAATTATTACCAAAGCTCCCGGAGCCACTGCGAATATTGTTAAAATCCTTAAAGAAACGGAGACTCAGGTTGTCGTAAGTTACTTGCCGGTGGGTAGCGAGGCGGCTACCAAATGGTATATAGAACAGATATTGGATGCAGGCTGCGCGTTTGTCAATTGCATTCCGGTCTTTATAGCCCGGGAAAATTACTGGCAAAACCGGTTTGCTGAAAGGGGATTGCCGGTCATCGGCGATGATATTAAGTCCCAGGTCGGGGCTACAATTACTCATCGTGTACTGACTCGCCTGTTCCAGGATAGGGGAGTCAAGCTGGAACGCACTTATCAATTGAATTTTGGCGGTAATACCGACTTTTATAATATGCTGGAGAGGGAGCGGTTGGAGTCTAAGAAGATATCAAAGACCCAATCAGTAACGTCTCAGTTAGACTACGAGATTGATCCCGATAACATACATGTGGGGCCTAGCGATTACGTTCCCTGGTTGCAAGACAGAAAATGGTGCTATATTCGCATGGAAGGCCGCACTTTCGGCGATGTGCCATTAAATATTGAGTTGAAGATGGAGGTATGGGACAGCCCCAATTCAGCGGGAGTGGTAATCGATGCGATAAGGTGTTGTAAACTGGCCCTGGACCGCGGCCTCAGCGGGGCTATAGTTGGACCTTCCGCCTATTTTATGAAATCTCCCCCGGTTCAATATACGGACTCAGAAGCATTCAAGATGGTTGAAGATTTCATTTCCGGGTCAGGGAAGTAAGCCATCCGGGGAATCGGTATAGACGCTGGTTCCTATCCACCGGTTAACAATAGCATCTCCCTCGTTGTCTTATCCGGAAGAGCGTACTCCGGAGACCGGTGCTAACACAGGGGCAAAAGCGCCAGAGAAACGAAAAAATAGGGTGAGGTAACACCAGACCCCGTGAAGATTGCTTTAGTCTCCCCTTACGATTTTTCTTATCCCGGTGGGGTTACAGTCCACATATCCAACCTGGAACGGTATTTTACCAAATGGGGCCACGAGGTCAAAATACTTGCTCCATGTTCTTCTCCTGTTAATAATCCGGGAGTCATACCAATCGGCCACACTGTTTCGGTTCCTTCCGGGGGATCTATTGCCCGTATAACTCTTTCACTAACCCTCAACCCTCGCGTCAGGACGATTCTGGACAAAGAGAACTTCGATGTTGTTCATACCCATGAGCCACTTACCCCGATGCTGCCATATTCAGTTCTTCGCCTGTCCCGTGCTTTGAATGTAGGCACATTCCATGCTTGTCACCAAAAGGCAGGGCTATATGGTATCACCAGGTTAATCCTGAAATACTGGTTTGGCCGTTTGCATGGCAGAATAGCTGTATCCCAGCCTGCGCTGGAATATGTCAGCAAATATTTCCCGGGAGAGTACGTAATTATACCCAACGGCGTTGATGTACAGCAATTTAATCCCGGGACTACCAAAGTTACTTCGAATGGCAATAAAACAATTCTTTTTGTGGGGCGTTTAGAAAAACGCAAGGGGCTGGATTATCTTTTAGGAGCTTATCAGCAGATCAAACTTAAGTTACCAGGCACCAAACTTGTCATAGTGGGTCCCGGTCCCCTCCTGCGGCAGAAATATGATCGGTTAGTTAAAGACAGACAGCTTTCTGATGTGATTTTTGCCGGCTTTGTTCCGAACGAGGAGTTGCCACGTTACTATGCCGCAGCCGATGTTTTTTGCGCACCTGCCACGGGAGAAGAGAGCTTTGGGATGGTCTTATTAGAAGCTATGGCTATGGGAAAACCGGTAGTAGCCTCCGCGATTAAGGGGTATTCGCAATTGATATACTCGGGTGTTGACGGTCTATTGGTCCCTCCTAAAAACGAGACTGCACTCGCACAGGCTATCTTTAGTTTGTTGGAAGACCCAGTTCTATGCCAAAATATAGCGCTCCGGGGACGTATTAAAGCTGAGGGATATGCCTGGGAGAATGTAGCCGGGAGGGTGATGGATTATTACAACCTTTTATTGGCGAAGTACACAAGTAATAAGAGGAATCGGGTATAATATGGCTGAATGGTGGCTTTTGTTTAAGGAACGAAAAAATTCTGGGTTAGACTCGTTGCGGCGGGCTATTTCCAACCCCTTAACTGGCTATGTAGCCAGGTTTATAGCCCGGAGTGGAATTCATCCTAACGTTATATCTGGCATGGGTTTGCTGCTTAGCATTCTGGCTGGTGGTAGCGCAGCTACAGGACAATTCCTATGGGCTGCTATTCTGGTTTTAGTTTCCGGATTATTCGACCTTCTGGATGGCGCCGTGGCCCGCGCCGGTAATAAAATAAGCCGGTTTGGAGGAGTACTGGATTCGACCCTGGACAGGTTAGGAGAAGCAGCGCTTCTACTTGGTTTGCTGATATTTTTTATTCGAGAATCCTCTGTACCTGGCATTTTGCTGGTAAACATCTGCCTGGTAACATCAGGACTGGTCAGTTATATTAAAGCGAGGGCCGAGGGGTCTGGTGTTGCGTGTCCTGTTGGTTTGTTTACAAGAGCGGAGAGGATTATCCTGTTCGCTCTGGGATTATTCATAGACCAGGTTATCGTGGTCTTAGCGATTATCTCTCTCTTGAGTTTTGTAACGGCAATCCAACGGATGCTCTATGTGTGGCGGCAGATGAGAAGTAAAGATTGAGATGTGCTATAGCTTTGACATCCAGTTTGATTCGTGGCATACTATTTCCGCTAAATGAGAGGTAGAGAACTATGCCGGCAATTATTATAATAGGCGCTCAGTGGGGGGATGAGGGGAAGGGCAAGATAGTGGACTTCCTGGCTGAAAAGGCTAATATGGTTATTCGTTATTCCGGGGGCAATAACGCCGGCCATACCGTAGTGAACCAGTACGGTCAGTTTGGTCTGCACCTCATGCCATCGGGTATTTTTAATCCATCAGTGGTCTGTGTTATCGGTAATGGCGTGGTAGTGGATCCGGCGGTGCTGCTGAAAGAGATAGATTTATTGCAGGCGCGGGGAGTAGACACCAGTCATCTTATTGTTAGCAGCCGTGCTCACTTGATTATGCCATATCATATACTTCTCGATGGCCTGGAGGAGGAAGCCAAGGGTGGTGGGGCGTTGGGGACTACCAAAATGGGTGTAGGACCCGCTTACGTGGATAAGATGGCCCGGTTGGGCATTCGAGTAGGCGATTTGCTGGAAAGAGAGGCTTTTCACCGCCGGTTATCCGAAGTAATATTTCACAAGAATACTCTCCTGACACGCGTTTATGGAAAAGCACCTGTCTCCGTTGATGAGATATTTGATACTTATTGCAAATACGCTGACAGGCTGGCGCCTTATATTAAAGAGACCGATATCCTGGTGGAAAAGACTTTGGAAGATGGCAAGCTGGTACTATTAGAGGGCGCTCAGGGAACACTTCTGGATATTGATTTTGGTACATATCCGTATGTAACATCATCCTCCCCTTCAGCCGGTGGGGCTTGCACAGGTCTGGGTATAAGCCCTCGAAAGATAGGGCATATTTTAGGTATTTTTAAATGCTACCCGACCCGCGTGGGGGGTGGTCCGATGCCCACGGAAATAAAAGACGAAATAGGTCAGTTGATTCGGGAACGGGGCCATGAATACGGCACAACAACCGGACGTGCCCGGCGCTGCGGCTGGTTCGACGGCGTGGGATCCCGCTACTCCAGTCGAATTAATAGCTTCACTGATGTAGCCATTACCCGGCTGGATATTTTCGATACCCTTGAAACCATAAAAATTTGCACTTCATATATGGTGGATGGAACCAGGCTGGATAATTTCCCGGCAAGCATCGATGTACTTCAGAGATGCCAACCTGTATATGAAGAGATGCCGGGCTGGCGGGTTCCTACCAGTGACATCCGGCAATTTGACAAATTACCCCCTGCTGCTCAGAACTACATAAGGCGTATCGAACAACTTATTAAAGCTCCCATCTCGTTGGTCTCAGTAGGGCCTCGCCGTGAGCAGACCATCTGGCTGAAGGCGATAATTTGACTTTATATCAAAATGGTGGCATAGGCGTCCTGCCTGTGTACGTTGCCCTTGCCAGTTTGACCTCGCTTATTCGTATTCAGTATAATACGTCTGTTAACTAAAGAGGCTTCAAACAGGTAAATCTATTTTTAACTTTGGTATCGGCTAAATTATTAGTTCCCGCATAAAAGTGGTTAAGGAAAGTGGGTATCTATGCAGAAATTTCCACTTGCAACAGAGCGGCACCGGTACGCCCAGGAATGGAAAGCCAGGACAGGCCGCAAATTAATGGGCTATTTTTGCACTTATGTCCCGGAAGAGATTGTGTATGCCGCCGGTATCCTTCCGGTGCGGGTTTTAGGCAGTCATGAGCCTCAGGACCTGGCTGAACCTCATATTTTCAGTATGTTTTGCCCCTTCTGTCGTGACTGTTTGGCCGAAGGTTTGAGAGGGAATTATGACTATCTGGACGGCATATCCCATGCTCAGTCCTGTCTGCATATTCGTCAGTCATTCGAATCCTGGCAGATGCACATTCCCAGAGCATACAGCCATTATTTATTCATGCCTGCTAACTTGCAAAGCCCGAGCGCCCAGACCTGCCTGGAGGAAGAGCTTCTGGAGTTCAAAAACACTCTGGAAAAATGGACTGGCACACCAATCACCGCCAAAGCTCTAAATGAAAGTGTCGAAGTCTATAACCTGAATCGGCGTTTGCTGAGACAGCTTTATGAACTGCGGAAAGGCGATCCGCCCGCTATCTCCGGCGCTGAAGCAATGAGGATAACACTGGCAAGCCAGTTTATGGACAAGAAAGAGCACAATAAACTCTTGGAGCAGTTGCTTCAGGAGTTAGCTCACTCGCCACGTAAAATTGCCTCCGGCCCGCGGGTTATGGTCCTGGGCAGTGAGAATGACGATACCGAACTGGTAGAGCTTACCGAGTCCCTGGGAGCGAATGTTGTCATTGATGACCACTGCACCGGCAGCCGCTACTTTTGGAATGAAGTAACTCTTTCCACCCCCATCAAGGGTGAGGGTGAACACACGGATAAAATACTCCAGGCGATCGCTTCCCGCTACATAAACAGGCCCCCCTGCCCTCAGAAGGATTTAAGGGATAGGCGCCGCTTTACGCACATTTTAAAATTGGCTGAAGAATACAAAATTCAAGCTGCCATGCTCATCCAGCAGAAATTTTGCGACCCCCACGAGTTGGATATTCCTCCCCTTCAGGAGCTGTTTACCCGGAAAGGCATACCCAATATCTTTTTGGAGGTGGATGTTACCACTCCGGTAGGCCAGTTCAGAACTCGTATAGAGGCATTTCTGGAGACCATGCAACTGGAATTAGCCTGATTAGTACATACTGTAGGGTCAGGTTTTGAACCTGACCGCCAGGGTCTTTGCACTGTCATTCTGGAGCGTAGCGAAGAATCTCAGGGTGGGGCATACCACGCAGAGTATGCTCCGAGAATGCAGAAACCCCATGAATCAAAGGAGACTTAATAATGTCCGAAGTTAAGCGATATAAAACGAAACCACTGGAATGCTGGCAAAAGGCAAAAGAGATTCGCATCCAGCACTATAAGGATGTTTGGTCGGCTAAGGAGAACGGCAAGATTTTGCTCACCGGCGGCGAGTATTCCTTTCTGCCTCTTCCCGCCGGACTGGGCGGCTTCGAGTTCCTGGGTGGCGAACCCTACGGGGCTACTATAGGCACTGACCCTATCCTGTCCGTTGAATGTGCCGAGGCTACAGAGACCCGCAATTTCGCCCGGGATATGTGCAGCTATATGAGGCTCTACTGGGGGTCTATGTTTCTGGATAAAAGCCCCTGGGGGAAATTTATAAAGCCTGACCTGTGTTTGACCTGGCACCTCTGCGAGAGCCACGGCAAGTGGTATCAGCGGGTGAGTGAACACTTTGGTATCCCGACCTTTGCTATTGAAATACCTTTACGTCCCGATGAAGGCCGCAGGGAATCCCATGTAAAATACCTGGTGGCCCAGCTTGAGGAATCTATCGAGTGGATGAAGAAGCAGACAGGCCGGGATTATGATGATGAAAAGCTTGTCGAGGCTGTTACTAATGAAATCAACGCCACAGCCCTGTGGGCTAAATGCTGCGAGTTTAACAAAGCCATACCGGCTCCTTTAGACCTGAAATCTATGTTCAGCCTCTACATAGTCAATAGCCTGATACGGTATAAGAAAGAGGCTGTTGACTTTTACCGTGCGCTATATGACGAGGTGCAGGACAGGGTGAATAACCAGATAGCTGCCCTGGCCACGGAACGCTGCCGGCTGTATCACGATGCCGAACCTATATGGCACTTTCTGCAGCTATTCCGATATGCCGAAAAATATGGCGCTGTTTGTTCGGCCTCCTTCTATGTGTTTCTGGTGGGCACAGCTTTTGAGGCGGACAAAAATGGTTCGTGGGTGGCGGCTAAGACACTGGATGAAAGGGGCCTGAAGCTCAAGACACGGGCAGATGCACTGCAAGTTCTGGCTGAATCCTATATTGACCGGCCCGGTCTCCAGGGGTGGCAGATTACCCGGAAAGTGGCCGACTCTGTAAGAATAGCCCAGGAATGGCGTTGCGATGGAGCTTTGCTGCATTTCAACCGGGGGTGTGAGGGATTATCGGCGGGCTTATCCGAGGTCAGGCTGGCTATGAAAAAAGCCGGTATACCGACTATGTCCTACGAATCAAACATGGTGGACCCCCGGGAGTTTTCAGCCAGCCAGATAATTGATGCACTGGAAGCCTTCCTGGAGAGTATGAATTTAACAAAGCTGGAAGCCTAGCGTTCCTGGTCTCCTGTCATACCCGCGAAAGTGGTATCCAGGCTGGTTCCGATGTATCGGGATGGATTCTCCCGAAAATAGCCTTTGAACCTCTCGCCCCTATGGAGAGAGATTTGAAGAGAGGGGATTTTTTAACAAAGTTCTTTGTTTATCACCCTCTCCCTACCCACTCCCTACCCTCTCCCTTAAAGGGCGAGGAGACTAAAGCTAGCTTCGCCGGGCTTTTTCCGTATCCCGGGCGGTGCTTCTGGCTGTATCGTACCCGGCCCGTATGCGCTGGTCCTGGGTGAGCAGCTTCTTCCGCAGCCTGATGTTCTGAGGCGTTACCTCTACCAGCTCATCGCCGTTTATAAAGTCCAGGGCCTGCTCCAGGCTCATCTTTATAGCCGGAGTCAGCTTTATGGCAATATCGGATGTCGAGGAGCGGATATTGGTCATTTTCTTTTCCTTGCACACATTGACGGACAGGTCGCTCCCCCGTGCATTCAGCCCCACTATCATTCCTTCATATACCGGTGTCATGGGGTCAATGAAGGTATCGCCACGTTCCTGGGCATTATTAAGGCCGTAGGTGACGGCTACACCGTTTGCCGCTGCTACCAGCGCGCCGCTACGGGTTGAAATGATATCCCCGTACCAGGGCTCGTAGCTGAGAAATACCGAGTTCATAAGCCCGTCGCCACGGGTTGCAGTCATGAAGGAGTTAGGGAAGCCGATAAGGCCTCTGGTGGGGATGTTGAACTCCAGGCGCACGTTGCCATGTCCATCGCTATACATATTGGTAAGTTTGGCCTGGCGCTTGCTTAAAATCTCCGTCAAACTTCCGATGCAGTTATCCTTGGTATCTATGGTAAGGGCTTCCACAGGCTCCAAAAGTTTACCATCAACGATTTTAGTGATAGCCTCCGGCTTGGAGACCTCGAACTCATAGCCCTCGCGGCGCATGGTCTCGATAAGGATAGACAGGTGAAGCTCACCCCTGCCCGATACCAGGAAGACATCGGCGCTGTCTGTGTCCTGGACGCGCAGGCTTAGATTGACCTCCAGCTCCCGGTAGAGCCTTTCCCGCAACTGGCGGGAGGTGCAGAAGCGGCCTTCTTTTCCAGCGAAGGGGGATGCATTCACCCCGAAGGTCATCTTGACAGTGGGTTCGCTGATATAGATACCCGGAAGGGCCTGGGGCTGATCCGGGTCGGCGATGGTATCACCGATGCTGATATTCTCCAGACCGGTCAGGGCGGCGATATCGCCGGCCTGGGCTTCCTCGACAAGGTTGCGGTTCAGACCGAGGTAGGTGAAGACCTGGCTGATTTTCTGCCGCACTGCGTTCCCTTCCCTGTGGATTGTCACCACAGCGTCATGGGGGGCTACCTTGCCGCGGAAAATCCTGCCGATGGCAATCTTCCCGGTATGGGTGTCATAGTCCAGGTTGGAGATTAACATCTGAAGTGGACCATCCTCGATTACAGGTGGTGGCACATACTTAAGGATAGCTTCAAAAAGGGGGATGAGGTCTTTGCCTTCAGCGCCCTGCTCCGTCGTTGCTGTGCCTTCCCGGCCGACTGCATAGATAATGGGAAAATCCAACTGCTCGGCGTTAGTAGCCAGCTCCAGGAACAGGTCCTGGGTAAGGCTGACAACCTCGGCTACGCGCGCGTCTTTCCTATCGGTCTTGTTTATCACCACGATGGGTTTCAGACCCTTTTCGAACGCTTTGCGCAGCACGAACTTGGTCTGAGGCATTGGGCCTTCGGCGGCATCCACGAGCAGGAGACAACCATCGGCCATGTTGATGACCCGTTCCACCTCACCGCTGAAATCGGCGTGGCCGGGGGTATCTATTATGTTTATTTTGATGCCACGGTAAACTATGGCGGTATTTTTGGCCAGGATGGTGATACCCTTCTCCCGCTCCAGGGCGTTCCGGTCCATTATCAACTCGCCGACCTGCTGGTTATCGCGGAAGACCTTGCTCTGCTTGAGCAAGCCGTCCACCAGGGTGGTCTTGCCGTGGTCAACATGGGCGATTATAGCTATATTTCTGATATCATTGCGACGGGTCTGAGCCAAAGTATTTATCTCCTTGAAGGTGTATCCGTTTTAAGCGGTGGGTTGCCCCCGATTTTATCGGGGTTACGCTTTGCTTACTTACCTTATACTCTATATGCCTCGATCAAGTGTGTCTGAAATGGCGTGCTAATATATAGTTTACTACATTTATGGGTTTTTTGTTGACCTAACCTCGGGTGGGCTGTGAGATGTGGGAAACGAGAGGTGAGACCTAACCCCCAACCCCTTCCCGATGTATAGACCGGACACGGGAAGGGGTAATAGGTAGGGGCGGGTTTCAAACCCACTTGCCTGTTTATGCGCCATACTCTTCATTTGGCCTTGCCCTTCAAGAACTCGCTTTTAAACACATCAAATATCCTGGAGGCAATCACTGCATTCCCTTCTTCTGAAATGTGTCCGTAATCAATATAATATGTCATTGTTCTATTGCCCAGCGCGTCCGCAAGACTGTAGAAGTGAGGGGGTGGCTTTGCCATCAACGAGGCGCTGGTCATCCGGTGAAGGTCGCCTTGAGCTTTGTCATCAACCATTTCATAAGTTTGCTCTTCATCCGTTAACTTTTGCTCAGTAAAGGTGATTGGCTGCCAGAAGCAAACGTACTTGAAGCCGTAAACCTGTGACAGGCGGTCCAGAAGTTCTATTGCTCCCAGGTAGTTAGCAACTATCCCGTCCGACAATTCACGAAGTTGTTCATCGGTATAGTTTGAGGCGGCTTCGTGAAATCCCAGTCCCTGCCGTCGAAAAGTTGCCGGAGCCAGATTTGATATATTGCCAAGCGCTCGATATATCATGCTGTGTTCCACCAAAAAAACACGCAGTTCGCTCAACGCCAGACGAAATTGAACGGGTCTGGTTTTCCCTGTCCCGAGTTTCTCTCTGATGATAGTCTCGTTTTGAATACCCCCGGGGGCGCCATTCTGGTAAGCGGCATAGACATCGTTCCAGCCATCATAAAATATGACATAATCCGGCCTGTGGCCGTCCTTTAATAACAGTACTAAGCGGATAACCTCCTGGGTGAAGGTGTAGGCGCCCTCTCCATAATTTTCAACACGGAAATCATAGCCGTTATTGGAGATGAGGTTGGATAGCTGTGAGGGTATTGTGTAGTCATCCCTGGCGCCGTACCCCCATATAGTCGAGCCTCCGAACATGTATATTGAACCTGGCGCTGCCCCGGCGCGGCGTTCCGGATTCCAGGTTTTTCTGACTCCATTGGAGTCAATATTCAGGTACTGGCCGTGGTACTCTTTATGTTTCCATTCTCTAAATGGTTCATACTCAAAGACATCCGCCTCAGCATATTCTCCCCAGAGGCTTGCTGCCCAGGATACATCCCTGTAAGGCGATAAGCTTAATTTCCTCCGGTCGACAACTGCTCCCCCTGCCGGCGGCTTCTCTCTGTGTACAATAGAGTCGATAATATGCAGTCCGCCTTCTATCGTGGCGATGGCCAGGATCAGGCCGATGAAACTGAAAATTAATTGTTTTCTCTCTGCCGGCGTATTGCCCTTGAAGTACACCATCAAACCGGCAGTGACGAGGAACACCTCAAAAAGACCGATGATAATCAAGTCCTGCAGGAAAAAATAGCTGTTCCGCATCAGGTAGCCCAGCGCCCACGGATTTGCCAGCAGGCCAGTAACAACCAGGCAGAAGGCAAGAATTACGTTAGCGCGAAAAATCTTCTTATGACTTGTTTTCATAGTCAACACCTGGTTGTAGGGTCAGGTTTTTAACCTGACCGCGTGGGTGGGGCGGGTTTCAAACCCGCCCGCAATCGTAGCAACCCGTAGGGGCGTTTCAGAACCGCCCCATTACCTAATCCCCAAGCCCCTTCCCGACACGGGAAGGGGCTACAAAACGTGCTCCCCCCCTTCCCACGCTGGGAAGGGGCCAGGGGTTAGGTCGCCCCACCCCCTTTGCGTAAAGGGGGCGAAGGGGATTTAGTCCTTCAAAACGTCAGCACTTCTACCTGATGTTTTCGCTTCCTGGCCTGCTCCACAATCTCTTCCAGCATACTGGCTGTCTTACTGTCAATCCATTCCTCTCCACACTGATTACAAATCTGAGCAGGCACAGACCTCACAACTACTACACCTTCACCCAGATCGACACTATAGAGGGTTGTACCGGGCTTCTTCTCCCCACCGCAAATCGGACACTTAGCCATTCCATCACCTCCTCGTCCTGAAATCAGGCTGGAATTTTTCAAGGGTAGGCTCATACGCAGTTATAATATACGCTATTTCGTTTCCCTCATCCAGGCTTACCACTACATGGTACGGTTTATCGCCTACCCACGACAATATCAGGCAACTGGGGAAAGGTCTATCGCGAGGATAGTCCTCAATAACTTCACCCTTCATAACCGCTTCAATGATAACCCTTTGGGCGATATTTCTCACAGTTAACCTGAGCAGAGTATGCTTCCTCCACTCAAATCTGTTTGATGCTATAAGCTCTCTTAATTTAGCTAAATCCATCAATACACCATCCTCACCCTGGTACATCCTTCATAACGCCCCGCCGTTAACCCCACCCCCTTTCGTTAAAGGGGGCGTAGGGGGATTTTATCCCTGTTGGGGGAGGCGTGAACCATCACCATCACTCATAACGCTACCGCTACTTGTTTGTTGCCCCGCTCAAAGAGCGATAGGTTTAAGATGTCACTAATTTCATCAGGTATCCGAACTAGATGCTGGTTTTAGGGTCATAAGGTCAAAGCACATGCCGAGCCGGGCACCGGCAAAGAAAAGATTATTTAAATAGGAGTAACATCTAGAACGTAACATGAAACCGATTTTTAGTGGCTTTTTTAAATATGGCTCAATCCTTAGAGCATAGTGCGCCTCGAATACAAATGAAGGTATATTTGCCAGTTTTTTATTATAATCTTTCATAAGGGTATCAGATACCAAAGATTCTAGCCACCACGACCTTAAGAGAATGGATTGGTCAATTAAATAAACTTGAGGTCTGGACGGGAATTTTTGAAATATTAGGTGGGAAGTTAAACCAAGCAAAAAAGTATTCCTTAAAATATTTTCGATAATTTTTCTAGAGGGTTCAGGCACAAATTCTATTGATGGTATTTTAAGAAATCTTTTAGGAAAATTCATAACGGTGCGGAAATCGGGTTCGATGTTGGAATCCCTATCAACTCCAAGAGCAACAGAAAGGAATAGGTCACTAATTGGCTGTAAATTATCAAAGACAACCTTCGCGAGAACTTTTTCAGAAGCGTAATCCTGATTGTCAAAGTCGAATTTACTGCCTATTTTGATTAGAACAGATTTAACACTAACTTCAAATTGGTCAACAATCTCCTCGAAAATCATGTGATATTTACTCCCCCCTTGCCAGTCTTCAGCGCGTCAATTTCTTGGTCAAGGGCTTCAATAAATTCGTTGACGACAAGAGATGTCATTTCTTTTCCTAATAGTTTTGCTTGAAAGTGCCTGAATAGAATAGGATCTTCAGAAAGTTAGAAATGAGTGATTCCATGTGCCAGTATAATACTCATTATCCTATGTTATATCAAGTGAGAAACACCCCAGATTCTTCGCTCCGTTCAGAGTGACTTTTTGTACAAGACGTGGTACTACTTATCTTTCCCTTTAATTGTGGTAAAATAATTCCAGCAATCAACCTTACAGGATTGAGGTAAACAACAGATATGCCAGTTATGAAGTACGACCCCCAGGAGATTGACCGTAAGTGGCGGGAGCGCTGGGCTAAGGATAGGCTCTACGAGGTCCACGAGGACAGCCCGTTGCCCAAATATTATGCACTGACCATGTTCCCCTATACATCGGGGGATTTACATATCGGGCACTGGTACGCTATGGCCCCCTCGGATGTGCACGCCCGCTTCAAGCGGATGCAGGGCTTCAATGTGATGCACCCCCAGGGCTTCGATGCCTTCGGCCTGCCGGCGGAGAATGCGGCCATCAAACGGGGCATCCACCCTCATGTCTGGACGATGAAAAATGTCGAGAATATGCGCCTTCAGCTCAAGACCATTGGTTCCTGCTACGACTGGAGCCGTGAGGTTATAACCTGTCTACCGGAGTATTACAAATGGACGGAGTGGTTCTTTCTCAAGCTCTACGAGGCCGGGCTGGCCTACCGGGCCAAAGCCCCGGTGTGGTGGTGCCCCAAATGCCAGACCTCCCTGGCCAATGAGCAGGTTGTCGGCGCCGGGGAATGTGAACGCTGCTCGACTCCGGTTGCCCGCAGAGACCTGGAGCAGTGGTTCTTCCGCATTACCAAATACGCCGATGAGTTGATGGAGCACACAGGTCTGGACTGGCCGGAGCGCATCAAGATTATGCAGCGCAACTGGGTGGGGAAGAGCGAGGGGGCTGAAATCAGCTTCGGGCTGGAGCATCCCGGCGTTGCAGAGAAGGAATTACGGGTGTTCACCACTCGACCTGATACCGTATTCGGCGTTACCTTCATGGTGATGGCGCCGGAGCACCCGCTGGTGGAGAAGCTGACTACCCCGGAACGCCGCGCCGAGGTAGAGGCGTATATAGCTCAAACCCGGAAAGAATCGGAGATTGAAAGGCAGTCCACGGAGAAGGAGAAGACAGGCGTCTTTATCGGCTTCTATGTTACCAACAAACTCAACGGCGAGAAGGTCCAGTTGTGGATCGCAGACTATGTGTTGTTCAGCTACGGCACGGGCATTGTCATGGGTGTGCCTGCGCACGATACCAGAGACTTCGCCTTTGCCAAGAAATATAACATCCCTATTCGGGTGGTGATTGCCCCTCCAGATTGGAAGGGCCAGGAGTTCGAGGATGCCTGGGTGGAAGAGGGCACTATGGTCAACTCGGGGAAGTTTAACGGTCTCCCCAACGTGCAGGGTAAAGGGGCAGTCAGCGATTTCCTGGAGAAGAAAGGCTGGGGCAGCCGCAAGACGACCTACCGCTTGCGGGACTGGCTTATCTCCCGTCAGCGTTACTGGGGAGCGCCAATTCCCATGGTCTACTGTCCCAAATGCGGTATTGTGCCGGTGCCGGAGAAAGATTTACCTGTTCTGCTGCCCGAGGACGCCGAGTTCCGTCCTACGGGCGAATCGCCTTTAAAATACAATAAGGAGTTTGTTAATACCACATGCCCCCGCTGCCACGGGCCTGCCCATCGGGAGACCGATACTATGGACACATTCATGTGCTCCTCGTGGTATTACTTCCGCTATTCCAGTCCGGGGTATGACAAAGGCCCGTGGGACCCGAAAAAGCTCAAATACTGGCTGCCGGTTGATTTGTACACAGGCGGCGCAGAACATGCCGTCATGCACCTGTTCTACTCTCGCTTCTTCACCAAGGCGCTGAGGGACATGGGGCTATTTGAGTTTGGCGAGCCTTTTATAAGGCTGTTCAACCAGGGGACAATAATTGCCGAGCACCAGAAGATGTCCAAGTCGCGCGGGAATGTTGTCAACCCTGATGAGTATGTTAAAGAGATGGGCGCCGATGTAGTGAGGGCATATCTAATGTTTATCGGGCCGTGGGAGCAGGGTGGCGAATGGAGCGATACCGGTATGAATGGCATCATCCGCTGGTTGAACCGCCTGTGGGCGCTGGTTATCGAAGAGAGCTATACGGAGAAAAAGGTAGATGCGGCAACTATTAAGGACCTGCACCGCATTACTCACCAGACCATCCAGCGGGTAACCGATGACATAGCTAAATTCCGGTTTAATACTATGCTGTCAGCCCTCATGGAGTTCACCAACTACCTGGTCAAGGCGCAGGAAACCGGCAATGTAGACAAGGCTTCGTATCACGAGGCCATAGATACCTTGCTGCTTATGCTGGCCCCTACCGCCCCACATCTAACCGAGGAGCTATGGACACGAACAGGGCATCCCTATAGCATCCATCAACGGCCCTGGCCCAAGTTCAGCGCTGATATGGCTGCCGAGGAAATGGTAACGCTGGTTATACAGGTCAACGGCAAGCTTAGGGACAGGGTTTCGGTGCCGGTATCCATATCGGAGGCAGAGGCCAAGGATTTAGCTCTGCAACAGGAGCGGGTGAAGGCACACGTTCAGGGAAAGAATATAGCTCAGGTTATCTATGTGCCGGGCCGTCTGGTAAATGTGGTGGTGAAGTAGGGGATCCCGGTTTACCGGGGACATGGATCAATATGGGGAGCACACGGATGGGCACCCCCATTGGATGTTGCGCATCGGTTCAATTCCATAACCACAACCCGATACTGGCGTGGTGGATACTGTCTGAGTTGGCCTCCAAAAACGGGATAGCTCAACACATGGCGGGTTACGGCCCCCAGGCAAGGTCAATCTTCCAGACGTTTTTCAGGTTTGCTTGAATGAGTTTTACGGAATCGGCATTGCCTGCGCGCTGGGCTATCCAAATGCCACCATTGTACCTGATGTCTTCGCCAACAGCATATACCACATAGTTGCCGTCGGGAGAGTAAGCGGCTGCTTTCATTCCTAAAATAAGATCTTTATGATTAGAGGTATTAATAATAGTTGGCCCATCGCCTAGCGAGTCCGTTTCAATAATGGAACGTAATCCCACTTCAACAAAAAGAATTTTATTGCCATCTGGAGACCACTTTATTTTCTGAGGACGCATAGTTTGGGTCGAAAACTTCGAGATTTTGCTAGAATCGGGTGTCTGAATGAGGTTGATTTCAGTCGTCCAGGGGTCATTTTTGTAACCACCTTTCCGGGCATCGTTCAATACATCCCATCCGTTACTTGTTGCCACAACAACTCTGTTTTCACTTGAGGACACAGAAGCAACCCAACCAGGCCAGATTTTCTGAGACCCTTGTTCTTTTGTCAAGTCGTAAAGATACAGGTCGCCCACTTTGCTAACTACCAGGGTGTTGTTGTCATTGAGCCAGGCCGGGCCGGTTAACTGTTGGGGCCCTTGCTGTTTCCCTTTGGGTTCCAGAGAAAAAACCGTTTTCAACGGCTTATACCCGTTTTTGGCATCGTAGATAGCCAATTGCGGATCGCCCGAACCTTTTCCGGTTTCCTGGAGCAAACCGGCGGCCAACTTACTGCCATCGGGTGATATGGCTACGCCATCGATAGAACGCGGACTGATCTGCTGCCATTTGCCGTCAGATGCAGTAATGGAGTATAGACCGCGGTTAAACAGATCGTCGTCGGCGCCGCTGGGTGTGGTGCCCAGATAAATGTGTCCCTGGAGCTTGAGGCCGCTCTGCGGCGAACTCCCGGGTGCTGTTGGATTCTCAGTCCGGCCTTCGAGAAACAACCAACAACCAGAAAGTATTAACAACATAGCCATGTATAACGGGATAATATACCATTTTTTCATAATCCCACCCTTTAAAACCTATGTTCATATAGCTAACAAAGGACATGCAGGCAATATTATCGGAACATTGGGAAAAAAGTCAACTATTATCTATGTCCATTGATTGCCATTGTATATTAGCAAAAGTACCCCTGGGGCGACTCGAACGCCCGACACGCGGTTTAGGAAACCGCTGCTCTGTCCACCTGAGCTACAGGGGCATAATTCCGGCGAAGCCCTTGAACCTCAACCTACGATATTCTACCCTGAAATTATATTGGGTGCAACAAATTATGAAATGTAATAGAATGAGATCAAACATTGCTATTACAAAACAGGTGTACAATGCCTGACTGCGATTGGCCCGGAAACGATGAGTTGATGAAAAGATACCACGATGAGGAATGGGGAAAAACCAACCATTCCGACCGGGTTCACTTTGAGTTCTTGATACTCGAAGGAGCGCAGGCCGGTTTAAGCTGGAAGACAGTACTTCACAGACGCGAAGGCTATAAAAAAGCCTTCTATAACTATGATTGGAACAAAGTTGCCAGGATGACCGAAAAGGATGTCGAGCGGTTGCTGAATGACCCCGGTATTATCCGCAACCGGCTGAAAATCAACTCTGCAATCAACAATGCTAAGCGATTCATTGTGATAAGAGGGGAATTTGGATCTTTCGATAAATATCTCTGGCAGTTCACTAATGGCGAGGTTATAAACAATAAGCCGCAGTCATTGAAAGAGTTGCCCACAACAACGGAATTGTCAGAAAAAATCAGTAAGGACTTGAAGATGCGAGGCTTCAGCTTTGTCGGTTCCACTGTCATCTACGCCCATTTGCAGGCAGTCGGCATAGTCAATGATCATTTGGCAGGCTGTAGCTATAAATGATTAACTTCAAATCATCAGAGTCGAACTCTCCCGGAACGCGAGTTAGAGACCGGAGATTTCAGGCAGTATTATCTTCAACATTTGCGTTGGGTGCGTTCTCTTTGACGGATTTAACCCCATTCATTGCGCCTATCTTAGTCTTGTAGCCTTCAGCCGAGTCGGCTATAACCCGGCCATTCGTATGGCGTAGTCTCCATCGGAATGCCCCGGCCCCATCCTTATATACTTCGAACTTCGCTGCCATTGTGTTTCCTCCTTATTTCGATTGCTTAATCCTACCCCTTCAGGCATATTAAATCAAGTATAAGTACGTTACTTCAGTAAATTGCATGGTAAACCTATGATTCAAGAAAGTTGCGCGCGTCAGGTTCGAACCATGACCCTACATAATCCGTAAGGCGTTTAATATAGATAATGTTAATATAACTATAAAGCATCTATAAGTTATCTGTCAGGCATTACGAGAATTTTAACCGTTTCCCGTGTTTAATCAACAAGGCGGATAATATTATGGTCTTGGACATTCGGTCTCTCATTGTAAGGGCATTTAGCTCCTCAGATAGATATCGAAGTCCCAGTTTCAACCAGTTGAAGTGTAATCCTGTTTGCAGGCTGATTACAGTTGCATAACCGCTGGGGATAGTGTATGATGTAAAAAGTTAGGCAAGTTTAGGTTACATATACTTTTTCAAATCGTCCCTAGTTTGTTCACGATTTCCGCTGAGTATTCGCTGACCCAGACTCTAACAATAAAACAAATAGGAGTGGTCAGTGAGTTTTCAAGACAAGTCTATCCAGTGTGCCGATTGTGGGATCAATTTCACCTTTAGTGCAGGTGAGCAAGAGTTCTTCAGTTCTAAAGGCTACACTAACGAGCCCCGGCGCTGTCCCACCTGCCGTCAGGCAAAGAAATCCGAGCGCAACGGAAATGCAGGTTATGGAAACGGCGGTTATAGCAGTGGCGGGCGATCACCTTCACGCGAGATGTTTACCGTAACATGTGCGCAGTGCGGCAAGGATGCACAAGTCCCGTTTCAACCACGTGGTGATAAGCCCGTCTATTGTAGCGATTGCTTTCGCAAGGTAGCAGTTAGCAGATAAAGCTTCTTTCAAAGAAGCTGGGACCAAGTCGAAACCAGGCAGAATATTTATTCTGCCTGGTTTCTTTTTTTTGCCGCTGAGAGTGGTTTGAGACGTATCCAATGACAAATAAGGGAGCATAGGCTCTTACATGGTTTTATAATAACACAATTGGACATCCTGAAAGTCTTCTATTAAAATGACAGCAATGGAAGATAATTTGAAAAGGAGCTTAACATGCCCCAGTTCAGTGTAAATGTCAACCGCCTGGATCCGTATAAAAACTTCAAGTTCCGGGTTAAATGGGATGGGAAATATATCCCCGGAGTTAGTAAAATAACCGCCCTCAAAAGGTCTACGGAGCCGGTGATACACCGCGACGGCGATGATGCGAGTAATTCACATTTATCACCCGGTACCTGGAAGTTCGAGCCAATCGTCATGGAACGGGGGATTACTCATGACGCTGAGTTTGAGAACTGGGCTAACCTCAGCTATCGCGTTGGCGGCGCTATGTCCCTCAAGAATTTCAGAAAAGATATCTATGTAGAATTGCTCAATGAACAAGGGGTGGTGGTGAAGGCATTTAAGGTCTACCGTTGCTGGGTGTCGGAATATCAGGTTTTGCCAGACCTCGATGCTAGTTCCAATTCGGTGGCAATCGAGTCAATAACACTTGAGAACGAAGGGTGGGAAAGAGACACGGCTGTTGCTGAACCATCTGAGAACTGATTTCGGTCATAGTCGATTGCTGGATATTCTACCAGGCGTAAAAAGGGTTCCCCCAAGGTACTACGAGTTTAATATAACGGAAAGCCTCGGGCCAGCTATGCTGTCCGGGGCTTTTTTTATTTTTGCTATCATGATGCTCTTCAATCTGATAGCATTAGAAGTTTTTTCTTGTAGAAAGCCAGTTATGACCTGGGATGATGGACGGGCCTATTTTACAAATAAAGATTAAAAATCTCTGTTCCGTTGATGAAGACTATAGCTAAACTCCAATATACAAGCAATATATAGAGCGACACGGAGTACAGGGCAATATTAAACGATAACCTGGAGTGATGCCGGTACATCTTCCACAAGAAGCAAGCAGCAATGGCCGCACCTGTTAGTTTTACAACCAGGAAAGAATCTTTGGTTACCCATGCCTGTAGAAGGGGATTCATTTCATGTGCATACCCCTGCTCAATAAGGAACCTGCTAATTACGCCATCGGCAGCCCCCAGGGCTATTAAAGTGCCTAGCAGGCATCTGAACTGGCGACGCCGGTTGTCCATGTTTCCCTCTGTTTTCGGCTTGGTTTCTGGATTTTTCATATATTATGGAACTATTGTAGAGAAATTTGCCATAAAAATAAAGATTGAGGCGGTTAATTATCAGTATTATTTGCATAAAGTTGTGTCGAATTACCATAACTATCTAAATGGGCGAATTTACAGGCACTTTAAAGGCTGGTTAACTTTTTTTGCAATTGAAGCTGTGGTAGTGGTATGACTATCTTGAAAAGTGATACAATTGTCTGCACCAGTCAGCCGGGACGTAACGACGAACGTCTCTTGATCGAATGAGGATTCGGCAAAGTATTGCCTTCTGACATTATATTTAAAGGAGTGAAGGGTAAAATATGAGCGCTGAAATGCCGGAGATAGGGAAAATATCGCCCGATATTTTTAGTGAACTGATATTACCGAGGCTCGGGGTCAGAAACGATAAGATTCTCGTCGGCCCTCAACACGGTGTGGATGTAGGCATAGTCGAAATCGGGGGTAAGGCAGTTTCTTTCACCTGCGACCCAGTGTTCATTGTTCCTCAGTATGGCTGGGAAAGGGCTGCCTGGTTCGCTATCCATATCATCGCCTCGGACTCCGTAACCAGCGGTCTGAAGCCAAAGTACTTGTCCATAGACCTCAACCTGCCCATGGAAATGACCAAGAAACAACTCGAGATTATGTGGACGGTCATGCACCAGCAATGCGAGCAGATAGGCATCAGCGTTATTACCGGCCACACAGCCCGTTACGAGGGCTGTCAGTACCCAATGGTCGGCGGGGCTACAATTACCGGAGTGGGCGAGTTGAATGAATATGTTACCCCGCGCTTTGCCAAAGCCGGGGACAACCTCATCATCACCAAGGGGCCGGCGATTGAGGCCAGCGGCATCTTCGCTACCATGTTTCCCGGGCTTCTCGAAGAAAAGTTCGGCCCTGATTTTGCAAACCGGGCCAGCAGGCTTTTCTATAAGATGTCGGTGGTGGAAGATGCGCTGACAGCTATAACTGTAGGGGTAAGGGATAACGGGGTAACGGCTTTGCACGATGCTACCGAGTGCGGGATATGGGGTGGTGTCTATGAGGTAGCTCAGGCTGCGGGGCTTGGATTAAGGATCGAAAAGGAAAAGATAGTCGTCGAGGACTGCGTGCCCGAGATATGCCGGCTATTCGATATTGATCCGTATGCCTCGATTAGCGAGGGAACGCTCATAATATCCTGCCGCCCGCACAAAGCAGACAAAGTGGTGGAAGTCATGGCTAAGAAAGGCATCAATTCTTCGGTTGTGGGTGAGCTTACCGAGGTGAAGAAAGGTATGGTACTGGTAGAGGGAGGCAAGGAGAAAAAACTGTTGCATCCCATCGTTGACCCGTTCTGGAGGGCCTTCTACGACGCCAGTAAAAGGTACAGCGCATGAAGCTTGCGCCAGTTGAATATGAGGCCTGTTTGTGCGGTAATGGTTACACTAATATCAAGATAGCTTTACTTCTGGCCGCTG
>Ga0209514_10002960_pt1 | contig 25270 bp, 18 predicted proteins | sample Subgrocontami58m_FD_187452 | JGI IMG/M metagenome (GOLD analysis project Ga0209514, IMG submission 187452) | Subsurface groundwater microbial communities from S. Glens Falls, New York, USA - GMW37 contaminated, 5.8 m (SPAdes) (version 3) | ecosystem: Environmental > Aquatic > Deep subsurface >...
CCTGATCCTTATACACAAGTCGCCGGGCTCAAAAATAGTTGCATTTTTTGCGGGACACGGGCGCGCCCTTCTGCTATCGCTCGGGGCGTGGCAACGATTCCCGCTAGATTGCTGGGGCGAGATCTTGGAGCAAACGCTCTTGAGCAAATCCGACAGTTGGCGCGGGAGTGCCTCCCGCGCACCCGCTCGGAAATCGCCCGCCGCGTCTGTCAACGCCTCGGCTGGGTCGGCCCCGGTGGGCAGCCGGCTCTGATGAGCGCGCGCGTCGCCCTGTTGCGCTTGCATCGCCAGGGCTGGATCCAACTGCCCCCCGCCCGGAATGGAAATGGAAATGGGCGCCGGTTGTCTCCTCCAACCCTCGACCTTAAGCCCAAGCCTCTCGAGGGAACTCTCCATCACTTTGCGCCCGTGATCTTGCATCCGGTGCAAAATGAGGCTCAGTCCAAGCTCTGGAACGGACTGATCTGCCTTCATCATTATCTCGGTCACGCGAACCTCCCCGGCGCTCAGATCCGATTTTTAATTTACTTGGGCGATCAACCGGTGGGCGCCCTGGGTTTCGGCGCGGCCGCTTGGAAGGTGGCGGCCCGCGATCGGTTCATCGGATGGACCGATCTGCAAAGACAAAGCCATTTACATCTGGTCCTCAACAACGCCCGCTTTCTCATCTTGCCCTGGGTGCGAATCAAAAATCTCGCCAGCCATGTGCTGGGCCTTTGCGCGCGGCGGTTGCCGGAGGATTTTCAAAGGCGCTACGGGTGGAGGCCGGTGCTGTTGGAGAGCTTTGTCGAAGCGGGCCGCTTTAGCGGCCGGTGCTACCGGGCGGCCAATTGGCTTTGCGTGGGATCCACCCAAGGCCGGGGCAAGAAGGGACCGCGGCCCGAGCAGCCTGGAAGCACGGTGGTGCCGGTCAAACAAATCTGGCTCTATCCGCTCGGGCAGGATTTTCGCCGCCGGCTCTGCGCCCAATCACCCAGTCGATGAACCCCTCCATCGAGGAAGACTTTGGCGGGGTGAACCTGGGGGACAAGCGCCTGGATCGGCGCCTGCTCAAAATCGCCGAGCAATTTTTCCAGAAGCCCGCCGCTTCCCCAAACGCAGCGTGCGGAGCGTGCGGAGGGTGGGCTGAAACGGTGGCCGCCTATCGCTTCTTTGACAATGATCGAGTCACTTCAGAAAAGATCTTTGCAGCCCATCATGATGGAGTTTTGCGGCGGATCAAAGAGTATGGGGGCGATACCCTCTTATGCGTTCAGGACACGACGGAGCTTCAGTACAGCAAGCACAAGTCACTCAAAAGGGTGGGCCATCTGGGGGATCAAGGGCGCAAAGGGTTCTGGGCTCACTCGCAATACATCCTGAGCTCCGACGCGATTCCTCTGGGCGTGTGGCATTCGCGATTCACCATCCCTGCGGTGGAGGATCCGACCGCGAAGAAGAAGAAGAAGAAGAAAGTCACCGGCGCCCAGCGCCGCAAGACGCCCATTGAAGAGAAGAAAACCTTCTGTTGGCTGGAAGGCTACCGGTTGAGTTGCCAATTAGCGGAATTAAATCCGGAGCGCACGATCGTTTCAGTGATGGATCGGGAAGGAGACATTTACGAAATCTTTGCCGAAAGGGAGCTCCTCAAAAAGCAAGGCAAACCAGCGGCCCATTGGCTGGTTCGCCTGCAACACGACCGGCGGTTGGATGAGTCATCGGGTCATCTGCTGGAGCGGATGGACCGTGCGCCGGTCTTAGGCACGATCACCTTTGAGGTGAAGGCCCGGCCCGCCGACAAGAAGGAGAGGAAGAGCGCTCGCTCAGCGCGCACGGTCGTCCAGGAAGTGCGCGCCTGCACGCTCGAGCTCAAGGCGCCTCAAGACAAGGAGCGCTTGGGGCCGATTCGAGTGACCGTCATTTCAGCCCGAGAACTGCATACCCCCGAAGGCGAGGAACCGATCCATTGGATTCTTGTGACCAGCTTGGAAGCGCTGACGCTGCCACAGGCCTCCGATCTCATCGGTTATTACCTGGTGCGATGGGAAATCGAAGTGTTCCATAAGATCTTAAAAAGCGGCTGCACGGTGGAGAAGCTGCAGTTTGAGGAGCCCGAACGATTGATGCCCTGCATCTGTGTTTACATGATCATTGCCTGGCGGATTCATTTTTTGACCAAGCTGGGCAGGCAATGTCCGCAGTTGCCCTGCAGCACGGTGTTCGAAGAGGCCGAATGGAAAGCGGTGGTCCGCATCCTCAAAGGCCCGGAGGCGGTCCACACAGAGCCCTCCCTGGGTGAGTTTAACCTCATGGTTGGCCGATTGGGCGGACACCTCAATCGTAAAGGAGACGGCCCCCCTGGACCTCAAGCGATGTGGCGAGGCATGGATCGGGTCCGGCAATGGGCTCTCTGCTGGACAGCGTTTGGCGCGGGGTAAATTGTTTTGTTGCCTGCGGTAAGTTCCTCGCGCCTTCGAATGCTCCACAACGCGCCCCCCCCCGAGTTAAGTCGATTCCAGTTCGCCTTCTCCAGCCCCTGGCCTCCTTGATTGGACTCTAGCGGGTGCGTTCTCGTCCGCGTTCTGGCCTCGAAGAGTCGCCTCCGCAGGCGCGGGGGTGACAAATTCGCAGTTTGACCCTCACCGTAAGTCGAAACCAGTGAAGACGGCTCAGAAATATGTATAAGGATGAGGGCTTTAGCCTGCAGAGCGAAGAGTATGCATCGTGGCGTTGGTGTAATGCCTTGACTGCAGCCTGAAGGCTGCGTTCCTGGGGAGAGGCGCCGCGGCCACGCAATCGGAACGCGGGCTTTAGCCTGCAGAGCGAGGAGTATGCATCGTGGCGTTGGTGTAATGCCTTGACTGCAGCCTGAAGGCTGCGTTCCTGGGGAGAGGCGCCGCGGCCACGCATAGGAACGCGGGCTTTAGCCTGCAGCGCGAAGAGTATGCATCCGGGCGTTGGTGTAATGCCTTGGCTGCAGCCTGAAGGCTGCGTTCCTGACGAGAGGCGCCGCGGCAGGCGATAGGAACGCGGGCTTTAGCCTGCAGAGCGGGGAGTAAGCATCGCGGCGTTGGTGTAATGCCTTGGCTGCAGCCTGAAGCCTGCGTTCCTGACGAGAGGCGCCGCGGCACGCAATAGGAACGCGGGCTTTAGCCTGCAGAGCGAAGAGTAATCATCGGGGCGTTGGTGTAATGCCTCGGCTGCAGCGTAAACGCTGCGTTCCTGACGGGGTTTGGTGCAATGCCTCGGCTGCAGCGTGAACGCTGCGTTCCTGGCGCATCAATCGTGTGAAGCCGTTTAACCAAATCTTTGCGCTCGTGCCCGACTGCCACGTGCCGGGCGGCGCGTACTCAGATCTGTGGCGGCGGCACTTTTATGAAGGGCTGCAGGGCTGCGTGCCACGCGTGCATCTTCCCAAAAACGTCGATTTCAGCTGGGCTCGCGGCAGCTCGAATGAGGGGATCACCGAACAAAGAGCAGCGACGAGTTCGCGGATTCTCGAGCAAATTCGAGCGGCGCACCCCACGGTGGGGATCGACGCGGTGATTTCATATTGTTTCGCGGGCGACATCGAAATCGAGCTGGTGAAGGAAACCATCCGGCTGGGCATTCCGTGGATCAATTTCTATTGCGACAGCACCCATCGGTTTTCCGAAGTCGAGCCGCTGGCGAAAGTCGCAACGTTGAACTGGTTTCCCGAACACGCGGCCATCCCCCGCTATCGGGCGATCGGCGCGAATAGCGCTTGTTTGCCGTATGCGATGAACCCGGTTTATTTGCCGGACCTGACGTGCGAACAGCCTGAGAATGCCGTCGTTTTTATTGGATTTCCATCGGCCAACCGCATCACTCAATTGGGCTGGTTATCTCTGTTCGGCTGCCGCGTGATGATTCGCGGCCGCGGCTGGCTGGGTGAGGGACCGTTCCAGAGCGCGATTCCAAAGGGTCGACGATTCTGGTCGGCGTTCAAGAAGTTCGACCTTGGCGAAAAACTTTTGCGGCGGATTCTTTGGCGGAGGATCCGGGGGCAAGTTGGTGGAGCTCTCTCGCCAACTGAGTTTGAGGGGGTCCTGCGCAAGAGCCAAATCGTTTTGGGATTGAATCAGGGCAAGGACGAGCTGGGCCGTTTTATGAGCTACCTGAAATTTCGGGACATCGAGTTTCCTGGGTATGGTTGTTGTTATCTAACCGAGGCCAACCCGGATTTGGGTGAAGCGTTCCAGCTGGGAAAAGAAATCTTGGCGGCGAGCACGATGCGGGAGGCAGCGAGGACGATCCGGAGCTTGTTAAAAAATCCGAAAGCAGCTCGGGAAATTGGCCAGGCAGGCCGCGGCCGTGTGCTGAGAAGCCATACTTGGACGGAGCGCTTGCGGCAGCTTCAGGAACATCTGTAAGCTCATCAAGCATGCGTGTTTTGTTGCTCCACACCGAGCCGCGCTATTTCGGCGGCGCTGAGAAAATGCTCGGGTATTTTCTCGATGGTTATGGCGAGGCGGCTTCGGAACTGGCGCTGGGAGCCGCTCCTGGCAGTGCTTGCGCCGATTTGGCAGCCGGAGTGGAACGCGTCTTGTTAAAGGATGATCGGCGGTTCTCGATCTTGCGTTTGCTCCGGAATACCGCGGTTATCCAAAAAATCAATCGGCGCCAGCCATTTCAGGTTTTGCACGGATGGGCGGCGCGGGATTGGGAACTGACCGCGCTGGCGAGTTATTTTTGTCGCTGTCCGGCGATTGGAACGCTGCACGATCATCCAGATGCATCTTTTATCTCGGCGGGTCGGCGGCAAATCATGCGTTTCTCGGCGCGTGTGCTGCGGAAAATTGTTTGTGTCTCGGAGGCGGTGAGGGCCGCCGCCGCGGATTGTGGTTATCCCGAACAAAAGCTAATGGTCATCCAGAACGGCTTGCCAGCTCGGATGGCGACCGCGACGGAAAGAAAACCCGGAATTCGCCGGCTCGGTTTTTTGGGAGTGTTTTTAGAACGAAAAGGGTTCCGAGGTTTTTTTGAGACGATCGACGAGTTATCTAAACTAAACCCGGACGGCTGGGAAGTGGCGATTGGCGGCGTGGCGCAAGATGCCGAGAGCGAGCGCATGGTCCAACAAGTCCGGGCGGAATATCAGACCCGGTCTTGGTGGGCGCGGGTGACGTGGTGCGGGTGGGTCAAGAAGCCGGTGGATTTCCTGAAAACGATCGACTTGCTGGTGTTTCCATCGCGCGATTTCGATCCGTTTCCCACGGTATTGTTGGAGGCGGGATTGGCTGGCGTGCCGGTGGTCGGAGCACGGTTGGGGGGAGTTCCTGAGATCATTGACGATGGTCGAACGGGCTGGTTATTCGCACCCGGGGATTGGTTGGAGGCTGCCCGGCAGATCGGCAGCGTAATGGAGAACGATGGTCAATTGGCACTGGCGGGAGCGGCGGCGGCGGAGCGAATAAATTCCCAATTCCCCGTCCTGAAAATGGTTGCGCGCTACCGCGAACTGTATTCTACTTTTGCTTCACATGGATAGAATCAAATGGACAGCGCTGTTGATGGTCTACGGTTTGTGTTTGCCGTTGGCGATTCTGGTCGGTTACTTCCTGGCTGAGCCGGGAACATCGACAGGTTTATCGTTTATTTCGTTGGTTTTTTTGTTGCTGTTGTTTCCGATGCTTTTGAAATGGCATCACGCTCTATTGATCACCTGCTGGAACGCCTCATTGATTGTCTTTTTTTTGCCAGGCTCACCCGAACTCGAGTATGTCGTCGCCGCCACAAGCTTGGGTCTTTCCATTCTGCACGAAATCCTGAAGAAGCAAAAAACATCGATTTCAGTTACGGAAGTTTCCCGGCCGTTGCTGGCCTTATTGTTTGTTGTGGTATTCACCATTTTCGCAACAGGTGGAATTGGCGGCCGCGCGTTGGGCTCCGATCAATTCGGCGCGATGAAATACCTGACCTTGCTTGGGGCGATTCTGGGTTATTTCGCGTTCGTGGCGCAGGCTGTCCCTCCCGAAAAGCGGATGCTCATGGGTTCGCTCTTTTTTCTTTCCGGCCTTTTGGCCGCGACGACAGATCTGGCGTTTGCGGCCGGCCCGAAGTTTTATTTTCTGTTCGCGTTTTTCACGAATTACGCCATCGCGCAAGCCTACACCCAAGAAACGCTCGTTCGCTTTTCCGGCTTTGCGACGGCGGGACTGGCCGTTTGCAATTTCATCCTGATGCGTTATGGAATCTCCGGCCTGGTGAATTTGTCGAAGCCATGGCGGGCGCTATTCTTTGTGGGGGCGCTTGCATTGAGTTTGCTCGGCGGCTTTCGCTCGACCCTCGTCGTTCTGGGGTTGCTTTTTGCGCTACAGTTCTATTTCGAGGGCCACTTCCGAACCAAACTGCTTCCGATCTTCGCGGTAGGCGCGGTGGTGGTGATGAGCTTCACGATTGTGTTCGTTCAAAAAATGCCCCTGGCCGTGCAGCGCAGCTTAAGCTTCTTGCCGATCGACGTGTCAGCGGTGGCCCGAAATGATGCGCAGAGCACGCTCGATTGGCGGCTGCAAATGTGGAAAGTCGTCGTCAAAGACGTTCCGAAATTCTTTTGGGTCGGGAAAGGATTCAAATACGACGGCACTGATTATTTACTCACCCGGGCCGCAATGGACCGCGGGTTTTATTCGGCCTACGAGGATACATTGATCACCGGGAACTATCACAGTGGACCGCTTACGATGATTATTCCCTTTGGAATCTTCGGAGTGCTCGCGTTCGCTTGGTTCATCCGAGGAGCCAGCCGCGTTTTATATGCAAACTACCTCTACGGCCCGCCGGAATTGAAAACGTTGAACACCTTTTTCCTGGCCTATTTTTTCACGCGCCTTCTGTTCTTTTTGATTTTCTACGGCCAGTTCGATCGCGATCTGATCTTCTTCACAGGCGCCATTGGATTGAACATCAGTATCAATGGTGGAGTTTGGCGGCCCGATTATCAGGAGGCAACCGTGGCGGCTCCTACTGTTCGGTTTGCAGGAGTGCCGGCCGAGGCTTAACCCGCCGGGAATCCTGCATGCGCGTTGCCCTGGATACGACCGCGCTTTACACCACACAAGCCGGGGTGGCTCGGTACATTCGAGGTTTATTGCGAGGTTTGGCTCAAGCCCAACCCAACGATGTTGATTGCTTTGAGTTGGTTTGGCCGGTTGAAAATTTCAATTACCAGCAGCCGCAACGCGCGTTGAAGACCGCGTATCGCGAACTGCTTTGGGCCAATTTCATCGCGCCGCGCGAGCTCAAAACCTCCCGAGCGGATTTGCTCCACTCTCCCGTCGCCTGTTTGGTTCCACCTCCCAAAGGGATGCCGCACGTGCTCTCGATCATGGATCTCGCTTTTTTGCTGCACCCGGAACGGTTCCGTCCATGGCAACGGCTGGCTTGGAAACGGTATCTCAAGCGCGTGCCCTCGGTGGATCAGATTCTCTGCATTAGCCGCTTCACCGCGGACGAGGTCATTCGAATTTTGGGTGTGCCCGCGCGAAAACTGCACGTGACTTATCTGGCTTCCGACTTTGAAGGCCAGTCGCCCGCGTCTGCGGAACGGGCGCCAGCGTTCGAGGCGCCTTCGGAATTCTTCCTGTTCGTCGGTTCCCTCGAACCTGGAAAAAATCTGGCGTTATTAAAGCGGGCGTATTTGTTAGCGGCTCAGAATGGGACAATGCTGCCGCCGCTGATCATCGTCGGGGCGCGCTGGGAAGGCGTGGGCCACGAAGGCAAGCCGCCGCAAGGATGGCATTATTGCGGTCGGTTGGCCGATGCCGAATTGATTTATCTTTATAGGCGCGCGATCGCACTGCTTTTCCCGAGCAAGTACGAAGGGTTCGGTTTGCCAGTGCTCGAAGCCATGAGCTTGGGGTGTCCCGTTATTTGTTCGCCCGTGGCCAGCCTGCCGGAGGTGGGTGGTGACGCTGTTTATTATCAACCGCTGGAACCGGAGGCTTACCTGAAAGCGATGCAACGGTTAAGCGCCGACCAAACATTTCGCGAGGAACTCATTAGCCGCGGCCAGGCGCAAGCGCAGAAATTCTCATGGAAGAGGTGCGCAGAAGAAACCGTCGAGGTTTACCGCATGGCGATGCATCCGTAGCGCCCCTCGGTAACGACGAATGACACGAAAGGGGAAAGCGACGTTAAATCGTCAGCCGTTTTTGTTCTCGAATCAGGTCTTGAATCCCCCACTCTTTTTCGTGTGCTTGGTGTGTTTCGTGGTTCCATCTCCCGGAACAGAGCGGCACAACCACGAAAAACACGAATGACACGAAAGGGGAAAGCGGCGTTAAATCGTCAGCCGTTTTTGTTCTCGAATCAGGTCTTGAATCCCCGACTCTTTTTCGTGTGCTTGGTGTGTTTCGTGGTTCCATCTCCCGGAACGGAGCGGCACAACCACGAAAAACACGAATGACACGAAAGGGGAAAGCGGCGTTAAATCGTCAGCCGTTTTTGTTCTCGAATCAGGTCTTGAATCCCCAACTCTTTTTCGTGTGCTTCGTGTGTTTCGTGGTTCCATCTCCCGGAACGGAGCGGGACAACCACGAAAGGCACGAATGACACGAAAGGGGAAAGCGGAGTTAAATCGTCAGCCGTTTTTGTTCTCGAATCAGGTCTTGAATCCCCAACTCCTTTTCGTGTGCTTCGTGTGTTTCGTGGTTCCATCTCCCGGAACGGAGCGGGACAACCACGAAAGGCACGAATGACACGAAAGGGGAGAGCGGAGTTAAAAAATCGTCAGCCGGTCTTGTTTTGGCGATTGGGATTTGAATCTCCAGTCCTTTTTCGTGTGCTTCGTGTGTTTCGTGGTTCCATCTTCCGGCATTTCTGGGTCCGCCGAAGATTCGCGGTGCTGCAAAAGCCTTTTTGGGGGTGCTCGTTCCGGCCGGTGCACACAGACATCCGCCATCTGGGAACCGGCGGATTTACGTTCAGGATTCGGCGGCTCTCTTCAAGACCCAAAGATACTGGTAATACTCCGGCATTCCGTCCGGCACCCAAAGAACAACTTCCAAATTTCCCGAACGGATCTTTTTGAAATATTCGGAGGGCAGAATCGTCTCGCAGAGTCGCTCTCTCGTCATTGTTCCACGCGAAGCTCACGGATTTTTCCTGAGCTTGGGCTTTCAATTTGGTTCACTCCGGAAATCGCTTGCTTGTCCACGTGTGGTGGAGAATTCCGCGCCGAGTTCTCGAAAAAAGGCAAAGGCTTGCGCTCATTTTTCCCAGGATGTTAAAGTGTCCGCATGAAATTCCTGTGGCGGATTGGGTTGCGATGGGTCGTTTTAGCAATGCTCCTTATGCTAAGCGTTGAGATCGGCGCCGAACTTGCCTATCGCGCATATAAAGGAAGCTGGTACTTTCAGGACCGGCGAAAATCGTTTCGCGCTTTGGTTCAGCCACACCCTTATTTTGGGGCGTGTCTGATTCCGAATATTTCTGAAGAACGCAATGGTATCCGCATCAGTCATAATTCGTTTCGCTGTAGAGGGGCCGAATTCGCTCGGCCCAAGCCTGCGGGCGTATTCCGCATCGTCGCACTGGGAGGCTCCACCACGTACGGCACGGGAGTTTCCGACGATCAAACCTGGGAAGTGTACTTGGCTCAGGAGCTGGGCCATAACGTTGAGGTTATAAATTTTGCGAACGCTGGAGGCACAAGCTTGGAGGCTTCGCTGCAGACCGCTCTGCTGTTTTCGGACGTTCAACCGGACGTCGCCCTGTATTACCTCGGGTGGAACGATGCGCGCGTCCAGCACGTCAAGAACCTCTGGCCGGATTGGTCTGATTTTCATGGCAAATGGGTTATGGCTTTCGGCTTGAGCGGAAAAGAGATGGAAACTCCACTTGCAGCTGGTTATCTCATGAGGCGTGCGGCGTTTCATTACTTTTTCCCGCGTATGGACCTTGACAAATTCGTGCGAAATGTGGAGGGGGACGAATGGAAGTTGACCGATCGGTTGGATGAAAGAGCGCTTAGCTTATATGAACGAAATCTGCGCAACATCACCGCTCTTTGCGCCGAGCAGAAGGTGACCCCTGTTTTTATTCCGCAAGTGATGAATTACCGCGTTCTGACCAACGACACGCCGTATGGCTTTCTGCCATTCGTCAGGGACAAAGATTTAAAAGAAGTGATCCCCGCTTACAATGAAAGGCTACAGAAAGTATCAAAAGAACAACGAGTCGGTTTCATCGGAGATGTGCTCGATCAAAACTATACATCCGACGACTTTCTCGACCAGGGACATTTCACGCCTGACGGAAACAAGAAATTTGCGAATGTCCTTTCCACCTATTTAAAAAAGTCCATTCCTCGAGTGGCGGGCGGCGCTGCTAAATAACCATTCGCGGTCGCATCTCCAGCCAGGCGATCAGAACAATGTATAAATGAAGGGAGCGAGCCCGGTTCCTGCCAGAACTACGAACGCGCCGAAAACGAGAAATATCACAATTATAGGGAGGAGCCACCACTTCTTGTTCTGCTTGAGAAAACCCCAAAGCTCCGCGAGAATCCCCCCGCGATTTTGTGCGGCAGAAGCTTCTTCAAAGTCATTAGTCATCCGGTCCATATTTCAGTGTATTTTAATATTCACGCAGGTACCGACGAGAGTCATCCGGCGGAACTTTAATGTTCCATAAAGTTGGGTCCGATTTGCCTCGCTTTCGGCGAAGTACATCCCGGCCCATCACGCGAAACACGAGAGCAACGGGAGTGATTACCAGGTAAAACATTGACCCAATCAGTAATTGCGAAATCGTCCATCCTATCGGGAAGGCAAGAATCATCCATCCAACGAAAAGCCAGCGCAGCCAGCTCGGCCGAACCCAGCCAACCACCGCGAAAGCACAGCCAGCGAGAATCAATGGAACTCCTAAGAATGGATCATTCCTCCGTGCCAATTGCTGCCAACCGAAAATTAACGCGAGGGCACAAAGGCCCGCCGCGAATTGGCGGAGTGTTCGAGGATTGGGATCAGTCTGGATGGCAGACCAAGTCATATAAAATCAATCGAGTTCAAAGCGAGCCAAATGATCTTTCCTTTCAGCGTCGCTCAACTTATGCGTCAGCTTTTCTTTCCGCAACAAAAAGTCCTCTAAAACGAGAACATCCATATCCGTGGCCAAGAAACAACGAAACGCATCATGCGGTGTGCAGACGATTGGCTCGCCCCGCACATTAAAGCTGGTGTTGACAATCACTGGGCAGCCCGTCTGGCGCTCGAAGGTTTTAATTAGCCGGTAAAAGCGTCCATGCCGAGGCTCATCGACCGTCTGGACCCGGGCACTATAATCGACGTGGGTAATGGCAGGCAAAGTCGATCGAAGAATATTCACTCGATGGCGCAGATCGGGATCGGCCGCCATTTGCTTCTTCTGCTCTTCCGAAAGCGGTATGCGGTGTTCTTCAAGAAGTGGCGCGACAAGCAACATATAAGGACTATCCTCGCCGCGGCGCATGCCAAAATATTCATGGACGCGCTCCTTCAGAATGCAGGGCGCGAACGGCCGAAAACTTTCCCTGAATTTGATTTTTTTGTTCATTGTCGCCTGCATCGTCTGGTTCCGAGCGTCACCGATAATGCTGCGTGCGCCTAGAGCTCGTGGGCCGAACTCCATCCGCCCATGGAACCAGCCAACGACTTTTCCTGCGGCCATTTTCTGAGCGACCGTATGGAGCAATTCCGATTCATCATCAAAGCGCTGATAAAGTGCATCCATTTCTCCGAGAAAATTCGCGATAAATTCGTTCGAGAAACGTGGGCCGAGAAAGCTCCCTTTTTGGCTATCTGTTCCGGTCGGGACTCGTGGCTTGTTGAGGAGTTGATGCCAGACAAAAAGGGCCGATCCGAGAGCGCCGCCCGCATCTCCGGCGGCGGGCTGGATCCAAATGTTGTCGAATGGGCCCTCACGGAGGAGTACACCGTTGGCAACGCAATTCAGGGCGACCCCGCCCGCTAAAACCAGATTGGTTGCGCCGGTTTCCCGATGCACTTGCTCTGCCATCCTCATGATGACCTCTTCCGTTACTTTTTGAATGCTCGCTGCCAAATCCATATGCCGCTGTTCGAGCATGGATTCCGGCGCCCGCGGCGGACCTCCAAAAAGCTTATGAAACCGGGAATTGGTCATGGTCAACCCTTGGCAATAATTGAAAAAGCGCATGTCCATCCAAAAACTGCCGTCAGACTTAAGATCGATGAGATGCTTTAGAATTGTCTCGTGATAAATGGGCTTTCCATAAGGAGCAAGGCCCATCAGCTTGTACTCACCGCTATTCACTTTGAAGCCGCAGTAGTAAGTGAAAGCAGAATACAGAAGTCCTAAAGAATGCGGGAATTGCAGGTGGCGCATCAATCTGATCTTGTTTCCTTCCCCTATTCCGTATGTTCCCGTGCTCCATTCTCCGACACCGTCGATCGTCAGGATCGCCGCGCGTTCGAATGGGCTGGGGAAAAATGCGCTTGCTGCATGACTCTCGTGATGATCCAGAAACACGAGCGGAAACCGACGAGTCGATTTGCAGTTTTGCTCGATGGTTTTGCGCATGTGCAACTTGTCCTTTATCCAAAGAGGCATGGCCAAACGAAAACTGCGCAGCCCAGCGGGGGCGTACGAAAAATACGTCTCCAGCAATCGATCAAACTTGGCCAGGGGCTTTTCGTAAAAGGCGACGTAATCCAGATCTGCCATCTTTAGACCTGCCTCTTCAAGGCAATAAGCCACTGCTTTCAGAGGAAAAGCTGGATCGTGCTTTTTCCTGGTGAACCGTTCCTCCTGCGCGGCCGCTATAATCTCTCCATCGACAACCAGCGCTGCTGCGCTGTCGTGGTAAAAGGCTGAAATTCCGAGAATCTTCGTCATCGGTTGTCAGTTTAACCAAAGATTGTGGGCTCGGTACATCATTGATCCTGCGACTGTATTTAAATGAACTGCAGGACGCAAGAGGCCTGTTCAATTTTCCGTTGGCGGCTCCAGCAGATTTGCCGAGGCCAGGAGTCCCCCGTGAACTTGGAATCCTCTCATCCGCAGTTTGCGTCATCTGAAGGATGATCCCATTGTTCCAAAAGAGTCTGAGCTTAGATCACGAGTTCCTGAAGAATAACGCGATTTTGGATAGGTCCTTTCTTTTCAATCAGGTCCCAATCGAGTTGCGAACCCGGGAAAGTCCAGGTGCTGTAAAATCCAAAATAAATTGATCGGTTCGGTTTGGAACAAGAGGAGCGTGCAAGGGTGACGAGGGACCAACGGTTCGGCGGAAGAGTCTTGGTCGAAAATACTCAAGTCGGGTCGTCCGATCATATAATTTTACGAAATCGACAAAAGCGGTCAAAGAGGATTTGGGCCTGTGGTCTTCCTACAGATTTGAGCTAAAAGAATTTGGGCTATCCCGCTGAAAGACTCCTCCGTGTTACCCCGATACTAAATACAGACTTTCTCTGACTTGCTGCAGGCCGCATCACCAACGATCTTGGCGTTCCACAAAAGCTCCGGTTCCAGAGAGCCGGAAAACCGAAAGTTACTGTAACGTTATGAAAAAGCTATTATTATTACTCACATGTCTCAGTGCCATATCTTGGACTCAGACTCCAAGTTATGCTGTCCGCACCGAGGTCTATCTCGCTGATCGTGGATGGAATGTTACCAATCCGGCTTGGGATGGTTTAAGCCAAGCTACGGCATATAATGTCAATGGTTGGGGGCAAAATAAGTATTGGTTTGATGAGCACATGAGTTCCTTCGCCGACACAAATTATTATGCTGCAACCCTTGCGATTCATCTCTTCGGTCGAATTAACGATTCAGGCGTTGAAACTGCTCAAGGCACCTTACCAACCTATGGTAATTTGGGCGCTTGGTCTGTCAAACCAAATTGGACGATATCAGGGACCGGGGCAAACTCTCAGGTCTTTCTAAAAGACGTGAATCAGTCAGAGGCGGTTGTTTTTTATGGAACAGGACTCACGAACGTAACCATTAGGGATTTTGTGATCAACTGCAACGGCAGCCAGCTAATGTCCCAACATCCGACGTTTACGAATTGGATGATTCGAGCCATTGTTTTGGATGGGGGTGATAATCTAAAGGTATCAAATGTTACCGCTTTCTATGGGGTAGGGCGGTCGAGTACAGAATCTTTTTTCATTATGCTGGGCAGCTCGACGGCGACTTCTTCGCTTGTTTCTGTTCCGAACAGAGTTTCTGGCTGGGAAATAAGCAATTGTACCGTTGACGATTACCTCGGGGGCTATTGTTCCGCAATAACAATGAATGGGAGCAGCAGCTATAAAGTCAAAGACGGGTGGGTTTCGGGGTGTCACGTTACCTTTCCACCTCCGGCTTCGCATACGGAAATGTATACTGGGACGGGCGATGCCAAAGGATCGATGTTCGCTTACAACTCCTGCTTGGTGGATGGGATCACCTTCACGAACAACGTCTCGCAATACGGGCACCGCGGCCACAATAACGACTGTGGCTCAACCAGTGGGGATAGCACCGGAATGAAATTGATCGCGAACACCTACAATGGCCCTTATGCATGGGGATTGCTACTAGGCTCATCTGCGACTAATTGCGTGATGGACGGCAACACGATTGTACTTCAGGATGGTCATGTCGCTGGTGCGACGGCGCTCGTGATCGGCGCAGAGAATCTGCCTGGAGGAGCCGGAGCACATCATTGGACCATCAAAAATAATGTTTTTCGCGATGATTCAACGACTGTTGATACGAACAATCGAAATAGGGCTATCGGTTATTATGAGTACTTTAGCGCGAGCACCACGCCATATGTGGGCATGGTTTTTCAAAATAACAAGTTCGAAACCCCGAAAATGGCGTTCCAGTATATCACCGGCGCGGAGTCGGGGTGGAGTGGCAACACAGATCTTTCACTGAATGCGCTTTCTTACCCAGGCTGCGATTCCTCCAATCCGCCAGCCGGGGTGACGCGGTACTGCCCTTGATGAGGGTTTGCAGGGTGCGCCGGGTACACTGCCGCCCGGATCCCCCAGCAAGGAAATCGTCCGCTAATCCAGGCGGGGTTTGCATAGCGAAAGCCCTGCGAATCTCGCCTTCCGGTCCCCCAGCTCAGGTTTTAATAGGCTCCTTTTGCAAGTTGCTTTTATCCAGACAACTTTGATGGCTGCCCCGCTCCTGCTCAACGCGAAACGGCGAATCCTCAATCCCTCGCGCGGATATCTCTACGTGACGCGGATGCCGCTCAACGCGGCGCGGACGCCGCTCAACGTGACGCGGACGCCGCTCAACGTGACGCGGACGCCGCTCAACGTGACGCGGACGCCGCTCAACGTGACGCGGACGCCGCTCAACGTGACGCGGACGCCGCTCAACGTGAAGCGGACGCCTCTGAATGCCATTGCGAACAGGGCTAAAGGCAGGGAAACCCGATCTGAACGTCACGCGGACCGGTCTGAATGCGCCCGGGACGATGCTGAGTTATGAAACAATCAGCGCTCAACGTCGTGCACCGGCGTCTGAATACCGCGAACTCGCCTCTGAAAGCGCCGCGGGCAATGACGCGAGCCCCGGCAGGAGCAACTGCACCGACTGCAGGACAAGCGAGCGGTGGCGCGGTTCGCTAAAAAAGAGCATCGAGCCGAGCTGAGGTTCAGCCGCCAGGTTGTGAGGTCGTCGAGGACCTGTCTGTCTCCGCCGCGCCTGATCCCTTCCATGGGCGGGCTTTTATTGGCTTTAAGCAGCCCTTTTTTGGCAAAAACGCGCCGGCTCCTTGACACTCTTCCAAGAAGGTTTTGAAAATCCGCTTCTTATGAACAGAAACCAATTCAATCGAACGGGCATGTTTAGCACCGTCAAGTCGTACATGGAATCCAACCAATCCATTTGGAGCGGTGTCAAAGCGATCAACGAAAGCGTCAGTGCCTTGGCGGCGGGCATCGCATTGATCGACGAAAAGGCGCGCAAGCAACAAACGACGACCTTGGGCACAACCGAGGAAAAAGCCACCGTGCGCCTCGAGTTGGAGGAGAAAGTCCTGGAAATTGCGGATCAACTTTCGGCTCTTGCTGTGGTCAACAAGGATTCCAAGCTCGGCGCCCAGGTTGAACTTTCGCTCTCAAAATTAGACCGGCTCCCTGACGACACCCTCGGAGAAATCGCGAAGACGATCTCCGGGCTCGCCACCGAGAATTCGAAGCAACTTAGTGATTACGGAATTGCGGCCGCGGACATCAAGACGCTGGTTAATTTCACAGCGAAGTTCCAGGCAGTAAAATCCAGCCCGCGGATGGCGGTAGCGGCTCGTGTCTCCGAAACGGCGACGTTGCCCGAAATGATCGGCAGTGTCACGAGCCTCCTGCGAAGCCAATTGGATAAGCAACTGACCAAATTCAGAAAATCCAATCCCGAGTTTTATGCCGGGTATCACGCGGCGCGAATGGTCATGGACCGCGGTGGAAACAGCGGTGCCCGGCGCACAGCCAGCGCCCGGGTTCAACCTCCGCCAGCACCCGCGCAGTAAATAGCTCAACAATATTTAGGATGAAACGAAGGTCGGAAGCGGCCTTCGTTTCTTTTTTTCTGAAGGAACGCGCGTCCGTACCATTCGAGCGAGAGTCGCCCCGCTCTGGAGATCTGCTGAGCCTCTGGCGCTGGTTTCCGGCAGGTAAATGACTGCGGAGAGTGGAGGGGTTTTAGCCTGCTGGGCGAAAAGTAATCATCGGGGCTTTGGTGCAATGCTTCGGCTGCAGCCTGAAGGCTGCGTTCCTGACGGCCTTGGTGCAACGCCTGCGCTGCAGCGTAAACGCTGTCCACCCTCCGCAGTAACTTGACCACTGGAAAACAGCATCAGAGACTCAACACCTTTGCGGAACGGCGAGCCTTCCGCTCGGGTGCTACGGAGGACGGGCGTTCCTGGCCTATCTCAAACATCCGCCGGTGTGGGATGTTTCCACGGGCTTCGATAAGCACGTGTCAGCCGGCGATTGGCCTCGTCGTCACCGACAACTTTTCCTGCGTCACCGTCCCAGTGCAAACTGCGGCCCAGTTCCATCGAAAGATTGGCGAGAATGCAGCAGGCCGTCGAGATATAGCCTTCCTCAATATCCGCCACGGGGCGTTGGCCAGTTCTCCGCGATTGGACAAAGTTCAACATATTTCGCCGGTTCGCCGGCGCCGCGAAGATCTCCGTTTCTTTGTGCTGCAAGTCTTCCGGATATTTGTCCCGTTCATCCACAAAGTCGGCGTGGACGGGGGAACTGCCATCTTTTGGAATGAAGTCGTAGGACCAGACGCTCAGCTTCAAAGTGCCCTTGTCACCGTAATAAGTAACTCCCCATGGATATTGCGGCTCGGGATTCTGTCCCCAGTTGCGTTGGGTCCAAACGACCTTTATGTCGCCGTAATCGAAGTACGCTGTTTGGGTATCGTGGACGTTGATCTTGGACCCGGGTTTGCGCATGAGAATCCCGCCAGTGGATGAGATGGTTTTGGGCCAGCGCAGGTCCAGAAACATTCGCGTGACATCAAACAAATGGACGCAAAGATCGCCCGTCTGGCCGTTGCTGAACTCGCGGCAATCGCGCCAGCGGCGAGGATGGATTCCTGGACTATAATCGCGCCACGCGGCCGGGCCCACGTACATCTCCCAGTCCAGGCCTGGCGGAGGCGCGCTGACGGCGCCGAAATCATTCCCGCTGCCGTAGTAACTGTGGATATCTACATACGCAATCTTTCCCAGCTTGCCGGCTCGAACAAAGCGATCGCGCGCTTCAAGGATGTGCGGGGTGCTGCGCCGTTCGAGGCCGACCTGGACGGTGCGCCGATGTTTCCGGGCGGCGGCGACCATCGCTTGGCCCTCGATGACATCGTAGCTGATCGGTTTCTGGACGTAGACATCCGCACCCGCCTGGCACGCTTCAACCAATGGCAAGCAGTGCCAATGATCTGGCGTGCCGATGAGGACGATTTCAGGACGTTGCTCCGCGAGGAATTTCCGGTAGTCGCCATAGAGCGGTGGCCGTTTCTTTGAGAGTTGTCGTTTGGCGACGATGTCAGCCGCAGTCTCACGTGTGCGCGTGTCCACGTCGCAAAGGCCGACGACATCGACAGGCGCAACCTGGATCAGATGAAGCAGGTCAGTCTTGCCGTACCAGCCGCAGCCAATCAGACCGACTCGCAATGGTTTATTTTCCTCCGCGGCGAAGAGGCCCGATTTTGAGGCCGCCAAACCCGCTGCTGCCGCGCCACCTGTTTTCAAAAAATGCCGTCGATTCATACGTTACCTTTCTCGGTTGAATTTTCGCGATCTTCACTCGGACAAAATCCCCAGGCAACGGCAAATGCAGGTCCTGCCGCAAAAAATTCTTGGGCGAACGACAGGCGAAGGAGCGATTCCGAAGGGCGAGGATCGAAGTGAGAAATGCAAAGCAAATCCGTGGATCCAACCTGTTTTGATCTTTGTCGTAAACTTAATCGTACACTTTGTCGATGGCCGCGCCTCGGCGAGCTGCACATCGGCCTTCCTAAGGCCAACGAGCATCTTGGTGATTCGACCAAGTTTACGATTAAGTTTGCGACCAAGATAGATTCTTCTTTCGACATTCTTGTCGCAAAACCTCTCAGATTCTTAATCACATCCGAAATTCGAAGCTCGGAATTCGAAACAAATTCGAAGAACCGAAATTCAAATGCTCAAAACGAACAGGGGCTTTCCATGAAGGGCAACGGCCAGCAAGGGCTTTGTTTTGGGTTTTGGATTTGAGGGTTTGGGAATTATTTCGGATTTCGGATTTAGTGCTTCGGATTTAAGTATCCTCAGTTCGAACTTCAAATTCCTTTGGCTGGTTTTCAGTGCCCTCTGGCGCATTTAGGAAATGTTCCCACGAAAATCGGCCTCCTCTCCCCAGCCCTCGCGCGATGTGAGAACGTGTTTGGAAAATCGTAGCCGCCGACGTGAGGAGGCGGAAGCATGCACCAGGTGTAACGCCTTGTCCGCCTCCTTACCTCGGCGGCTACAACAGGGTCGACGCGTCATGCAATTTCCAAACACGTTCTGAGACATTGAATTTTTCCGGTTCAGAATCCGGCCGATCTTTTGTTGTAGCATGGGCGTTGGATCGAGAACCTCTCTCGACCCTCATCCCGTAACAGCTCAACCAATGGAGATTTTGTATGAAATGCCTGCCGAAAATGATTCCTCGAGTTAGCTGCGCGACGAGCGGCTTGCTCGGTTTGTTTTGTGCGTCACTTGTTTTTTCCGGAAAGGCCGATGTTCTGATCGATCCGCATTGGGCCGATGCAGCGCCCGTCATCGACGGGATTGTTTCCCCCGGCGAATGGAGCAGCGCGGTAGCCACTCCGCTCGCGCACGGCCAGATGCGAAGCATGAACGATGGCAGTTTTCTCTATGTCCTATTGGATGTGGTGGATGACACGAGCGACGAGCCACCCGCGCACGCGGGGCCGAGCACCGGCGACTCGTTTGTGCTGGCTTTTGATGTCGATCTGAACAATGCCGTCACGCCGAACGTGGACATTATCTATGACACGTGCCAGGACGGCCAGCCATTCATCAAAGCCACTTACCTGAGTTCGTTCACCTTCACCGGCTGCCAACCGGTCAGCGCTGCGTCGCTTGGTCAGATCGGTTTTGGTTCCACCCTGAATTCGGCCACGCCCCATCGCTTTTGGGAATTCCGCTTGCCCTTTGCGGAAATCGGGGTTGATCCGAGCACGTGGACCACCTCGTCTGGTGATGTTCCCAAAGTTCGAGTGAATGTCGCGACCGTGTCTGAAGTGCCAGCGTTCTCCACCGCCCAGCCCGATTCAAATTTATTTCCAAACTTCTCCAACACCTTTCGCCTGTTGCTAGCTACATTTCCGTCATTCCCAGCCGGCACGACTGGACCGACCTTCGCCGGCGTTGGTTTGATTCCCTCGACGTATATCAACAGCACCGGCTACGCAAACATCAATATTCCTGGCTACTATTTTGCACAGGACGCGCCGTTTGGCGGCAAGCTCAATGTCTTCGGTCATTGGAACACGCTGTATTCCAGCCTGCACGCCCGGCGCTATCGTGTGCTCTATTCGAAGGATGGCGGGCCGTACAGCCCGTTGCGCCAAACCTGGACGAACTTCCGGTTCGACGGCACGACCTGGCTCGCCACTGCGATCGGGCCTGATTCGGACAACGCTTATGCCGTCCCGCCCCCGTCGGAAATCTGGTATTTGCCCAATCTGCTCATTAGCTGGCAGAGCGGCTTATTCGGGGATGGAACCTACAACTTGAAACTGGAACTGCTCAACACCGGCGGGCATGTTCTGCCAAGCCCGCCAACCAACAGCTTGACTCTGTTCATTGATAACACCGCTCCAGTCGTTGCGATCAATAATATCTCGTACAATGGAAGCTCCGTTTGCGCGTGCGCGATCGTCAATCAAGGGGATGCGCCTGCTGGATTTTCTTTTGATATTTCCGTGACAGACTCGCACGGCGCGCTGCAAGGCTACTCGCTGGCGGGAATATTCGGAAACAACCAAGGGACCGGGACGATCTACTCGGACACGTATAGCAGCGGAGGCGTTAATCTCGGCGTTCCCTTCGTCAGCAACCATGTCAATGCCAACGGGCCGGCCCAATGGAATGGAGTCTCTAACTTAACAGTGCCTGATGGGGCGCTCTGGCGGGCGGATACATCCTGCGCCTACAGTTTCATTCTGGGCGCATCGAGCCGTGTCCAAAACGGCTACGGGCTGGTCTTCCCATCGGTGACGTCACATGTGAGTCTGACGATCTTGCTCGGCAGCGGCGCGGGCTCGATCACGTCGTGTCCGTAGGATGCTCCTTGGCGGCTCGTCAGTAGCCTCGCCCCACCGGATGGATTCGGTGCATCGAGTGCAGGTGGGGCGAGCGTACTCGCGAGCCGCAGAGTTCATGGGACGCGTTCATGGTTTTGCGGCCAGCCATTGGCGCCCCGTCCTGGGAACGCTCGAGCTTGCGGAATCTTTTGCCAAACTGGGACGCACCTGCGTCCGGATTTGGTTTGCCAAATCTGGATGCACGTGCGCCTGGATTTGGCAGCGGTCCCTCGCAATGTTCACCGAACTCCATGCGACTGTTGCTCCCATTTGGGCGTGAACCAGCGCTCCAGCCTGAAGGCGGTCCACCCCCTTGTCCTGAAAAGCAAGCCGGACTAATTGGGGGCGATGTTGAGCCTCTGACGGTGTTTTCCAGTGGTCGAGGTGTGCGGAGAGTGGACAGCGTTGGCGCCGCGGGAAAGGCGGTCTATGGAGAGAGCAGGGTGAGGAGCAAGTCCCCCTCGACTCAGCCGAGAGAGCGCGCGGGTTTTGTGACAAGGCTGGCAAGCGCAGCGGGGGCCGCATCTTTGCGAACCATGGAATGAACGGACATGACCAGATTTTCGATGGAGAATGGTTTTTCCAAAAACGCCACCGGAGCAGATGGGGGCAAGCGTTGGAGGATGCTGGTCTCGTGCTTCGCGCTCAGGAGCAGCACAGGCATTTCCGGTTTCAGTTTCCAAATCGCTTTGGCGAGTTCGATGCCGTCCATGACCGGCATGACCACGTCGGCCACGACGAGTTTGAGCTGATCGACGACCCTAACAAACGCCACTAATCCGTCTTGGCCGTCGATGGCGGTGGCAACGCGAAAGCCGTGGTGCTCGAGGATCGCTTGCGAGGTTTCGCGGATGGCGGCGGCGTCATCGACGAAGAGGACCAACTCCTCGTGGCCGTGGGGCAGAGTTGGCCGGGAAACGGTTTGGTCGTGAGGGAGGGGCGCATCGTGCAGGGCCGGGAAAAAAACATGGAAATGCGTCCCGATCCCTTCGCGACTCTCGACTTTCAGAAACCCGCCGAAGCTTTTGACGATGCATTGGACGGTCGCCAAGCCCAAGCCGGTCCCTTTCCCGTTTTCTTTCGTCGTGAAAAACGGATCGAACAGTTTATCCATCTGCTCGGCAGGGATGCCGTGGCCTGTGTCCGAAATCGTGAGGTGAACCCAATCCTTTCCCGCCATTTCGGGAAAGAACTTCGAGGCGGCATCAGGACCGGGCAGGTTGCGGCTTGTGATTAAGATTCGGCCGCCGGTCGGCATGGCATCCTTGGCATTGACGCAGAGATTCATCAAGACCTGCTGGACTTTGGTGGCGTTGGCCAGCATCGGCCAAAGGTTCCGCTGGGTTTCGACGTTGATCCGAACCTCGGGCGGGAACGTCTGGCGGAGCATGGCGACCACATCGTCGATGAGATAACGGAGCTGCACTTCGGTTTCTTTTCCACTGGTGCCCCGGGCGAAAGACAAGATTTGGCGGATCAACTCGGCGCCGTGCTGGGCGCTGGCGTGAAGCGAATTCAGCCATTGTTTGCCTTCATGATCGTGCACGACCAGCCGCAGCAATTCCGACGCGGTGATGATCGGCGTCAGCACGTTGTTCAGATCATGCGCGATGCCGCCGGCCAGAGCCCCGAGCCCTTCGAGCCGTTGCGCGCGGAAGAAGTTTTCTTCAATTCTCTTTTTTTCCGTAATATCGGTGTTCACCGCCAGAACGGATTTCGGCAGGCCATCCGCCATCAGCGACCAATGGCTTTCGAGGATCATGCGTTTTTCTTTGCGCGAAACCTGTTCGAGTTCGCCGAGCCAATCGCCTGTTTCGAGGGTTCGCGAAAACGCCTCCTGCAGCGGGGCGATCTCGCCTGGGAAAACGACTTCGAGTTTTTTACCGAGCACCTCCTTGGCGCTCCTTCCGAAAATCAGCTCCGCCCCTTTGTTCCAATAAAGAATCTCACGTTGCAGGTTCAACAGGTAGATGGCGTCCCGCGCTTTTTCGAGCAGCATGGCGTGCTGTTTCAAGCGGGCTTCGACTTCGGTGTGGGCTTTTTTGAGACGCGCTTCTTTGAGCGCTTGGCGGATGGCTGGAACCAGGCGGGTCGGTCTGTCCTTCAACACGTAATCGGTGGCGCCATTTCGGAGCAATTCAACGGCGGCTTCCTCTCCGATCGTTCCGGTGAAGAACACAACTGGAATATCCGGGGAATGTTGGCGGACGAATTCGAGCGCAGCCGAACCATCCCAGCCAGGGACGTTGTGATCCATCACGATGAGATCGAAACTTTCTTCCTGGAAGGCGCGGAGGAAGCTGGACTGCGATCCTGCGCTGCCAAGCTCGAAAGCAAGCCCGCCGCGCTTGAGCAGTCGTTTGAGGAGTTCGATGTCGGAAGAGTTGTCTTCCAGGCAGAGAATTCGGATGGCTCGTTCCATAATAGTTGATTGGAACAGACCCCGACGTGACCTGGGAAACGTCGGCAAAAGAGCAGGCGCAATACCACATCACAATTGAGAATTTGACTTCAGAGCGGGTCCATTGTGAAATGGCCGGGCTGACTGCTGGCGTGTCCCGCTCATCCGGCAGTGAAATAAATAATTCAAGTGCGCAGAAGAATTCCATCGGCGCTGTACCTCGCCCTTCTTCTTTTCACGTTTGGAAATGCCGCGGGCGAACCTGCCCAGTCTTTCTATCAACCCGTCCGCGCGCCCGCCGTTCCGCCAATCGAGCCGGCCGGTTGGGCGCGCAATCCCATCGACGCGTTCGTTGCGGCCGAACGCGAGTCGCGCCATTTGCACGCCCGTCCGGAAGCGAACAAAGAGATTCTGCTGAGGCGAGTGTATTTAGACTTGATCGGGCTGAGCCCGACGCCTGCTGAGCAAGACGCATTCGAAAAGGACAGCGCACCGGACGCGTATGAGAAAATTGTCGACCGGCTCTTGGAAGATCCGCGTTACGGCGAGCGTTGGGGCCGGCATTGGATGGATATCTGGCGCTACAGCGATTGGGCAGGGTGGAGCGGCGGAAATCAAATCCGGGACAGCCAGCCGCACATCTGGCGCTGGCGCGATTGGATCATTGAATCGTTGAACCAGGATAAAGGTTACGACCGGATGATTCTCGAAATGCTCGCCGCGGATGAGCTTTATCCCGACGACGCGGCGGCCTTGCGGGCGACCGGTTTTCTGGTTCGCAATTATAAAATGCTCAGCCGCGAACAATGGCTCGAAGACACGATCAAGCACACCTCGCAAGCGTTTCTCGGCGTCACAATGGGTTGCGCCAAGTGCCACGACCATCGGACCGAACCGATTTCCCAAAAAGAATATTATCAGCTGCGGGCGATTTTCGAACCGCACCAGGTCCGCACCGATCGAATTCCCGGCGAACTCGACATTGCGAAAAATGGTTTGGCGCGGGCTTACGATGCGGATGCGAAAGTCCCGACCTATTTGTTCATTCGCGGTGACGAGCGGCATCCCGACACCAATGAACTGCTCGCGGCCGGTGTGCCCAAGGCGCTTTGCCAAGGCGCGAATGTGTTTCGAGTTGTTCCCGTGAGCTTGCCGCATTCCGCTATGGTCCCGGACGATCGCGAGTTTGTCGTCGAAGATTTGCTCGAAGCGAGCGAACGGGCGCGGGACGCGGCGCGGCGGGAATTGGAAAAAGCCAGCGCCGGCGCCGCAACGGAAAAGCTCGAGCTCAGTTATGCTTTAGCGGAAGCAAAACATCAGGCTTTGGCGTCGGTGCTCGACGTCGAACGGTTCGAACGAAATGGGCAGCGTGAAACCAGCGAAGGGAAAGCGGCGGCGGAACAGACCCTTCGCGCCCAGCGAACCGCAGCATTGTTGGAGGCGAAGCTGAAATTGTTGGAAGCGCGCACAGCCGAATCGGAAGCGCTGAAGAAAGCCGACCATGCCGCCGCAGCGCTCAAGACGGAGGCGGCGGCACTGGGCTCGTTGGAAAAGTTAAAAGCGAACGCGTCGAATGCTCGGAAGCAGCTGGACGAGCTGAAGAAGAAAACTGGCGAAGCAGAAAAAGCGGTGGCGGTGGCGGAGAAAGATGCGTCCGGTCCGCTGACAGCGGCTTTCAAACCGCGCGATCGGAAAGTCTATCCGGAAACATCGAGCGGGCGCCGGCTCGCTTTTGCCCGGTGGCTGGTGCATCGGGACAATCCGCTGACGGCGCGCGTGGCGGTGAATCACATTTGGCTTCGCCATTTCGGCCGCGGGTTGGTGGCAACTCCGGCGGATTTTGGCAAGAACGGGAGCCCGCCGTCGCATCCGCAGTTGCTGGATTGGCTGGCCGGCGAGCTCATGTCGCAAAGTTGGAGCATGAAAGCGATTCACCGCCTGATCGTCACGAGCAGCACTTATCGGATGGCGTCCACATCGGACCCGCGCGATCTCGCGATCGATCCCGATGATATTTATCTTTGGCGCATG
>Ga0209514_10002962_pt1 | contig 25261 bp, 19 predicted proteins | sample Subgrocontami58m_FD_187452 | JGI IMG/M metagenome (GOLD analysis project Ga0209514, IMG submission 187452) | Subsurface groundwater microbial communities from S. Glens Falls, New York, USA - GMW37 contaminated, 5.8 m (SPAdes) (version 3) | ecosystem: Environmental > Aquatic > Deep subsurface >...
GGCACGCGGCTCGCCTACGTCTCGTTCGAGAACAAGAAGCCGGTGGTGTACGTGCATTCGCTCGTCTCGGGGCAGCGCCAGGCGGTGGCGAATTTCAAGGGTTCGAACAGCGCGCCCGCGTGGTCCGCGGACGGCAAGCAACTGGCGGTGGTGTTGTCCAAGGACGGAGGCTCGCAGATGTATCTCATCGGCGCCGACGGCAGCAACCCGCGACGCATCACCAACTCCGGCTCGATCGACACGGAACCTTTTTTCGCGCCCGACGGTCAATCGATATATTTCACTTCCGATCGCGGCGGCAGTCCCCAGATCTATCAAATGAGCGCGAGCGGGGGCGAGGCCACGCGCGTGACCTTCGACGGCAGCTACAACGTATCGCCGCGGGTCTCGAGCGACGGCAAGACCCTAATCTATATTGCGCGCGACGGCGGGCGCTTCCAATTGAAGTCGCTTGATCTGGCGAGCAAACAGGGGCAGGTGCTCACCGACGGGCAGCACGACGAATCGCCCAGTTTCGCGCCCAACGGCAAGATGATTCTGTATGCTACCCAGATAAACAACCGCGGCTCGCTGGCCGCGGTTTCGAGCGACGGCAGGGTGAAGCAGCGCCTGTCGGTGCAGGCAGCGGACGTGCGTGAGCCCGCCTGGGGCCCGTTTTTCAATAACTGAATGACCAGAAGAAGGAGACGAGAATGAAGAAGTTGCTTGCGGTTGCCGCGGTGGTAGCCCTGCTGGCCGGCTGCGCCAGCACGCCGAAGGAAGAGCCCAAGGCGGCGGTGGAGGACCGCACGCCGACGACGGCCGTTCCGACCCAGCCCGGCGTGTCCACGGTCACGCCGATTGGGCCCACGACGGATCAGCTTCCCAACGCGCTCAAGGACCCGAACAACATCTTGTCCAAGCGCAGCGTTTACTACGATTACGACAAGTACGATGTCAAGGACGAGTACAAACCGCTGCTGCAGGCGCATGCCCGCTATCTCGCGCAGAACCGTAATGCCAGGATGCTGATTCAGGGCAACTGCGACGAGCGCGGCAGCCGCGAGTACAACATCGCGCTGGGGCAGAAGCGCGCCGACGGCGTGAAGAAAATGCTCCTGCTGATGGGCGCGCAGGAAAGCCAGGTCGAATCGGTGAGTCTGGGCGAGGAAAAGCCGCGCTGCACGGAAAGCACAGAGGTCTGCTATAGCCAGAACCGGCGCAGCGACATGCTCTACGGCGGCGAGTACTGACAGATGAAGTTGTGCGCTTCCCTGCTGCTGGGCCTTTGCCTCGTTGCCGGCGCTGCCCGCGCCGGCCTGTTCGACGATGAAGATGCGAGGAAGGACATTGCCGCGCTCAGGGTCCAAGTCGGCGCGAACCAGAAAGCGGCGGAAGAGCGCTTGGCCAGGATCGAAACCATGCTGCAGGATCGATCGATAGAGCTGGCCAAGCTGATTGACGAGTTGAAGCAGGATCTGGCGCGCATGCGCGGCCAGATCGAGGTGCAGTCCCACCAGATCGAAACCCTGGATCGGCGGCAGAAGGACCTGTACGTCGATCTCGACACGCGCTTGCGCAAGCTCGAGGCGAGCATTCAGGCGCAGGAGAAGCAGGCCGCCAGCGCCCCCGACCCGCTTGCCGAAGGCAAGGCCTATGAGGCGGCGCTCAACCAGTTCAAGCTCGGCAACTACCAGTCTTCCGTCGCCGCGTTCCAGAATTTCCTCGCCACCTATCCCAACAGCCAGCAGCTATCGAGCGCGCAATACTGGATCGGCAATGCTTACTACGCGTTGCGCGATTACAAGTCGGCGATCGCCGCGCAGCAGAAAGTGCTCGCATCCTGGCCCGACAGCGCCAAGGCGCCGGATGCACTGCTCAACATCGCCAGTTGCCAGGCCGAAATAGGCGAGGCCAAGGCGGCGCGCGAAACGCTGCAGGCGCTGCTGAAGAAATATCCCGGCACGCAGGCGGCGGAGCAGGCCAAGCAGCGCCTCGCGGGGAAACGTTAGCGACGTGGTTGTAGGAGCGAGCAAACTCGCTCCTACATGTCAAGGTTCGTCTCATGCGCAAAGCCGTAGTCCTGCTATCCGGCGGCCTCGATTCCGCCACCGTGCTCGCCATGGCGCGGCGGCAGGGCTACGCCTGCCGCGCGCTGTCGGTCGATTACGGCCAGCGCCATCGAGTCGAGCTCGATGCCGCGGTGCGCGTCGCGCGCGCGCTGGGCGCCGTCGAGCATAAGACCGTGCGGGTCGATCTCACCGCCTTCGGCGGCTCGGCGCTGACCGACGACAGCATCGCGGTGCCGACCCAGGACGCGCGGAAAGACGGCATCCCCGTTACCTATGTGCCCGCGCGCAACACCATCATGCTCTCCCTCGCGCTCGCCTGGGCCGAGGTCCTCGGGGCCCAGGACCTGTTCTTCGGCGCCAATGCGGTCGACTACTCCGGCTATCCCGACTGCCGGCCCGAGTATATGCGCGCTTTCGAGCGCATGGCCAATCTCGCCACCAAGGCTGCGGTGGAGGGCGGGCGGATCACCTTGCACACCCCCATCATCGCCATGAGCAAGGCGAAGATCATCGAACAGGGCGTGCAGCTTGGCGTGGACTACGGCCTAACCGTATCCTGCTATCAGGCCGATGCCGAATCCCGCGCCTGCGGTGTGTGCGATTCCTGCCGCCTGCGCTGCGCCGGTTTCGCGGCCGCCGGCGTGCCCGATCCGACGCGCTATTACACGGCTCATGCGTGACCTGGTCCCCCTTTGCGCTTGCGGCGCGAGGGTGGCGATGACGGGCGAATAGGGCGGCGTTATTCCAGCGCCAAAAGATTTTGCTTGCGCGGATCGGAGCCCAGACTAGAATCCCCGGATTCTCAAGGGGAAGGCCCATGAACGAAGTCGATCCTGCGGCGGTTGCGAGCAGCGTGGCCTGGGGCGGGTTCGCCCTCGCTTTCATTTTCGGCGCGGTGGGGAACAAGACGAATTTCTGCACCATGGGCGCGGTGTCCGACGTGGTCAACATGGGCGATTGGGGCCGCATGCGCATGTGGCTGCTTGCCATCGCCGTCGCCATCCTGGGCTCGAACGCGCTGCAGCTCGCCGGCGTCGTCGACCTGTCCAAGTCGATCTATACCGGTTCAAATTTCATCTGGCTGTCCTACCTTGTCGGCGGCTTTGCCTTCGGCGTCGGCATGACTCTGGGCTCGGGCTGCGGCAGTAAGACCCTGATCCGCATCGGCGGCGGTAATTTGAAATCGCTGGTGGTGTTCGTGTTCCTCGCTATCGCCGCCTACGTCACGCTGAAGGGCCTGTTCGGGGCTTTCCGCGTGGCGGTGCTCGATCCGGTGTCGGTCACGCTGTCCACCGGGCAGGACCTGCCTTCGCTGCTGGCCAAGGCCTTCGGCGCGGACAAGAAGATGATGCTCATGCTCGCGAGCGCGATCGCGGCGGGTCTGCTGCTGCTGTTCGTGTTCACGGATCGCGAATTCCGCGGCAATTTTGACGGCATCCTCGGCGGCGTCGCGGTCGGTCTCGTGGTGGTCGGCGGCTGGTACGTGAGCGGCAAGCTGGGCTATCTGGCCGAAGACCCGAACACCCTGCAGGAGGCCTTCGTCGCCACCAACAGCGGACGCATGGAGTCGCTCTCCTTCGTCGCGCCGCAGGCGTACACGCTGGAGTTGCTCATGTTCTGGACCGACAAAAGCAAATTGGTGACCTTCGGCATCGCCTCGGCCGTCGGAGTCGTCGCCGGCTCGGCCGCCTACGCGCTGGCGAGCGGGAGCTTTCGCTGGGAGAGCTTCCGCGATGCCCGGGACACCGCGAGCCACATGCTGGGCGGCGTGCTCATGGGTTTCGGCGGCGTGACCGCCATGGGCTGCACGGTGGGGCAGGGTATCAGCGGCTTTTCCACGCTGGCGCTGGGCTCCATGCTCACCTTCTTGTCCATCGTCGCCGGCTCGGCCTTGACCATGAAATGGCAATACGCGCGCATGCTGCGGGAAGCATGAGGTTTTAGCGATCAATCGTCGAAATCAGGATGAATTCAGGCGCAACAAGCCCGGATTTCATTGACACAAGCACCCCCGGCAAATTAAAATCGCGCCTCTTTGCGGGTCGTTAGCTCAGCCGGTAGAGCAGCGGACTTTTAATCCGTTGGTCGCCAGTTCGAATCTGGCACGGCCTACCAGTTCTTCAAGCGGGTTGGCGCTGTCCAGGCCTATTCGCTTTCCGGGGCGTTAGCTCAGTTGGTAGAGCAGCTGACTCTTAATCAGTTGGTCGCAGGTTCGACCCCTGCACGCCCTACCAAATATCGGAGCGCTAGTACCGGTAAACCCGCAACCGCGGGCGGGACAGCGCCCTGCGGGATCCGTATAGAGGGAGTACGGCGCTTGTCTATAATAGAAGAATCCTATTTGCTCGATTGCTGGAGAAGAGAATTTTATCCATACTGCGGAAAAGCATTTTCCGGGACGGAGCGAATCGGGACGGGCCACTAGATAAAGGGGGGCTTTTGTAGTTTGGAGTGCCATGCGAAATACTACGAGCAGGACATTGGGGAGCGCGTCAGACGATTTATTGGGTCAGGCGGCGCGAACGAATGAGGTGCGGCCCCGGCAAGGTTCCCGTAGCGAATCGGACGACGATACGGACGGACCTCGTACGACGGGGATATTGCCGTCGCAGGAACTCGAACGCCAAGTCAAAGTAACCAGGGAAATTGTTGCTTTAGAAACGATCCAAGATGATCAATTTCAGCCGGCTAGTCTAGACCTTCGGTTGGGGTCCGTCGCGCATAGAGTCCGTGCAAGTTTTCTGCCCGGCAAGGACGCCACGGTGCAACAAAAACTCGACGGCCTCACCATGCACACGATGGACATCCGTAACGGAGCCGTGCTGGAGCGCGGTTGTGTTTACATCATACCGTTGCTGGAGGGTTTGGCGCTGAAAAGGCGTACATCGGCGATGGGTAATCCGAAGAGTTCAACCGGCCGCCTCGACATCTTTACCCGGCTCATCACCGATTACGGTACGGAATTTGATCGAGTCCGCGAGCAGTATAACGGGCCCCTGTATGCCGAGGTATCCCCGCGAACCTTTAGCGTATTGGTGTACAAGGGTTCGAGGTTGAACCAGATCCGAATACGCCGCGGTAATCGGCCTAATAGCGACGAAGCCATGAAACGCCTGCAACAAGAGTTCCAGGTTGTGGAGTCAATCAGCGAAGACGAGATTCGCAACGGCGTCCCGCTTTCAGTGGACGTGAGGGGAGCCGACTCGGGAGGTCTTATCGGCTACAAGGCCAGAAATCATGCCGGGTTGATCGATATCGACAAGGTTCGACACTACGATGTACTAGACTTTTGGGAGCCGGTTTACGCGCCTCGCGTCGGCGGGCTGGTGTTGGACCCGGAGGAGTTTTATATCCTGGCCTCTCGGGAAGCGGTGAAGATTCCGCCGACACACGCGGCTGAAATGATCGCGTACGATACTCTAATCGGGGATTTCCGAGTCCACTATGCCGGGTTTTTCGACCCTGGATTCGGGCATCCGGATGCGGGAGGCGAAGGGGCGCGGGCCGTCCTCGAAGTCCGCTCCTTTGAAGTCCCGTTCATATTAGAACACGGCCAAATGGTTGGCCGACTGGCCTACGAACAACTGACCGAGAAACCGCATCGGCTCTATGGCAGCAAGGCGAAGTCATCTTACCAAGGCCAGGGAATTGCTCTAAGCAAACACTTCAAGCCATTCTCGCGTTCCGAGATGCGTTGAATATTGTTCGAGGGCTTCAATTGGGTTCCCCAATTCGGCATGTTTGCGATCCAACCACTGTTCGGGAGCAAGTTTCGATGAAGCGAGTGCTGCCGATACTTGGAACGCTTCTGGCTTTGATGCTTTCTCCGGCCACGCGCGCCGCGGGAGACGTCAAGCAGTTCGTTCCAAGTGCGCTCGTCAATCCGACTGCGTTCTATCCGGAGGGACCGCAACTCATCGCCAAAGGACTCCTCGTTGCCGAGATGCCAAAAAATCGCGTCGTCCTGATTGACGCAGGTCAAATCAAGACAGTCTGGCACGCCGAAGGTTGTGGTCCCACCTCGATCAAGAAGATTCCCGCTGGTGGTTATTGGGTTCTCTGCCACCTTGGGCATTTCGTTGCGCGGCTCGACGAGAATTTTGCGACCATTCGCATTATCGAGCAAACAACATCGGCCCGGCGGATAGCTTGGCCTAACGACGCCTCCGTTGATTCGGCGGGAAACTTGTATTTGAGCTCATCTGGACAGTTCTCTTTAAGTGCGCCAGCTGAAGGGCGAGTCGTTTTCATCGACGAAAGGTCGAATATTGCGTCTGATTTAGCCGGCGGCTTGCGTTACTCCAATGGGGTTCTTGTGCAAGAACGCAAACGCAGGGTTTTGGTTTCCGAGCACCTAAAAAGACGAATTCTCGCATTCCCTCTGATTGAACGAGGCAGGTTAGGGTCTGCGGTCGTGTTTTTCGACTTTAACGATGCGCCGGCCATCGAGGATGCATATGGGCAAAGCGGCCCGGATGGAATGGCTGCTTTCACCGACGGCGACATCTGCGTCGCCGATTACGGAAATGGCCGAATAATCGTGCTATCGGAAAGTGGCCGATTCCTTGAACAATTTCTGGTCCAATATCGTTTCGTTACAAACATGGCGATTGCCAAGAGCCAGAAATCGATTTTTGTCATGATGACAGAGTCAAATGCCTCGGCGGATCTGCATGGTGTAGTGCAGGAATTCAAGATTAGAGCAACTCGCCGACAATGACAACTACCGCACATCGTTCCTTACCGATCACCAAGCGCCTGACCATCGCCGTTTACTCCGCGGCCTTTCTATCGGGCTTCGTGACGATGGCCCTCGAGATGCTTATAGGACGGACCTTTATCCCATTTTTCGGCGGCACCATATATACATGGGGTGCGTTGATATCGATTTTTCTGACCGGCATGACTCTGGGCTACGTGCTGGGAGGCAAGGCTGCGGATCGAAATCCAAGCGGGCGCATCATAGCGGGATTGTTCGTTGCGTCGGCGATTTTGGTAGTGATTGTTCCGGTCTATGGGGAACTGTTCATCAACCGAATTCTGGACTCGATCGAAGACGTTAGATATGCAGCGCTGCTTGCCGCACTTACCCTTGCGTGCCTCCCGGCGGCCAGTCTCGCCGCCGTTTCCCCTTACTGCGTCCGCCTGATATTGGACCGCAAGGACCATTCCGGAACAATATCCGGGCGCCTTTCCGGATTGACCACCGCGGGTAGCATCATCGGAACCCTTGGCACCAGTTTTTTCTTCATCCCCAGCCTGGGCGTAAAGTCGATATACGGAATTCTCGCGGGAATCAGCATCGTCATGGGTGTTGTTTTTTGGAAACTCGGCACGAACCACCCCCAAGCTTCCCAGGCGCAACGCTCATCCGTGCTTCTCGCCGCGCTTCTCCTGTCGGCGCTTGCCGGGCCATTCGGCGCGAGACAGGCGGCAGCACAGCCGCAGCCGAGCTTGATTCAGCGTGATGGTCTTCTGGAAAAAGTCGAATCCGAGTACAACACCATTTTAGTGCAAAAGGAGGGGTCATTCATTTCACTGAATTTCGGATATCGTGCGAATCGATATACCGAGTCGGTGATGGATCTATCGAGACCGGGAGAGCTTGTCGTCACCTACACCCGATACATGACTTCCGCATTGGCTTTCCATCAGGGTAAAGTGGAGCGAATTGCTCTCGTCGGATTGGGCGGGGGCAGGACAATCAGTTACCTCATAGGAAGTCTTCCTGGTGTTATCGCGGACGTCGCCGAACTCGATCCCGCGGTGATTTCCCTTGCGAGCAAGTACTTCGGTGTCAACTCTACCGAGCGCTTGCGTATCCACAACCAAGACGGGCGAGTCTTTCTGGCGCGGACCAAGGAAAAGTTCGATCTAGTCCTGCTCGATGCGTACCGTGGCCCGTTTGTTCCTTTTCACCTGACAACACAAGAATTCTACAGGGTGGTGAAGTCGCGGTTGCGTGAAGGTGGGGTAGTAGCGCAAAACGTCGAGCCCACGACCTTGTTCTTTGATAGCGCTCTCGCAACGATGAAGACCGTCTTCGACAGCGTCGATGCCGTCGAGGCAGGCGGGAACATCGTCTTGATCGGCTACTCGGGAACCAGGTTGCCGCAGATCGAGCTTTCTCGTCGGGCCTCCGCGACGCAAGCAAAACTCCGATTAAAATATGACTTAAACGAGTTGGTGAAAGCTCGCAAAGACGTTCGGAGCGAACCAAACGCGAAGATTCTCACCGATGATTTCTCTCCCGTGGAAATGTTGAAAACCGTAAAGCGACACAATGAAAAGAAGCAGTAACGCCGCGGCGCCTGTTTCCGCTCTGAGTCGACGGTATTTTTCCCTCGGTATCGCGGTGTTTGATCTAGGTCAAGACATCGCGGGGCCGGCGGGAAGATACTTGCTCCGTCCCGTTGGTGGAATACACGTTGAATGACATTGGTTTGAATCATGCATCCGGGGGAATCGGCATGGTTGCCCGCGCGCAGCGCAGGCTACAGGAAATGCCCTGGATCGAATCCCGTCAAGCCGAGCGCAGGTCTTGATGAAGCCGTCAGCGGCGCAAAAGATGGCGGGTGTGCGGATGCCACCGAACACCAAAATACCCCGATAGCTAAAACGGCCAAGATTGGCCCGATATGAAGGCGACTGTAATGTCCAATTTCGAGATCGTGGCACGAGAGGATTTCTCTGACGTCACCTACCTGCTTGAGGTGCGTCATCCTCTGATGGCCAAGGCCGCCAAACCGGGGCAATTCGTGGTCGTCATGCTGAACGAGCAGGGTGAGCGCATCCCACTCACCATCGCCGACTTCGACATCAACAAAGGAACCATCACGCTGGTGATCCAGGCGGTGGGCAAGACGACCAAGCAGATGCAGTTGGAATGCCAGGTCGGAACCTCGCTCTACGCGATGGTCGGCCCGATGGGCGTACCCAGCCCGATCAGCCACGCGAAAAAGGTGGTGTGCGTGGGCGGCGGCCTGGGCGTGGCGCCGATCTTTCCCCAGGCGCGCGGCTTCAAGGAGGCCGGCGCGTACGTGATTGCGGTGCTCGGTTTCCGCACCAAGGATCTCGTGTTCTGGGAAGACAAGTTCCGCGTCTGCTGCGACGAACTCATTTTGTGCACCAACGACGGCTCGGCGGGAATGAAGGGCATGATCACCGATGGCATCAGGGTCGCCATGGCGGGGCACCCCGATATCGATGAGGTCGTCGCGATCGGCCCGCCGGTGATGATGAAGGCTTGCGCCGATGCGACCCGCGCGGCCAAGATAAAGACCATGGTGAGCGTCAACCCGATCATGGTCGACGGCACCGGCATGTGCGGCGGCTGCCGGGTGAAGGTCGGCGATCAGGTGAAGTTCGCCTGCGTCGACGGACCGGACTTCGACGGCCATCTGGTCGATTTCGACGACCTGATGATGCGCCTTTCGCGCTACACCAAGGACGAAAAGGCCGCCCACGAGCGCTGGTCGGAAAGCTGCCGCATGAGCAAGCAGGTCGGACCGAGCGCGCTGGATGCGCTGGGTACATTGACACGAGGCCGCGCCCCGCAAAGTGAACTGCTCGAGCTGCCGGATCCGTTCGAGGATGCACCCGGCGGCTAGATCGGTTCGATGGATGATATTGCGGTAGTGCGGCGCCAAAGCTGTGTTCCCTGAGGGAGGCTCCCCGAAAGCGCGCACAGCCGATAGAGGATAACGAGATGGCAAAGAAAAAGACAATACGAACGATACCGCAGGAACGCACGCCGATGCGCGAGCAGGAGCCCCGAGCGCGGTCCAAGAATTTCGAGGAGGTCGCCTGCGGCTACAGCCTCGAGGACGCGCTGCGCGAGTCCGAGCGTTGCCTGATGTGCCCGGACGAGCCCTGCATCGCCGGCTGCCCGGTGGGCATCAATATTCCCGGTTTCATCCAGAAGATCGGCGAAAAGAATTTCCGCGGCGCCTACGACATCCTCACCGACACCAATCTATTGCCGTCCATTTGCGGCCGGGTGTGCCCGCAGGAGAACCAATGCGAAGGCGTGTGCACCGTGGGCGACTCGCTCGAAGCGGTCGCCATCGGGCGCCTGGAGCGCTTCGTCGGCGATACCGCCATCAAGGAGGGCTGGGTCAACATTCCCTATATCGAACCGAACCGGTTCCGCGTCGGGATCGTCGGCTCGGGGCCGGCCGGCATGGCCTGCGCCGCGGACATGGCCAAGGCAGGATGCGAGGTCACCGTGTACGAAGCCTTCCATCAGCCCGGCGGCGTATTGAGATACGGCATTCCCGATTTCCGCCTTCCCAACGTGGTGATCGATGCCGAGATCGACAACCTGAAAAAATTCGGCGTCAAGTTCGAATGCAACACCCTGGTCGGGCGCCTGTTCACCATCGAGCAGATGCTCGACGAGATGGGTTTCCACGCGGTATTCGTCGGCGTCGGCGCCGGTTATCCGACGATGCTCAATATTCCCGGCGATTCGTTGAACGGCGTGCTCTCGGCCAATGAGCTGCTGACGCGCTGCAACCTGATGCGCGCCAGGGATTTTCCGAACTTCGACACGCCGCTGCCGATCGGCCGGCGCGTTGCCGTCGTCGGCGCGGGCAACACGGCGATGGACGCGATGCGCGTGTCGATACGGCTGGGTGCGGAGAAGGTGTACTGCATTTACCGCCGCTCGCGCACCGAGGCCCCGGCGCGGGCGGAGGAAGTCCATCACGCCGAAGAGGAAGGGGTGGAATTCCACTGGCTCACCAATCCGGTGTCGGTTCTGGACGACGGCAAGGGCAGCGTGCGCGGCATGCGCTGCGTGCGCATGGAGCTGGGCGAGCCGGACGATTCGGGCAGGCGCCGGCCGGTTGCGGTCGCCGGCAGCGAGTTCGACTTCGAAACGGATCTGATCGTGTACGCGATCGGCACCAATGCCAATCCGATCATGGGGCAGACTTCGAAACTCAAACTGAACAAGTGGGGCTATATCGGCGCGGACGAGAGTCTAGCCACTTCGGTGGCGGGCGTATTCGCCGGCGGCGACATCGTCACCGGCGCGGCGACCGTGATCGAAGCCATGGGCGCAGGCCGCAAAGCCGCGCGCAGCATAAAGGCCTATCTCGGCATCCGCGACCCCACGCTACCCTATATCAGCGGGGACGGGGCCGATGCGGGCACCTTATTCGGGATCGACACGAGGGAGCGGAATTTCGCGCGCGTGCGCGTTGCTTGAGGATTGTGGGTTCCTGACCCATAACCTGACGGCACAATTACTCAACCGCGCGCTCAACAGCGGCTACGGAAAAACCATGAACGAAATGAGCATACAGAAGTCGATGAAGAAACCCGTCAACAAGACCCGATCGCCCGCGGGCAAGAAAGCGGCGCTCAAGCTAAAAGAGCACATTGTCGAAATTATCAGCGATTCGGGCGAAGGCGCGCAAAAGTGCGGCCAGTCGCTGGGCGCGATTGCCGCGCAGATGGGCAACGGCATCTGGACCACCGAAATCATCCCGGCCGAAATCCGCCCGCCGGCGCGCAGCGTCGCCGGGGCCAGCGGCAATCGCATTCGCATCGGCTCGGGCTACATCACCAACGGCGGCGACGAGACCGACCTCGTGGTGGCATTCAACGAGCAGGTGCTGCTCGGACGGGTGCGGGCGAAAGAACTCAAACCCAACTGCATCATCCTGCTGGAGGACATGTGGCGCACCCACGCCGATCCAAAAATCGTGGCCTCCTACATCGAGACGCATGACAAACTCGTGGCCGCAGGCTACAGGGTGTATGAAATCCCGATGGAACAGGAGTGCCGGACCCTGGTTGCGGATGCGAAGCGCGGCAAGAACATGTTCGCCCTGGGGATGCTGTGCCAGCTCTACAGTCTGGATCTGAAGCTGGCGGTGGATCAGATCGTGATCGCTTTCGGCAAGAAAGACCAGAGCGTGGTCGATGCGAACGTCAAGCTGCTCGAAGGCGGTCACAAGTGGGCAGAAGCCAATCTCGATTTTTGCTACAGCATCCCGGCCACGCGCCCTACCGAGCCGCAGATCGTGGTCAACGGCAACACGGCTTTGGCGCTGGGGGTGCTCGCATCGGGGATGGAAATCTGCGCCATGTACCCGATCACCCCCGCCACCTCCGCCTCGCACTATCTGTCCGAGGTGTTCGAGAACGTCGGCGGCATGGTGCACCAGGCCGAGGACGAGATCGCCGCGTGCGCTTTCGCCATCGGCGCCTCCTACGCCAGCAAATGCACGCTCACCATCACTTCCGGCCCGGGCTTTTCGCTGAAACAGGAAGCGATCGGGCTGGCGGTCATGGCTGAAATTCCGCTGGTCGTGGTGAACGTCCAGCGCGGCGGCCCCAGCACCGGCCAGCCGACCAAAATGGAGCAGGGCGATCTCATGGCCGCGATTTTCGGCAGTCATGGCGATGCGCCGAAGGTGGTCATGGCGCCAGGCACCATCGAGGAGTGCTTCTACGCCATCATCACCGCGCGCAAGATCGCCGAAACCTTCAACATGGTGGTCGTGGTTCTGTCAGACGCAGCTCTGGCCACTTCGCAGCAGCCTTTCGCGCGCCCGAAGTTCAACGACACCTGGATGGCGCCGCCGGTTGACCAGAGCCCGGTGCCGGAGGGCGGCAGGCCCTACGACTGGGACGCGACCACGGGGCTCGCGCGCAGATTCATCCCGGGCCAGCCCGGTGGCATGCACACCGTGACCGGGCTGGCACACGACCGCGACAGTCATGTTGCCTATGATCCGGACACCAACGAGGAAAGCCTGCGCGCCCGCAGCCTGAAGCTGGCCGCGCTGCAGAAGACGCTCAAGGCGCCGCCGGTATTCGGCGATCACAAGGGTGATTTGCTGGTGATCGGCTGGGGCAGCACCAAGGGCGCCATCGAGGAAGCGGTCGCGTCCATGCGCGCCGAAGGGCACAAGGTATCCTCCATGCAGCTGCAGTTCCTGCAGCCCCTGCCGCCGGGGATCAAGGAAATCATGCAGGGGTTCAACAAGGTCATGACCATCGAGAGCAATTGGAGCGACCGCCCCGAGGACGAGATTATCGACGAATCCAATCGCCGTTATTCATCCGTGGCGATCCTGCTGCGCTCACGCTACCTCGTGGACGTCGACTGCTGGAGCGACTGCAAGGGCCAGCCGATCAAGCCCGGTGCCATCCGCCGCGTTATGCTGGAAAAGCTGAAAAAGTAAAAGTAAAAGAAAGGTGATAAAGCCATGAACATGATGTCCGCTACCGAGTGCCTGTTGCAACTGAGCGACGAGCACTTCGAACTCGAAGACTATCAGAGCGGCGTGCCGCGCTGGTGCACGGGCTGCGGCGACAACGCGATTCTTGCGGCGGTGCAGCGGCTGTGCCGCGACGAGGGTTTGCGGCCGGAGAAGACCGTGTTCGTGTCCGGGATCGGCTGCTCCAGCCGCTTTCCGCATTACATGAAGACCTACGGCTTCCACGGCATTCACGGGCGCGCGCTGCCGGTGGCCGAAGGCGTCAAGATGGCGCGCCCCGACCTCAACGTGTTCGTGAATACCGGCGACGGCGACTGCTGCAGCATCGGCGCCGCGCACTGGATTCACGCCATACGCTACAACATGAACATCACGGTGTTCCTGCACGACAACCAGATCTACGGCCTGACCAAGAAACAGGCCTCTCCGACCTCGCCCATCGGCACCAAGAGCAACACCACCCCGCGCGGCAGCTACCTGGAAGCATTGAATCCACTGACGGTTACGCTAGGCGTGCAGAACGTCTCCTTCGTCGCGCAGGCGGCCGACTGGATTCCGGAGCTTCTGTTCGACATCGTCAAGGCGGCCTACCACCACAAGGGGCTTTCATTCGTGCGCATCGTCCAGCGCTGCACCGAATGGCTGCCGAAAGCGTTCGACCCGTGGATGCACGATCCCAACAAAGTGCAGCTGCTGCATCACGAGAACGGGCTGCAGTTGAGCGCCGGCCTGTCGCGGGTGTACAAGAACCAGTTGCAGCACGACCCGTCCAACATAGACCGTGCACGCGAAATCGCCTCCGGCCACGATTCCATGCCCGTCGGGATTCTGTATCGCAACCCGGATGTTCCATGCTACGAGAACCTGCGGCATTCGGACAAGCTGCGCACGCCCGATCTGACCAGGACGGGGCTCAATTCGGAGCTGGACAAGTACACGGTCTGGCCGCAGGCAGCGAAACAAAAGGTCGCGTAGGGCGCCGGCGCGCCGCGCGCGCCATAACCGAAAGCAAGAGACTTCACCAGTAAGGCAGGTTGATAAAAACATGGAAGCGGATACTCAAGCGCACGTTGCTTTTTTCTTGACCGGCAGGCTGCCGAGCGAGCACCTGGACGCGGTCGATGGACTGGGCCTGCGCCCGGCCCTTTTCGCCGGATACAGGGAACTCACCCAGCTGCGCTATGATTTCCCGCTGCTGCTGGTCGCCGGCCGTACCGATAAGCTGTTCGCGCAGTCGCTGTCGGGTCTTATCGACAGCGCCCTGGCGACCGTCGCGCGAGGCAGCGATGGCGAGCGCATCAGGAAGCATGTGCTGCGTCTGGAGCAGGAGATACGGGTTCTTGCCGCCGGCGGCACCGCTGCGTCGTTCTCCGCGCTTTGGGACAAGGCAGCAGGCCGGCTGGCGAAGGCTGCGGACAAATCGTTCGAAGACAGCTTGCGCCGCACCCGCGCCGCGATCAAGTTCGACGGCGAGGTGGCGGACTGCGACGCCGCGCTTCCCTCGCGCCTGTTGCGGCATGCGTGGGCCGCGGTACAAAAGCAGAAGTGCGAGGGATTCCGCAAGGATCTCGACCGGCTGGTGCTCAAGCTCTCGGACATTCTTAAGGCCGACTTCGAACGCTCCGAAGCGGGACGCAGCGCCAAGCACCTGGAAGCCGCGGTAGGGTCCGGGTTCGTCGATGCGTTCGACTTCGACGCCATGTCGCGCATGCTCTCCAAGGCGCTGCCCAAGGACCAGTTTCCCGAGAGCCGGCGCAAGCGCATCCGCGAGTTGCTCGATGTATTGGGCACGCAGCAGTTCTTCCCTTCCCCGGCCGCGCCGGCAAAAAAGGGCGGCGGTGCAAAGCACTACTGTTTTCTCTTCGACACCTGCGCCGATGCGCTTTCCGCTTTCCGCGAGCGCATGCCCAAGCTGATCGAACTCGCCAAGGCTATCGCCATCACGGAGCTGGAGATCGACGGACAGTACAGCGAATCCAAGCACGACGCCTTGTTCGAGCAGTTCGGCGCGAACGGGCTCGACCCGCAGGATCTGGCCCCGTTTCCCGACTATCTGGTTTGCGTCAACGCCGAAAAAATGCAGGCGGTAGAGCACGCCCAGTTGATGGAAATTCTGTCCTCTGGTTTACCGATCAAGGTGTTGCTGCAGATCGACGACGTCGTCGAAGAATCGCCCAATGGCGAAGGCAGTCTCACTGCCGGAATGCGCGCGAGGCAGATCGCCAACATGGCCATCGGCCTCAATGAAGTGTACGTGCTCCAGTCCGCCAGCTCCAACCTGTTCCGTTTCCGCGAGCGCATGCTGCGCGGCCTCTCTTATCGCGGGCCCGCCCTGTTCAGCGTGTTTTCCGGTGCGAGCGGAAAGGCCTCCGGCCTGCCGCCGTATCTGATGTCGGCCGCGGCAATGGAGTCGCGCGCCTTCCCGGCCTTCACCTACGACCCGTCCGCGGGCGCGAACTGGGCGTCACGCTTTTACCTCGAGGCGAATTCGCAGGTGGATCTAGACTGGCCGATCCAGGGCTTTGCCTACGAGGACGAGCAGCACCAGAAGGTGTCGGAGGATCTTGCTTTCACTCTCGTCGATTTTTTCGCCAGCGATCGCCGCTACGCCAGGCACCTCGCGCGCGTTCCGCGGGAGAAGTGGAACGGCAGCATGATCCCGGTGGACGAGTCGCTGTCGCGCGAACGAAAGGGCCTGCCGGACAAAGTGCCCAGCCTGCTGATGGTTGACGCCGACAACGTGCTGCAGAAAGTGATCGTCGACGAGCGGCTGCTCAGGGAAGCTCGCCGTTGCCGCGAAATGTGGCACAGCCTGCAGGAACTGGGCGGCGTGCATAATTCGCACGCGGAAAAACTGCTCGCGCGCGAGAAGAAAGCCTGGGAAGAGCGCATGCAACAGGAGGCCGAGACGCATGCGGCAGCCGTTCCTGCCGCAGCAGCAGTTGCATCGAGCGCGTCTGCCGCGTCTGCCGCGGCGAGCGCTCCGGTGGAGGAGGAGCCGCAACGCTCGCCCGACGAAGCCTACATCGAGACTGCGCGCTGCTCGACCTGCAACGAGTGCACCACGCTCAACAGCAAGATGTTCGCCTACGACGGCAACAAGCAGGCTTACATCGCCGACATCAACGCCGGAACCTACGCGCAGTTGGTGGAGGCCGCGGAGAGCTGCCAGGTGTCCGTCATCCACCCAGGCAAGCCGCGCAACCCTAAGGAACCGGGTCTGGAAGAACTGCTCAAACGCGCCGAGCCGTTCCTGTAGTCGGGATCCACCAGCGGGCTTGCGCGCTGCGCGCGCCGACCGTGTTTTTTGGTACGGAGAAAAGCGTTCCGTACCAAAAACACGGTTATGGATAAAAGCAATCACAGCGCGGGGGTTTCATCCAAGATCGTCGATTGCGCACGGATGGCGCTTTTCATCCGTGCGCAATCGACGATCCGCGCGGACGGGTTTTCGTCCGCGCAGGTTTTCGCAACACCTGCGCGCTGCGCGCGCCAACCGTGTTTTTGGTACGGAGAAAAACGTTCCGTACCAAAAACACGGTTATTGATAAAAGCAATCACAGCGTGGACGGTTTCACGTCCGCGCAACTCCACAACTCCGCTGGGCGCGACTAAATTCATGAAGTAGAATTGCGCTCCAGGCATTGACCGCGATCGCGCGGGAGAGAACAATGCCTGCACCGCATTCAAGCACAGGCTTATCCAGTGACAGCCGGCGTCCGCCGCATCATCCACGTGGACATGGACGCATTCTATGCGTCGGTCGAACAGCGCGACGATCTGGCGCTGCGCGGCAAGCCCGTGGCCGTCGGCGGCCGGCCCGGCTCGCGCGGGGTGGTGGCGGCATCGAGCTACGAAGCGCGCGCGTTCGGGGTGCGCTCGGCGATGCCCATGGCGCGCGCGCTGCGCCTGTGTCCGGACCTCGTCATCGTGCCGCCCGACTTTCCGCGCTACCGCGCCGCGTCGCAGCAGATTCTCGAAATTTTCCGTTCGTGCACGCCCCTGGTCGAGCCGCTGTCGCTGGACGAGGCCTATCTCGACGTCAGCGTCAACCGCTGGAACGAGCCGCTCGCCACGTCGGTCGCAAAGCGGCTGAAACAGCGCATCCGCGAGGAGCTCGGGCTGACGGCATCGGCAGGTGTCGCGCCGAACAAATTCCTCGCCAAAATCGCCTCCGGCTGGCGCAAGCCCGACGGGCTGACCGTGATATCCCCCGGCCGCGTCGAAGCTTTCCTGCAGCAGTTGCCCGTAGACGCGCTCTGGGGCGTCGGTCCGGTCACGGCAGGGAAGCTGCGAAAAATTGGTATCCAACGCCTGGTCGAGGTGCGCACGGCCGACCCGGAGCTGCTGCGGCGCGCGGTCGGTAGTCTGGCCGGTATACTCAAACGGTTGGCCCTGGGCGACGATCCCCGGCCGGTGGTGCCGGACCGGCCCCACAAATCGTCGAGCAGCGAGAACACCTATAACGACGATCTCCTGGCGCTGGATGCGATTCGCGCGGAGATCGAGCGTATGGCGCGCCAGACCGCGGCCTGGCTGGCGCGCAAGGAGTTGCTCGCGCGCACGGTGACCATCAAGGTCCGCTACGCCGATTTCACCACCGTCACGCGCAGCCACACGGCCGCGGCGCCCACGCGCGACCCCGGCGAGATCGTTGCGCGCGCGCTGACGCTGCTCGAGCGCACCGAAGCCGGGCGCCGGCCGATACGCCTGCTCGGTGCCGGCGTGCACGGCCTTGCAGGAGATCAGGCCGCCATCGGCGCCCCGGGGGTCCTGAAATTCGAAGACTAGGCGGCAAGCGCAGGCTTCAGTGGAATGCCGGGTTTTGCTCTTGCGCGGAATAGATCGATAATTCGCCTGCGGCCATGTCCAACAATTATCTGCTCGATCTGAGATTTGGCGTCAAACGGGCCGATGGCTATGTGTCGGACATCTGGCGGGCATCGACCACGCGCTTGGGCGATTTTCACCTGGGCACGAGCTCGATCGCGGGCGTCGAGGAATACCGCTTCAATAAATCCGGCCTGTGCCGCAGCGCGCACACTGGCGCCAACGGCGCGCCGGCGGCGCTGCGCGATCGCGCCGGCTTCAGGTGGCGCCGGGCGGCCACTCCTCGGCGCGGCAGCGGCAGGGCCTCGCGCGTGGCCTGGATCGCCTTCCCGACCGACTACCTCTCAAGGCCGACCGTGGAAGACGACGGGGAGATACTCTGGATCGATGCCGCGCCGGGCTGCGGCGCGACCTACGTCGAATTCGCTTACGCGGCAGAACCCGAAGAGGGCATTCGCGGCGTCCTCGATATCATGCAGGACAGGACCCTGGTGCGCTGCGCTACGCTTCCAAACGGCGAAAACCTGGTCATTTTCTGCTATCACGCCGACTGGGAGAACAAGGACCTGCGCGTGCCGGGACACGGCGCGGTCGCCGACGTCTTGTTTTCCGCCGCCGACCCCCTGGCCGCGGGGCGTCCCCTGAGGTATCGCTTCGGTCCGGCGCCCAAGGATGGAGAGGCGGTGCTGCTGCTCGAAATGGGCGGCGTTGCGGTTACCAATTGACGGGTTTCAGGCTATGCTCCCGCAGCAGTCGATCGTCCTCGACCTCGAGACCACCGGCATGACTGCGACAGCAGGCACTCCAGGAGCTTTCGCACCGGAACCGGTATCGCCGCGCCGTGCGCCTGTTCCAAGCTCAGCCACATCTGGCCCGCTTCGCGCGCGACCGGAGCGAGTTTCTCGACGCGGCACAGGAGCGGCTGGATCTGCAACTTGAAGTGGGTAAAGCCGTGCGCGAGCGGGGCGAGCGGCTGCGGCGTGGCGATGCTGCAGCCATAATTCGCGCGGCAGTGGACGTGCACGCGCCCGTCGTCGGAGAGCTCGGGCAGGCTCCACAGTCCGCCCCAGATGCCCGAGGGCGGGCGCTTTTCCAGCAGCACCTCGCCGTTCCGGACGAGCAGCAGCATGTGGATGGCGCGGGTAGGCACGGCCTTCGCCGGGCGCGGCGCGGGAAATTCCCTGACGCGCCCAAGTGCGAGCGCTCGGCAGCTAGTCGCAAGCGGGCAGCCGGCGCAGGCGGGTTTCGCGCGTGTGCACAGCGTCGCCCCCAGATCCATCATCGCCTGGGTGTAGCGCCCGAGGGCGCGCGGCGGCAGTTGTTCCTCAGCCAGTCGCCACAGGCGCTCTTCGACGCGCTTCTCGCCCGGGAAGCCGGCGACGGCGAAATGCCGCGCGAGCACGCGCTTCACGTTGCCGTCCAGAATCGCGGCGCGCGTGCCGTAGACGAATGCGGCAATCGCCGCGGCAGTCGAGCGCCCGATGCCCGGCAGCGCCTGGATTTCGGTGAGCGCGCGCGGAAACACGCCGCCGTGGCGCTCCTGCACCAGTTGCGCCGCGCGCTGCAGATTGCGCGCGCGCGAGTAATAGCCCAGCCCGCTCCATAGCCGCAGCACCTCATCCTGCGGCGCGCCGGCGAGCGTAGCGATATCGGGGAAGCGCTCGAGAAAATGCCGGTAATAGGGAATCACCGCGGCGACCTGAGTCTGCTGCAGCATGATTTCGGCGACCCAGATGCGGTAGGCATCGCGCGTGCCCTGCCAAGGCAGATCGTGGCGGCCGTGGCGCTTGTGCCAGGCGAGCAGACGCGCTGCGAAATTGGCCTTATTTTTTATTGGCGACGCCGAACGGAACATGCCCGGTTGCCACGTGCATAGCGGCCGATTCGCAATGGCCCTGCTGATCGTCGAAAAAAATATCGGCGCCGAATGCCTTCAGAAAACGGCCCTTGTCCAGGCCGCCGAGGAACAGCGCCTCGTCGATGCGGATATTCCAGGCGCGCAGGGTGCGGATCACGCGTTCGTGCGCGGGCGCGCCGCGCGCCGTCACCAGCGCGGTGCGAATGGGCGAGCGCTCCGGCGGGTATTCGGACTGGATGCGATGCAGCGCGGCGAGAAAGTTCTTGAACGGCCCGCCCGAAAGCGGTTCCCTGGCGGCATCGGTCTCGCTTTTGGTGAAAGCTTCGAGCCCGTCGCGCTTGTACACCTTTTCGGCTTCGTCGGAAAACAACACCGCATCGCCGTCGAAGGCGATGCGCAGCTCGCCCTCGAGCGCCGGGTTCTGCCCGACGTTGGAGGGCAGGATGGTGGCTGCGGCATGGCCCGCGTCCAGCGCCTTGCGCACGTCGTCTGGATTGGCTGAAAGGAACAGATGCGCGTCGAAGGCAGGCACATAAGGGTAAGTGCTCTCGCCACCGGTGAAGGCCGCGCGGGAAATATCGAGCTTGTAATGCTCGATCGAGTTCATGATCCGGAGGCCGGTGTCGGCGGTGTTGCGCGACAGCAGGATCACTTCCACCCGCGGCGGATCGTGCCGGTTGAGCGCCAGGAGCTTGTTCACCAGGCCGAAGGCGATCCCGGGCGCGAGGATCTCGTCTTCGTGCTTGCGCTGGTAGGCGTGATAGGCCGCCACGCCCTGTTCGTCGAACACGCGGTTGCTCTCCTCCAGGTCGAACAGCGCGCGCGAGGAAATGGCGACGATCAGTTTTCCGTCAAAGGATTCGGGCATGTGCTGCGGGCTCTTGCTGGAACGGGTCAGCGTGACATCGGAAGCACATTGTTGGCCACGCGCGCGATTTGCGCAAGGGGCGGAACAAGGGATTGCAAAGATCGGGGATGGAGCGGGAGACGAGTCTCGAACTCGCGACCTCAGGCTTGGGAAGCCGGCGCTCTGCCAACTGAGCTACTCCCGCTCGTAATATCTAATTCTAAAGCATTTCCGAAAGTTCTTCATAGCGATGCGAGAACTGCTTGTGCCCCTAATACCCCTGGGCGGTATTTGACAAATACCCTGGCAGGGTATATTGTACGTGGTATGCCTTGTTGCTTCGACGCTTGGGTTGATGGATGCTTTGCCTACAGTTCGTCTTGACCTGCCGCTAGCGGGCATGACCTGTGCCGCCTGCGCGGCGCGCATCGAAAAGAGCCTGAACAAGTTGCCCGGCGTCGTGGCGAACGTCAACTTCGCCGCGGAGTCGGCCCAGGTGACACTGCAGCCGAGCCTGACTTCGCCTGCCGCCGTGGTCGAAGCAATTCGGCGGACCGGATACTCGGTGCCGGTTCGGGTGGCCGAGTTCCAGATCCACGGCATGAGCTGCGTCGCCTGCGCGACGCGCATCGAAAAGGCCCTGAACAAACTGGAAGGCGTGAACGCGGCGGTCAATTTCGCCAGCGAGACCGCCCGGGTCCGCTACCTGCCCGGGCTTGCCACGCCCGAGCAGCTTGCAGGGGCGATCCGCAAGGCGGGGTACGAGGCGAGCGAGCGCGTCGAGGCGAACGCGGCGGAGGAGAAGGCGCGTCGCGCCGACGCCTACCATGCCGAGTTGCGGCTCTTGTGGGTATCCATCGCGCTCAGTCTGCCGCTCGTGGTGGGGATGTTCTCGATGTTCGGCCAGGCGCACAGCGAACTGCTGCCGCGCTGGCTGCAGCTCGCCCTCGCCACGCCGGTGCAGTTTTGGATCGGACGGCGCTTCTACGTCGGCGGCTGGAAGGCGCTGCGGGGCGGGGGCGCCAACATGGACGTGCTGATCGCGCTTGGCACGACAATGGCGTACGGCCTCTCCGCCATCGTGACGCTCGCCGGCCTGCGGCATCAGCACGTCTACTTCGAAGCGAGCGCGGTGATCATCACCCTGGTCCTCATGGGCAAGCTGCTCGAAGCGCGGGCAAAGCTCGGGACCTCGGCCGCAATCGAGGCGCTGGTCCGCTTGCAGCCCAAGACCGCCCGGGTGGAGCGCGACGGCGCGCTTATCGAGCTGCCGGTCGCGAGCATGCAGATCGGCGAACTATTCCTGGTCCGCCCGGGCGAGAGTATTCCCGTCGACGGCCTGGTATCGACCGGAGAATCCGGCGTCGACGAGAGCATGCTCACCGGCGAGAGCCTGCCGATACATAAACGCACGGGCGACAAGGTGTACGCCGGCACGCTCAACCAGCAGGGCCTCTTGCGCTGCCGCGCCGAGGGCGTGGGCGCGGCGACCATGCTGGCCGGCATCATCCGCCTGGTGCGCGAGGCGCAAGGCACGAAGGCGCCGATCCAACGTCTCGCCGATCAGGTTGCGGGCGTGTTCGTTCCGGTCGTAGTCGCGGTCAGCGCGCTGACCTTCGCGCTTTGGTGGGCAATAGGCGGGGAGCTCGCGCCGGCGCTGGTGAACGCGGTCGCGGTGCTGGTCATCGCCTGCCCGTGCGCGCTCGGCCTGGCGACGCCGACGGCCATCATGGTCGGCACCGGGCGCGGCGCGCAGGTGGGCGTGCTGGTGAAGAACGCAGTGGCGCTGGAGCAGGCCGAGAAGATACGCACTCTCGTTATCGACAAGACCGGCACGCTGACCGAGGGCAAGCCGGTGGTGACGGATGTAATTGCGGCAGCGGGATTCTCAGAGCGCGACTTGGTCGCGGTGGCGGCCAGCCTTGAGTCCGGCTCGGCGCATCCGCTCGCGCACGCGGTGCTCGAACATGCGAAACAATTCGCTTTGACCTTGACCCCGATGCGCGACTTCCGTTCCGTCACCGGCCGGGGCGTGCAGGCGGTGCTCGCCGTTCCCGCGCTCGGCGGAGAACAGACGCTGCTACTGGGCGTGCCGGCGTTTCTAAGCGAATCAGGCATTGCCACAGACGCCGAAGCGATCAGGCCGCTCATCGAGCAGGGCAAGACAGTCATCGCGGTCGGCGGCGCCGGGCGCATCCTCGGCTATCTCGCGATTGCCGACAAGCTGCGCCCAAGCTCGCGTGTAGCGGTGGCCAGATTGAAACACATGGGGATCGAGGTGGTGATGCTGACCGGCGACAACGCCGCGACCGCGAAAGCAATTGCCGAAGCCGCCGGCGTCGGCAGCTATAGGGCCCAAGTGCTGCCGGGCGGGAAAGCGGCTGCGGTGGCCGAATTCAAGACCCAAGGGCGTGTAGTCGGGATGGTCGGCGACGGGGTTAACGACGCCCCGGCGCTGGCCGCGGCCGACGTCAGCTTCGCCATCGGGGCGGGCTCGGATGTCGCGCTCGATGCGGCCGACATCGCGCTGATGCGCAATGACCTCAACTCGGTCGTCGATGCCATCAGTCTGTCGCGCGCCACCCTCGGCAAGATCCGGCAGAACCTGTTCTTCGCCTTCATTTACAACGTGCTCGGCATTCCGCTCGCCGCGGCCGGGATGCTGAATCCGGTGATTGCCGGGGCGGCGATGGCCTTGTCTTCGGTATCGGTGGTCGGCAACTCGCTGCTGTTGCGGCGCTGGCGGCGCGGTTGAGTACTTTTTTGTCTGTTCAATCCTGAAAACGAAAGGAGACTGGTATGCAAACGGTGACATTGGGGATTTCCGGAATGACCTGCGGCGGCTGCGTGCGTAGCGTGACTAATGTGTTGAAGGCGCTAGACGGAGTGGCGAAAGCCGAGGTGTCTCTGGAAAAAAACTGCGCGGTGGTGGACTATGACCCCGGAAAGGTGGGAGTCGAACAACTCAAGCGCAGCGTCGGGGAGGCGGGATTTGAAGTCGCGCCCTGACACCAAGGAGCACGCGCATCATGCGGGCCACGCGGGCCACGCGGTCGTGCAGCCCAACAAGTCGGCCCTGCTAAAGCGATTGAGCCGGATCGAAGGCCAAACACGCGGCGTGGCGAAGATGGTCGAAGAAGACCGCTACTGCGTCGACGTGCTGACGCAGATCTCGGCGATCCAATCCGCACTCGACGCGCTCGCGCTGCAACTGCTGGAGAGCCACACCAAAGGCTGCGTCCGCTCCGCCATCCGCTCCGGCAATGGCGAAGCGGCGATCGACGAACTCATGGCCGTGGTAAAGCGATTCGGCCGCTAGGTTAAGCATCATTGAAAAGCTCCCCCGCCATTCCGCGCGGCATCTGGATGCTCGGTTTCGTGAGCCTGTTCATGGACGTTTCGTCCGAACTGATCCACGGCCTGCTGCCGGTGTTCATGGTGTCGAGCCTGGGCGCCAGCGCCTTTGCCGTGGGCGTGGTCGAAGGCATCGCCGAAGCGACGGCGCTGATCGTCAAGGTTTTCTCGGGCGCGATCAGCGATTACCTAGGAAAGCGAAAAGCCTTGGCCGTGATCGGCTATGGCCTGGGCGCTTTATCCAAACCCCTGTTCGCGCTTGCGCTGACGGTGAACTGGGTGTTCGCCGCGCGCTTCATGGATCGCATCGGCAAAGGCATCCGCGGCGCTCCGCGCGACGCTCTTATCGCCGATCTGGCGCCCGCGGAGATACGCGGCGCGGCCTACGGCCTGCGCCAATCGCTGGATACGGTCGGCGCTTTTCTCGGTCCCCTGCTCGGCGTGGGGCTGATGCTGCTCTGGGCGGGAGACTTCAGGACCGTATTCTGGTTCGCCATGATTCCGGCCTTCATCGCCGTGCTGCTGCTGGTATTCGGCGTGGAGGAGCCGGAGGCGGGCGCAGCCCGGCGCAAGCCGGCCAATCCGATTCAGTGGAAGACGCTCGCCGAATTGAGCGGCGCCTACTGGTTCGTGGTCGCTGCGGGCGGCGTGTTCACCCTGGCGCGGTTCAGCGAGGCGTTTCTCATCCTGCGCGCGCAGCAGCAAGGCTTGCCCGACGCCTATGCGCCCCTCGTCCTGGTGGTGATGAACCTCGTCTATGCGCTCTCGGCTTATCCGTTGGGAAAACTCGCGGACCGCATCAGCCATATGACCCTCCTCAGTGCGGGCCTCGCCGCGCTGATCGTCGCCGACCTGGTTCTGGCCGGGGCGCATGGGCTCCCCGCGGTCGCGCTGGGCGTGGCCCTGTGGGGCTTGCATCTGGGCATGACCCAGGGCCTCTTGGCCACCATGGTCGCAGCTACCGCGCCGGAGCATTTGCGCGGCACGGCGTTCGGCCTTTTCAATCTGGCAAGCGGCATCGCGATGCTCGTCGCCAGCGTGCTCGCGGGCCTGCTTTGGGATCAACTCGGCGCGGGCGTGACCT
>Ga0209514_10002965_pt1 | contig 25249 bp, 19 predicted proteins | sample Subgrocontami58m_FD_187452 | JGI IMG/M metagenome (GOLD analysis project Ga0209514, IMG submission 187452) | Subsurface groundwater microbial communities from S. Glens Falls, New York, USA - GMW37 contaminated, 5.8 m (SPAdes) (version 3) | ecosystem: Environmental > Aquatic > Deep subsurface >...
TACCCCAACACCGCACGGGCGATGTCCGCGGCAATCATCGACGCCGGCCGCTGGATCGACGCGTCGCTGTCGAACCGCCAGAAAACGGCACAGACCGTCGCCGACAGGTCCTACGTGAATACCGACTCCGACGTGATCCTGGCACGCATGCTGGGGCGTTACGACAACGGCATCGGCAAAAAATGGGACGAGCCGGATTACATGAAGTTCTACAACGATGGCATGGTCAACTATCCCTATCTGTCCGATGGCATGTGGTTCATGACCCAGCACCGGCGCTGGGGCCTGCTCAAGGAAGAACCCGACTATCTGGCCGTGGCGAAGAAAGTGAACCGTATCGACATCTACAGGCAGGCGGCCGCCGCCGCCAAGGCGTCGCTGCCGAAATCGGATTTCCGCACCTCGAAGCTGATCGACGGCGTGGTGTGGGACGGCAAGGAGCCGAAAAAATACGCAGGCAGCTTCAAGATCAAGGTCGCGTAACGTGAGCGCCGCGATACTGATGCGCGAGAAGTTCAGCCCTGGGGCGCCGGCGGGTGCCGTAAAGGCGTCAGCCGCCGCGCCGCAGCCGGAACTCGCCGTACTGCCGCAGCCGGCGCGCCGGCATACGCCGCTGCTCGAGCGCTATGGCAGCGATATCGCCGAGTTCTTCCGCCAGGTCATCCCGGTCGTTTTCGGGCTGGCGCTGTTCGTCGCGGTATGGGCAATCCTCGCGCAAAACAGCGCGCTGCCGGGACCGGTCAAGACCTGGCACTCGGCGGTCGGTATCTTCAGCGATCCGTTCTATCGCAAAGGACCGAACGACCAGGGCATCGGCTGGAATATCCTGAACTCGCTCGCGCGCGTCGGTATCGGTTTCGGGCTTGCGGCGTTGATCGGCATTCCGCTCGGCTTCATGATTGGACGCTTTCGCTTCCTGTCCGGAATGACCTCCCCGATCGTGAGCCTGCTGCGGCCGGTATCGCCGCTCGCCTGGCTGCCGATCGGGCTGCTCGTATTCAAAGCCGCGAATCCTGCCGCGATCTGGGTGATCTTCATTTCGAGCATCTGGCCGATGATCATCAACACCGCGGCCGGCGTGCGCGAAGTACCGCAGGATTACCTCAACGTTGCGAAGGTGCTCAACCTGTCCGAGTGGAAAGTCTTCACCCGGATCCTGTTCCCTGCGGTGCTGCCGTTCATGCTGACGGGTATTCGCCTCGCGATCGGCGTTGCGTGGCTGGTGATCGTCGCCGCCGAAATGCTGACCGGCGGGGTCGGCATCGGTTTCTGGGTGTGGGATGAATGGAACAACCTCAACGTCGAGCACATCATCATCGCGATTTTTACGGTCGGCATCGTCGGCCTCCTGCTCGAGCAGGCGCTGATGCTGCTCGCGCGCCGCTTCGAATACCGGTAAAGCGGATACTTTGTCTGAGGTGTAACCATGGAAAAATTCGTGTCGATCGAACATGTGAACATGGCGTTCAATACCAAACTCGGCAGTTTCATGGCGTTGAAGGACATCAACCTGGCGATCGCGGAAGGTGAGTTCGTGGCATTGATCGGCCATTCGGGCTGCGGCAAGTCGACGCTGCTCAATCTCGTCGCGGGCCTGCTCCCGCCGACCAGCGGCGTGCAGATCTGCGCCGGGCGCGAAATCGCAGGGCCGGGGCCGGACCGCGGCGTGGTGTTCCAGAACCATTCGCTGCTGCCGTGGCTCACGTGTTTCGAGAACGTCCACCTTGCGGTCGAGCGCGTGTTTGGTGCGGCCGAGTCGAAAGCGAAATTGCGGGCACGCACACTGAAAGCACTCGAACTGGTGCAGCTCACGCATGCGGCGGACAAACGGCCGGGCGAAATCTCCGGTGGCATGAAGCAGCGCGTCGGCATTGCGCGCGCGCTGTCGATGGAACCCAAGGTGCTGCTGCTCGACGAGCCGTTCGGCGCGCTCGATGCGCTGACCCGCGCGCACCTGCAGGACGAACTGCTGAAAATCGTCGCCAAGACCGGTAGCACGGTGTTGATGGTGACGCACGATGTCGATGAAGCGGTATTGCTGTCCGACCGCATCGTGATGATGACCAACGGCCCGGCGGCGACCGTCGGCGACATCGTCGACGTCAAGCTGCCGCGTCCGCGCGAGCGCATGGCGCTGGTCAACGACAGCCGCTACCACCATCTCCGCGGTCGAGTGCTCGAGTTTCTGTATCAGAAGCAGCTGAGACCCGCTGCGTAGCTTATCCGGAGCACGCACATGCAGAAGCTGAAACTGGTGATGGTGGGCAACGGCATGGTGGGCCAGCGCTTTCTCGAGCAACTGGTCGCGCGCAGCGATGAATTCGAAGTAACGGCGTTCTGCGACGAGCCCCGGCCGGCCTACGACCGCTTACAGCTTACGAGTTTTTTCTCCGGCAAGTCGGCAGCCGATCTCAACGTCGTACCGGAACGCTTCTTCCAGCGGCACGCGATGACGTTGCGGCTGAACGACAGCGTGCTCGCCATTGACGCGGAACGCAAAGTGGTGCGCTCGGCGCGCTACCGGGAGGTGCCGTACGACAAACTGGTGTTCGCGACCGGCTCATATCCCTTCGTGCCGCCCGTGTCGGGCAGGAACCGCCGCGACTGCTTCGTTTATCGCACCATTGAGGATCTCGAAGTCATCACGGCGACGGCAGCACGCGCGAAGGTTGGCACTGTCATCGGCGGCGGCCTCCTCGGGCTGGAGGCGGCCAAGGCCCTGCAAAACCTTGGGCTCGAGACGCATATCGTGGAATTCGCCTCGCGCCTCATGGCGGTGCAGCTCGACGATTCTGCCGGCCGTCTCCTGCGCCGCAAGATCGAGGCGCTGGGCGTCCGGATCCATCTCCAGAAGACCACCAGGGAAATCGTCGACGGCGAGACCCGGCGCCACAAGCTGATTTTTGCCGACGGAACCAGCCTTGAAACCGACCTGATAGTATTTTCCGCCGGCATACGCCCGCGCGATGAACTGGCGCGCGCGGCCGGGCTGGCGGTGGGCGAGCGGGGCGGCATCCAGATCAATTCACATTGTCAAACCACGAATCCGGACATCTACGCGGTCGGCGAATGTGCGCTCTGGGAAGGGCGCATTTTCGGCCTGGTCGCCCCCGGCTACCAGATGGCGGAGGTCGCGGCACGGCACCTGGTGGGCGAGACCCACGTGCAGTTTCTCGGCGCGGACATGAGCACCAAGTTAAAGCTCATGGGTGTCGACGTCTGCTCGATCGGCGACGCGCACGGCGCCGCGCCGGATGCGCTCAACTACGTTTTTACTGACGAAGTTGCGGGCGTCTACAAGAAGCTGGTGGTCGCCGGCGACCGCAGCCATCTGCTCGGCGCCATTCTGGTCGGGGACGCAGCGGATTACGGCAACCTCCTGCAGATGACGCTGAATCCGCTGCCCTTGCCCGAGCACCCCGAGGACCTGATCCTTCCCGCGCGCGACGGTGGCGCGAAGAAAGGCCTCGGCGTGGAACTGTTGCCGGCCACGGCTTTGATCTGCAGCTGCAACAACGTGAGCAAAGGCGCGCTGTCCCAAGCAGTTGCCACCGGCTGCGCGAGCCTCGGCGCGCTGAAGAAGGAAACGAAAGCGAGCACGACCTGCGGGGGCTGTGGCCCGCTGGTGAAGCAAATCCTCGATTGCGAACTGAAGAAACGCGGCGTCGAGGTGACGAACCACCTATGCGAACACTTCAGGTATTCGCGCCAGGAACTGTTTCATCTCATCCGTGTGGGCCACCTGAAAACGTTCGATGCCGTCGTCACGAAGCATGGGCAGGGCCGCGGCTGCGATATTTGCAAGCCGGCCGTGGCCTCGATATTCGCATCAACCTGGAACGAAATGATACTGCAACCGAAACATGCGTCGCTGCAGGATACCAACGATCATTTCCTCGCCAACCTGCAGAAGAACGGCACCTATTCGATCATTCCGCGAGTGCCGGGCGGAGAAATCACGCCGGAGAAGCTGGTCGTGCTGGGCGTGGTGGCGAAGAAGTACGGTCTCTACACCAAGATTACCGGCGCCCAGCGTATCGATTTGTTCGGCGCGCGCGTCGAGCAACTGCCGCTGATCTGGAAGGAACTGATAGCCGCGGGTTTCGAGTCCGGCCACGCCTACGGCAAGGCGCTGCGCACGGTGAAGTCCTGCGTCGGCAGCACGTGGTGCCGCTATGGCGTACAGGACTCGGTGCTGATGGCCATCAATATCGAGAACCGCTACCGCGGGATCCGTTCGCCGCACAAGATGAAGATGGCGGTGTCGGGCTGCACGCGCGAGTGCGCCGAGGCGCAAGGCAAGGACGTGGGCATCATCGCCACGGAGAAGGGCTGGAACCTCTACGTGTGCGGTAACGGCGGCATCAAACCACGCCATGCCGACTTGCTGGCGCGGGACCTCGACGATCAGACGCTCATCAAGTTCATCGACCGCTTCCTGATGTTCTACATTCGCACCGGCGACCGGCTGCAGCGCACCAGCACGTGGCTGGAGAATCTGGAAGGCGGCATCGACTACGTGCGCCAGGTGGTGTGCGAGGACTCGCTTGGCATCGGCTCCGAACTCGAAGCCGACATGCAAAAGCTGGTCGATACCTACGAATGCGAATGGAAGAAGGCGATCAACGATCCGGAAATCATGAAGCGTTTCCGGCACTTCGTGAACAGCGGCGAGCCGGACCAGAACGTGGTGTTCGTCGCGGAACGCGGCCAGATCCGCCCCGCGCGCCCGGAAGAACGCGAACCTGCCCCTGAGGAAGCGACAGCGTGAGCGCACGACCGACAATAGACCTGAGCGGATGGGTAGCCGTTTGCCAGCTCGACGACATCGTGCCGAACACGGGCGTGTGCGCGCTGGTGGGCGAGCGCCAGGTCGCGGTGTTCCGGCTGGACGACGACCGCGTTTACGCCATCGATAATCACGATCCCTTTTCCCGGGCCAACGTATTATCGCGCGGCATCGTGGGCGACCTGAAGGGCGAACTGGTCGTGGCCTCGCCGGTGTACAAGCAGCACTTCAGCCTCACCTCGGGACGATGCCTGGAGGACCCGGGCATCCGCGTGTTGGTGTATCCGGTGCGGCTGGACGGGCCGACTGTGTTGGTGCAGAGCGCGCCATGAGCAAGGGGCAGCGATAGTGCTATTCGGACGCAGAATAAAGAATCCGATCAGGATTGCCGACAAGGGCGTCACGCAGTGGAAATACACCACTTGCGGCTACTGCTCCACCGGCTGCTCGATCGAAGTCGGGCTGAACGCCGCGGGCAAGGCGGTGTCCGCGCGCGGCGTGGGCGATGCGCCGGTGAATCAGGGCAAGCTGTGCATCAAGGGCATTTTCGAGCACGAACTGTTCAATTCCGCCAATCGCGGCGAAACGCCGTTGTTACGCGAAAAATCCATCGATCCCTATCGCAAGGTGGGCTGGGACGAGGCCCTCGATCGCACCGCCGCTGAATTCCAGTGCATCCAGGAAAAATACGGCCGCGACAGCGTCGCCATCGTATCCACCGGCCAAATATTGACCGAGGAGTTTTACACGTTGGGCAAGCTCGTGCGCGGCGTGATCGGCACCAACAACTACGACGGCAATACGACGCTGTGCATGGCCTCGGCCGTGTCCGGTTACAAGCGCTCGTTCGGCTCGGACGGTCCGCCCGGCTGCTACGACGATTTCGACCATACCGAATGCCTGCTCGCGTTCGGCTCGAATCTGCCCGAGCAGCATCCGATCATCTACTGGCGCTTGAAGATGGCGCTGGAGAAGCGCAGGTTCCCGGTCATCGTCGTCGATCCGCGCGTCACCATGTTCGCGCAAATGGCGGACATTCATCTGCCGATCACGCCCGGCACCGATCTCGTGCTGCTGAACAGCCTCGCGCACGTGATCCTCAAGGAAGGGCTCGAAGACCGCGCCTACATAGACGCGCACACCACCGGCTTCGAGGACTTCGCACGGCTGGTCGCACTATACGATCCGGCCACCTCAGCCGCGATCTGCGGCATCGATGAAGACACCATCCGACACGTCGCACGCTTGTACGCGAAAGCGGGCGCCGCGATGACGATCTGGACCATGGGCATCAATCAAAGCACGCATGGCTCCGATGGCGTGGTCGCGATCAACAGCCTGAACCTGATCACCGGCAACGTCGGCAAGCCGGGCGGCACCCCGCTTTCCATTACCGGCCAATGCAACGCAATGGGCACGCGCGAATGGTCCTCGTGCTCGGGACTTCCCGGCTACCGCGCGCTGGAAAAGCAGATGGACCGCGAAACCATCGCCGCATATTGGGGCGTAGACCCGGATTTTTTTCCACAAAAGCGCGGGATGTTCATGACCGACATTTTTCCGGCGATGGAAACCGGCCAGATCAAGGCGCTGTGGCTGGTGGCAACCAACCCGATGACCTCGATGCCGAATATTCCGCGCATCAAGAAGACGCTGCAGAACCTGGAATTCCTGGTGGTGCAGGACGCGTATGCCGACGTGGAGACGACGAAATATGCGCATGTCTTTCTGCCGGCCGCGCTGTGGGGCGAAAAGGAAGGCGTGTTCACCAATACCGAGCGGCGCGTGAACCTGGTGCGCAAGGTCATGGAGCCGCATGGGGATTGCAAGTCCGATTTGTGGATCTTCAATGAATTGGCCAGGCGCTTCGAGCGCGGGCGCAAAATCCGTTTTCCGGAGACGAGCGCGGAAGTTTTCGACGAGATGCGCGAGCTTTCGCGCGGTCGCATGCTCGATTACTCGGGACTCACGCACGACAAAATCGAAAAACAGCGCGGCATCCAGTGGCCGTGCCCGGAGGGTGCCGGGGCCGGATCGCCACGGCTTTATACCGACGGCGTGTTCCAGCACGCGGACGGCAAGGCCAAACTGATTGCGCTGCCGTTCGTGGACAACAACGAGCGGCCGGACCAGCAATTTCCGTTCTGGTTGAACTCGGGCCGCGTGGTCGAGCATTTCCATACGCGCACGCGCACCGGCAGAATCGGCAACGTCAACAAATTCAGTCCGACGCCGTACATGGAAATGAACCCGGATTCCGCGCGGGAGCTCGGCATCGGCCAGATGACCTACGCGCGGCTGATTTCCCGGCGCGGTTACGCGGTGGTGCTGGTGCAGCTCACCCACCGCGTGCCGCACAACATGGTGTTCATCCCGTTCCATTTCCACGAATGCGTGAACCAGTTGACGCTGGGCTTGCTCGATCCGTATTCGCGCCAGCCCGCGTACAAGCAGTGCGCGGTGAAGATCGAACCGGCGACGGATCAGCTGGCTGCGGCCGCGGCCAACGTTGCGGCACGCAGTTTTTAAGGGAACAAACGTATGTTAGCTGTACGTGTTGACAAACAGGGCCTGGCATTCCTTGCGCCTCCCGGCGGCGGTGCAACCGGCGGCTGCGCCACGCACGCGTTCAAAACGCGCTCCGATGAACCCGCCTACGCGGCACTGCCGCCGTCGAACGGCGCGCAGGTCAACCAGTGGGGCAAGTCGATACAACTGGTCGAGGACCACGACAAGCTCACCGGGCAGAGCCTGAAGATCAACAACAGCGCCGCGATCAGCACGAACCCCGACCGCTACAAGCAGCACGGTTTCCACTTCACGGCGGACAACTGCATCGCGTGTCACGCTTGCGAGGCCGCGTGCAGCGAAAAAAACGATCTGCCGGCGCACATCAGCTTCCGGTCAGTGGGTTACGTGGAAGGTGGCAGCTATCCGGATTACCGTCGCGTCAATATCTCCATGGCGTGCAACCATTGCGACGATCCGGTGTGCCTGAAGGGCTGCCCGACACGCGCCTACACCAAGTTCGCCGAATACGGCGCGGTGCTGCAGGACCCGGACATCTGTTTCGGCTGCGGCTATTGCACCTGGGTGTGCCCGTACAACGCACCGCAACTCGACCCCATCAAGGGCGAAGTGTCCAAGTGCAATATGTGCGTGGATCGTCTCGAAGTGGGATTGAAGCCCGCCTGCGTGTCCGCGTGTCTGGCCGGGGCGCTGGATTTCGGCGTGGTCGAAACTGCGCCCGCATACCGTGTGCAGACCAAACTGGCCATTCCCGGCTTCCCCGACCCGGAAATCACGCATCCCAATATCCGTTTCCAGCAGACGCGCGAGCTGCCGCGCGAGATGCACCGCACCGACAGCATGCCGCTCATTTACGTCAAGAAGGCAGAAGTCGACCAGATCCGCTACCACCCGCAGGTGGCCGACCGGCCGCTCGCCCGTCAGTGGAATCTGAAAAAACTCCGTTCGCGCGAAGACCCGATCGTAATCTTCACACTCATTTCGCAGGCGGTGGTCGGTGCGTTTCTGCTGCTGTTCCTCGCGCCGCTCGCCGGACTGGAGGTGCTTTCGTTCGCCGCCCATCCGATGGCGCACGCGGTACTGTTGGCCGGCTTGATTGCGCTGGAGACCTTCGCACTGGCACTGTCTACCGCGCATCTGGGCAAGCCGCACCGCTTCTACCGCGCGTTCTACAACTTGCGCTATTCCCCGGTCAGCCGCGAAATCGCCAGCCTCGCGGTGTTCTATAACGCGCTGACGGTATACACGCTGCTGCTGGCGGTCCCAGGACTGTTTTCCTGGCTGTTACCTCAAGGGTTGGCGCTGGGGCTGCAGACGTTTGCGGGATGGCTGGCCGTGGTGGCCGGGCCGGTCGCCTTATATGCGATGAACCGCATCTACCGCATCAAAGCCCGTCCGTTCTGGGATCACTGGCAGGTGCTGACATCGTTCTACGGCGCAATGATGACTTTGGGTTCACTGGTTGTGGCCGTGGTCTATGCCGCAGTGCTGACGGTGCAGGGGCAGTCCTTCGCGAATCTGCTGGCGGTGCTGGCCTGCCCGATGGGGCTTGGTCTGGCGCTCGAAGGTAGGGGTTTGATTGCTCATGCACGCGATCTCAGCCGGCGCGGCGGCGAAGCGGCCGCTTCCCTCATGGAACAGTGCACTACCTATGGCAAGACCTATATTTTGCGCAATACCGGCCTCGCGCTGGGCGCCGCTCTGGTCGTTGCGCTGGGCGCGGCGCGGCTGGATGGTTATGCCGGATTCTCGGCTTGGGTGATTGCGGCGGCGCTGATCATCGCCACCGCAACCATCGGGCGCGCTTTGTTCTTCGTGCTGGTGATTCCAACCACCATGCCCGGCGCATTTTTCTGGCGCAATCAAGGTTTCGAAGATCACGCGCGCGCGACCGGGCTGGCGAAAATGCCGCAGGTGGGCGTGCTGCCGGATGCGCATTAGATTGGGACAACAGATGAGATCATCATTTCTCAAGGCCGGTCATCCGCCCACACTGTTCGCCGCGTTCCTGTACTTTGACCTGAGCTTCATGGTGTGGGTCATGCTGGGACCGCTCGGCGTGCAGATCGCGCGCGATCTCGGCCTGACCGCGGCGCAGAAAGGCCTGATGGTCGCGACACCGGTGCTCGCCGGCGCGCTGTTGCGTATCGTCGCCGGCATTCTGGTAGATCATCTCAAGCCAAAATTGGCGGGCGTGATCGGGCAGGTCATCGTATTGGCAGGGCTCGGCTGGGCGCAATTTGGCGGCATCACGAGTTATCAGCAGGTGCTGGTGCTCGGCATGTTGCTCGGCATGGCTGGAGCATCGTTCGCGGTCGCGCTGCCGCTCGCTTCGCGCTGGTATCCGCCCGAACATCAGGGCACTGCGCTCGGCATCGCCGGCGCGGGGAATTCCGGCACTGTGCTGGCGGCGCTGTTTGCGCCGACGCTCGCGCAGTGGTACGGCTGGAACAATGTGTTCGGGCTGGCAATGATACCGCTGGCTGTCACGCTGCTGGCTTATTTGTGGCTTGCCAAGGATAGCCCCGATTGTCCCGCGCCGAAGCCGCTGACCGCGTATCTGCAGGTGCTGCGCGACAAGGATGCCTGGTGGTTCATGTTCTTCTACAGCGTAACCTTCGGCGGTTTCGTCGGCTTGGCATCCTCGCTAACCATTTACTTCAACGACCAATATGGCCTCAGTCCAGTCGTGGCCGGATACTTCACGGCCGCGTGTGTGTTCGCCGGCTCGATGGTGCGGCCGCTGGGCGGAATAATTGCCGACCGCGTCGGCGGAATCAAGTCGCTGTCGCTGATGTACACGCTCGCCGCGGCTTTCATTTTGCTGGTGAGCGCGGGGCTGGCGAGCAAATGGCTCGCGCTCGCGGGGTTTGTGGCCGCGATGCTGGCGCTCGGCATGGGCAACGGCGCGGTGTTTCAGCTCGTGCCGCAGCGCTTTCGCAAAGAGATCGGCGTGATGACCGGTATGGTCGGCATGGCCGGCGGCGTGGGCGGGTTCTACCTTGCCTCCAGCCTCGGTTATTCGAAGCAGCTCACCGGGAGCTACCAGACCGGATTGCTCGTATTCGCGGCGCTCGCGGTGTTTGCGCTCGTCGGGCTCAGCGCGGTGAAAACCCGCTGGCGCACCACCTGGGGTGCCGCGCACCTCACCGCCGCGAAGGTATAATTCCAATTCCACTTCAAGAGTTACATTATTTTCGGTGTAGGGTGCGCTTGCGCACCCTCCGGCAATCGGTGCGCAAGCGCACCCTACTCCAATTCCCACCTCGGCGGAGGGCTTGTGTTTCGGCGTAACATCCGGGGCAACCGGAGCAGCCGCGTCCGCGCGCGGCAAACAGTCTTCCATGCCGCTTGAAATTTCCACGGGCCATGCCAGCGTTACCGGACCGCGCGAGCGCAACGAGGATTTTTTTGCAACGGTGACGCCGGAGGGCCGCGAACTCGAGACCAAAGGGGCGCTGCTCGCCATCGCCGACGGGGTATCCGGTAACAGCGGCGGACGCGAAGCCGCTGAATATACGGTGCGCGGTCTGCTCTCGGACTACTACGCCACGCCCGACACCTGGACCATTCCGCATGCGCTCGACAAGGTTCTGTACGCCAATAACCAGTGGCTGCTGGGGCAGGCAGCGGCGCAGCGCGAGCTTGCCGGCATGGCCACCACCTTGTCGGCGCTGGTGCTGCGTGGCCGGCGTTATTACGTCGCACATGTCGGCGACAGCCGGGTCTACCTGTTGCGCGGCGACCGCCTGACGCGCCTCACCGATGACCACGTCTGGGATCGTCCCGACATGCGCCATGTGCTGACCCGCGCGGTCGGATTAGGCCCGCATCTGGTCATGGATTATGTCGAGGATGCGCTCGAGGCGGGGGACGTGTTCGTGCTGGTTTCGGACGGGGTGTGGGAGCCGCTCGGCGACAAAAACATGCACGAGCTGCTGCAGTTGCACCGCGAGCCGGAGCGTGCCGCGCGGGCGTTGGTGGAAAAAGCGCACGCGTGCGGCGGCCAGGATAATGCCAGTGCGATCGTCGCACGCGTGCATGCCGTTGCGCACGGTGACCTGCGCGATTCGGTCGTGGCGGGCGCAGCACTGGTCCCGCCCCCAAAGGCGCGGCCCGGCGACATGATCGACCAGTTCGAGATGATTGAACTGCTGCATGAATCGCGCTCCACGCTGCTATACCAAGTACGCCATCGCAGCGACGGCAGCCTTGGTGTGCTCAAAACACTGCAGCCGGCGGCCGCGGACGAGGCGCAATGCGCGGCACTGCTCGCCGAGGAATGGCTGTCGCGGCGCGTCGTATCGCATTACTTCCCACAGGTTTTGCCGCTCACGGCCGGGCAACGCACCTATCTCTACTACGTGATGAGTTATCACGCGGGCGCGACACTGCAGCAGCGGCTCGATCACGGCACGCATTTCAGCGTCGCCGATGCGGTGCGGATAGGTATAAGGTTGATGAAGGGACTGGGCGCGCTGCACCGGTTGAATATCATCCACCGCGACATCAAGCCGGCGAATCTGCATCTCGGCGCCGACGACAAACTGCGCATCCTCGACCTCGGAGTGGCATTGAACCGCGGCGCGATGCACCACGTGAGCGACGGTGCCCCCGGCACGCCGAGTTACCTGGCGCCGGAGCAGTTCGCGGGTGAGACCGCGGATGCACAGGCCGACTTGTATGCGGCAGGCGTGTCGCTCTTCCATTTGCTCACGCGCCGGTATCCGTACGGCGAAATCGAACCGTTCCAGCGTCCGAAATTCGGTGAACCTGCAATGCCGACGCGCTATCGGCCGGACATTCCGCAATGGCTGGAGGCGGTGTTGCTGAAGGCTGTGGCGCGCGAGAAAAAACTGCGCTTCGAGACCGCCGAGGAATTCCTGCTGGCGCTCGAGCGCGGCGGACGCGAGCCGGTGACGCCGCCGCCGCGCACCCCGCTTGCCGCGCGCGATCCGTTGCTGCTGTGGCGTTCGATCGCGGCGATTGCGCTGATTCTGAACCTGATCCTTTTGTACCTGTTGTGGGTAAGCTGATACACCGGAATTACCCGGTGACAGAAAGCTTGCTATCGACGAGACCTGCAATAGTCACGCGGCAGGCATAGCCCCAAGCTGCTCCGCGGACTTCATCAGACCTTGCAGGATCCCATCGAGCACGTGCCGCGGAAATCCCTTCGGCAAGTCCTTCTGGACCGACGCGATGACGGCCGGCGTCGCGGCGAGAATGTCCTTGATCAGCGGCTCTGCAGTTTCACCCAAGCCGCACTGTGCAGCCATGTAGTTGAAATGTCTGCGCTGGATGTCCTTCAGCAAGTAGTGCTTGTTCTTGCCTCGCACCGACATCGCGAGCCTGGCGTTGTGCCATGAGAACTTGCTGGGGCCCTCGCCCATGATGGGCCATATCGACAGGACATCGTAGAGCGGCGTCAGTTGAAAGCGCCCCTGGCTGAGTATGCGAATGCTGAAATTCTTGGCGTGGCCGTCGGTGGCAGCGAGCATCCAGAACAGGATCTGGGCCTTAAGCAGACACTCCAGGTCCGGGTCGCGGTTTACCGACCCTCGCAATATCTGCGCGATGTTCAGCAGCCCGGGCCCGCCGTCTCGCTCGTACTTCGTCGCCGAAGGTGTGGCAGTGGCCTGGCAGAAATCTTCCTGCACGAGACGCAGCCAGTACTTTCCGCTCGAATGTAGCTGCCGGTCGAACCTTTCCACCACGAGCACCTTCTGCGAACCGAACTGTGCGATTTCGGAGTGCGCGACGGGCAGCCCGTAGGCACGCAGTATCCGCGCGCACAGCCATTCGTTCTCCACGGACGTGCTCATGTCCGCCTGCATCCCGCCCACGAGTCCGAGCGGCAGCTTGAAGATATGCGTCGAGGGCGTGGCGCCCAGCGTTCGGCACCATTTGCCGTCGTGTTGCAGGAAGGCGGTCTTTTCCTGGGCGCCCGCAATCGAAATGCGAAAGTCATCGTCCGATGTTTCCGCCGCGAACGGCGGTGGCGATACCGTATGAATCAAAGCCCGCTCGACCTCGGCCTCGGAGAGCGGCGCCGCAGCTATCGTATGCACGTCCTTCGGTTGCTCGTCGGGAGGAAGCAACTGCACCGCGCCGACGCAATCGCGCCCGATCTCGGCAAGGAGATCAAATGCGTTGCGTGTAGCGGTGTGAAAGCGATCCTGGACACGTTTGCGAATGAGATCGGCGTCGGGCAGCAGGTTGTCGAAATAGCACTCGACGGGCCGGCCTTTGATCGAGCCCTTGTCGAGGCTTAGCGGCAGGGATAATGACAAAGGACGCCCCTCCTCCGACTCAACCCAGGCGGAGTCATACTGGAATTCAGTCTCGCCCCGGGCCGGAATACGCCACTCGCCGGCAAGCTTGCCGTTCACCCATACCGAGAGCGCACGGGTGCGGGATTTTCGGCCCATCGCCTACCACTCCGTTTTGGATGAACGTTGCTCGGATGGCCGGTCCTGGATCACCAGTTCCAGTCCGAGCAAGTTGGCGAGTTCCAAGAGCCGTTCGACGGTGAGGTTGCCGGGGTTCGTTTCTATCTCGGACAGGCGGTTCTGACTGATCGCCAGCTTGGCGGCCAGCGCACGTTGCGAGAGCTTTGAGGCGCGCCTGCGCGCCGCGAGGATCTGCCCAAGCTGGGCGTTGTGGGTCAGGATTTGCTTCATGTCAGCTCGCCTATCGGTATTGTCGATAAACGCAACATATCGATTTAAACGATAAATGTCAAATATCGCTTTTGCCGATATCAGTACGACCCATGGCCTCGTCGTGTGTTGACAACTGCTATACGCCACCATAAGATGCGTATATCTGTTGTGTGTACGAAACGGGAGGAACTCATGCGTGACGCCGCCATCAACCTGCGGGCCCGTCCCGAGCAGCGGGAGCTGATCGATCAGGCCGCGAAGCTGCTCGGCAAGAACCGCTCCGACTTCATGCTCGAGGCCGCCTGCGACAAGGCCAAGTCGGTGCTGCTTGACCAGGTATTTTTCAATCTGGATGCCGAGAATTTCCGGCAATTCACCGAGCTGCTCGACGCGCCGCCCGCCCACAATCCGGGGCTTGAGCGCCTCATGACGGTCAAGGCGCCCTGGGGCCAGAAGTCCGCGAAGTCCTGACTTTGCAACTCAGTCCACCGGAGCCCTTGAGGGCTTCGCATCAACTGGATGACTTCGAGTGCGGCGAAACCGTGCTCGATGACTGGCTCAAGCGCAGGGCATTGGCCAACCAGTCAACCGGGGCGAGCCGCACGTTTGTCGTCGCCGATCAGGACGGTCGCGTCCGCGGCTACTACGCCATGGCAGCCGGCGCCGTTTCGCACCAACTGGCAACAAGCGGCGTTCGACGCAACATGCCTGATCCGGTTCCGGTCATGGTGCTCGCCCGGCTCGCGGTCGACCGCAGGACGCAAGGACAGCATCTGGGAGCGTCGTTGCTGCAGGACGCTGTTAATCGCGCAGTGGCCGTATCTCAAAACGCAGGGGTGAGAGCGCTGCTCGTGCATGCACTCCACGAGAAGGCCAAACAGTTCTACGAGCACTACGGGTTTCAGCCCTCGCCGGCGCATCCGATGACGCTCATGCTGCGCTTGAGCAGCGTGAAGGCCTGACCGAATCTTCCCCGCGAGCTCCGACCTCAGCCGTTACATCAATCGTAACGGTTGAATACGCCGGGTCATCCAAGAGTTATTGATTTTGATTTGATGGTGGCCAAGGGCGGAATCGAACCACCGACACAAGGATTTTCAGTCCTCTGCTCTACCAACTGAGCTACTTGGCCGTATCGGGACTGCCCGCGGACGCAGACAGAGCGACAAAAGGGCGGTATTTAAGCGTGTATATCCAAGGGCGTCAAGCACATGGGTTGCAATTTTACCTGAACCGCAATAAACAAACCCCGCCGAAGCGGGGTTTGTTTTTGTTACTGGATACCCGCCCCGGATTGCTACCGGGACGGGAATGCGCCGGGGCGCTATTACATATCCATGCCACCCATGCCACCCATGCCGCCATGGCCATGGCCACCGCCCGCCGGTTCTTCTCTCGGCAGTTCCGCCACCATTGCATCGGTGGTCAGGATCAGGCCGGCAACCGAAGCCGCGTTCTGCAATGCGCAACGCGCAACTTTGGTCGGGTCGACCACGCCCATTTCCATCAGATCGCCGTACTGGCCGGTCTGGGCGTTATAGCCGAAATTGCCTTTGCCCTCGACGACTTTATTGAGGACCACTGACGGCTCATCGCCGGCATTGGCGACGATCCAGCGCAACGGCTCTTCGAGTGCGCGCAACACGATCTTGATACCGGCTTCCTGATCGTGGTTGTCGCCCTTGAGCTTGCTAAGTCCGGCACGGGCACGAATCAGCGCCACACCGCCGCCCGCGACGATTCCCTCTTCGACCGCCGCACGGGTTGCATGCAGAGCGTCTTCGACGCGCGCTTTCTTTTCCTTCATTTCGATTTCGGTCGCAGCGCCGACTTTGATCAGCGCCACACCGCCGGCGAGTTTCGCCACGCGTTCCTGGAGTTTTTCCTTGTCGTAATCGCTGGTCGCCTCATCGATCTGTTTGCGGATATTCTTGACGCGGCCTTCGATTCCTTTCGCGTCACCTTTGCCGTCGATCAGCGTGGTCTCTTCCTTGCCGATTTCGATGCGCTTGGCCTGGCCGAGATCAGCCAACGTTGCTTTCTCGAGCGACAGACCGACTTCCTCGGCGATTACCGTGCCGCCGGTCAGAATCGCGATGTCTTCGAGCATCGCCTTGCGACGGTCCCCAAAGCCCGGGGCCTTGACCGCGCAGGTCTTGAGAATGCCGCGGATGTTGTTCACCACCAGTGTCGCGAGCGCTTCGCCTTCGACTTCTTCGGCAATGATCAACAGCGGTTTGCCCGCTTTCGCTACCTGTTCGAGTACCGGCAGCAGATCGCGAATGTTGGAGATCTTCTTGTCGTGCAGCAGGACGTAGGCATCTTCCAGCACCGAAATCTGCTTTTCGGCATTGTTGATGAAGTAGGGCGAGAGATAGCCGCGGTCGAACTGCATGCCTTCGACCACATCGAGCTCGTTCTGCAGGCTCTTGCCGTCTTCGACGGTAATCACGCCTTCCTTGCCGACCTTGTCCATCGCATCGGAAATGATCTTGCCGATGTGTTCATCGGCGTTGGCCGAGATCGCGCCGACTTGTGAGATTTCCTTGCTCGTGGTGCAGGGCTTGGAGAGCTTTTTCAACTCCGCGACTACGGATTCGACCGCTTTGTCGATGCCGCGCTTGAGGTCCATCGGGTTCATGCCGGCGGTGACGAACTTCATGCCTTCCTGCACGATCGACTGCGCGAGCACGGTCGCGGTGGTGGTGCCGTCGCCGGCGCTATCGGAAGTCTTGCTCGCGACTTCCTTCACCATTTGCGCACCCATGTTTTCAAATTTGTCCTTGAGCTCGATTTCCTTCGCTACCGACACACCGTCCTTGGTGATGGTCGGCGCGCCGAACGAGCGTTCGAGCACAACATTGCGGCCTTTCGGACCGAGGGTCACCTTGACCGCATCGGCCAGGATGTTGACGCCGGCCACGATTTTCGCGCGGGCCGAGTCATGAAACTTAACTTCTTTTGCTGCCATGTGATTTCTCCTGGTTTACTGTGCGGATTACTCGATTACGCCCATGATGTCTTCTTCGCGCATCACGAGCAGTTCTTCGCCTTCGACTTTGACGGTCTGCCCGGAATATTTGCCGAACAGCACGCGGTCGCCGACTTTGAGGTCGAGCGCGCGAATCTTGCCGTCTTCGAGCACTTTGCCTTTGCCTATCGCTTTGACTTCGCCTTGATCCGGTTTTTCTGCCGCAGTGTCGGGAATGACGATGCCCGAGGCGGTCTTGCGTTCTTCCTCCAACCGCTTGACGATGAGGCGGTCGTGTAAAGGACGAATCTTCATAAATGCATCTCCTGTTTTCGAAACGGTAAAAAAGAACCCCGAAAGATTACTAGCACTCAATCAGGGCGAGTGCTAATAATATAGGTTTAAGGCAGGGATTTCAAGCGCCTGCGCCAGAAAAGCCGCTTAGACCGGCCGCTGGCAGGGTGCCGACGGCAGTGGAAAATACCGCCCAGTCAGAGAGTTAGGCTGCATCCGGCCGAAGCCGGCGCGGGATCAGGACTGGCTTGCGAACGGGTTGATAGCGGGGACCCCGAAGCGGTAAACGGTCTTGCGGTTACCTTCGCACGTCGGCGGAATCGGCAGCAGCGGGCAAGGCGGGTTGCGGCGACCGTCCTCACCCAACGTTGCGTCGTCGGCGTAATCGCCCCAGATGCCGCCACGCACCGGCCGGAACAACCACATCAGATAGCCCCGGCGGGCAGCGACCTCAACCAGATCATCGGTATCCGGCGCATCTGCTACCACCACGTGGTTGCCGTTGACGCCGTACGGGAACGCACCAAACGCCTGCAGACATTCCAGCGCCTCGCGCGATTCGGCGCCGGGACGCATGCAACCGCGCCGCTCGGCACGCTGCACGTCCCACGCGCCGAGTTCCCACGCCGCGTCCATTGCTGCACGGTCAACCGCAACGAGGTTTTTCCAACGCTCGTTCAACTGCAACGCCGAGCTTGGAATCGGCGTATAGGAAACCGTTTCGGCTTCCTCGATTTCAGCCAGCTTTTCCTTGATGAATCCGTGCCAGTGCAGCGTGAGGATGATCGGTGTGTCGGGACAGGGAACGGCGGCCAGCGTAATTGCGAACAGCGGCAGGCCGGTTGAGGCGACCTGACCTTCGATGCGATCGAGTAACTCCATGGCGAGCGAACCTCCACAGGAATGCTACACTCACATACGAGCAAAATTGATGCCTCTCATTCACAGTAACGTCGGCAATGCTTGATGCGTTGACGTCCGCCGGGCGTGAGAATGTTATTGATTACGGCATCAGTGATTTGAGGCTTGAGCTCTGGTTCGCAGTATCATCGCAACGAAGATGGTTTCTCCTTTCGCGTTATGCCGACAAGCGCTGACATTGTGCATGAGTTACAGCGCTTGTAAATACCTGCCGGGATATTTTTACTGCGGTTTTGCAACGCATGGCCGTTAGCACTCGCAACACCTCACTGCTGACACGCAGCGCCCGCGCGGTGTGGCATCCGTGCACGCAAATGAAGCAGCACGAAACGCTGCCGCTGGTGCCGGTCGCGCGTGCGCGCGGCGTCTGGCTGCATGATTTCGATGGCCGGCGCTACCTCGACGCGATCAGCTCGTGGTGGGTCAACCTGTTCGGTCACGCCAATCCGCGCATCAATGCGGCGCTCGCGGCGCAACTCGAAGAACTCGAGCACGTGATGCTCGCCGGCTTCACCCACGAGCCCGTGGTGCAGTTATCCGAACGCCTGAGCGCACTGACCAGCGGCAGGCTCGGTCACTGTTTCTATGGCAGCGATGGTGCATCGGCAACCGAAATTGCACTAAAAATGAGCTTTCATTTCTGGCGCAACAGTGGACAGCCGCAAAAAACCCGCTTCGTCAGCCTCGCAGGCGGCTATCACGGCGAAACGCTGGGCGCACTATCAGTGACCGATGTCGCGTTATTCAAAGACACTTACGCGCCGCTGCTGCAAGACAGCACTCAGGTGCCGAGCCCGGACTGGCGGCATGCGGAATCCGGCGAGTCCCCGCGCGCCTGCGCCGAGCGTTGTGCGGTGGCGCTCGAACGCCACCTCGAGCAGCACCATCGCGAAACCGCGGCGTTGATCGTCGAACCGCTGGTGCAGGGCGCAGCCGGCATGGCGATGTACGATGCCGAGTATTTGCGGCGCGCGCGCGCGCTGTGCGACCGTTTCGAGGTGCACCTGATCGCCGATGAAATCATGACCGGCTGCGGCCGCAGCGGCACATTTTTCGCGCACGAGCAGGCGGGCATCACGCCGGACTTCCTGTGCCTGTCGAAAGGCATCACCGGCGGGTATCTGCCGTTGTCGGTGGTGTTGACGACGGACGCCGTCTACGCTGCTTTCTATGACGACAGTATTGCACGCGGCTTTCTGCATTCGCATTCCTACACCGGCAACGCGCTCGCGTGCCGCGCTGCACTCGCCACGCTCGACATATTCGAGCAGGACCATGTGCTCGAGGCCAACCGCGCCAAAGCCGCGTATCTTGGCTGCGCCGCGCAATCCCTCGTGCAGCATCCGCACGTCAGGCATTTCCGCAATACCGGCATGATCTGGGCATTCGATGTCGAGAGCGACGATCCGGCCTTTGCGCGCAGGTTTTATCAGGCTGCGCTCGCGCGCGAACTGCTGCTGCGCCCGATCGGCAATACCGTTTATTTCATGCCGCCGTACGTGATCACTGAGCCCGAAATCGATTTTCTCGTGGCGGGAACCTGCGCGGCGCTGGATGCAGCAGTCGAGTCAAGCGGGTCGCCGGCATGAGGCTCAGTTTCCTGGGTGCGGCGCAGGAGGTGACCGGCTCATGCTATCTGGTGGAAACCGGGTCGGCGCGTTTCATCGTCGATTGCGGCATGTTCCAGGGCGGCCGCGAAGCGAGCGAAAAGAATTATGGCCGCTTCGCGTTCGATCCGCGCGCGCTCGACTTCGCGTTGCTCACGCACGCTCACATCGACCACTCCGGGCTGCTGCCGCGGCTGGTTGCCGCAGGCTTTCGCGGCCAGGTGTTCACGACCCGCGCGAGCGTCGATTTGCTGCGCGTGATGCTGCTCGATTCCGCCCACATCCAGGCAAAGGAAGCCGAGTGGCGCGATCGCGCGGCGCGGCGCGGCAAGCGCGAAGAGCGCAGACACCCCGAGCCGCTCTACACCGTCGCCGAAGCCGAAACGTGTTGCAAGCAGTTGCACGCGGTTGATTACGAAGCCACCATCAATCCGCACGCCGGAGTACGCTGCCGCTTTCGCGATGCCGGCCACATCCTCGGCGCGGCGATCATCGAAGTGTGGCTCGAAGGCGAAGGCGGTTCGCGCAAGGTGGTGTTCTCGGGCGACATTGGCCAGTCAGGGCGACCACTGGTGCGCGATCCGGCGCCGGTCGAGGACGCCGACTACGTGCTGATCGAGTCGACCTACGGCAACCGCCTGCACAAATCTTTGCCGGATACCGTCCGCGAGCTAACTCACGCCATCAACGAAACGGTGAGCCACAAACAGGGTAACGTGATCGTGCCGGCATTCGCCGTCGGCCGTACCCAGGAGCTGCTGTTTTTGCTCGGCGAACTCTACCGGCAGGGCAAACTTCCAGACCTGCGTATCTACGTCGATTCGCCGCTCGCGACACTAGCCACCGAAATCACGCTCAAGCATCGCGCGCTGCTCGATCCCGAAGCGCGTGATACGCTGGCCGCAATGCTTACCTCCCATGGCCGGCCGCGCGTGGTGTTCGTCGAAGGCGCCGCGGAGTCAGTGGCGCTCAACCGCATCCAAAACGGCGCGTTGATTATCTCGGCGAGCGGCATGTGCGACGCCGGCCGCATCAAGCATCACCTCACGCATAATCTCGGCCGCAGCGAGTGCGCCGTCGTATTTACCGGATTCCAGGCGCAGGGAACACTCGGCCGCCGCATCGTCGACGGCGCGGCATCCGTGCGCATCTTCGGCGAAGAAGTCCCGGTACGAGCCTCGATCCACACCATCGGCGGACTCTCCGCACACGCCGATCAGGATGGGCTGCTAGCATGGCTGCGCAAGTTCCGGCGCGCGCCGCGCCAGGCGTTCGTGGTGCACGGTGAGGCAGACACCGCGCAGCTTTTCTGCGCTGCGGTGCGCGCACAGCTCGGCTGGAACGCGACGGTGCCGGCCGCGCATTCGGCGGTGACGCTCTGATATGCGCGCGCTGCGATTGTTGATATCGGCAGGGTTGTGGTGCGCGCTTGCCGCGGCGGCGCAGGACGGCACGACACGGCTGCCGCAACCGGTAGCGCAGGCGCTCCAACTCGCGGGTATCCCGGAATCCAGTGTTGGGATTTTTGTCCAGGACGTCACCGCCCAGCGGCCGCTACTCGCCTCCGGCGAAAAACGCGTTTTGAATCCGGCCTCCACCATCAAGCTGGTCACCACGTTTGCCGCGCTCGACCAGCTCGGTCCCGCTTACCGGTGGACCACCGAGGTCTACACCACGGGCACGCTGCAGGGCGACGTGCTCGACGGCAACCTCATCATCAAGGGCTACGGCGACCCGCGTCTGACGCTTGAGAACTTCTGGCTGATGCTGCGCAGCCTGCGCGCGCGCGGCGTGCGTGAAATTCGGGGCGACCTGGTGCTCGACCGCAGCTACTTCGCCGCTGCAGTGAGAAACAGCGATCCCGCGAGCTTCGACAACGAGCCGACTCGCCCCTACAACACGCCGCCCGACGCGCTGCTGGTGAATTTCAAGGCAGTGCGGCTGCAGTTCGTCCCGGACCCCGAGAGGCGCCGGCTTGCGATCATCGCCGAGCCTGCGCTGCCGCAACTTGAGGTGCTAAACAACGTCGCGCTCGACAACGAGCCGTGCGGCGACTGGGTAGGCCGGCTCAAACTCACTGCGCTGGGCAACAGCGCAGGCGCGCGGCTCGCCTTCGGCGGCAATTATTCGGCGGCGTGTGGCGAAAAGGAGCGCAATTACAGCGTACTCGATCACCCGCAATACGTGCACGGCCTGTTCACGCTGCTGTGGCGCGAACTCGGCGGCGCCTTTGCGGGCGCCGTGCGCGATGGCGAGATGCCCCCCGGGGCGCGGCTGCTGCTGGCGCACCAGACGCAATCGCTCGCGGAGATCGTGCGTGACATCAATAAATTCAGCAACAACGTGATGGCTCGCCAGCTCTATCTCGCGCTCGGCGCGATTGCCGGTGGCGCTCCCGCCAACAATGAAAAGTCAGCGCATACTATCAAGCAATGGCTTGCCTCGCGCCAATTGACGTTTCCAGAGCTGGTGCTTGAGAACGGCTCCGGGCTGTCCCGTAACGAGCGCCTCAGCGCGAAAAGCCTTGGCCAATTGTTGCTTGCGGCGCACCTGAGCGCGGTGATGCCGGAACTTGCCGCGTCGTTGCCGCTGGTAGCCGTCGATGGCACCATGAGAAAACGGCTGTCGGGTGCCGAAGTTGCGGGCCAGGCACACATCAAGACGGGCACGCTTTCTGGCGTGCGCGCGATGGCAGGCTACGTGCTCGACCGCCGCGGACGCATGATGGTGGTGGTTTGCATCGTCAACCACGCGCGGGCGTCTGAGATACAACCCGTGCAGGATGCCCTCCTGAAGTGGGTTTACGGGCGCTGAAATTCGCTAGTCGTGGTCCGTGGGTCGTGGTTCGTATTGCAGCAGGACCGGTCCGACGTATCAATCGGCATCTTTTTCTATAAAATTGTTTACAATCAATAAATTATGTAATTTGTTGTTAAAATACGACAATATTTCAGGTTTTGCCAAAAAATTAAACGGCTTATGTCGACAAATTAAAGTCTTTTCTTTAAGCTTGTCTCAACGCGCTAACTCATAGCGAGTTTTTGCGGAAAAGCAATTGCAGCAGAATTAACTTGGCGCAGTACTAAAGTTCTAACTAAAAAGCTGCGCCATCATCTACATAGCCGGGTCGCCCCCGGCTATTTTTTTGCGTCACAGCCCCAGCCGGTTCCATAGCTCGTCGACGCGCGCTTTCACCACCGGATCCATTGCAATCGGCTCACCCCACGAACGCGTGGTTTCGGCCGGCCATTTGTTGGTCGCGTCTATGCCCATCTTCGAACCGAGCCCGGCGACCGGGCTCGCGAAATCCAGGTAATCGATCGGCGTGTTCTCGGCGATCAGGGTGTCGCGCGCCGGGTCAACGCGCGTGGTCAGAGCCCAGATGACTTCCTTCCAGTCGCGGATATTGATGTCGTCATCGGTAACGATAATGAACTTGGTGAACGTGAACTGGCGCAAAAACGACCAGACGCCGAACATCACGCGCTTGGCATGGCCCGGATACTGCTTTTTGATGCTGACCACCGCGAGCCGGTACGAGCAGCCTTCGGGCGGCAGATAGAAGTCGACGATTTCCGGAAACTGTTTGACGAGCAGCGGCACGAACACTTCGTTCAACGCCGCGCCGAGCACTGCCGGCTCGTCGGGAGGCTTGCCGGTATAGGTGCTGTGATAGATCGGGTCGCGGCGCGACGTGATGCGTTCGATGGTGAATACCGGAAAGCGCGCTTGCTCGTTGTAATAGCCGGTATGGTCGCCGAACGGGCCTTCGAGCGCGGTCTCGCCAGGATGGATGTAGCCCTCGAGCACGATTTCGGCGCCCGCGGGCACCTGCAGATCGTGGCTCAGGCATTTCACGATTTCCGTCTTCGCGCCGCGCAGCAGGCCGGCAAACTGGTATTCGGACAGGCTGTCGGGCACCGGCGTCACCGCGCCGAGAATGGTCGCCGGGTCGGCGCCCAGCGCGACCGCGAGCGGAAATGGCTCGCCCGGGTGCGCGAGGCAATGATCGCGGTAATCGAGCGCGCCGCCGCGCGTGCTGAGCCAACGCACGATCACTTTGTTCGGCGCGATCACCTGCTGGCGGTAGATGCCGAGATTTTGGCGTTTTTTCTGGGGGCCGCGCGTGACGGTCAACCCCCACGTGATCAACGGCGATGCATCGCCCGGCCAGCAGGTCTGAATCGGCAGGCGGCCGAGATCGACATCCGCGCCTTCCCACACCTGTTCCTGGCACGGCGCGCTGGCAACGAGCTTGGGCACCATCGTGAGCACGCGCCTGAGCAGCGGCAGCTTGTCCCAGGCGTCCTTGAGCCCGCGCGGGACCTCGGGTTCTTTGAGCGTGGCGAGCAGCTTGCCGATTTCGCGCAGCGCCTCGACCTTGTCCGCGCCCATGCCGAGCGCCACGCGCAACGGTGTGCCGAACAGGTTGCCGAGCACCGGCATGCGGTGGCCCTTGGGTTTTTCGAACAGCAATGCCGGGCCCTGCGCTTTCAGGACGCGGTCGCAGATCTCGGTCATCTCGAAACGCGGATCGACCTCGACCGCAATGCGCTTCAGTTCGCCGCGGCTTTCGAGCTGCGCGATGAAATCCCTGAGGTCGTGATATTGCATGGCGGTTCAGTGCGCGATCAAGCCGGCCGGGCCCTGAAACAGCGGCAGCGGCAGCAGATAATCGACCAGAATGCCGCCAAAAACCGCCGCACCCAGCCAATTGTTATTGAGGAACGCCTTGAAGCAGCGCTCGCGCTGGCGCTCGCGGATCAACGCATATTGATAAGCGATGAGACCGGCCGCGATCGCCAGCCCGGCGAAGTAGCCAACGCCGAGCCACGCCCAGTAGCCGACAGCCCCCAGGAGCAGCAGAAAGATCGCCTGGCAGACCATCACGCCGAGCACGTCGCCACGCCCGAACAGGATCGCCGAGGACTTGAGGCCGAGCTTGATATCGTCATCGCGATCGACCATCGCGTACTCGGTATCGTAGGCGATCGCCCAGAACATGTTGGCCACGATCATGAGCCACGCAAGCGGCGCCACATCTTCGTTGTGCGCGGCAAACGCCATCGGTATGCCGAAGCCGAAAGCGATGCCGAGCCAGGCCTGCGGCAGCCAGAAGACGCGTTTGAGAAACGGGTAGACCACCGCCAGCAAGCACGCAATCAGCGACAGCTTGATCGTCAGCACGTTGAGCTGCAACACCAGCAGGAATGCGAGCTCGATCAAGCCTGCGGCAACCAGCAACGCCTCCAGCGGGGAAATCCGTCTGGCGGCAAGCGGCCGGTCTTTGGTGCGTTCGACGTGGGAATCGAAATTGCGGTCCGCGAAATCGTTGACGATGCAACCGGCGGAGCGCATCAACACCACGCCGAGCAGGAATATCACCACCACGTCCGGTTTGGGCGAGCCGGAGGATGAGACCCACAGTCCCCACAGCGTCGGCCATAGCAGCAGCAGGATGCCGATCGGCTTG
>Ga0209514_10002971_pt1 | contig 25216 bp, 22 predicted proteins | sample Subgrocontami58m_FD_187452 | JGI IMG/M metagenome (GOLD analysis project Ga0209514, IMG submission 187452) | Subsurface groundwater microbial communities from S. Glens Falls, New York, USA - GMW37 contaminated, 5.8 m (SPAdes) (version 3) | ecosystem: Environmental > Aquatic > Deep subsurface >...
CGGAATACGGCGGAAGGCTGGAACCTCCATTTCACCGCCTGGGGCACGCAGCCGAGTTTGGGGCCCTTGGCGACGATGCAGTCCCTGGTGATGCCCGACGCCACCTACAAGCCGAAAGACGGCAAGGACGATCCGGATGTTCTGGCGGCCTGGACCGAGATGAACACCCTGCCGACACCGGAAGCCAGGCAGGCAGCCTTCGCGCGCATGCAGAAACTGGTGCTGGAACGGGTCTACGCGCTGCCGTTCGGTTCATTGACGAAAATGCAGGGCGTCCGCTCCAATGTCAGCGGGTTCAAGCCGTTCCGCGCACCCCGCATGTCGAACGTCTCAATCGCCGACTAGGTGTTCCGGACCCATCCGCCCGATAGGACGATCGAGGCGGGGCCATGGCCCGCGTCGCGCCCACCGTCGCGGGTTGGCCGCGTGACTGGGGTGGATCGTGCGCGGCGGGCTTTGGCGACCCACTTTGTGAAGCCCACTTTGCGCAGCCCACCTGGCGCGCCCACGGATATTTTTTCGGTCAGCCCTTCAATGGCGTTCCCGGGCGTTCATTTGGGTTTCCGCATGTGACTCACGGTAACGGCACGTCGACCCTGTTCCGGATCGACGACCGCCACCGCGAGGCGCGTGCGACGGGGAACATCAAAGAAGAACACCGCACATGGACGCTCTGCTCGCACCGGCCGAACTCCTGATCCTTGATCGCCAGGCCCTGTTCTGCCACGGGCTGGTTGCCTTGCTGCGGTCCGCTCATCCTGGTTGGCGATGCCAGGCCGCCGACACCTTCGCCGACCTCCGCGCCTCGCTTGCCACATCCCGCCTGGCGATCGTCGTGATCGACCTGCAACTGCCCGCCCTCGGCGGGTTCGATGGGTTGCAGGCGTTGCAGGTGGCGAATCCCACGCACCGGTTCGTCATCCTGTCGGATGCCGATGACCGAGCCTCGGTGCTGGCGGGTCTGACATGCGGGGCGCGTGGATACATCTGCCGGTCGGCAACGCCGGTGCAATTCCTCCGTGCTATCGAAACGATCGAGGCGGGCGGCGTGTTCGCACCGCTCTCGCTGACCGGCATCGCGCGGGCCGAGGTTCCGATCACCCCGCCATCCGCGCCGGAAGCTCGGAAACTGGCCGATATGACTGACCGGCAACGGGACGTTTTCCTGCTGCTGGCAGAGGGGTGCCCGACCAAGATGATCGCCCGCCGTCTGAATCTCGCCGTTGGCACGGTCAAGGTTCACCTGGCCGCCATCTACCGCCAGTTGGATGCAAGCGGGCGGATGGAGGCGGTCGCCAAGGCGCATCGCGCGTTTGCCTCCTGATCGCGCGATAAAACAAGCGATCGTCGGTGTGAGGCCCGTCCGGACGGACCAGCGAGCACCGGTCTGATCGGCCAGACGGCCGTCTCTACAACCGCCACCATAAACGCTAGGCCAAAGTACCCGGGCGGCCCGCCCCTTCCGGTCATGGTGATATAGATACGTATCCGGTCCATTCCGACCGGACATGGAGAACCCGCGCTTTGCCGGCCGGCTTAGGTCCGATCCGTCCCTTCACGCTCAGGCGGGATCCGCTGGCAGGCGCTTGGTGTCAGACAACTGTCATCACGCGTTGCAACTGGTACTCCCTGTCATTGATTCTATCGGGAGCTCCGAAGCGTCGACCGCGACCACAAGCGGAATTTGTCTGGTTGCGATCCGGACAGTATGAACGACTCGGGGTACTGGCTCCTGTTTCCCGAGGCATTCGGGCATGCCGACGGTGTCGGGTCATGGTTTCACCTGATACAGGATGTGCCCGGATTTCCGGTCGTCCGCGACACGGACCAGCCAGACCGGTACGTCGCCTTGGCCCAGGCGGTCCAGCAAGGTGTCCGGCGGCAGATCGGCCACCAGGACCGACCGTTCCGACGATGGGCAGAACAGCACCAGCGCGATTCCCGCCGCGGTGAACTCCCGGGGCACCGTTTCCGACGGGCGGCTGCGCCAGGCGGACCGCAGACGCAGGAATGCCGGCTGGTTACGATGGTAAAGCGATCCGACGGTCAGGATGCCGGTGCGGAGCAACAGCTCCGGCGTATCGTTCACATTGGTCAGCACCACCTTGCCGGCATGGGGTTCCAGCATCCCGCTCAGTTCGGACACAGAGCAACTGGCTGTCGTTTGGGCAGGTGTGGCCTGGGCGGCTTTCGACACCGCCGGCAGACCGCTGACAAAGGGCACCAGCACGAACAGGCTGATGGTGCCGACCCGCGCCAGCGATTGGGTTGTCGGCGGCCGATTGATCAGGCGCCGGTCGAGGATGGCGATGATGATCGGCACCATCACCGCTCCCAGCGCGCCGGGATATGCGGCGAACCGGACATGCAGGAAGCCCAGCACCAGCAAGACGCCGGTGCAGAGCACCATATAGACCAACACCGGTGAGCGGCTTTCGATGGCGCAAAAGATCAGCACCGCACAGCCCAGCAGACCGGTCAGCAGGTGGCGCAACATCGAATCGAATGTGGCAACGGGCTGCATCTCGCTGATATGGCCCCACATCGCCCGTGTATCGACGTCAGTCGCGCCATGGCTGAGGCCGTCCGTCATGTCCGGAAACAGCATGACCCAGGCCAGGCAGGCCAGCAGACCGAACGTCCCCGACGCCGCCAGACGCGGGAGCATGCCGGTCCATGCGCTGTGGATCGCCACGATCGCTCCTCCGGTCGCGGCCATCGCGCCGGCCAGGACAGCGAACAGGATCGACATGCGATCGGTTTCCGGGACACCCCATCCCCCCAACGGTGGATCGATGATGACGGCGAGCGAGACGGTGAGGAGGAATGCGAGCCCGGTTTGCCAGACGGCGCGGACGATGTCGTCGCGTTTCGGGTGGCTCAACCAGGCGACCCACAGGCCGCCGAACGCCATGGTCGTCAGTGGCAGGGTCTCCGGGGTCAACCACACCCCGACACCCGACCAGACACCCATGGCCCACCCGGCCCCGGGCGGGCCGGTGCCGATCACGATCCTGGCGGCCCATCCCGCCACCGCGACCGCGACAACGACGACGGCAACGTGATGATGGACGACCCCCATCCACCCGTATGATCCGATTGCCGGGGCCAGGCAGGCGACCAACGGCGCCAACCACAACCAGCGTCGTTCCTCCGCAAACGGCGCGGCGGCCCAGGCAACGGCAATCCCCAAGGCGGCGAGGCTGGCCGGCCCGATGGTCAACGCGGCCACATGCAGCGCCTGCTCCGTTCCGAGCAGCCAGACGAACGGCGTCGCGATCGCCAGCACCACGCTGTCCAGCAGGTGCGACCAATGCAGGACCGCCCCGGTGCCCGAAACGTCCCGACCGACCCCGTGTACCGGTTCGGCCGCGCCGAGAATCTCCCGCAGCCGCACCATCCGCATATAGCTGTCCGGATTGATCAGTTCCCCGTCGACGACCGCGCCAAACCGGCGGACGCCCAGCAGCAGGATCAGTCCGACCGGCAGCGCTCCATGCAGGAGGGTGGCTTGCCAGCCGATGCGCTCAGAATTTCGGGCCATGTCTGCCTGCTGCTCCCCCTTTTCGCGCCATTCCGGCGGGCGCGAACCCTGGCCGACCGAGGTGCCCCCGACCGTGTTGCCTAGTCCTTTTGGCCTAGCCCATCCGTGGGTGACGCGGCCATCTGGCGGAATTTACCAGTGCGGTGGTTAGCAAGTAGTTTCACCTCACAAAAGAAATTCGGTGGACGGGAAAAAATCAATGCTGGTTCTGCGGGTGGGTCAAAATACGTTCTCCAGTGAAGGGAACGACATGACGGTTCTGAAATCGCGTGGCGTGAACGCGGAGTTCGCGGCATCGGGACGGGATGGGCTCGAGTTCCTGCGGGCCTACGATTACGATCTGGTTCTGGTCGATATGCATCTGTCTGATATGCCCGGCCATGAAATGGTTCGCCTGGCGCGGGCGGCCGGCCTCAACCTGCCGGTCATGGTCGTGTCTGACATGGCCACGGCTCAGGCCCGCGCCAAGGCCCTGGATCAGGGCGCCGACGACGTGGTGATCGTTCCTTGCGATGCCGATGAACTGATGGCGCGGATCCGCGCGGTGGTTCGCCGCAGCCAGGGTCATGCGAGATCGATCCTGCGGTGCGGGTGTGTCGAGCTCAGCCTGGACAGGCATGAAATTCGGGTCAGCGGCCAGCGCATGGTCGTCTCCCGGCGGGAGTTCGCGGTGCTGGAGCTGTTGTTCCTGAAGCAGGGGGTCATCCTGAACAAGACCGCCTTCCTCAATCACCTTTACAGCACGGACGATGAGCCGGAGATCAAGACAATCGACGTGATCATTTGCCGGCTGCGCAAGAAGCTGGCCGCGGCCGGCGTGCCGACCCTGATCGATACTGTCTGGGGTTGCGGCTATATCCTGCGGGAACCGCAACCGGTCGGCGAAGCGGCTGGCGGGGCCGCGGCCTACGAGCCCTCCCTCACCACGGCGTGATGCGACGATCCATCCTGGCTGGCCTGCTGCTCTTGCTGCCAGCCACCATCGCGCAGGCGACAGGTTCAGCCCCCACCACGCAGGGCATTTGTGAGCAGGCAGGTGCCGAGGCGGAACGTCGTTTCGGCGTGCCCGCCGGCCTGTTGCTGGCGATCGGGCGGGTGGAAAGCGGTCGCTGGGACGCGGCGCGCCGACGCATCGTCCCTTGGCCATGGGCCGTCGGGACGCCTGCCGCCGGCAACTACCTGGACAACAAGGACGATGCAATCGGCGCCGTGCGACGCTTGCAGGCGGGCGGCGCGCGCAATATCGACGTCGGTTGTTTCCAGATCAATCTGGGGCACCACCCCAAGGCGTTCCAGGATCTGGAACAGGCATTCGATCCGTTCGCGAACGCCAGCTACGCCGCGGGATTTCTGGCAACGTTGCAGGCAAGACTCGGGAACTGGAACAATGCCATCGAGTCCTATCATTCCGCCAATCTGAGCCGAAGTATTCCCTATCGTCGCCTCGTTCAGGCCAGTTGGGTCGAACCCGCGGAAGGGCCTCGCCCGACCTCTGATCAGCCGTATCTCCGGTTCGGCATTCGTATCTGGACCCCAGGCGGGACGCTGGGCGGATCGAATGCTGTCATGGGACCCGCAATACCGGGCCTGCCCCGGGTCATTGTTCCGGGACGTTGAACCAGCATTGCGGCTTCAGCACGCACCACCCTTGATATTATATGACAACGAAATGACATGCGGCACTTGCAGGCGAAAAGCCGAGCGGGTTTTTTGCAGGTGTGGCGGGCGATTTTGGATTGTGTGATCACGCGGGTTTGTAGATGTCCGGTTTGCCGATTGGGCTCCGGATCCGTCCCCCAAACAGCTCCGTTCAACGACTGCATCACATGCCCCATCCCGCTCTGCTTTTCCGCACGTAGATCGGGAAATTTCCTGAATATTCCTGGGCATATTTCGGATCATCCATCCGCGGACGCACGCGCCATCCAGCATCCGATCGCCGAAATTCTTTTCACGAATCGTCCATCGGACTGGCGAGTTGTAACTATCCGGCAACTCTATCCGTGCTTATCTCTCTTTGCATGAGTTCGAACCGACCGGGACGAGCCATCGCTTCCATCAATGGACAAAGCGGGAGTTTCCAAATGATCACCTTCATCAAGACCTGGCTGGAACTGACGACCGACCGTCGTGCCGTGACCGCGCTGGAGTATGGCCTGATCGCGGGTGTGATCGTTGCCACCGTGGCTGCCGGCTTCACCGTTCTCGGCGGCGACCTGGCGAACAAGTTCAATACGATGGCGAATAATCTGTAAGGCCTCGGCCTATCGGATGGCATGATCGTCGGGTTCGGCAAGCCAGGAGCACGCCGCCACCGACGATCAGGCAGTCCCATCACCCTTTTGATCGAGGTTTGCGATGCCGGCCCATTGGACATCGCTGTTTCATTTCATTCTCATTTCCTTGGCGGGCGCGCTGCTGTTGATTGCCGCCGCGCACGACATGATAGCGCGGACCGTGCCCAATTGGGTTTCGCTGCTGCTCGGCCTGACCGGCCTCTCCCTTCGTATCATGGATGACCGCGTGATCCTTGGTCTGCTCTGCGGCGCGGCCGTGTTCATCGTGGCCGCTGTCTGCTGGCGGCGTGGTTGGCTGGGCGGCGGCGATGTCAAGCTGCTGGGCGCCGCGGCGATTGCGATCCCGCCCTCGCTCACGTCAACGTTCTTGCTGGTCATGTCACTTACCGGTTCCTGCCTCGCCGTTGCCTATCTGATCGGCCGCGGGGTTGGTGTGCCGCCTGGGACGCCACGGCCGGCGCGTTTCGTCGCACGGGCCTGGCGGGTCGAGCGCTGGCGCCTCCGCCGCGGTGGTCCGTTGCCCTATGCCTGCGCGATTGCCGCCGGCGGATTATTTGTCCTCTATTGAACGGAGCGCCCGATGCTCTTCCGTGTCCTGTTTTTCGTCCTGATGGCACTTGGCTTGACAGGGTTTGGTACCGCCGCCTGGATCATGTCGCGGCCGCCAGCCACGGCGGTCGCGGCGGTGACGCCGCCCGCCAAGAAGATGGTCGTGGTGACGGCGCGCGCGATTCATGCGGGCAGCCTGCTGAAACCGGAAGACCTGACGACGAAGGAGGTCGCGATCGCACTGGACAACGGTGAATTCACCGTTGAGTCCATCGACGCGCAGCGGGCCTTGATCGGTTCCATGATGCGCCGAGCCATGGGGCCAGGCGAAATCATGCGCTCGGCCGACCTGACCAAGCCGGGCGAGCACGGATTTCTCGCGGCCGTGATGGAGCCTGGCAAGCGCGCCGTCACCATTGGCGTGGATGCGACCAGCGGGTCCGCCGGACTGATCTGGCCCGGGGATCGGGTCGATGTGATTCTGACGATGGCCTCCGCCGACCCCACCGTGCGGCCGGGCCGGCGGGTTGCTGCCGAAACGGTATTGCCGAACGCGCGCGTCATTGCGATCGACCAGCAATTGGTGCAGGGCGCGGCGCCGAGTGGTGGCGACGCGCAAAGTCGCACTGTTACGTTGGAAGTGTTGCCAGGTGACGCGGAACGCGTCTCGGTTGCCATGCGGCTCGGTCGACTGTCGCTTTCGTTGCGTTCGGCGGACGCTGTCAACGCGACGGCCGAAGGGCGCGACCGCACGACCTGGGCCTTGGACGTATCCTCGGCGGTCGGCAGTGATGCCGCCCCGGCCATAGAGAATGTCGTGCGGGTCTTCCGCGGTGCTGGCGAGGCCAGGGAGTTCAAGTTCTGATGCAACAGGTGCTGAATCGTCTGATCGGTCTTGTCCGGATCGTTGCTGGCATCAAGGTTGTCACGACGCGGGCCGCTGCGGGTCTGGCTGTTGCGAGTCTGGCTGTTGCGACGTTGGCCGCCCCCGCGCTGGCGCAGGGCAGCGCCATGGTGCTGGAATCCGGCACCGGACGGGTGATGTCACTGGCCGACCCGGCGGCAAACATATTCGTTGCCGACCCGAAGGTGGCCGAAGTCCGACCGGCCAGCGCCACCAGCCTGTTCGTCTTCGGCATCGCGGCGGGCCACACAACGGTCGCCGCGATGGACCAGGCGGGCCGGGTGATCGCCCAGTATGAGGTCACCGTGCAGCCATCCGGGTTCGGCGCGCGCGAAGCTCAGGCCTCGATCGGGCGGCTGGTTCCGGGCAGCCGAGTGATGGTTCGCGCCCAGGCGCGCGGCCTGCTGCTGACCGGCGCCGTCGCCAGCCCAGCCGATGCCGCGCAGGCCGTAGCGATCGCGCGCGGCTATGCCGGGGAGACGATGTCGGTGAACAACGAACTGACGGTCGAGGCGCCGATCCAGGTCACCTTGCATGTCCGTATCGCGGAGATGTCGCGGGATGTGGTGCGCAATCTGGGCATCAACTGGTCGGCTCTGACATCGATCGGCAACATCGGCGCCTTTCCGGCGCTCACCATGGGGGTCAACGCATTGCGGGGCGTGCCCGGTTGCGGCCCGCTCGGCGCGACCTGTGCCAATTTCAACGGCGTGATCGACGCCTTGGCACAGGACAATCTGGCTCAGGTACTCGCCGAACCGAACCTGACGGTCATGAGCGGCCAAGCCGCCAGCTTCCAGGTCGGTGGCGAATATCCCATTCCGGTCAGCCAGAAGAACGGTGAGGTCTCCATCGCCTACAAGAACTATGGCGTCATGCTGACCTTCGTGCCGACTGTTTTCAACAACGGCCGCATCAACCTGCACGTGAAGCCCGAGGTGAGCGAAACCAGTAACCAGAACGAGGTGCAGTTGGTCGGCGGCGGATCCGTGTTGCGGGTGCCATCCCTGACAGTGCGGCGGGCGGAAACCACCGTCGAACTGGGCAGTGGGCAGAGTTTCTCGATCGCCGGCCTGTTGCAGCAACAAACCGCCGACACCGGCAGCGGGTTGCCGGGCCTGGGTGACACGCCGGTGCTGGGCGCGCTGTTCCGCACCAGTGGCCTGAAACGGATGGAAAAGGAATTGGTGATCGTGGTGACGCCCTACATCGTCCGTCCGGTCAGCAGCCCGTCCCAGCTATCCCTGCCGACGGACGGCTACACGCCACCGCCCGATATCGAGCGGCTGCTGTTCATGCGTCAGGTCTCCGAGCGCCAGGCGCCGGTGCCGATCCGCATGCCGGGCGCGGCCGGGTTCGTCGTGCAATGAAGGGCGTTAACAGAAGGGCGACAGGTATGTGCCACGCCAGGACGGCCGCAACGAAGGGTGTGACGGCAACCGTCATGTCGACTGTAATGGTAACTGTCACGGCGTTCGGCACTGCGATCGGCACCGCGACCGGCAAACCCAGCCGGACCGTGCTGCCGGCTCTGATCCTGGCGAGCCTGTCAATCCTGGGCGGTTGCATGGACCGGGACCCGTATCGGCGCACCGATGTGTGGCGGCCCACCGGGGCGAATTCCAGCAATATCGCCGCCCAGGTGGCCAACCCGAACGACCTGATCCGGGGTCAGGGCGGCGGCCGAGCGGGGAGCGGAGCGCAGGTCTTGGCGGTCGAACGCGTTGTGACCGACCAGGCGCGTCCGCTGAACCCGTCCGCGCCCCCGGGTGGCGGTGGCCAGTCCGGCAACGGTGGCAACGGTGGCGGCGGCGCAGCCGCGGGTGTTGGCGCCGCGGCGGCCGGGGCCACTCAGTAACGACCGCTTCGGAAGGGTAGGGAGGCCAATATCCATGCAAGTCGACGGGGTCGTTCTCGGTCCGGGCGCCATGGCAGGCGCGGATGGTCCGGTTGTTCGACACGACCGGCCGTCGCTGATGGCGTTCGTGACAGATGCGAAGTCGGAGGAAGCCTTGCGGGACGGGCTCGCCGATATCGTGGGGAGCCACGTGGATATCCGCCGCTCGGGCATCCGGGCCGCGATCGCTTCCATGCAGAAGCAGGCGACTCCGCTGACCCTGATCGTCGATGTCAGCGGCGAGGACCAGCCGCTCCGCGCACTCGGCGAGTTATCGAACGTCGTGGAGCCGGATGTCTGCGTCCTGGTGGTCGGAGAAATCGAACATCTCGACTTCTACCGGGAAGTGACCCGCGGCCTGGGCGCTACGGAATATTTGGCCAAGCCACTGACCCGGGACAAGGTGGCGCGCCATTTCGGCGTCAGCCTGCGGGGCGGTGCCGCGACCACCGTCGATGAGATCCTCAGCGGGCGGGCCATTTCGATCACCGGGGTTCGCGGTGGGGTGGGCGCGACGACGATCGCAGTCAATCTCGGTTGGCACCTGGGGGTCACGATGCGCCGCCACACGGTGCTGTTCGATCCCGACATTCATCTGGGCTCCGCCGCCTTCCTGCTGAACACCCAGCCGGGTCCCGGCCTGCGCATGGCGCTGGAGGCGCCGGAGCGCATCGACGCCTTGCTGGCCGAACGCGCGGCCCAGCCGGTGAACGATCGGTTGCATGTTCTGGCAGGCGAGGAGACCATCTCCTTGCCGGCCAACCATGCCCCTGGCGCGGCGGCCAGCCTGCTGGACTCGCTACGCCGGCGGTTCAATTTCATCGTCGCCGACGTGCCGTTTGGCCCCGTCCCGCTGTATCGCGATCTGCTCGATCTGGTGGATCAGCGGGTGCTGGTGATGGACCCGTCTCTAGCGTCGATCCGCGATACGGTCCGCCTGTTGACCCTGCGGAAGGGTCAGGGGCAGGAGCAGCGGGCGATCGTCGTGCTCAATCGCATTGGCATCCCGGGAGGGCTGACCCGCCGACAGGTCGAGGACGCCCTGAAAATGAAGGTCGACATTGCCATTCCCGATTTGCCACGCCAGATCGGCAATGCGGCAACCATGGGCGAGCCCGCCATCGGCAGCAGCACGACCTTCCGCACCGCGATCGCCGACATCGCGCGCCAGGTCGGATCGACCCGCCTGCTCGACACCGCGGGCGACGCGGACAAGACGATGCATGGCGGTGGCCCAGGTTGGTGGCGCAAACTCCGGGGGCGCGGATGAGCACGACCTTCGCCCCCGTGTTCGGCCGCCGTTCCACGTCGAGCCAGCCCCGGCTGGAGCGGATCGTCGAGGAGGCCCAGAAGCCCGACGACAGCACCGCGGTGCTGGCGCCGCTGCACAACACCGCGATCATCGAGTTGCGGGAAGCATGCCTGTCGCGCCTGGACCCCAACGTCGTTTCGCTGATGGCGCCCGATCGGCTGATCACCGATGTGGAGCGGCTGATCTCGGAGATCGCAACCGAGCGGCGGGTGCAGTTGAACGCGCGCGAGCAGCGGGCGCTGGCCGGGGAACTGGTGCATGACATCCTCGGTCTGGGACCGCTGGAGCCGCTGCTGGAAGATGACTCGATCGCCGACATCATGGTGAACGGCCCGGACAGGACGTTCATCGAGCGCCATGGCAAAGTGGTGCTGTCCAACGTGCGGTTTCGCGATACCCAGCATCTGATCAATATCTGCCAGCGGATCGCCGCCGATATCGGCCGGCGGGTGGATGAATCGAGCCCGATGGTGGATGCGCGCCTGAAGGATGGCTCGCGGGTCAATATCGTGTTTCCGCCGCTGGCGCTTGACGGCCCCTATATGTCGATCCGGAAATTTGGCCGCAAGGCGATCGATTTCGCCAAACTGGTCGAATGGAAAGCCCTGACCTTGCAGGTCGCCCGCGTCCTTGAAATCGCCTCCCAGGCACGGCTGAACGTGGTGATTTCCGGCGGCACCGGATCCGGCAAGACCACGATGATGAATGCGCTGTCCCGCATGATCCATCCCAGTGAACGGGTCGTCACGGTCGAAGACGCGGCCGAACTGCAATTCCAGCAACCGCATGTGGTGCGCCTGGAAACCAGGCCGTCCAGTTTGGAAGGGCGCGGGGAGATCACCCAGCGCGATCTGGTCCGCAATGCGCTGCGCATGCGCCCCGACCGGATCATCATCGGCGAGGTGCGCGGCGCCGAGGCGTTCGACATGTTGCAGGCGATGAACACCGGCCATGATGGCAGCATGTCGACCATCCACGCCAACACGACGCGCGATGCGCTGACCCGCATCGAGAATATGGTGCAGATGGGCAACATGGGCCTGCCGTCACGGGCGATCCGCACCCAGATGGTCGGCGCCATCGACCTGATCATCCAGATCGAGCGCCACCGCGACGGCGGACGCCGCGTCACGCAGGTGACCGAGGTGTGCGGCATGGAGGGTGAGGTCATCACCCTGAACGACATTTTCCAGTTCGAGATGCTGGGCGAGGGGCCGGACGGGAAGTTGTTCGGCCGTTACAAGGTCAGCCGTGTGCCTCCGACGTTCCAGCGCCGCCTTATGGATTTCGGGCTGGACCGCGGCTGGAAGGCCGCCATCGACTCGGACCTCCCGGCATGATCGCCGCATCCATGCAGCTTGTGCTGCTGGCCGGGGCCGTGCTGTCGCTGGTCGGCCTGGCGCTCAGCGGCATCCTCGTTTCGAGATCGCAGCAACGCGATGAGCGGCGACGCATGCGGTTCGCTTCCGTCGTGGGCCGTCATGTCCGCGCGACAGAGGCCGAACCTGCGACCTTCCTGCAGCCAGCCGGCAGCGGTCCCAGAAGCGTCATGGCGATCCTTGCCTGGATGTTCGGCTTCCAATTGGACAAGACTGCCCTGTACCCGACCAAGTGGTGGATCGTCGTCGTTGTCACCCTGCTCCTCGCGTCCGTCATCCAGTGGATGAGCCGGGGGGTGCTGGGCGATATCTCGATCGTGACCTTGCCCGTTGCATGGATCTTCTTCAGCCGCCGCTATTTCGGTTGGTTCGAAAAGCGACGCCGTACCCTGTTGCTGCGACAGTTTCCGGACGCGTTGTCGATGATCGTCCGTTCCATCCGCGTCGGCATTCCGGTGATGGAAGCCATCCGCATCGTGGCGCGGGAAACCCCGGCACCGTCCGCCGATGAGTTCACCCACCTGCTGGACCAGGTCGCCATTGGCTCGTCTTTGGAAGACGCGGTTGCGGATCTGGCACGCCGCTCCGGCCTGGCCGAGTATCGGTTTTTTGCCACCACATTGGCCCTGCAGAACCAGACTGGCGGGACCCTGAGCGACACCTTGGACGGGCTGGCCGATGTCATCCGCAAGCGTGCGGCGTTGAAGTCCCGGGCGAAGGCGCTGACGTCGGAGGCACGCGCCAGCGCGATGATCCTGACGGCGCTGCCGTTCGGGACCGGTGGTCTGATGTATCTGGTCAACCCGCCCTACATGATGCTGCTGTTCGAGCATCCGACGGGCAAGACGCTGTTGACCGGCGCCATCCTGTCCTTGGGTCTCGGGGTGATGACCATTCGCACCATCATCCAAAAGAGCCTGCCCACGTGAGCCCCTGTCCCGGCCTCGGAGCCAATCATGGCGGCTAACCTGCTGCTGATCGTCGGAGCGATCCTGCTGGCCCTGATGTTCCTGTCCGGACTGCTGTTGCTGCACGATATCAAGCGCGAGGAAGCCTTTGCCCGCCGCGTCAAGGTAATCCACGGTGAGGCGCCGACCGGGCTGGCGGCGCCCGACGCGGCGGCGGTCATCGATGGGGCAAAGGCCGTGATCGCGTCGGTCGGTCAGGTCATCCTGCGCACCGGGCTGATCTCGCCCCGGACCCGTGGCGAATTGGAGAAAACCCTGGCGGCATCGGCGCTGCGAGGACCGCAAGGGGTGGGCGTCTTTATCGGCTGCAAACTCCTGCTGCTGGTCTCCCTGCCGCTGCTGGTCTGGCTGCTGTCGCGCAACGGCAACTGGCCCGAGATGATGCGCGTGGTCCTGCCGGCGGGCGCCGGGGTGATCGGGTTGCTGCTTCCGGACTGGCTGGTCCATCGATACCGCAAGCGCTACCTGGACCGGTTGGAGAGCGGCCTGCCGGACGCCCTGGATATGATGGTCATCTGCGCCCAGGCGGGCATGGGCCTCGGTCCGATCGTCATTCGCGTGGCCGAGGAACTGGGTGTCGCCTACCGCGAGATCGCATTCGAATTTGCAACGACCGCCAGCGAGTTGCAGGTCCTGAGCGATAGCCGCGTCGCGTTGGACAATATGGGATTGCGGACCGAGCTGGATAGTTTCAAACGCCTTTCCATGTCGCTGATCCAGACCGTCCAGTATGGCACGCCGCTGTCGGATGCCTTGCGAAGCCTGTCGATCGAAATGCGCCAGGAGATGCTGACGCGTTATGAGACCAAGGCGGCGCGCCTGCCGGTTCTGCTGACCATGCCGACGATCGTGTTTATTCTCCCGTGCGTCTTCCTAATCGCGGGTGGTCCTGCCATCATCCAGGTCATGAGAGCGTTTGCAAATTGATGCCTGAGATCGGCCGTGGTTCGTTCACGCAGGCGCATCCGGGTCCGCCTGCGTGAAATTCCGCGTCCTTGCCCTGGTGCTGGGGCTGGCCGCCTGTGCGGATAGCGGCGGTTCCAACCCGACATTCGGAACGCCCGGCCTGAGCGTGGCCGATGCGGCGTTGCGCGGCGGATCGCCCCAGGTCGCGCTGCAGGTGACTGTCGGCATTCTGGCGCGCAACCCCGACCACGTGGAGGCGCTGGCGGTGCGTGGCGATGCGCTGACCATGCTGGGACAATTCGATGGCGCCGCCGCAAGCTTCAGCCGCGCGCTGCAACGGGACAAGTCGTCGGTGCGGGCGAAGACGGGGCTTGGACGCCTGCGCCTCGCCACCAACCCGGCCGAGGCGGAGATCCTGTTCCTTGAAGTCCTGCAATCGAACCCGCGGGACACCACCGCGCTGAACAATCTGGGCATCGCGCGCGACCTGCAAGGGCGTCACCAGGATGCGCAACTGGTCTATCGGCAGGCGCTGGGCATCAACCCGGACATGGCGGCGGCCCAGATCAACCTGGCGCTGTCCCTGGCCATGAGCGGACAGGGCGCGAGCGCGATCCGACTGATCCAGCCCTTGGCGTCGTCACCCAACGCATCCTTGAAGGTCCGGCACGATTATGCCGCCGTGTTGGCGATGTCGGGACGGCGGGAGGAGGCCGAACGGATCCTGAGTGTCGATCTGACTCCGGCCGAGGTGCGTCAGGTCATGGCCGAGTTCGACCAGGCGGCGCGCCGGGGCAACGTCGCGCCGGTCCCGCCCGCGTCACCGCCGGCGCCGCCCCTGTTCATACCGGCGGAAGACGCGCCGCGCGGCGCGGCCCCGAACACCTCCTTCATTCCGCCGTCCGCGACCCTGGCGACGACGCTCGATCGGATTGGCGGTCCCCGCACCTGAACCCTCGGCCGGCAGGTGACGCGACACGGCGGGAGGTTCGGCCGCGTAACGTCGAGAGTCCGACCGTTGCACGGGCTGACTCACCGTCCACGGATCGTGAGGTCGGACCGACCTGTCGTGATCGGACCACGGGTACTTCGTTCTGTCGCATTGGGTCTGGCGCATGAGCCACACGCTGTTCCGTTCCTCGCGGCGTGATCATGGTCTATCCGGCCGCCTTGGCGACTTTCACGCCTCCACCGGGACGATTGGATGCCATGGGCGCGTGTCCGCGCGGGGTTTCCGGGCCGGTATTGCGTGGGGCATTGCGTGGGGCATTGCGCGGCGTGCCGGCCTCACCGAACAGGCTGGTGAAACCCTGGTTGGCAAGGGCGGTCGTGATCTTGCGCCGGCCGCTGGCTTCAAGCTGATGGATACGCTCCCGGCTGACGCCATAGGTCGTGGACAGGGTTTCCAGGGACGTGACCTCGCCATTGGCGGGGAGGCACCTGGCGAGGAAAATCGCGCGCTCCCGTTCGCCCAGGGTTTCCTCCACCAGTGCCATGATCCGTTTCCGGGCCTTGGCCTGGTCCATGCGGAGGATCACATCGTCTTCCGACACCGCGGTGTGATCCGCCAACATATCCTGCAGCCGGCGTCCCTGCGGGGAGTCGTCGGAGGTTGCATTCAGGCTGAGCATGCCACCGCTCAGCAACCGCAGGGTATATGTCACATCGGAGGACGTCATGCCAATACGACGGCCTATACGCTCGTGCAGGGCGGATTCGGTGGGCTCGACCCCTTCACGGAGGCACGCGCTGCGCGCATCAGCCACAAGTTTGACATTCATCTGTACAAGTTGACGATGAGCATTCGACTCCGGGAACCGCACAAGTGTCATGTTCCGTCGGATATAATCCTTGATGAAATAGCGGATCCATCCGGTTGCATAGGCCGCCACCCGATTGTCGAGGCGGTTGAGGTCGAAGCGTTCGATCGCCTTGTGCAGGCCGAGATGGCCGGCGCCGACCAGATCCAGGAACTCCAGGCCTGATCTGCGGTATTGTGATGCAACGGAGACGACGAGTTTGCTGTGACACTCCCACAACTCGGTCATGGCGAGATGGCGGGCGGATTGGGTCGGGGCGGTACGCAGTTGCAGGAGAAGCGTGCGCTCCCGCTCCGCGGTCAGGTTGGTGCGGTCCATTTGATGGCGGACGGCACGGTTGACCCAATGGGCGTTATCCCCCATCGCCAGCTTCGCCCCCCTGTTCTATCTCGCCCACCCCGCCGAGACGCATATCCTGCAATACTCGTTTAGGTTGTAGTCAGCGTTGATTGGACAACGTGTGAATTGGGCAGTATCCGCGCACGTCCTTCACGATTTGGACATGTTCGTTGCAACCCGTTACAAACATACAGGCGTAGGAACGCAACCGGCAAGGGACCTTAAGTCAAATCCCCGTGGTTTTGGCGCTAAATCCACGACGATCTGAGTACAACGCAACGACCTGCGGGACCGGGCATGGCAAGTCACGGGGGACGATTCAGGTTGTAGGCGAAAGTCGCAGTCACTAACGGAAGTTTTGGTGACGATGCCGGCCGGAATCGGGTCTGCCCACCGGTTGTGGGGCGATTGCATTGGGTTTCCGCAAGGAGGCCGAGTCACGCGTGATTCACGCCAGGTGCGGAAGCCGGCACCATCCGCCTGGTGTCAGACCGGGTTTCTGCGCGGAGAGCGGCGTGCACGCAGGCAGACATAATCCGGTGTCCGGAGGATACTATCCGACGGGCCGTGTCGGTGCATTGCAACCGCTGACTTTGCTTGCGCGTGGCGGCGCGCCGCACGGCCAGGATGCGCCGAGCGGGATCGGATCGCCGGTGGCGGGATACAACCCGGACCGAGCCCTGCGGTCCCTTGCCCCCGCGCTCCCCACCCAGGGGAGGTCCGTGTCGAAGGCCGTATCGAAGTCCATGTCGAAAACGTGACATCGGGGTTCGGTGGCACTAGGCTCAGGTGAGCTGGCGCATCTTCATGCTGAGCGGATCCGAGCCGGCGTTCGTGTTTTGGTCTAAGACAAAGAGTCAGAGCGCGCTCCCGGTTCCCAGTCCGGGGTGGAGGCGCTCCCATGGGAGGCTGCCAATGATCATCGAGGTCCGGACCTATCAACTGCGTCCGACAACCGTGGCCGAGGCCGAGAAGCGCTTCGGTTCGGCGCTGCCGATCCGGGAAAAACATTCCCGCCTGGGTGCCTTCTGGCACTCCGAGATCGGGCCGTTGAACCAGATAATCCATGTCTGGCCGTATGAGAGTTTCGAACATCGCGACGCTGTGCGGGCCGCCGCGGCGAAGGAGGAGGGTTGGCCCCCGCCGATCCGTGAATTCATCGTGTCGATGCAGAGCGAGATTTTCGTGCCCGCCCCGTTCTCCCCGAAGCTGGAACCGCGCGATATCGGGCCGATCTTCGAAATCCGCTCCTACACCCTGGCCCCTGGCGCCATTCCCAGCATGATCGAACGCTGGTCCGCCAAGATCGACGAGCGCGTGAAACTATCGCCGCTGGTCGGTGCTTGGTATTCGGAATTCGGCGCGCTCAACAAATGGGTGCATATCTGGGCCTACCGGGATGCCGCCGAACGCCAGCGCATTCGGGCCGATGCCGTCGCGCGGGGGCTGTGGCCGCCGGGCGGGGCGGCCTCCGGCATTGTCATCAGGCAGGAAAACACGGTGGTGATGCCGTCGTCGTTCTCACCAATCCGGTGACCGGTGGCGAGTCAGCCCGGGCTGACCGGCGGGCGGGCTGCCAAAGCATGATCGCACGGAGCGGCACATAACTGCGCGTGAGACTTGCGAGAAGGCAGAGTGCCATTGCGTTTGCCGTTTCCGGTCAGGATGAAACCGCTCTGGTGTTCCGACTTCGACGGATCGTGAGTCGGGCCGGAACATCAGCGTTTTGACAGGGTGTTCCGAGTCACGCGACAGGCCGGACCTGTCCGTGGCGATCGAAACATCCGGCTGACCCAGGGAGCAATCCACATGGCTCATCTCGTCGCCGGCTTCGGTTCTTCGCACAGCCCGATGCTGGCTGCCCGTCTGGAAGATTGGCAGCAGGGCGCTTTTCTGCGGCGTGACATGGCCCGCCAGCTGGTCGATTTCGATGGCGTGCCGTGTCGCTATGCGGATGTCCTCGCCCGGGCGCCCAAGGACGCGGCGGCGCTGATCGCTCCCGATGCGCTCGCCCAACGTCATGCGGAGGCGCAGGCCGCGATCGGACGCCTGCGCGACGATATCGCGGCCATGAAATTGGATGCGTTGATCGTCGTGGGTGACGATCAGGAGGAGTTGTTCGATCACACGAACATGCCGGCAATCGGTCTCTATTATGGCGACACCATCCGCAACGCTCGCGGCGGACCGGCGACGGATCCGCTGGATGTGGCCAGGATGCGGTTCCAGGAGGACAGCATCGACGTCGACTACCCGTGCGACACGGACCTCGCCCGCCACCTGATCGGCACGCTGGGGGACAAGGGCTTCGACCTGTCGGTCATGCGCGGCCTGCCGCCGGACCGGGCGGAAGGGCACGCCTATTCCTGGGTGCACCGTTTCTGCATGGCGGCCACGCCGATCCCGATCGTGCCGGTGTTCCTGAACGCCTATTACCCGCCGAACCAGCCATCGCCCGCGCGCTGTCACGACTTGGGAGAGGCGTTGGCGCTCGCCGTCGCCTCCTGCCCCGGCGATCGCCGGATTGGCATCTTCGCATCGGGCGGGTTGTCGCATTTCCTGGTCGATGCGCCGTTCGATCATGCGGTCATCGACGCGCTGCGCCGCAAGGACAGCCAGTTTTTGCGTACCGCGCCGTTGCATAAGTTGCAGTCGGGCAGTTCGGAAATCCGCAACTGGATCTGCCTGGCCGGCGCGGTTGCCGGCCTCGATCTGGCGTGGGTGACCTATGTGCCTGGCTACCGCACGCCGGCGCTGACCGGGACCGGGCTCTGCTTCGCCAGTTTCCACTGAAGCGGCTTGGGTACGACGGATAGCAGGGCGCCACTCTGGTGTTCCGATCACGACGGATGGTACCCGCCCGTCGCGTGAACCGGGACACAAAATCAATGATCGAGCATTCCGACACTGACGGATGTCACGGTCGGGCCGGAACACTCGGGCCTGACCATTGGGGCCTGACCATTGGGGCCGGACCATTGGGGCCGGAACACTGGCCCGCTTCGGTTTGTCGGGTGATTCAGGTGCTGTTACAGTCCGCGCAACGCGATCACCCATCAGGGAGACACTTCCATGAAAGTCGGCACCGCCCTTAGCATTCTCGCCCAACCCGGCCGCCCGGACGTGGCGCTTTACAATGAGCACATGTCGATGGGCGACCTCGCCGAACCGCTGGGCTTCGACTCGCTGTTCGCGCTGGAGCACCATTTCACCGGCTATTCGATGTCGCCGGCGCCGCTGCAACTCCTGAGCTATTATGCTGGCCGCACCAGCAAGATCACCCTCGGCACCTGCGTGATCGTGCTGCCCTGGCATGATCCGATCCGCGTCGCCGAACAGATCGCGCTGTTGGACATCATGAGCGGCGGGCGCACCCTGATGGGCTTCGGCCGTGGCGCCGCGACGGTGGAATATGAGGGGTTCCGCATCCCGATGGGGGAGGCCCGCGGCCGCTTCGTCGAATCCGCGCAGCTTGTGATGAAGGCGCTCAGCCAGGAGAGTTTTGACTGGCAGGGCGAATTCTACCAGATCCCCAAGATGTCGATCCGCCCGCGCCCGATCTCCAACCCGGAGCGGCGCTTTTACGCATCCTCGGTCAGCCCGGAATCAGCCGAGATCATGGCGCGCCTCGGCTTCGGCATGTTGGTTGTGATGCAGAACGAATGGGCCAAGGCCGCCGAGGACATCCATCGCTATCGGGAGATCACCCGCAGCGTCGGTCACACGCCGCGCCCGCCGATCGTCCTGACGAATGTCGCCTGCGCGCCAACCCGGGAGGAGGCTTTGGGGTGGGCGCGTCAGTACCTGGGTGAGAAATGGGATTCGATCGACAACCACTACCATTTCTCGGACGGGCACCTGGCCAACGTGAAGGGCTACGAGTCTTACGGCAAGCTGGCCAAGACCTATACCAAGATGAAGGAAGAGTCGTTCCGCTCCAAGGCCACCGATTTCTACGTCAGCATTCAGATCGCCGGTACGCCTGACGATTGCATCCAGCAGATCGCCGAGTTGCGGCGGCTGACCGGGATGGATCATCTGGTCACCGAGTTCTCCTTCGGCAGCATGCCTCACCATCTGGCGGAACTGAACATGCGGCTGTTCGCGGAGAAGGTGATGCCGGTTCTGCAACGGGATGCCGCGTTCCAGGGTGAGATCGATCCGTTCCAGGGCAAGAGCGAGGCAAGCGACGAGCGCCTGTTCGCGCCGGCCTGACGGTTCGCCTCAGGAGGTGGGGACCGGTGGCGGCGCGGACAGGGTACCGCGCCGCCGGCCGGCGATCAGAGCCTGTCAGGGGCCAATCCAAGCGCCTGTGATACCACCCGGCGGAAACGTCGACCCATCACGACCAGACAGATTTCTGGATTTCAACGGATTGATGACCCTGCGATGAGCCCGCCTTTCGGTTGGTTGGTGCAATATACCCGACCGCGGCATGAATCTGGTGTTCAGGCCATATTTTTGCACGTGTTATCAACTGATTGAAGATTTTGGTGACCGAGCTCCTCCCGCGGTCGGGCATACCAACGGGCGTAACCATCGACGGTCGAGAGGCGTGCCTCTCTACGGTCATGTTCGGGCTAGACGACGCCGGCGCTGAACGACCAACAAGAAGCCGACTTCAGTCGGCCGCTTAATAGAACCTACCGGCTTTAGCCGGTAGTGGTTCAGCAGGGCGATAGAGCGGTTCTTCACGGACAGGCTCTGACCGCTCGCGTCGCCGTGGGCGCCGATGGGCGGCACGGAAGAGGCGGGGGCAGCTGCCCGCCGTGATGCCCATCGCCATTTGGGGCGCGGCGCCCTCATCGAACCGGATCGGTCTGGTTCGGCCCGGTGTTCGGACCCCGCGCGGTCGCGCGAACCAGCAGCTTCGAGCCGAGATCTTGTGATCTGCCTCGAAATGGACGCAACTGCCGGTATTTTGAGCAAATCATCGCGAATGGTTAATCGCCAGGTTTCGCAATGAATACCCGGCTTTCCTGCTGGGTACTGCAACAAATACCTCGATATCCGCCAGAGCTCGCAATGTAATTTCGGTCGGCGGATGTTCATGTCAAACCTTGAAGCGGGCCAATTTTACCCTCGGTATCAATCCGACAACGCCGTTTCCTGTCTTGTTGTCTTAAGGCCGGCACTTCGCGGGCAACCGCGAAATGGGGTGTCGAAAAAAACCGGTGGCCTATGTTAACCCTTGCCTGTTATTTGTACAACACATGCCAAATCAATAAACTACATGGACTTTCTGCGTCATCAACTGAAGCAGAACGGAGATCACTTGCCGCCGGACCGGCGCCTACGTTGGAACATACGCAGAACCTGTGCTGCCGGCGGTGATTCCTTGTGCCCAACAGTCAAGCCGCCTCTGACACGATCATGCGGCACAATTGCGGCGGGTCGCATTGCCGCGCAGTGCACCATCGCGCTATCCCGTCTGTCAGCGCGGGCGCCGCTCGTGACCGATACTCTTGGACGGATGTCAGCATGGATCTGGGTCTACGCGGCAGAAAAGCCATCGTGTGCGCGGCCAGCCGTGGTCTGGGCAAGGCCTGTGCACTGTCCCTGGCGCGGGAGGGTGTGGACCTGGTGGTGACCGCGCGTAGCGTCCAGGACCTCGAAACCGCCACCGAGGACATCAGGCGGGAAACCGGGGTCAATGTCATCCCGGTTGCCGGCGATATCGCGACCGAGGCAGGGCGGGCCGCCGCGCTCGCCGCCTGTCCGGCGCCCGATATTCTGGTGAACAACGCCGGCGGCCCACCGCATGGCGATTTCCGCGACTGGGACCGCGCGGACTGGATCCGCGCGATCGACCAGAACATGCTGGCGCCGATCTTCCTGATCCGCGCTGTGGTGGACGGCATGTGCGACCGGAAGTTCGGCCGCATCGTGAACATCACGTCCTCGTCCGTGAAAGGGCCGATCCCCAATCTGGGCCTCAGCAACGGGGCTCGTGCCGGACTGACCGGGTTCGTCGCCGGCCTCGCCCGCCAGGTGGCGCGCCACAATGTTACGATCAACAACCTGCTGCCGGGCTCCATCATGACCGACCGGATGCGGGATGGGGCGGCGCATCAGAGCCGGCAGCTTAATATTTCGATGGAGGAAGCGCTGGCGAACGGCGTGCGCGCGGTCCCTGCCGGGCGTGCCGGCGATCCGGCGGAGTTCGGAGACGCCTGCGCTTTCCTGTGTTCGGCCACGTCGGGCTTCATCGTCGGCCACAACCTGTTGGTGGATGGCGGCCGGTTCGATGGCTCGGTTGCGTAGGGGCGAGGCAAGAATGCCTCGGGGCTCCGCCCCAAACCCCGCGAGGGCTTCGCCCTTCGAACCCACCAGGGGCACGGCCCCTGGACCGCGTTCTTTCGTCCCTGACCCAATAAATGGCATCCAAGGCCCTGCCTTGGTGGGGGTCGAGGGGGCAACGCCCCTCGCGGGGTCCGGGGAGGAGCCCGGGGGCTTTGCTTCCTTCACCCGATTGCCTGACCAATAAGGTGGGACGTGTTGCGTTGCGAAGCAGAGCGCCATAGTTTTGCCGCAAGCCCATTCCCCCGCGGCCCACTCAGTGCCGGTGGGGGATGGCGGGATCGGCGGCGTTAGCCCGCCAGCACAACCGAGGACATGCGCATGACCGCCACCCCCAATCGAACCGTCACCATCTCCGTTGAGGGATCGAACAAGACCTCCAAGCTGCCGCTGCTGTCCGGCACGGTCGGCCCGGATGTGTTCGATATCCGCCGTCTTTACAATGACCTGGGCATTTTCACCTTCGACCCGGGCTATGGCGCGACGGCGTCCTGCGACAGCAAGATCACCTATATCGATGGTGATGAGGGCGTGCTGCTGTATCGCGGCTACCCGATCGAGCAGCTCGCCGAAAAGTCGAACTTCCTGGAAGTCTGCTACCTGCTGCTGAACGGGGAACTGCCGAACGCCGCGCAGGGTCAGGAGTTCGAGCTCGGTGTGATGCGCCACACCATGCTGCACGAGCAGATCCGCGCCTTCTACAACGGCTTCCGGCGCGATGCGCACCCGATGGCGGTGATGTGCGGCGTGGTCGGCGCATTGTCCGCCTTCTACCACGACAGCCTGGACATCCACGATCCGGAAAGCCGCCGCATCAGCGCCTTCCGTCTGGTTGCCAAGGTCCCGACGATCGCCGCCTGGGCCTATAAATACTCGGTCGGGCAGCCGTTCATTTATCCGCGCAACGACATGACCTATGCGGAGAATTTCCTGCATATGTTCCATGCCGTGCCGGCCGAGGAATACAAGGTCAACCCGGTCCTCTCGAAGGCGATGGACCTGATCATGATCCTGCATGCGGATCACGAGCAGAACGCCTCGACCAGCACGGTCCGTCTGGCCGGGTCCACCGGCGCCAACCCGTTCGCCTGCATCGCCGCCGGCATCGCCAGCCTGTGGGGCCCGTCGCATGGCGGCGCCAATGAGGCGGTGCTGAAGATGCTGGCCGAGATCGGCCATGTCCGGAACATCAAGGCCTTCCTGGCGGAGGTGAAGGACAAGGACCAACACACGAAGCTGATGGGCTTCGGCCACCGGGTCTACAAGAACTATGATCCGCGCGCGAAGATCATCCAGAAAGCCTGCCACGACGTTCTGAACGAACTGGGGATCAAGGGCGATCCCCTGCTGGACCTGGCGATTGAGCTGGAGAAGATCGCACTCAGCGACCCGTATTTCATCGACCGCAAGCTGTACCCGAACGTCGATTTCTATTCGGGCATCATCCTGAAGGCGATGGGCTTCCCGACCAGCATGTTCACCGCGCTGTTCGCGGTGTCCCGTACGGTCGGCTGGGTCAGCCAGTGGCAGGAAATGATGGAAGACCCGCAGCAGCGCATCGGCCGCCCGCGCCAGATCTACACCGGCGCGCCGCAGCGCGACTACGTGCCGCCCGCCAAGCGGGGGTGAGCCAGAGGGACTAAGCCAGAAACCGGGCGAGGGCATGATCGGGCTGCGCGGACACGTGGCAGTTTATAAATCATGCTTTCGGCCAGGAACCTGGGGCGTATGCGCCGTTCAGTGACCCGCCTTACGATTTTGGTGTGTCACCATCCCTCGGCGCCGCCGACCGCCGAAGACGATCGTTGATGGCCATGCCCAGCCCGTGATCCGGGATGGGCATGGCGGCAATCCGGGCCAGGCCCAGCCGTTGCCCCTCGGTATCCAGCCATCGCAAGCCTTCGAACAACCGGGACGCCGCCTGCCCGAGATCGCCTGTTTCCGACAGGGTGAACGTCGCGCCAGCCCCCATCAGGGGCGGACCGAATGCCAGCAATCCCTCGTCCGTCGACACCGTCCGCGCGTCCAGGCGCACGGTCAGCGACGGGGCATAATGGGATGCCATCATGCCAGGGGAGCGGAACCCTTCCAGGGTCTCCGCCAGGGGGGGCTTGCGGATGACCGGGCCGATCTCGGCCTCGATCGCTTCCACCGTCACACCGCCGGGCCGCAACAGGATGGCCGTCGGGCCGGTCAGGTCCAGGACGGTTGATTCGATCCCGACGGCACAGGGTGCACCGACCAGGATCGCCGCAATCCGGCCGGCCAGGCCTGCCATGACATGGCCCGCCGTCGTGGGGCTGACCAGGCCGGACCGGTTGGCGGACGGTGCGGCGACCGGGCGTGCGACCAATCGCAACAGGGCCAAGGCGGTCTCGTGCGCCGGTACGCGCAGCGCCAACGTATCCAACCCGGCGGATGCCAGCAGCGCCACCGGGCACCCGGGGCGGCGTTTCAGCACCAAGGTCAGTGGGCCGGGCCAAAATGCGCGAGCCAGGCGGATGGCTCGATCATCCGCCTCACCATGGGCAAAGGCGGCTTCCATGTCGGCGTAATGGCAGATCAGCGGGTTGAACCGGGGCCGACCCTTCGCCTCGAAGATAGCTGAGACGGCCTGGGCGTTGGTGGCATCGGCACCAAGGCCGTAGACGGTTTCCGTGGCGAAGGCGACCAACGCCCCCGCGCGCAGCAGTTCGGCAGCCCGGGCGATGCCGGCCTCGGTTTCTTCCAGCAACTCGGTCATGGCGCGATCCCGTAGCCCACTCAGCGCAATCGGGTGAAGCCTTGGGGCGCTGCCCCAAACCCCGCGAGGGGCGTTGCCCCCTCGACCCCCACCAAGGCAGGGCCTTGGATGCCATTCATTGGGTCAGGGAAGACAGGGGGCCGACCATGGCGTTTCAGCGTCCGTGTCGGCCCCCTGTCTTCCCTGACCCAAAAGATCGCGGTCCAGGGGCCGTGCCCCTGGTGGGTTCGAAGGGCGAAGCCCTCGCGGGGTTTGGGG
>Ga0209514_10002977_pt1 | contig 25157 bp, 23 predicted proteins | sample Subgrocontami58m_FD_187452 | JGI IMG/M metagenome (GOLD analysis project Ga0209514, IMG submission 187452) | Subsurface groundwater microbial communities from S. Glens Falls, New York, USA - GMW37 contaminated, 5.8 m (SPAdes) (version 3) | ecosystem: Environmental > Aquatic > Deep subsurface >...
AAAACTTGGCATCTCTTACAATTCAGAAGATGCCGTTCACCTGACCGACCGGCTTGTGTGTTTCTTTTCGCAAAAGGCAAACGAGGCGTCAATCAGGCTTGCCGATGAACGCGGCGTGTTTCCCAATTACCAGAAGAGCATTTACGCGCAAGAGGACGGCCTGAAATACAGAAACGCAACGCGAACCACCATTGCGCCTACGGGCACCATTAGCATCATTGCCGGTTGTTCCAGCGGCATTGAACCCTTGTTCGCAGTCGCATACACACGACACGTGCTCATAGAAGACGGGTTGCCGGAAATAAACCCGTTCTTTCTGGAAATTGCAAAAAAACGGGGCTTTTACACAGAAGGACTTATCGAAGAAATTTCATTGGAAGGAACGATACAAAACATAAAAACCATCCCGGAAGATATCAAGAAGTTGTTCATCACGGGCAGAGACGTCCTGCCGGAGCAGCACGTAAAGATACAGGCGGCGTGTCAGAGGTATATTGATAACGGCGTTTCCAAGACTATTAATTTTCCCAAAAATGCCGCGGTGGATGATGTCAGGAAGGTCTTTCTGCTGGCTTATAAGAGTGGTTGTAAAGGCATTACCGTTTATCGGGACAAAAGCCGCATATCGCAGGCGCTCTCAGTCGAGTGCACGTGCGCAAAAGAGTTTATAAGCGACAGGTGAAGTTTTTAGTGCAGCACCGCAAGCACCTCTTCTGATTCTATCGGTTCAACGATAAATTCGTCTGCGCCGCTCACCAGGAAATCGCACCGTTCCTGAAGATTCCCGGAGATCACGACCACCTCGATATCCGGAAAATCCTTTTTCACATTCACGAGAAACCGGCAGCCTTCCAGGCCGGTAATTTCCGTGTCAATAACAATAAAGTCAATTTTATATCTCTTTAAAACGGTAAGGGCGCCGGCCGAATCATTTACGAAAAACAATTTTAGACCCTTGTCTTTCGATGCGCTGCACAAGAGATTTTTCAGCACCCCTTTCCGGCTTATCGTTAGCACGCTAATGCCTTCCATGCGTATCTTCTTGTAATCAACGCCGAACACGCTCTTATAGAGCAATTTTCTATATATTGACTCCAAAACAATGCAGAGTTCCTTATCATCGAAGTTTTTTGTGAGGTAATTATTTACACCCAACGGTAAAATATTTTTCCAGTCTTCAATACTACAAATTTCGAGCACCAGTCCTACATGAGGAAATTCTGTTTTAATGTCTTTCAGCAATTCAAATTCATTAATTTTTGCAGTCTCTATATCCGAAACAACCACGTCAAATTTGCTTTTTCGCAGCAGCGCCATGGCCTGCTGCTTCTGGTTAGTCTTTGAAACAAGATATCCTTGTTTTGATAAAATTTCCTCAAAGCGATTGGACCGCGCCTCCTTAATTGACACGATCAGAATCTTTATCTCCCCCTTTGCGGTAAGCCGTTTATTAACAAGCGCCCGGTTTTCTTCTTCTTTTGCTAATTTTTCCACCCGCTCGCTTTCAATGGACTGGGCGCCAATATCATACTTGTCGCCGGCGGGCGTAGGAAATTCCGTCACCCTCCTTATTTCAACATAAACTTTTTTCTGAAGGTTTTTGTAAACTTGCCCCTGCGCCATTGAGGATGGCAAATAAAACGACACCACTAGTATGTCGGAGGGCGTTAACGCCTGATTTGCAATAAACCGCAGACCGCGCTTTGAGATATCTTTTATAATGATGGGGATGTCCTTCGATGCGCCTGATTCCTGTTTTTTAATAACAGAACAAACCCCCTCCAGTTCCATGTCAAACCGTTTATCTCTGCGCCGTTCTGCAATCTTAATCGGGTCTTCGGGTGGGAATATTACAATTGTATCTTCAGGCGTCTTGCGTAACGTCTCTAAGGTTTGAATTAACTCCGAAACAAAGTTTTGCGCCTTTTTCAGCTCATCAAGGGGCAATTTCAGAAGCGGCTCTTTCCAGGTTTCGACTTGCATAGCAAACACCTTCTGTCAGAAATGTTTCTTTACATAGGTAAGAAATTTTATAGGCAAATTACGAAAGGCGTCATCAATTCCCGATTTTTTCCTTTAGATACATTTGTACCTTTTTCCCATCCACCAAACCACCGTGTTTGCTCATAATGAGCTTCATTGCCGCCCCCATTTCCTTAACGGTGAACTTGTTCACCTCGACAACCTCGCAAACGATTCTTTTTGTCTCATCATCTGACAGTTGTTTGGGCAGATATTCTTCAACAATCGCAATCTCCCCGTTCAGATCCTTTACCTTGTCAGGCAGATTGAGTCTCTCGTACTCCTCGCGTGTTTTATGCAGCTTTTTGCAATACCCGCGAACGACCTCGACGTAATCAATCTGGTCTCTGGGTTTGCCGGATGTATCGGCAATTTTAATGTCCGCCAGCATCATGCGCAGCACCGAAGTCCTCAGTTTATTCTGCGCCTTCATGGCAACTTTCAGATCTTCCGTTATCCGTTCCTTCAGGCTCATATCCTACTCCTCTTTAAATGAATAGCCACCCACCTTGTGACCACAGTTGGGACAATACAAAGGCACGCCCTGATAATGTTTTCCACAATACTTACAGGAGGTTAATATCTCTATCGGTTTGACCTTCTTTGCCCTTACGAACAAATACAGGGGCAGGAACACGATCATCAACAGAAACACGCCCAACATCCAGCCAACGGCCGGGAGTGTCTTGTACCCTTTGTTCCGGGCGTCCATATAGACCCACACAGCCACTGCTGCGGCGATAATCAGACCAACAAATCTCATAGAATGAATCCTTTCATAAATTTCACAGAAAATATATCACATCCGATGAACGCAGTCAAACAATTATCTGTACAAATTTGTAACGGCAATTCATGAATTGCCGCTACAGGTACCATACGTCATCATCACAGGAGTTTTTCAAAAGAACGAAAGTGTTACGATTTTCTAACACCTAAACTGTTTCAAAAATTTATCCTTGAAAGTAACCTGCCTTTTTGTAGAATAGCACCTCGTGTAACTTACTCAATAAATCCTATTACATGCCATTCAAAGGAGGCTTATAGTGAAATATATCTACACTTCAACGGAATGCCCAAAATGCGACAAACTCAAGAAGAAGTACAAGACCGACGGGGTACAGTTCGTCGAGAGAAGCTCGGACAGGATTAAACAACCTGAAGATGAGATTGACCGGGAGGCGCTGGTTCAGGCGTCCATGCAGAATATGGAATTGCCGGTGGAGGTTGAAATGTAACTACCGCTTGGTCAGCCCCCAGCGTTCGCGAATACGTTGCTCTACCTTTACAAAGAAAAACCTGTCAACCAGGATACCAATGACAATAATGACAATCATTACGGCAATGACCTGACTCATGTCATTCAGTTCCCGCCCGATCATCATGAGATGCCCCAGTCCCAGGCAGACAATCAGCAATTCCCCAGCCATGAGCGAACGCCAGGCAAATGACCAGCCCTGTTTCATACCGGTGACGATGTGGGGCAGGGCGGCGGGAATGATTACCTCAAGATATAGTTTCCACCCCTTCGCTCCCATTGTCTTTGCAGCCCGAATATAGAGAGACGGGACGCTCTTAACGCCGGCGTCGGTTGCTATGGTGATTGAGAGCACGGCGCCCATGAATACCAGAAATATGATAGACCTGTCATTTAAGCCAAACCAGAGCAATGACAGGGGCAGCCAGCAAATCGTCGGCAGTGTCTGCAGACCGGAAAAAAATGAGCCCAGCGTTTCTTCGAAGAGACGCACCCTGCCAATGAGCAAGCCCAGAAAAATACCCACAACAATAGAGATTCCATAACCAATGGCAATCCTCTTCATGCTGATAGCTATTCCTATGAGGAAGGTATGGTTTTGGAATCCGTGAATCAGCGTTTTAAAAACGGAAACAGGGGAAGGCAGGACGTATTCCGGCCATATCCCCAAGCGGAACAACCCTTCCCAGAGTCCTACAAAGAGGATGTAGAATATTGTTCTCTTCAGTATGCTTTGCATCGTTTATATCCCCCCGCCAATGTCCGTCTTTGCAGAGGCTTCGGTGGTGCACTTTATGTCACATTCCACGCACGAATCCGCATCCATCTCGCATTTCATCACCTTGGTGATCTCGCTTTTCAATTCTTTCATAATCCGGGTGGAATACTCTGCGACGGTCACATCATTGTCATCCCGCGGCCTCGGCAATTCGACCCGAAATTCCTTCTTGATCCGCCCGGGCGACGTCGAGAGGATGATTATCCGGTCAGCAAGGCACACCGCCTCACGGATATTATGGGTAACAAATAATATCGTCTTCCTGGTTTTGAGCCATATATTCTGCAGCTCGTAATGGAGTATCCACCGTGTCTGTGCGTCCAGCGCGGAAAATGGCTCATCCATGAGGAGCATTTCGGGATTCATCGCAAGCGCCCTGGCTATGGCCACGCGCTGCTTCATGCCGCCAGATAGCTCATGCACGTGGGCGTGTTGAAATTTTGTCAGATGCACCATCTTGAGATACTCAAGGGCTATGCTTCGTCTCTTCTTGCCGTCAACCCCTTTTAATTTCAGTCCAAATTCAACGTTCTTCACCACGTTCAACCAGGGGAAAAGGGCTGCCTCCTGAAATATAACAACACGGTCTGTCCCTGCCCCGTTGATTTTATGATCGTCCGCCCACACCACGCCGGAATCGGCGTTTTCAAGTCCGGCAACGATGTTCAAAAGCGTGGTCTTACCGCACCCGGAGGGCCCAACGATACATACAAATTCTCCCTGTTGTATTTCAAGATTGATGTCTTCCAATACATACACATTTTCGTTTTTTGACTGAAATGTTTTGGACACATGCTGAACACGCAGCTTGGGCCATGCCCCGTTCGTCCCAGGAGATACCTGTGGTTCTCCATCAACTTTAATGCGCTCTGCATCTATGAGATTTTCAACTCCCACGCTTTCCGACACCTTCGCTACCTCCAAGCCTGTTAATGCTTATTTCCAAACTCCGCCTGGAAACCAGTATTGAAACACACCCCCGGCCCCTCTGGTAGGTCAGGCGTCCACGCCTGACATTATGATGACAAGCGGGGACGCTTGCCCTACCAATGAGGGGATGTTAGAAGTCCCCTCTATCAAGAGGAGATTTAGGGGTGTGTATACTGTATTTCAAAAAAAACTAAACAGCTACTTCCCTCTTTTATTCACCCGCGGCAATGCCTTTTCTTTTAGCACGCCATTGAGCAACCTCAAATCAACCATCCCTGACAAGTCGGGTCTCCGTGCGCCCAGAAAACCCGCATTATAAGCCATCTCCGCATAGGAAAGTAATGACGGAACGACAGGGTCATACGTAATCTCTATCCGCGAAAAGGCGTCATCCACCACATCCCTGGGAAGTGATATACCAGAAATCGCCTTTATCTGCGCGCAAATGATGGCCTTCGCCTCTTCGGGATGTTGATTTACCCACTGGGTTATTTCAACATGAGCCGTCAGCCATTTCCTGACCAATTCGCGATTTTTTTTCAAAAAATCCGCACCCACTATCATCAGCGTCGAACAGAACCGGCCATCTTCCCACAGGGTTCTCTCATCAACAAAAATTTCGCCGCCTGCCTCCTTGAGGAGTCTTGTAGCCCACGGTTCCGTTACCCATGCGCCGTCAATCTGCTTTTGCATAAACAGATTTAAAATATCCGGATTCCGCAAGGGAACGATGTTGACGGTTCCCCCGTTTTCTTTTGGCTTTAAGCCATTGCTTCTGATGTACCCCCGCAGGGCAATGTCCTGTGTATTGCCAAGCTGCGGCGACGCTATTCTTTTCCCGGAAAGGTTTTCGGGACTTTTTATACCAGCGTCCGGCCTTACAATAAACAATGACCCGCCGCCCGATGCGCCTGAAATTACCTTCAGCGCCTTGCCGCCGGAACGCACATAACCGTTTATCACAGGGCTGGGGCCAACATACGCGATATCAATATCTTCAGAAAACACCGCCTCGATAACGGATGGCCCGGCATTAAAAAGCGTCGTTTTTACCTTGACATCTTGGCCCAGGTATTTTTCAAATGTCCCGTTGCTGAGCCCAATAATAGCCTGTGCATGGGCAATATTAGGGAAATAACCCACGCGAATGGTGGAGTCATTTGCCTTCCTGGAACATGCGCCAACGCTTACCCCAATGAAAAACAGGAGACATAAAAAAATCCCGTATCGTAAAATCTTCAATGTGTTTCCCAGCCCAAACTAGTCCGTAGTGCGAGCGGTTTATCCCCCGCCTAGAAGCCCATATTGAAACACACCCCCGGCCCCTCTTGATAGAGGGGCGGCTTGAAGTCCCCTCTAAAAAGAGGGGATTTAGGGGTGTGTACACGGTGTTTCAAAAAAACTAAAGTGCCACAAAATATTATTACCAAGCGCCTGGCGCAACACACCAAAAACAACAAGTTCTACCATACTAGTAGATTATTGGTAAAAAATTATTATATTGAGTATGTCAACACCGTTTTTTGTCTTTCTTCCAGCGACTCGGTCGCACGCTTACACATATCCGCAAAGGTCATTCTGTCCAGCACATCGGCGATGGCATTCCGGACGTCCATCATCACGCTCCGTATGACGCAGGTAACCTCTTCCGAGCATGGCTTGTAAGACATCTGGCTTACACAATCCACAGGCGCAATTGCCCCATCCAGCGCACGGATTACCTGTCCCAGGGTGATTAAATCTGGCGAGCGAGCCAGTTCATATCCACCCCTGAGACCCATCTTGCTGTTCAGGATACCCACCTTTCTGAGCGTGAGCAAGATATTTTCCAGAAATTTCTGAGGTATGTTCTCCTTCTCAGAAATTTCCTTAATCTGAACCGCCCTCTTTTGATAATTTGCGGCGAGATACACCACCGCGCGCAAGGCGTAATCACTTTTCTTGGATAGTTTCATACGTAACATCCACCTAAAACAAAGTATATATAATTAGTGGACATTCTAATAAAAACAGGGCAAATGTCAAGAATTTTAATTTTACATTGCCTTTGTTGCGTCAACGATGGCTTTGTCCAGCGCACTGAATTTTTCAATGTATTCAACACGTTCACAACGCAGGTCTGATACCTGTTTTATAATATCGTCTACGCTGTAAAATTTTTCTACATCATATTTGGACAAATCCATACCCTGCACGGAAGTGGGCGCTTCGAGGTTCCAATACTTATCTTTGCCCCAGGTATTTGTGCCGCGGGCAATACCGCGGATGATTGAACACATCTCTGGGATCTCTATCCTTTGCACCTTGCGTTTCGTTTGTTTTGCGCCGTTAGGCTGCTTTTCAATAATTTCCCCGACCCCGCCGGTATTCAACTGGTAACACTGCACCTTGCCTTCATGCCGTTTGACAAAATCATAAAACCAGTTCCCTTCGTATGCCTTGTCTCCCACGATGAACGGATTGGTGCCGACCTCCCGGATTGACTCCCCCGCCCGTTTCGGGTCGCCCGCCGACGTTTCAATTGATTCGCCCAGCATAAAGACAGCGGCAGCCTGTTCCGGCGTAAGCCTTGCCGCAAGCGGCACAACGGTATGACGCCGGGTAATGAAGGCAATGATAAGCCCGTCCATACTATCAATGGGCGGCAAATTAATGCTGCTTGAGATGTACGGGCTGAGGTCGTCGCGCATCATAATGGCGCGTCCATTGCTGGTCAGGGTGTCGTCTTCAAAGTCGAGATTCCCTTCGTAGTCAATCATCACGTTTTCAAAAATGGCCTCGCGGGAGATTGCCGCCTTGTAAATTATCGGTTGTGTGACGGGGTCGAGTCCTTCGGTTTTTAAGTAAAACCCGCGCTCAGAACCATACGCCGAGCCGTCTTTTCTGAGGAAAACCACGTCGTCCTGCAATATCTCAATCCCTTCGCCGTCCTCGCATAAACCGTGGGTGTGACAGGTATGGGTCGTTTTCCCCGTGCCGCTCATCCCGAAGATAATCATACCGTATTTTTTTATGCATCCGTCACTGCCTTTTGCCTTTAAAATCTTTGAGCCTGCATGCAGCCCCAGCATACCCTTCTGCTTGGCGTTCCACATGGCCATCCGCAGGAATCCCTTTTTGGATTCGCCATAGTAATCAGAACCCAAAACGATTGTCGTGCTGATTTCCGGGAAAATCAGGATTTGCCGGTCGGTTTCCTGCCACTCAGGGATATACACGATGTATTGCTTCGGCTCTCCATCCGGCTTAACGGGAAACAGCGTCGCCCACGTCATATACGCAAGCCGGATCATCTCCGGTCTCTGAATAGAAACAAAGAAAGAGCAGTTTGGCGAGAATTCCTCGTTATTCCCCATCATCCGGTTTATCTTCACAAACGGCGCCCGTTTGATGTACCCCTCGACCATTGCAAGCGTTTTGGGAAGATTACTCATAATTTCCGTCTGCTGGGGGTTGAGCGTCTTCGAACGCACCGCGTCTCCGCCAACATAGACGCTTACCTTTGCGCTGCGGTTCTTGACGGTGGAATGAACCGCCACGTTTCCGAATTTTGTAAACGAGGCAAACCGCTCGGCGCTGCGCCGGAGCGTCCAGTCCGTAGAATTAATAACGTTCGGAGCGCCGCTGAAATATTTTACGATCCTGTTTACTGTCTCAAATTCACTGTTAGGCAAGGACGCTGGTGATGACATGTCAAATCCCCCTCTATAGATTTGGTGTGATGGGCTTACAGTATAGGTTGTAATAGCGGGATATTATAATAAATCAACTAATCTCTGTAAACGAATCTTTTGCAGAATATGTTTTTTGATTTTGTATGGGGGATTGATATAATCGCACTATGACCCTTAAATTCAACGACCATTTACTCCCGACGCTTCCCATCATGGAAGACCTCCCCGTGGACAGGATCGTTGGGATTACTTCAACAATTCCCATCGAGATTGTCTTTGCCGCGGGGTATATACCGATAGACATGAACAACATCTTTGCCTGCGACGCCTCCGCCTATAAAATGGTTGAAGACGCGGAATCGGCAGGTCTTCCGAGGAACACCTGCGCATGGATCAAGGGCATTTACTCAGCCGCCATAAAATACCGCATTAAAAAGGTCATCAGCGTAATACAGGGAGATTGCAGTAACAATCAGGCGTTGATGGAGATTTTTCAGTCCGAAGGCATCGGAACCATCCCCTTTGCCTACCCACATTCGAAAACGGATAAAAAGTTTTTGCACGCCCAGTTGCTCATGCTCGCAGACAGCCTGGGGGTTGATTATGCAAAGGCGGAAGAAATGAAGAAACGCCTTGATACAATAAGGACAAAGGTGCATGAAATTGATCGCCTCACATGGGACGAAGACACCGTAACCGGCGAGGAAAACCACATCTGGACGGTGTCCACGAGCGACCTGATGGGAGATTATACCGTTTTCGACGAACGCGCCGCGCGGTTTCTCAAATTAGCGCAGGAACGCCCGCCCATCCAGCATTCACTACGCATTGGCGTTGTCGGCATACCACCGATATGCGAAGACCTGTACCCGTTCCTTTCTTCCATCGGTGCGCACGTCGTATTCAATGAAATTCAAAGACAGTTCAGCATGCCGTATCCCACAGATACCCTGGTTGAGCAATACAGTCAATATACCTATCCTTACGACATCTTTTCGCGTATAAAAGACATTCAACAGGGCATAGAACAGCGCAACATCAAGGGTCTCATCCATTATGTCCAGAGTTTTTGTCACCGGCACATCCACGACAGCATTATCCGGAGAAACGTTCAATTACCCATCCTCACCCTGGATTGCGATCGGCCCGGACGCCTGGATGGCGCCATGAAGACGCGCATCGAGGCGTTTATCGAGATGTTAAGGGGTTATGAACCTTCAGACATTTCTGTGGGTTCGCGTTTGTAATGTGGTAATAGTCCACCCACCCCTAAAATCCCCTCCCAAGATGGGACTTTTTGTATTGTGGGGCACGGGGAGGAATTTGTCGTTCACCACACCCCCTGCGGTAAACTATTTTTCAACGCTTTTCGTTTACCTTCCGGCTGGTAGTCGCCCTCATCTCTATCTCAATCTCCTTAGTCTCGTACTCTTCCAGTTCAACCGTCATTTTTGATTGTCTGTACCTCTTCTTCTTTGCCTTAATCACATACGTATCTGCATCAAGACCGGTAAACTCGAAAAACCCATCCTTGTCCGAAGCGGACTTTGCCGTGTACCGCGTCTTTACGCCTTTCAGCGTCAACCGCACGTTTTCCACCGGGTCGCCGGAAATATCCTTCACGAAACCGTAAATATAGCCGCTCGTGGTCTCCGCCAATTGGAAGTTGACCTCCTTCGTGCCTCCGTCTCCCAATAAAAACTCCTTGCTTGCCGTTTCATAACCGCTCTTTGACGCACGAATGGTATAATCCCCCTGAATAAGATTCTCAAAGAAATAATAGCCATCCGCGTCCGTGCTTGCGCTTTCCGTGTTACTATTCGGACCGGTCAGCGACACGGAGACGCTTTTTAACGGCTCTTCGTATTCATCGGTTACAAACCCGTAAACAATCCCGCTACCCGTCGGGGTTTGCGTTGGCGATGGCGAGGGAGATGGCGACGGAGACGGTGAAGGCGTTGGCGCTGATACGGGCACCGCTATAGCAACCGACTGATCCCCGTAACTTATGTTCGAGGCGTCCAGGGCGCTGAGGGTAAACGAATAACTGCCGCCGTCTGTCCCGTCGGGAACGGTTAACGTCACGGTAAAGTCCGTTGATGTGCCGGTTTTACCCGAATATGACGATGGTGAAACCGACGTCAGCCACGACTCGTACCCGGCGCTTGCCGCCATGTGCAGGTTGCTAACAGTCGTGGTAACAAGTTCGGACGAAATCGCGTTGGCGACATCATTGACCATCGTTGATGAATCAGTAATGAAAAGGCTACCGCCGGTCATATTAGCCCAGTATTGCCAATATACCAGATACGAGGATGTAGTGTGCGCTTCCAGCAAGACAACGTTGTTTGTAGCCATTTCGGAAAGCACCGTCTGCAGGTCCAGGTCGTCAGAGGTAAACATCTCCTCATCGCGGCCAGGATCGCCTCCGGTAGACCATGTGCCGGAGGTAACCCCTTCGTTAAGATTATTGTCGTGGGGGATATTATCGGCAAAGTTAATGAGAATCTTCTTTGCCCCTGAACGCCATTCTATGGATGAATCCGAGTAGCTTTCGTACAACACCCTCGTGTATGCCTCTGGGCCGTCCTCTCCGTTCCCCAAGGTAAGCGCATTAATTGCGCTGGTAATAGAAGACCTCTCGCTTGTTATTGCCTGGTTCATCGCATACGCATAGTCACCCGCCGTTCCATAACAACTATTATAACCGTAGCTATTATAGCAGTTCGGATAATCCATGTAGGAGACAACGCCGTAGTTGATGTCAATATCAAGGACGTCCAGGGACGCCATGATCTCTATTGCCCGTGATTTTGCGGTATTGAGGATACCCCCCATGCTTCCGGTAAGGTCAAAGGCAAAGACCACGTCTACCTTAGGAGGGGTTGACGGGATGTTTACCGTTACCTTTTCGCTTACCGATTCGCCCGGCGCAAGAGTCGCCTCAAACGTCTCCGAGCTTACCGAACCGTTTGCAACGGCCACGAAACCCTGCGCCGACAGCATAAAAAGCGCTATGCAGCCCAACAAATTCCAAATGCCTGTCTTTTTTCCCTTCCTCATCATTCACCCTCTCCTTTCTGATAAAATACGCAATGCAAAGACATGCGGAGCGAAGCGGCGCTTCGCTCTACACATATTCCCGTGCCGTAGGCAGTATATGCTGGCATGCCAGCATGCCAGCATGCTGGTTACAACGCCTATACTGGTTACAACGCTCCGCGTTGTAACCCCGCAACCGGACGCTCTTGCGTCCAGACAAATAGCTCACTATGACGCAGAGCGTCAAATCTTACGTTCCAACGCAGGGCATAGGAACGAGAAGGAACATCATCTGATCTCCTGTTCATAAGCCTGCCATATCCATTTTTTGTTCAATTGCGGTGTGTCTTGAGAAAATAGAGTTACCTTATAACTCAGATTTTATGGGCAAGTCAAGAATTTTTTCCCTATACTGGTCATGAAAAAACAACAGCATGCATATCGCCAACTCCCAAAAATTATGGAAAAAGTATATTTTCCTTAAGGTAAATGGGAATTATTCCGATTATTACAGTATATAAACAGAGTCCTTCTTTATCCTTTTAGCAAAACTTAACTACGAGCACAGGGGAAGACGTATGCCACGCGATATACCCATCGGAAACGGTTCGCTGCTAATTACCTTTGATAAGGATTACCACATCCGCGATTTTTACTTTCCCAATATCGGCATGGAAAATCATACGGAAGGACACCCCTTCCGGTTTGGGGTCTGGGCAGACGGGCGCTTAAGCTGGATGGGAAGCGAATGGGAAAAGAAGCTGCAATACGAAGAAGACACCCTAGTTACAGACGTACGTGCCGAAAATAAGCCGATGGGAATTACCCTTCAGATAAACGACGTGGTTGATTTCTATTTGAACGTGTACATTAAAAAAATTACCGTAAAAAACCTTTCCGACCGAAAGAGGGACGTACGGCTCTTTCTAAACCACGATTTCCATATTTCCGAATCGGTGGTCGGAGACACTGCCTATTATGACCCGGCGACAAAATCCATTATTCACTACAAGGGAAAACGGTATTTTTTAATCAACCACGGCGACGCCATCAAAAACGGCGTGGATCATTTTGCAACGGGGGTCAAGGAATTACACGGCGCAGAAGGAACATGGAGAGACGCCGAAGACGGCGTCCTGGGCAAACATCCTATCTCTCAGGGTTCTGTAGACTCTACCATCGGAATTCACGTCCCCCTGGACGCGCATGAGGAATACACCGTATATTACTGGATTGCGGCTGGAACAACCTACGAAGAAGTGGCAAAGCTCAATACAACGGTGTGGTGGAAGACGCCGGAAGAACTCTTACGGCGCACGGCAAATTACTGGAAGTTGTGGGTTAACAAGGAAGACATTAACTTTGACGGGCTGCCCGACAAGATCGTAAAGCTGTTTAAAACAAGTCTTCTGGTGTTGCGGACGCAGATTGACAACGAAGGCGCCGTTATCGCCGCAAACGACTCCGACATCGTGCAGTTTGGCAAGGACACCTACTCGTATATGTGGCCCAGGGACGGCGCCCTGGTGACATACGCACTGAACAAGGTGGGATATTCGGATATTACCCGAAGATTTTTCGAATTTTGCGCTGAGGTGCTATCAGAAAAAGGCTACCTGCTCCACAAATACAACCCCGACAAGTCCGTCGCCAGTTCATGGCATCCGTGGATAAAGGGAGACAAATTGGAATTGCCCATCCAGGAAGATGAAACAGCCCTGGTAATATGGGCGCTATGGAAGCACTTTGACAAGTACAGAGACATCGAGTTCGTTCAACCGCTCTATCAAAAGCTTATCATCAAGGCGGCGGAATTCATGACAAAATTCATAGACAAAGAGACGCGGCTCCCGTTGCCTTCTTACGACCTATGGGAAGAGCGGCACGGCGTTCATACGTTTACCGTTACCGCGGTAATTGGCGGAATACAGGCGGCCGGGTACTTCGCCGCCGCATTTGGCGAGCAAGAACGCGCGAAAAAATACTTTGCCGTAGCAGACGAGATGAGGAACGCCATGATTAAGCACCTTTACAACAGGGAGGAAAAGAGATTTGCCCGCATGGGGAAGAAGAACGGAAACGGATATGAACTGGACATGACGGTAGACGCCAGCTTATACGGACTATTTTCTTTCGAGGTATTTTCGCCGTATGACCCGCTGGTTCAGTCCACCATGCAAGCGGTGAAGGACAGGCTGTGGGTAAAAACGCACGTGGGAGGAATAGCGCGATACGTTGACGACTATTACCACAGGGTAAGCGGGGATATTCACAACGTGCCGGGAAATCCCTGGTTTATCTGTACCATGTGGATGGCAGAGTACGAGATCGCAAAGGCGCAAAATGAAGATGATTTAAAGAAGGCGTTAACGGTATTAGAATGGGTGGCGGATCATGCGTTGCCATCGGGGGTGCTGGCGGAGCAAATAAATCCATACACCAATGAGACCATTTCAGTTTCACCGTTAACCTGGAGTCATGCGACGGTTGTCACGACTGTGATAAAATATCTTGAAAAATTGAGTCTCTTAAACTATGGGAATGCCTACGCATATTCAAGATATAATTCGAACCGGTATGTTCCATCCGTCTCCGTGGAAAATATGCCTGTGCGCGAGGCGCATCCTGTCGTACGGGATATGGTAGAGCAAAATTAGGCATACGGCAACTTTTGTCTGTTTAATACGTAGGGCAAGGCTTTAGCCTTGCAACTATCCGAACACGCACTAGAGATGGCAACCCTAAAGGGTCGCCCTACTTTGCGGGTTCAAGTTTGTAACTTGAACCTGGAGGTTTATGTATTTCTGTGCGTTGTGACTGTTCAACCAGATATCGCTTGTTCAAACTACACGGTTCAGGTTGCAAACCTGAACCCGCCAATTGGTAGGAGCCGTCTCCCGACGACGATTGACGGTGCATGGCAGCGCATAAGCGCCCGTTCGCCAACAGGAGTTGGCTCCTACCAAAAACATTGAAATTCCTGAACATTTACATACTGATAGGATAAATTTATGCAGACGGTACAGTACAAAATAGAAGAAATTATTGAAAAGGCAGAAAATCTGTCCTATATGCCGACAATCGTCCTGAAGCTGATGGAAATGACCTCAGACCCTGACGTAACGGTACACGAAATCGTTGCGGCGGTGAAAAAGGATCAGGGCTTGGTTGCAAGGGTATTTAAGGTCGCTAATTCGTCTTTTTACGGCCGGTTGAAAAAGGCAGAGAATCTCACCGACGCTATTATAACCCTGGGATTGCGGGGGTTAAAATCCCTCGTTATTGCCCAGGCAGTAAAGCATGTGTTACTTTCCGCCGGTGCGGACGACCACTCACAGTGGGAGCATGCCGTAAAGGTATCCATTGCCGCTACTGTTCTGGCAAAGGAATTTCGCTGCGACGTTGTAGAAGACGCAATTGTAAGCGGGTTGGTGCATGATATTGGGAAGGCGTTCATCGGAAGCGTTTACACGGATATTCCCTTATTAATCCATCAAAGGGTTGCCCAGGATCATACCACATACGAAGAGGCAGAACGGGCTATTTTAGACTTCGACCACTCTGAGATCGGGGCAATGGTAACAGAACGGTGGGGTTTTCCGGAAAAGATTGTTGACGTAATACGTTGCCACCACGGCTCGGATGGTAGCAGGAAGCTGCCGGTAGAATCGCAAAAGATGGTGGATATCGTTAGGCTTGCGAACATATTCTCCAGGCAGTCAACTGAGATGTCAGATTCCGACGTTGACAATGTATTTGAGAGCATCACCCTTGCCGGAGGGTTTGATCTGTCACGGGAACGACTTGCATACCTGATGGAGGAAGTGAAAACGAAGTGGAAAACGGAAACGGAACTTAATATGTTTTACTAACCAATGCATCCTAAACCCGAATGAGCCGGAAGAGGGATGTGTAGCGCAGGCTTCCAGCCTGCATATTATTGAATTCAAGAGCAGGCAGAATGCCTGCGCTACACAATGTTTTTGCAAAAAGTTTCAAAATATTACCAGGAAGATACTAAAGGTTTGCCCTACGTGTCGCCGGTAGAAATATTTTACTACGTATTGACCATCCTGCATACAACCCTGAAAACCACAAGGATCATACCGGCAGAGAAAAAGAATATCGTCACAAAGGTCAACGGTATGCTGGGATTGTTTTTGACGCTGACAAGCGCGCCCGGCACAGAATTAATATCTTCGAATGAAATCTTCGCCCCATGTATTTCCTTTGTGTTCTCCTCGCCGATTGGCAAAAAAATCGGCTGTGTTATTTTGTCGTTTTCTGTCGTCGAGACAAGTTTTAGTACGGGATAACGGTACTGCGGCGGCATGTACAAATCGGCGACGCGCACCTGATTGCCATTTGCGCTAAAGGTATCGTTGACTTTCAATTTGCATACGCGGTCGTCCACCTTCATCACCACGCCCGACGCAATCCAGCCATAATCCCTCAGAAGAATCTCCAGAACGCCGTTCTGTAAAAGAACAGGGTTGTTGTAACCAAGGGTATCCGGGAACTCCACTCCATCCTTTCTGACCATCACCGAAACCTCAATTATCTTGGGCATCCCATTTGGGTACGAACTTGTTTTGAGGTCTGTGACCTTCATTTCGGCGCCGCCAACGTCTCTCCATTCTTCGGCAATAGATACCGGCGGTTCTGTGTATGAATAGAGTCCGCCGATAAGATGCGCAACAAGGGTGATTACAAATCCTATATGCACTAAAGACGCGCCGTACAGGGGAATCTTCTTAACGCCAACCCTTACCTTTCTAATAATCGAATCCAGGGTGCACAGAAATGCGTTAACTCCGTAAATAACGCAGGCAAGAAAGAGGAGGTAGAACCAGGCATGGATTGGTTTCTTGTGGTTAAAGAAGAAGGAAATATCCTCTCCGGAAAGCCCCTCATAGTATTGGGGTTGATAGTTCATGATCAGGCTGCCGATGATGAGCAACCCCGTGACGGAGAACCCGACAAGAATACCGAGTTTCTGTGATTTAAGAATATTATAAATTGTTTTCACTTTATTATCTGAAACTATGAGAACTGCCGATAAGGAAACTGGTGCCAACATACGTCATGATCAGGATTACAAACCCGACAATCGCCATCGGGGGCTTGAACCGCCTGGACTCAGGCCAGTAATCCAGATGTAAACAGGTGGCATAAAAAAACCAGATAATGACAGACCAAACGACCTTTGCGTCCCAGAGGAAATACGCCCCCCAGGCAACATACCCCCACAACCCACCGAAGATCATGGAAATTGAAAAGGTAATGAGTCCGTATTGAAACCCGGAGTCAATAATCTGGTCATAAGGTCTCTTTTCGCCTGAGGTGAAATAGCGCGCAACGGCTGCGGCGCTCGCGCTAACCCACAGCGCATAGCAAAAGAATGAGAGGGGCACGTGCAGCATGTACCAGATGGTGAGCATCAGGGGCGGGGCGTAACTCAACCCTTTAGGGAAAATCATGGCTGCGACAAGAAATACGTACCCTACCCCAAAAAAGGACATACGATAGATGTGGCTTTCCGTTTTCGTATAAATGAGCAGGACGATAAACGTGGCTGCTGCAAAGGCGTTAAAGGATTCGAATTTATTGGTTAGGGGGAAATACCCTATCGATACGCCGCGTATCGCCATTGTCACAACATGGAGAAGCACGATTCCTAACAAAACATAGAATCGCAGTTTCCATTGTGTGAATCCAAAAAGCCAGTAAACAGAGTACGCGCCCAGGCAAACCCAGTATAACGTTATGGCTATTTGATTGAGAGATTGAGCGGTGTCCATTATTGCAGGGTAATCTCAATCTTTGCTTTTTCCTTCAGATCCGTAACGAGGTTATTCATTTCTGTGTTAATCAGCACCTGGCGCACCTTGTCTTTCACCTCGCTGTAACTCACGTCTTTAGCAGGAGAGTGGGCAGTGACCTTGATTAAGTGATAACCAAACTCCGTCTTGACAGGATCGGTAACCCTTCCGATTTCGGCGGAAAATGCAGCATTGGCAAACGCCTCCACCATTGCGCCGTGCCGGGGAAATGCCCCCAGGTCGCCGCCGGTCTTGCCCGTTGGGCAATCTGAATATTTCTTTGCGCATTCGACAAAGTCTGCGCCGCCGTCAATCTCTTTCTTAATGGACTCAATCTTCGCCCTCGCCTTGTCCAGTTCATCCTGCGCCTTCGCGCCTTTGGTATCAACCAGGATATGGCTTGCCGTAACGGTCTCGCCATTAAAATTGCTCAGGTTTTTCATAAAATACTCTTCCTGCTTTTTTTCGTCAACGTTTTTGGATATGTAACTCTCTATCGCCGCCGACATACGGACGGCGGTTCTCAGTTCTTCTATATTGCTGCCCTGGAGTTCCAGAAACTGTTCCAGGGTTTTGTCCTTCGTTGCCGGGTTTTTCTTGACATTATCCCGCATTTTAGCAATTTCTTTATCCACCGTTTCTTCCAGGGTGGTTAATTTCTTTTCCACTACAAATTGCCTTAGCACGCACTGCGTAACGAGCTGTTCCGTAATCTGCTCTTCAAGAGAAGGCAGTGAGGCAGGATTTACATGACTTTTAAACCGATCAAGAATTTTATCCAAATCCTTCCGGAGAATTTTTTCATTATTAACCGTGGCAATCACTTTGTAGGGATCCGGCTTTTCCTTCTTGCCATGAGCGCCCATGCCATGTCCGCTATCTGCCGTTTCTGTTTCCATTCCCACCCCGTGCATTTTTTCCTTGGCATCTTTGCTGAACTCGACGTCCTTGTGTATCTTCGCAAAGTCCTGTTCACCTGACTGGCCGCTAACCTGCGAACCACCCTGTTCGCCCTTCCCGCAGCCATACAGGGACAATGCGCATAATCCTGAAAAAATCATGAAAACAGCAATTCTTCTTAACATAACGACTCCTTAAATTAATGACAAATAGATGATGACTTAGACCTGAGCTATCAAACGCCCTGTTTGAGCAGAGGTAAGAGGGAGATGTTTTCTTCCATAGTATCAACAAACAACTTTTTTAAACAAATCAGACCCTGAATAAGTTCCCTTAGTGACGGTTTTTTGAAAACGCCTTCAAATTGTAATAGTGGCACGATATATTTATCGCGTCGTTTAAATGGGCGAGGTGGGAGTCGAACCCACACAACCTTTAACGGTCAAAGGATTTTAAGTCCTTCGTGTCTGCCATTCCACCACTCGCCCAACCGTATTTAGTAATAATGCAGCCATTGAGTTACACAAATGTACACGAGCAGAAATGGGAAAACATAGATATTTTAGAGAGAAGGGATCATGCGGAGAAAGCGGAGAAATGGAGACAAAATTATCTTAATAACTTCCTTCTGATATTCCCATTTTCTGGATAACTTTTTGTTCGTGTATCATCGTAGCAAAATTAAAAGGCGGCACTGGGATTCGAACCCAGGATAACGGTTTTGCAAACCGTGGCCTTAGTCCACTTGGCGATGCCGCCGTCCTATTTTCAAGAACTGAATAATACCATCAAGAAAAAGGTAAGGCAAGAAGTTTTTTTAAGTCTGTGTGTAAAAAGAAACATGGTAGCGGAAAACCATCGCCACTGTGTCACCAATTATTCATATTTTGAAACCTTTTGATGCCATAAATCACCCTCCATGAGAAATGCAGGTTAATATACGCATCCGCCCTTCCTTCTGCTTTATATACAAACCCGCAAAGCCCGGATTTCATGAGTAGCACGGGCTACCCTTCTCTATTTTGAGAAGATTCTCAATTTCTTCGCCCGGCAATGGCCTATGAAACAGATAGCCTTGCCCATAATCGCAGCCAGCCGCCATCAGTAAATCTCGTTGTTCTGAGGTTTCAATACCCTCGGCAACAACCTTGATGCCCAGTTTGCAGGCCATTACAATGATAGCTTCAGTAATGGCAAGATCCTTACTGTTATTGACCATGTCGTTCACGAAGGATTTATCAATCTTGATATAGTCAATATCGAATTTTTTGAGATAGTTCACAGCCGAGTATCCGGTACCAAAGTCGTCAATGGCGATCTCCATGCCGGCATGGAGGAACTGAAATATTTTTTTCGTTATATCGGGACGATTATCAAGGAGCGTGCCTTCGGTAATTTCTATGATCATACGTCTTGCTGGTATTTCATTCTCGCGCAGATACGTTGTCCATGTTTCGTAGATGGTCTCTGATACAAATTGACGTGGAGATACATTCACACTGATTTGCAGCGGAAAGTCCCGACAGCGTCTCGCCAGGCAAACAGCTTCCCTGAAAACCAAATCACCAATCGCGTTGATTAAGCCGCATTCCTCTGCAATCGGTATAAATAGCGACGGCGATACCCAACCGTCTTCCGGATGGTTCCATCGCAGCAATGCCTCGGCTTTAACAATGCGGCCTGTAGCCAGCTCGATGATCGGTTGGTAATGGACAGTGAACTGGCGTTTATTTAAAGCCGTATATAAGTCATTCTTATATTTCAGCCGTATTTGTGTGAATTTCTGCATCTCATAGGTAAAATAGCGGTGGGTGTTACGCCCCTGCTTCTTTGCGGCGTACATTGCCTGGTCGGCATTTTTCAGTAATGAATCCACACTATCGGCATCATTTGGATAGACAGTAATACCAACGCTGGCTGAGATATAAACGGTTTCTCCTGCAAGCTGAAATGGCTTGGCTAATTCTGCAACGATGCCTTCGGCAATCCTGTCGGCATGGATACCTTTGTGGAGTTCGGAAATGATAACGGTGAACTCGTCGCCGCCAAGACGCGCTACCGTATCAGAGGAGCGCACACAACTGCTGATCCGATGTGCAACCTTGACCAAAAGCTCATCCCCTGTCTTATGTCCGAGGGTATCGTTCACTTCCTTGAAATGGTCGAGGTCTATAAAAAGTACGGTCACAAACAAGCCATCGCGCTGCGATTGCTTGATTTTCTGTTCGAGACGATCCTGGAACAATCGCCGATTCGGCAACTTGGTGAGAGGATCGTAGTTGGCCTGCCTGATGATTGTCTCTTCAGACTTCTTCTGATCCGTGATTTCTGAATACAAGGCGACATATCGAAGTATGTCACCCTTGTCATCGTAGACACTATAGATTGATAGCCAGTCGGCCACTATCGCGCCGTTCTTGCGCCGGTTCCATATTTCTCCCTTCCATTGGCCGGTCTTTTCCAGGGAGTACCACATATTTTGAAAGAATTCCCTGTCATGGTACCCGCCATCGAGCAGCTTTGGGGTCTTGCCTTTCACATCATCCAGATTGTAACCGGTCAGTTGCGTAAATGGCTGATTAATGGTGACAATGCAATTGTTGGCGTCCGTTATCATGACGGCCTCGCCGATTGCCTGGTACACCGATGCAGCGATTTGCAGTTCCTCTTCGTACCGCTTGCGCTCGGTGATATCCCGCCAGACGCAGTAAAGGCAATCCTTTCCTTCAATGCGTATCTTGGCAAGCGTAACTTCTACCGGGAAGCACTCACCTGTGGCTCGTTTATGTACCCATTCGAAACGGTGGATGCCCTTTTCATGGGCAATAGCCATCATTTCATTGGCTTTCCCAAATGATGGACGCCCGTCTGGCTGAGTTTCGGGTGACAGCTTCGAAGGGTGGGTGGACCGCAATTCTTCTTTGCTGCCATACCCTAAACTTAAAACGGCTGCGTTATTGCAGGCGACAAACAGGTTATTACTGTCAATAAGCCAGCAAGGGTCCGGTGTGTTCTCAAAGAGAGTACGAAAGCGCACCTCGCTTTCATGCAATGCCTCTGTAGCCGATAATAGTAAATTGCCTTTTTCCATACAATCTCTTGTAGATCGAAATTTTAATCAGGTAAATAATAGCATTAACAAATATACGCAATGGGAATACCAAATGTATCTAATATGATAAATATGCGATATAAGTGTAATAAATTTAAGGTAGTTATTACAAATAAACTATTTGTCAATTACTTCATTGCTCAGTATAAAACCATGTAATTTTTACAATACATTTGTAATCTTTGCAAAACAGAATATGGGAGCGTAAAAGGCCAATGTCTGAATACCGCAGGGGAAAAACAGAAGGGATGTTTTACGTCGAGGCAATTTGGGACTTTTCTATCAAAATCGGGAAAGGAAAAACCTGATGCGCCGACTTTGGTCATGTTGAAAACTTTTAGCTTTTTGCTCTAATTATGCAGAGTTAACCCGATAGTCATATTTAACTATAAAAATAGCCGCTGACTCCGATATGGAATCAACGGCTTTTTATATGCTGGTAACGGTATTTTTAGGGCATCAAAATCCATGAGTTGTCCCCAAACAACAACTTAAAAAATGGAGGCGGCGGGAATTGAACCCGTCTTTATAATCTGCGAAGTGTTTACCAGGAGCATTCTTAGGACTTCGAACCCATCAAAAACACCGTCACCAATGTGTCACCAGTCGTTTAAAGAACATCGACAAGGGCGTCTTTTATAACAACATTTAATTTTGAATGTTTGATATTTAGGATAAGTTCAATGACTTCTTTTATGTTATGAATCGTTTCTTCAATGGTTTTGCCTTGTGTAAAGCAGTTGGAATGTTCAATGCATTGAGCGATGTAAAATTTTTCGCCTTTCCAAATTTCAATTGTTAATGTATTCATTGTTTATGATCTCCATTTAAGAAATAATGTTTTTAAAGACTGTCCATTCGATACCAATTTCTTTTGCTATAAGTCTTGCGGTGTCGCGGTCAATTTCTTTATGCCTTCCGACAGGGATATTTATTTTGTTGTTTGTATAGATTGAATGGTTACTTCCTTCTCTAAGGAAGTCGAATCCATATTCTTTTAAAGCTCTAATGATTTTTTTTCTTTTGTAGCTCATTTGTTATTAGAGTCAGGTTTATACAGAGGTTGGTCATAATTTCGAGGTTCATTTCCGTGGATACTTTTAATGTATTGAATATGTTTTCTTTTGGTTTTGAAGCTTGAAGGTAGCCTGTAAGCTTTTATACCATCCACGATGTTAGAGACTTCTTTTTCAGTAAGGATTTTTTCAGTTTTGCTTTTGATGTATTTCGTATAACCCTTAGTGAGTACGTTTTCAGGCATATTTGTTTTGAGTTCACCGTCTCCGATGAACATGATAATTGGATAGAATTTGTTTTCTGGGATTTTAAGGATTTCAGATATAGTTTTGATGTGTCCATAGTTTTGTCTTAAAGGGTTTGGGGTTTTGTATTTTTTGTAGGGGAATGTTTTGGTCCAGGTTGGTTCATTTTCTTTACCGTAGATCCAGCCATTCCAGTTTTTTGTTTCAGTGACAAAGATACCGTAAACGGAGACGACAATGTGGTCAATTTGAGTAGATCCACCGCCAAACATTGGTAGAAAAACGTTGTTAAATACGTGGTATGTTTTCTTGTCAAGGAATAACCATTGACCAAGTTTAATAGTTAATTCACCGTCCCAGCCTTTGTACCAGGTTCTAATTCTTTTTAGTAGAGACATTTTGTGATCCTCTTTGTAACTACTAAATGAGTGAATAAATGTCCTCTATTATGATGTATTGGCAAGCGAATTTTGTGCCGGTTTTAATTTTTTCAAGTTGGTTTTCTGTTGTTTAATTCTTCCTGGGTAATCTTCCCAAACATCACGTTTTAAAGAATCGAGGTTGGTTTTAATAGTAATCTTTTTGTTTTCTTCATTTCCCCTGAGTATTTCTATGAGTTTATTGATGTATTTTTGTTCTTCTGGAGAATAGACTTCTTCTTTGGTTTCGTTTGTTTTCTTCCCGGTGTAAAGCTCTTCTGCGGTTACTCCTAGTATTTTTGCAATTTCTACAGCCTTTGATAGTCCTATATCACTACCTTGAATAATACTATCAATCCAACCTCTCTTAATGCCTTTTTTTATTAAAGTGTAAGGCCCACCAAATTTTTTCGATAGTTCTAAATAGTTGTTTTTAATTGGCATAGGATTACAATACGTAAATATATGTATTTTTTTATTTGACATATACTGTAACAACAGTATAATTCTCATGAAATTAAAAGAGGTTCATTGTAGCCTTTTTTAAGAGGTAGGGAGGGGCGACTCTTGGCGGAGGCGCGCCCTTCCCTACGGTAAATCAGCACACCTTTTGGGGGTGCGTATGGGTAATGTTAATACAATTGTTGAGAAAGTCAACGGAAAAAAGCTATTGAGGGAGTTGTTTATCCTGAATGGCTTTTTTACATTCTTGTTTTTAGTGAAGCCCGGCAGTATCGTGAGCGGATTTATCGCGATGCTGTTGGGCTTTTTTTATTGTTTACTGACAGATAGTCGTGAAGGCTGTACGAGATTGAACGCTTGTATGGCCTTTTTTGTTTAGGGGGTGGTAAATGCAATTAGTCGAGTCGTTGCCAGAGACAGGCAGCATTGATCGAAGCATGTGTGCCGGGTGCGGTAGGTATGACGCGTGCAATCTGTATGAATGTTATACGGCGTCAATGCGGGTAAATTGTGAGCATCGGGTAGAGGGGGCAATAATACATTATCCTGAACAACAAGACTTGAATGGGGGGGTAGGTTTTTTAGAGGACGAAGAAGGCGGTTTGGTCTTTTCCTTGGCGGTGTTGTCCTGTGGCAGCAGGTGGATAAATGCAGAGTGTAAAGGCAATAATGGGCATCGGTATTACATAGAGTTGGTATGTGGCAAGGAATATTGTCCCGTATGTGGTGTAAAGGGCAGCAAGGTGCATTTAAAAAGAGTCAAAAAAGCCATGTCGAGATTAAATCACATAGATAAATTTTCAACCCTGACAGTAACCGTTCCAAAGGAATTTTCAGAGATATTTTTAGAACGCAGCAAATTAGACAGCTTTTATAAGGCCGGAATACGCATAGCGAAAGAAATCGGTGAGGGTGGATTTGCAAGGATCCACTTTTTCGGTGACAAAAAAGAAACCTGGCTTGAGCTTCACCCTCACCTGAACCTTTTAATTGTAGATGGTGGTTATTTGGAATACGAAAAACTGGAAGACATAAAAAAGTCTATGGGCAGGTCATTTCGGGCAATCATAGGCCAGGACGTTTCAGTCAATTTACATTATCAATTTTACCGAAAGCAAGGTGATGTATGGCTTGATAGCAGGGGAAACAAGTGCAAAGGAAACATACTCAGACACAAAGTGAAGTACATAACAAGGGCAACCGTAGGTTATGAAAGAATAAAAGAATTAGAGTTCGGTTTGAGGTCGAGTCTATTGGAATTACTTGAAGGCGATAAAGAGAGTCATAAAAGAATACTTTTAATGAGATGGTGGGGAAACATGAGCAACAACAAATACAAAAAAACCATAGGGATTGAAAATAAATAACCTTTACATTGTATCTGTTATCGGTTTAATTTTATAGTTCCATTCGCCATGGAAATCAGACGTCTCTATATGGACACTTTTTAATTCTTTGTCTGTTACTTCTCTACCT
>Ga0209514_10002978_pt1 | contig 25146 bp, 18 predicted proteins | sample Subgrocontami58m_FD_187452 | JGI IMG/M metagenome (GOLD analysis project Ga0209514, IMG submission 187452) | Subsurface groundwater microbial communities from S. Glens Falls, New York, USA - GMW37 contaminated, 5.8 m (SPAdes) (version 3) | ecosystem: Environmental > Aquatic > Deep subsurface >...
GGCAGCTTCTCCGGCGCGTATGCCGTCCTGAAACAGTTTTTGTGTGCGGTAATTATGGATGAGATTAAACCAGGCAAAACTGTTGGATGCGTCCTGCTCAATTTGTTTCCTGAGCAGACGGGTTGTCCGCTGCCATTTTAACTGCATCTTGTCTTCGCTGAGGTTATATCCATGGTGGTAAATCCTTATTTCTGACGGTAGCCGTTCGCCTTCCACAACGATCTGTTCATGGATAATGTCCTTGTAGTAACCTTTGCCTCGCCTGAAAATACGGGTGTTAAAAAACGTATGGAAGCTCCCCTTTATAACGCTCTGAATACTGACAATAATTCCGTTGTAGTCAGTGTGGCACATGGCCTGCCGGAGTTTGGGAATATCGGCCTGTTCCAGTTCTTCGTCTGCGTCAATCTGGAGAATCCAGTCGCACGATGCGTGACTCAGCGAGTGGTTTCTTGCCTCGCTAAAATTGTCGTTCCAGGCGTATTGATAGACCTTTGCCCCAAAATCCCTTGCGATGGACATGGTATTATCTGTGGAGCCTGTATCAACGATGATGATCTCGTCTGCGACATTTTTAATGCTTTCTAGACAACGCGGCAGACTTTTCTCCTCGTTTTTCACGATCATGCAGACTGAGAGCGTCGGTTTTTGTGTGTTATTGGTCATTAGGCTAACGCTTTGGCTACCTTTTTGAGGTTCTTCTGCGCCTCCTTGTATCCGGTGTCTATTGACAGCGCCTTTTCGAAGCAAGCCCTGGCGTCGTTGTGCCTGTTACTCTTGAAGCACATCACGCCGAGATTGTTGTGCAGCGCCGGGTCTGAGTCGTTCCATTCGATTGCCCTTTTCAGGGTGGAAATAGCGGCCTCTGTTTGATTGATGCTTGCATAAGCCATGGCAAGGTTGTGGTACGCATCCAGCAGGTAGGCGTCATCATCTGACGGCGGTTGCCGGTGGCGGCTGCCCGCTATGACTTTTTTATACGCCACAATAGCCTCCGGGTATGCTCCCTTCTGAAACAATTCTTCCGCGACATGAAAAAGCCCTTCTGACGTTGAATCTCCTGTTTCTCCGGCGTAACGGCGGATGGGTGTGTTTTTCAGATATTCTATACGTTCGGTAATCTTTCCGGCCGCTCCGGCCCACGTCCAGTTGTCACGGACGTCCTGACTGATTTCCTTGCCCAACGCCCGTATTTCTTCGGGATGATTGCAGGCGTAACGCATCTTGTCTTTCAGAGCATCAATCTCGACTTCGAACATCCATGGATAGCCAACGGTCTTTCTGTCCCCAATACATTTTTCCTTGAATTGTTTTCTGACGGCCTTTACCAGTAGGCTGTTTTTCGTATGGCAGAAATCGAGGCAAGCGCCTCCGTTCGTGACAATTGCAGGCATGCCGCATGCCATGGCCTCCAGGATCGGCAGTCCAAAACCTTCGCCGCGGTACGGATGAACGAGGATATTGCAGGCGGTGTATAATCCAACTAATTCTTCCTCAGAAAGCATTGTATCAATATACTCAATTTCCGGCGATTCCTGTGAGTTTTGTATCCTTTGAATTTCTGTTTTTAAGGTCTGTCCGGAGTAGAACGAATTTCCTCCCATGTCTTTAATAACAAGGCACACATCATCTGAGCCTTTGAAGGCGTCAAGATATGCCTGCAACAGCAGGTCTATGCCCTTCCGGTGAATCGTGCCGCCGACAAAGAGTAATTTAAACTTCTTTTGCGTCTTCAGAGAATAGGGTTTTACGCCGGGGTGGAATTTTTCGGGATTAACGCCGTTCGGAATTACCACCACCCTTTCCGCAGGGACGCCGCTTTCTATATAGACCTGACGCACATAATTGCTGGGCACCCACATCTCGTCTACCTGGGTTGAAAACACCCGAACCCACTCCACCGGCAGGCTGCCAAATTCCCACGGTTGAATAATTACCCAATGCCCTTCGGGCGGAGGGGTAAGATTGGGCGGCCACTGGTGGCGGACGTGGACATCCGCCTTGCCGGTAAGCGGCTTATTCGTTCGACTGGAAATCTCTGTAAAGCGTGGGTCGGCATCGGCGCCAAACTGGTCGCGTTCATACGGTATGATAGAGATTTCATGTCCAGAATCCAATAACTGCAAGCATAACTCCCGGTTAATCAGGGCAAGGGAGTGGTAGACAAACTGGGAGCCTTCCCAGACAATCTTTGCAGCAGTTTTTACGCAGTGTTTGTGCGATGCTAATGCCTTATACTGCCATCCGGCGTTTATTGCCTGTATTAAGGCAGGGATCGTATCTGTTGGTCCCCGTACCCCGGCGGCGTTTGTAGTCATAGCGCTCCGTTCGTCTGACGTCATATTGTAGGCGCGATGCAAGGCGCTCCGAACGTCTTTTACATATAGCCGGGGCATAAAGGCGTCTTTATGGTGGGGCTGATACTGAAGCATGTCCTGGGTTAATGGGAACCTTGCGTGCGGGTCAACGGGAATAGTAACAAAGGTATCGCCTAATCCCAGTCCATCCGGGAGGATAACCTGCCGCCTCCTTACCCGCGCCTCTGCAATGGGTGCAGTTGCGGCAGTGTCAGTTGAAACATATACGTTGCAACTGTCCATCAGGCGGAGGATGCCTGCCCGTGTTCCGAGTTCCTCGTCAGCAGTAATTGGAGTCTGAGAGCCGGTTTTCAACCGTAATGAATTGATAAGTTCGCAAAGGTCTTGCCGGGGTTTACCGGGTACCGGATGCCATGAAGGATAATTGACCTTCAGATAAAGCTCTACGTTTTCGTTGTCTTTAAACTCTTCAAGGTATGCCTCGATAAGGGTATCCCATCGGCGACGCGGCAGAAACATGGCGATAGACAGAAAGCGGAACGGTTTTTCTTGCACGGATGTTTCATGTATGGGGGGAGGAACAAGTGGATTTTCCAACCATGGGTGTGGCCAGGTTACAATTTGGATTTTACCGGGCGGCAACCCGGCAGAAAGAAAGGCCTTCTGTTCGCTATCCGCCTGAAGCCAAACCTGGTCCATTTCCTGAAACACGGACATCCATTCGGGAGGGGGCACGTTTCCCTGGGCGCTGCTGTCAAAGGTGGTTGCCATTATGCGTAAATTTGGTTCCGGCAGCTTTATTCCCAGCCATGCCTTGCTGGGGACGTGAGAGACAATAGCGGTAATGGGCGGAACCACCGGGGTTGTTTCAAGCGATTTAATGAGGTTGAGGTCACAGTCGTCAATACCCGCCTCGACTTCATTTACTGAAATGATTCTGATCCGTGCTCCTGCCCTGTGAAGGGCGGATACGGTAGCCCTTGCGCCGACTCCATAACCGCTCCGGTTATAAAACGGCGCAACCCAGACGATCGTTCCGTGCAGAATATCGTTTTGTTTGCTCATTACGAAACCTCTTTCTTGTCTCTTTTACTTTATATCGTGGCACAAGCAATGACTTTTTAACTCTGTGCGCACACTAATGAATAGGTGGGATTTAATAGGTTTTCAGCGCTTTCAGTTCTAAATGGGATACGCTGAAAAACCGGAATGAACTTCTCTCCTCTACGGAGTAAATTTGGAAAAAACACGTTCGACACAGAAGGATATTCATGCTCAATGGTTTTGAGTATCGCATCTTTAGCGGTGGGCGATGTAATAATCACGCTTTTAATTTCTTTCTGAGCAATAATATCCGGGGCGTATATCTTCCTGCCCAGCCGTGTCATCTTTTGCTGATGCTTATTTGAATCAACCTGAACAAATCTGTTTGAGTTAAAACATGCATAGAACCTTGCAAGTCTGCAATATTGACTTCCAACTCCCCAAAAGGCAATCACTTCATCATCAGGTAACGCAGCCATGAGCTCGATACTGTTAACGGTGACGTTTCCGCACAACTCAACCGTGTTCTGTACGCCACAGGAACAAGTACAGATAGGGGCTTGTAGAAAATGAACGTTAGGCAAAAGATGTACAGCATTGCAACGCCTGCACTGCCACTTTGCTTCGCAAAAGCCATTGCCCTTCACATTTTGAATGGTAGAGCTTTTTGCTGGAATCTGTGGAAGGTAAGACAATTCGGTGATTTGTGAAAGCATATCAAAATAATCAGCATCATCCATTTTGGTTGTATTTATAAAAAACGAGCCATCTTTCAGATACTGTTCTTTATTGGAAATAAGACCTTTTTGGCAGGCCAGTTTGTAAATTTGAGAGCCAGGGAATGTGCAGACTGTCCCCAGGTTGATATATATTTTTTGATTATACTTATTCCAAAAATCAATGGAGGTTTTAGCCGTTTCCTTTGTTTCGTTAACATCACCAAATATCAAATTGCCAAGCATGATTACTTCAGAATTGGCAAATACCTCAAGCGCATTTTCGAGTTGTTGCACCGTTATGCCCTTACGCATACTTTTGAGAATTTCAGGTGACCCGCTCTCAAGTCCGGTTGCGATCATGGTGCAGCCGGAGTTTTTCATTAAGCGTAATAAGTCTGTTTCAATTTCAGAAACTCTTAGGGAACATATCCAGTTTATTTTGTATTGCTGTATTCTGTTGCAGAAATCAAAAATTCTATTTTTCTCTGCTGAAAATAATTCATCGGATACCGCGATGGACCGAATATGGTATTTTTCGACTTGATAATCAATTTCATCAAATACTGAGTCCAGTGACCGCCGTCTATATACACCCCCAGTTGTTTGGAAACAGAAGGTGCATTGGAAAGGACAAGACCTTGCTGAATAAATTATGCCAGTATTTCCGTTGATTTCAAGCCATTCTGAATACGCAAAACCATCGAAATCCATAAATGGGAGAAGGTCAATATTTTTAATTTCAGATCTATTCCGGGATCGTAGTAGCTCGCCATTTTGCCTGAAAATAATTCCGGGTACGTCGCCGATGAAGGTATTGTTGTTTAAGGCAAGCGCAAGATCGCACATTGTTTCTTCACCTTCGCCAATCACGCCAATATCGGCGCCAAGCACATTCATTGCCGTTTCAGGATCAGAAGAAATAATTGCGCCTCCGACAATTATTTTGATTTTCGAATCTATTCGTCTGACAATGCCGATAATATCTATAATATTGTGAACATCTATGCTTTTGCCTCCCGTACATACTGCACCAATATCGTTTTTAGTTATTATATCCGTCAAAGTGGATTCAACGTCGGATTCCGAGAAATTGGAGTTGACTGTAAATATTTCAAACCCGGCTTTTTTCATGGATGCCGAAATATATGCAAGTCCGACAGGAAACATTGCCAGTATTTCCGTTGTGGGATTTGAGGATTGTACTATTGTCTTAGGCTTTCCTGGTGATATCAGTAAATATTTTAAAGTTGACATTTTGTATTCCTCCACATTGTTAAAACAAAAAATGTTTGTATTTAATAGATTTGCCTGAGAGCATCTCCAGCATCGTTTATTGGTATTGTCGCCTAAGTGCAGGTATAGGATTTCAGTCACAGTTTCCCCTCTAGAAAGAGGGGATTAAGGGGTGTGTAAAACGCCTCTAACACACCCCCGTCCCCTCTTTTTAGAGGGGAGGTTAAAAGTCGCCGAATATCTGATTATATTGACGCATAGAGTACGGTTTCGTTGGTGAAGGTTGTATAGTTTCTCAGATAAAAACGGTAGCCGAGTCCGAGATTGTGCAACCATAGCGGTATCTCCCAGAGATGATGAGGCGCGTGATAGACACAGATTGCCAGGTCTGGGCAATTCTTACGGATAAGACCCTCTGCGCCTTTCAAGACCTCTGGTTCCACGCCTTCCACGTCCATACAAATGAACGTGGGCTTAAATCCCGTAAGCACGTGGTCAAGGGCAACACATTGTACCATGGAATCGCCGTTCGCCGAAATTCTTGAGCCGAGGCCGCTGCCATTTGTGAAACCCATGAGCGCCTCACGGTTGTATACAGCGCAGGGCATCGCAATAATGTTGTCCGCCAGCTCATGTTTGTGTTTCCCAAGATAGTCTACAAGTCTTTGATAAATATCCGGCTCAGGCTCAAAGCAAACAATATCACCCACCTTGCCGCACATTTCATTTAACAACCTCAGCGTGTCACCATCATAAGCGCCGCAGTTAACGAATCTGGAGTATCCGCGGCGAAGCTGTATGTCCGTTGGAAAATACTGTTCTCTTCGGGGTCTGTCCGCTAGTGGAGCGGGTTTTCTTTGTAAATGAGTCTGCAGGGAACGGGTGTAAATCTCACGACTCAGATCATCACCAAGGAGTTCAAGACCGGCGAATATACTGTCCTTCTGTTCCAAATAGAAATCAAACCCTTTCATTTTTAATTCATCAGGCTGGTGAAAGGGATTATGTATTTCATAGATATCCATAAGAAAGATGATATGCTGAAATCCAAGCTCCTTCAGACACCGTAGAATTTCAGAATGGTGTTCCTGTTTGCCAACGCAGATAACAACGATAGCGTTTTGTTTCTCATCTTCGGTTGGCTGATACTCCTCAGGAGGGCATGCCTGAATTCCCTCGTACGTGTCTCCACGTTTGAATGCTTTATCCAGCACCACTACAGGTATATATCCATGTATTTTCATGACAATTTCCACAAACCAGTGGCAGCATTCGCCTGCCCCATAGACGATGATTGCCCGTTCATCAAATGCCTTTTTGAGGTAAAAAGCATCATCGGGAAATGCTTTCTGTTCGAATAGTCTGGAGATAATCGTTTTATGTTTATCTGACATCTTTTGTCTTACCGGTTAAGTATGGCAATGCGTGCCGCTGTAGTTGTGTATCTGGCGATTGTCTGTAAAATATCGTTACGGTGCTGATCTGGCGATGCGACAAGAATTACCTCCGGGTCCAAATCCGGGATTGAATCATATCCATGAATTGGAATTCCCTCAATGGATTTGCCCTGCAATACCGGATCACGGTCAAGAAAGCCAAGTATATTGCCTGTTCTAATGTCCGTATCGTTTAGAAGATCCTTGGCCAGATGGCATGCCGGAGCGATGACTACACGTTTTCCGTTTAGTGACCAGGGTTCGGGATTCTCATTAGGTGTCTTAATTCGCAAAGGCGTAGTGTCGAAGTATGCAGATAGTGTTGATGCCGACTTTTCCTTTTCTCCCTCGCGGAAATTTTTCAGAACCAGGTCAGGAATATCGTTGGAAGCGGATTTGTTTGTTTCAGATAATACCCTATCCATAAGGATTTTACCTTGCTGACACACTGCGGCGAGATGGTTTTCCGTAAAATGGCCGGCCTCCAGGCCGTGTTTCTTCAGTAGTAAAAACATTTTTGTATAGGCTGCAATGTGTCTGGAATAGTCATGGCTGCCAAAATCAGATGAGTCGCCAGGAAGGCTTTGTAGTGGTTCAAAATCGAAGGTCAACCAGATTTTTTGGGGGCGGATGGCAAGCATGGCGTAAGTGAATCCGGTTATGTCGTCATCGCTGCAATTGCCGTCGCAGAAAATATATTTAACGGACAACTTACCGCCGCCTTTGCTGCCCGCAGAGGCGTAACGGGTCAGGTTTTCCAGTACTTGAAGAAAATAGTCTCTCTTTTTCAAATGTAAAAATGAAGACGGTGAACCTGCGTCCAGAGACGTGCACACCCAGCGTATTGAACCGTTTACAAGACCGTCATAGATTGATTGGCGGAATTTTACGGCATTGGTGTAGAGAAAAACACGAATGCGACGTGAATTAAAGTAGTCTATGAATGCGTCCAGGTCATGGAGAATGCCTGGCTCTCCTCCGTTAAAGTCAACGGCCGCATCCCATTCAACGTCATCTGCCGTAAATTCCTTTAAAACGGAGAGTGCGCCATACCTGGATTTTGAAAATGAATTATGCACCGTGTAACCGCAAAAACTGCATCGCAGATTACAGATAGTTGTAGCGGCAAGGTCAACGTGCCCCAGTCTGGTGAAATGAACGTCCTCATAACGTTTGGTCATTACCATGTGACATTTTTTGCAGGCAAGGTCACTATAAGTATCATTAAGTCGTTGAAAGAGTTCTTTTCTCTTCTCGACGATCATTTCCTTTGTAATTTTAATCCGGGAAGCTTCATCGGCTGACCAGTATAGAGGTGCGCAAAACGGCCCGAGCTGACAGGCGTGAATACCTTCCTGTCCCAGGCGAAGCCCGCTTTCGAGCTTTCTGCATGATTTTACTAAGTCTTCGGGCTGATAATTCATTTGACCTCCAATGTGAGAGGTTCGGGCTTAATTTCATGGGTAGTTACAGGTGATGAAGCTGATAAAAATCTAGCCTTTTGAATGGCCGCTTCAGCGCTTAACCCGGCATAGTCCTGGGCGCTGAACCACCGCCCGTTAAAATTGCAGTCGAGTAATACGCCTAACAAAGCTCCAGGAATCACGCTTTCTAGGGAATGGGGGGCGCCGAGTCCACCCATGTCGGTACGTAACCAACCTGGATCCAACAGGGTAATCGTAACTCCCGTGCCTTGAAGGCTGGGCGCCAAATCGTATACGAATTTATCTAATGCAGCCTTGCTGCATGCATACGCCATCTCGCCGGGTCTCCTCTGAATACTGCTGGTGATGTTGACTATCCTGCCAAACCCGCGTTGTATCATCGGTTGAAGAAGCCGTTTGCAAATAAGAATAGGTGTAACGGTGTTGATAGTATAAGTGGAAAGGTAGTCCTGCACCGGTACAGACCAAAAACCCGCTGGCCACGACGACGAAATGGCTGCATTATTGAATACAATGTCTATGTGTGGAACGAGACATTCCAGACGCGAAAGCATTTCCTCCACTTCAGTCAAATTGCCGAGTTCTGCGGCAATGGGCACGACCTGCACGCCAAAGTCGTTGCATAAATCAACGGTTTCTTTGACGTGTGAAACGGAACGGCTGTGTGCAATGATATTTGATCCCCGTTTTGCCATTTCCATGGCAATCTGACGTCCTATGCCGCGAGCAGCGCCGGTAATCAGCGTCCATTTACCTCGCACTGGAGTTAACGTTGATTCATGGTTCAGCGCCTCAAATTGATCACCATCGAGCCTTTTCACGGCATCTATTGCGTTATAACATCTGTCGTAACAGGAAATGAAGACGTCTTTTATCCCCATGCGATTGAGTTGCTGGTAAATGCTTTCATAATTCCTTACCGTTATAATAACCACCGTTTTGCCTCTCAGCTTGCCAAGTTCGTCCGGAGAAATGCACTGCTTGCCAAAAAACTCCCTTCCCCATTTTTCCCACGCATTGTCACAGAGGAAGTCAGGCTCTCTGCCGAGAAATGATACAAGCTGGTGAAAGCAATCATGGAGCAGTGCGCCGATACCAAACAGGCATACATGCTGTGCGTTATCTATTGTGTCCTTTATTGTTTTAAGTGATTGAGGCGTCATTAGATTATGTTCCGGTTACGATACAATGGTTTACGTGAATACCATATAATTGGAAAAAACATGATATTCATACACCTGCCCCTGCTGAAATTTCACATGGAACGCTTCCCGGCGGCGGATTATTTGAATCACCTTGCGTATACATTTAGTTAATTCCTTTATGCTTGTTAAACTAGTTTAGCAGCGCTTTCCGCAAGGTCTTTCCAGGAAATTATTGGCAAATTCTGGTTTTGCTGAAGATGCCCTTTGAGTATCAGTTTTAATGCGTCTTCCTGATCATGTTCGCTGCTCAGTATGATTGCATCCAGGCGCTTTGATTTTTCTGATAAATCTGCAATCGGATAAACCGGAATGCCCAATACCTGTTTGCCGATCCTTGCAGGACTGGAATCAAAACATCCCAGTACGTCTATTCCCGCCTGTTGTGCACTTTCTATGATGAGATACGCATTCAGCATACTGCCAAAAACAGCAATCTTCTGCAGATTTTTCTGCGAATCGAATATATTATTTCCGTTTTGCAGCGCTGATAACCAGTTTCGGAATCCACGCCGACCCCCGCTTTTTGCCAGGGTCATTTTTAACTTTGAAAAGGCCTTCGCTTGCACAGAATGTCCAAGACCAAACAGATTGAGGCATATTTCAAACGGCAATATAATGTCCATGGCCCGGTTTGACGGAGTCACATTCCTCTCCCAACTTTTTTTCAGGCTTGTTAGTTTGCTTAAGATTTGATTTTTTTTAGCGCTTTTAAAGCAAATATCCTGGGTTCTGTAGCGCGTCAGAAAACCATGAATTGCAGGCAAATTGGAATGCAGATTTTTATTCCGTCCATGGTTTTTTAGTAATAATCTAATTGCCTCAATCATCGGATATCCCTGATCAACATTTCTGGACTCCTGCCCTCTGTGCTGGCGGTACCGGAGCAGGGGATCTGCCAGCAAACCAATGGGCCCCTGAAGGTTTAACGTAAATAGTATCCAGATATCGCCGCTGGCCAGATAGGCCGGATCTTTTGTACCCAGCCATTTTGAAACTGCTTTAACATAGTTTTGGCGCTTAAAAAGCAATGTTGGCGCAGGTATCCATAACTTTTCCTCTAAATATTTATTTATGTATTCAGCGGTATTAAAAACAATATCTTCCTCAAGTTCATACAACCTGGGCTGGATTAAAACACCGGCGTCATCAATTAGCGAAACATTATTTGAAACAACCAGAAGCTCCGGATGCTTTTCAATGAAGGCTACCTGACGTTCAATCATGGTAGGCTCCATTACATCATCATCATGGGCCATTATGATATATTCACCGCGGCTCATTATGGAAGAACGTATATAACTGGTGGTTGCATTTCCGCCAGCAGGTTGTCGAATATACGTCAAACGAGGATCTTCATAACTCATTACGAGTTTTGCTGTGGTATCCGTACTGTGATTATCAACAACCAGCAATTCAAAATCGGTGTACGTCTGCGCAAGGATCGCATCAATGGATTCTTTCAGATAACCGCTCTTGCAACGGTTATAGGTAAGTAGGGCAATGGTAATTTTATAACTGCGTATCATGTTATGTTCCGGTTTTAATATATCTCGGTACTGTTATTCATTAGGTTCTGAAAAAATTGTTTGTAAGGGAAGGACGGCTTTTATTTTGAATTAATATGCAGTCTCCAGCAAACTAATAATATCGTCTGGCGATAATCTGACATAGTTGCCAATCGTGCCGCTTTGCATAAATCTGACAGATCTTTCTGCAATTTCAGGGAACTGATATTTGTCGCTTACACCGATTTCGTGAAGGGATATTGGCATTCCAATATTTTGCAAAAATGCTTCGAACTGATTAATCATCCTAATTACCGCTTCTGCATCGCTAGGGATATCAATCCCAAAAATCCGCCGGCTGAATTGCACAAGTTTGGCAATGTTTTTTTTGGAAACCCATTTAAACCACGCAAGGAAAACAATTCCCATGACCGCCCCGTGACTGACGTCGTAGATTGCGCTTATTTCATGGCAGATTTTATGACATGCCCAGTCTTGCTTTCTGCCAAATCCCGGAGTATTATCATGCGCAAGTTTGCAAGCCCACATAATTTCCGCGCGAATGTCATAATTTTCAGGCTCATTCTGCACCAAAGCGGCATATTTCATCAAAGTCAAAATTAGTCCTTCACAAATTCTGTCTGTACAATCCACATATTCGGTAATCGTAAAATACCGCTCAAAAACGTGGGACATGGCGTCTACAATTCCGCAGGATGTCTGGAACTTTGAAATGGTTTTTGTAAGTTTTGGATTTAAAATTGAAAATACAGGAATTAACAGCGGATTATCGCAGACATTTTTGGCCTTTGACCCCAAATCGGTGATGACCGCCCCAGGACTCGATTCGCTGCCGGAGCCTGGCATTGTTAGCACAGTTCCAATCTTCAATGCAGATGCGGGTTTTTGTGTCTGTTTAAAAAAATCATAAAAATCGCCGTCATAAGGCGCACCGATACTAATTGCCTTTGCAGAGTCAATAACACTACCACCGCCAACGGCAAGGATAAACTTTATGTCTTTGCTGCGACAAACCTCTATTCCCTGATATACGAGACCCGTTCGTGGATTTGGTTCCACTCCGCCTAATTCATAAATTTCCAATCCGGCATTTTCCAATGAGGTTTTAACGGTATCATACAGTCCGTTTCTTTTGATACTGCCCTGTCCATAATGAAAAAGGACATTTCCTGAATATTTTTTAACTTCTTCGCCGACAGTTTTTTCTGTATCTTTCCCAAAATAAAAAACAGTTGGATGGAAGTATGTACCATGTAACATTGACTATTCTCCAGCGTCTTTTTGTCTAGTGTCTGCAAAACCCTCTGAACTTTTCGGGAATATAAACTGTTTTTTTCTTTTGTGCGGTAAAGAAAGACTTTATATCGTTTTCATGCTTACCGCCGCCGGGCGCAATTACCCCTGAAATACCAGCCTTGCATAATAGTGCAGGGGCGTCTGTAAATGGGAAAAACGCATCGGCGGCCGCTATAGCGTTCTCTACCGAATGCCCGTTATCGTTCGCCCGCATGATTGCAATTTTGGCGGCGTCAACGGTTGAGGGGCCTCCGCCAGCGCTTAATAGCGCCCCGTCCCTGGCTAGCGCGACTTCATTACCGCCATGATTTGACGAGAAAGCGACAGCCCAGCCAATAATGAAGTCAGTAATTATTTTGTCGTCGAATTCGGAGGAATTACGCTCGCATTTCTCCAGATTAAGAACGTAATTTGCCGTCGGCTGGCGTAAAAAGCCGCCCCGGATTTGACGATAATGGAATATGGTTTTCTCATGAGAGATTGTCTTCAGATGTTTATTTATAAACAGTTTGCGTATTTCACGCTTACAGAGGATATCCTGGGCCTCTTTTGAAAAATCAGGCGCAATGACCATGTCCAGCATCCAATAGGGATTACCCATCTCCTGCTCCCGTTTAACGCATTTAAATAAGGCCGATGCGACTTTTTCATCAATATCAAAATTGGTTATAACCTCGCCGCCCCAAATGGCGCGGGGGTTTCCCCAGAGTGCCTTTTCAACCGCATGAATAGGCTCCGAACTGCTAACCCCCATGCCGCAGGCATTCCCGTGTTTGGCTGCAATGCAGATATGCGGGACTGAATTTTGATTCTGCCTGAACGCTTCGGCGGCCAGCGTCATAGTCCTGAGGATACAATCAGCATCAGCCATATTTGTGAAACAGGGCGGTTCTCCGGACACTTTTGTAAACCTTGTTAAGGATAACGCATCGTCATGTTGTGAATTTTCAAAGGTTGAAGCCGGCGTCTGATACGGATTTTCCCCATTGAGTAATTCATAGGAAAAACGGCCTGAAACGATATCGTATTTGTCCCTGCTCGATAGAAGAGAGGCATAATGATTGGCAATAGCAAAACAGGCTTTGTCAGCCAGTTCGTGACGCAGGTTTTCAGATACCTGACCAGTTTCTTTTATTGATGAAACTACTTTTTTCATATCATCAATAGTCATTACCGGAATGCGTGACCCTTTTACCGCCAGCGCCAAAAGCGTCCTGCCGCCGACATCATTTCCACGGGAAAGAGGATAAGGAATCACATACACCAGATCAATCCGCAGTGAATCATTTCCGGTCAGTGCGTATTCGATCCTGGGATGCAAAGTCGGTGGGAAGCCATAATCCTCTTTTACTCCGGTGAAATCGGCAATATCAATAACCGGTAAGTTTTTGTTTTTTAACAACACGACTGTCTCAGATGAACCTATAATTTCCCAACCAAGAGCAATGAGTTCCTTCGCAAACAGTACGGCGTCAGTTGTGTCATTCAACGAGAAAAGCGCTGTTTGTTTCATAGATTTATTCATCGGTGGGTTCTTTCGAATCAGCGTTGTTGATTGAATAGTAAATGTTTTCAAGCCAGTCGGTACATCTGATTTTCTTCAGATTTATGCATTTTGGGATTTCAATGTCTAAGAACGGAAACATATTGTGAATGCCTGCGGGACATGCATATTGTTTCTTCATACAGGTAGGAAAGACGAAACGGTCGCCAACTTTGTGATTGTAATCACATAAACCATTAACTTTGACGACCTCGGCATGAATAACATCGCGCCAGTCAGAAGGCACGCCTGTCTCGAACTTGCCGTCGTTAGAACGCACTTTTACGAGGACGTCTACGCCTTTTTCCGCCGGGCAACATACATGACAATCGCCCCGGTCATTATACGTAAATTTCGCTCCGTACAGTGCGCCGAGAAAATAGGGATACAGGGTGTGCCACATAATCGGGCAGACGTTGCTCGTGAAGATTTCGTCATGGGTATATGCCTTTCCGGTTTCTTCATGTTCTTTATGCCAGGAACACTCTGTTTTCCCGGGCAACTGTTTTACCGATATTTTGTTATTCAAATGATGAAATCCTTCCATTTAGAATTTGCCTGTATAAAATTATATAATATTTCATTCAGTCTTGCGTGATTACAGACCATGCATTCATCGCCGGAAGGTGGAGTTGTATTGATGTATTTTTCTATTCGTTTTCGTTTTTCTCCCTTCCAGATATCCTCAAACGTATTGTCATAAATGCTGCCGTAACTATACTCTTTACCACGACCCCACATTCTCCAGCAGGGGTAGACCTCTCCGTCAGAACAAATTGTTGTGTAAAGTTTTACCCCCTGACAGAAGTCTGGCAGGAACCCCTCTTTTGTCTGGCCGGCATAGTTCATTGAATCATTAACAAGCGGAAACACAACTTTCACGCGGAAATGGTCGTCATTCAGTTCCAGTACCCTTTCTTTCATTTCACGAATTTCGTCATTCGAATAGTGTGAAGAAGCATAGGTTTTTTTCCCGGCTGGCGAGAAATTGCTGTACGTTGCTTCCTGAATGACAATATAATCCAATCCTATATCTTTGCAAAATTTTACTATGTCGTATGCCTCATAAAAATTATTTTCATCCAGATACTGAGTTGCCCAGAGAGAAACTCCTAAATTGTTCTTTTGCCGCAAGGCGACCGCATATTTAATATTTTCTAAAAGCAATTCCCATTGTTTTTCAGAACAGCCGTGAAGATGGGCATAGCGTTGCTTATTGCTGTCAACAACAGAGAATTTTACATAAAATAAATGGTGTAAAATTTGATCTTGCAACGCCTTTCCGAGTAAGACACCGTTTGTATTTACACCAATAGTCAGATTGCGTTGAGCGCCTCTCTCCACTGCCTGTGAAATTGCCTTGTGCATCAGCGGTTCGCCGGTGCCCTGCAGCAGAACTGCTTTTACACCGGCATCGGCCAGTTGATCAAACAGATTGACAAATACATCATTCTCAATTTTCAGTCCCTCCCCGCTTCTGTCGTTTGCGTAGCAGTAGACACATTTTTGATTACATCCGCTGTTTGGATCTATTTCTGCCAATACCGGAGGGGAATATTTGCCATGTTTTATGGCATAAAGATGATCAATCTGATATAGTGTGCGCAAGTCATTGTAACCTTGCATGTGATTTTTGAAACTCATATCAGCTCCATTTGTTACCCCGTTTAGAGATATCCCCGCTAGTTCAAAGACGCAATGTTAAACTCTGCAACATAATCTTTCCAGAGCGCTGATTCTGCAATAATTTCGTTATACCTGTTCTTGTACGCAATGTACTTTTCCTCATCACCGAGTTGTTTCCAGCATTTTGCAGCAAAATAATAAGCAAATGCATGGTCGGGCTTAACTTTAATAGTATTTTGAAACTCTTTAAGGGCCCGCGCGTAATTTCCCAGTCTCATTTCTCCGTTGGACACAAAATTCAGGTCGAGATTTAACGAGTACGCCGCTTTCTGAATATATTCGGATGTGAAATGCTCAGTTTCAATGACGGCCTTTTTGAAATCTCCGTCAATAAATCCTTCTTTTATATACCCTTTTTCAAGACAGATTTTAAACATTTCACTGCCGACCAGCGGAACAGCCGCATAAATACGGAACCACGTTCCATAAAGTGTTTTTAAGAATGCACGGGCATTTTCAATATCCTCTTTCGTTTCACCAGGTAAACCAATAATAATATTAATATCAGTATCAATTCCCAATTCGCGGCAATCTTTCATCACCCGTTTCACGATATTCATGTTCAAAGGCTTATGCATAACTTCCTTCAATACTCTTTCACTGCCTGATTCTATTGCCAGCACAAGAAGATTTACTCCGACGCTATGCAGCGCCTCGAGCATGGGTCTGTCAAGCGCGTAAAGGGTTAGCGAATTCGGGAAAAATGCCGACAACTTAAACTCTTTCAGAATATCAATAATTGCATAGACTCTTTCTTTTGACGCCATAAAATGGTCATCCTGGAAAATGATGGTTTTTGTGCCATATTTTTCGTGAATTCTGGCGATATCTGCCTTCACACGCGGCAGGCTATAGTAACGAACGGTACGGCCATGAATTGAATGAGCCGAACAAAAAACACAACGGTAGGGACATCCTCTCGATGTCATCATTGTTATGTGTGGTTTTGTGCTGTCTACACCAGGATAAGCGGAGATAGTCGGATTTAATCTGTAGTCATTCACATTCAGCAAATCATAATCGTATAGAGGGATTTCATCCAGATTTTCGATGAAATCAAACATATATGATGCATTCTTTAATATTTTTTCTTTGGTAATACATGAAGTCGAATTTTTCAGGAATTCCATTTTGTTTTCTGCTTTTACTAAACCTAACAGCGCCTTTTCACCTTCACCATAAATTAAAGCGTCAAAGCAGTCGGTGTCCTGAAAAATTTCCTTATACATATTGGTCGGTACGCCGCCGCCTGCTAGTATGATTGAATTGGGGAAAATTCCCCGGCAGCATTTTACGATATCCATCATATTTTGATAGGATGTTGTGAATAATGCTGACAATCCAATTATTGTTGGCGCGTAAGTAGCCCATTGCTGGTCAGAAAGATAGTCCTTAAAAAAATCATAAAAAGAACGAAACTCAAAGGCGTCCATTTTATTAAGAACCGTGTTAAAATCTATGAGTCTGGTTTTTGTATCACTGTATCCTTTTATGTAAGCGCTAAGCGCCAAAACTCCTAAGGGAATATCAGTTAGAACGCTTCCATATAATCCATCTTTTTTCCTGATTGTTCTTACATTATCCGGCGGATTTTTAAATTTTTCGTAATCAATAGAAGGCGGAACCAAAAACAATATTTTATCAATTATTTTGTCCTTGTTACATGATGTTTGCATTTTAGCTTCCTCGCCAAAAACTTCTAACTCGACACTTAGGATTATTGAAACATATGGGTTTTAAAATTATCCATCGTTTTATAAACAATTAACTATCAATGAAAAATATTGCTAAAAAGATAACAAGACAAAAGCAATTGAAATACCGATAAAATGCGATTTTATGGAAAGATTTTTTCGGAGTGTGTAACTGATGCTGTTACTGTGAGTTAACGGTTTTCAATGGTTGTTATTGATAGGAGTAACGACTTTCTTTTCAGGTATGTAGCGGAAGTTTTTGGGGAAAGTGTTTAAAAAATATACACGATGTTTAAAAATAGCATCTCAAGATTCCTCGTTTAACTTGGAATCAGGGTTTCCTGGATATTTTCCAGCCAGGCAGGTTAAAATTATTCATGATTTCGGCGCAGATTTCTTCAGGTGTCTTATTAATTCGCACCGTAATGGCATCGTGAGGCGCTTCCAACGCATTAAACTGGCTATCCAAAAGCTCAACAGGGAAAAAATGGTCGTTTCTTTTCCGCATTCGGTCAAGAATTATGTCCTTATTACCTTCAAGATAGATGAAGGCGACCTCCTCTTTTCCATCCCATGACAAAATTTGGCGGTATTTTTCCTTTAAGGCAGAGCAAGCCAGCACGGCGCCATTATCTCCATTCCACTGTGCGATATGTTGGGCAAGGTTTAAAAGCCATGGGTTCCGGTCATCGTCTTCAAGGGGGATACCGTTTTTGATTTTGGTAATGTTACCCTGAGGGTGAAAATCGTCAGCGTCATAGAATTTCATGGAGAGCCTTTCCGCAAGCATCCTGCCCACGGTGGTTTTTCCACAACCAGAAACACCCATAATAATATAAACCATTTTCGGTCTGACTGATTCCCTTCTAAAAATTTACGTATTCATCATACGTGCCGTAGGGGCAGGTTTCAAACCTGCCCCCACAGAGTGGTTTATTATATGTTTTGATTCATCTTTAATTGCATCCATGGAACTGAATGCCGGTTTATAGCCAATTTCTAAAGCCTTATTATACGCAGAGCAGTATATAGTTTTTGCGCCTGTCGCACTGGAGTTGCTCACCGATTGACCAATCTCGTATTGCAATCCATAAGCTTGCGAAAGATAATCAAGGATTTCTTTCTTTGATGCGGGCTTGGCGCTGATTACATCCAGCGCCGCATTGATTTTCCCTGTATCCATACATTTTCTGATTATGGAGAAAAGGTCTTCCGGATGCACGTAATCACGTACGATGTTTACGGCATCGGTGACGAGAGTCTTCTTGTTTAAAATGCTGTTCATTGCATCAGTGATAAAATAGCCGTCTGTCAGGTCAATAAACCTGCTGAAGTAGGAGAAAATCCGGAGGTCAACGATGTTCAAATGGGTAAATGCCCTGTGCTTGGCCTCTGCGTTAAGCCTGGCAATAGCGTAATAATCGTGCGTAGCTATATGATTCACCCGGATACTGTGCGCGGTGTTTTCTTCCGCGGCTGCTGCAAGTTCTCTTCCATACACTGCCCCGCTACTGAAGCTGATGTAGAGGGTATCGGGACACATATCGCGCACATAACCTATAGCCAGATTATCGTATTCTTCCGTAACGGTAAAATACCGGGAATAGTCACCGCGCAGCTTGCCCGCGGTTCCCACGCCCACGCAGTTGATTATGACGTAATAAAAACATTTTGTAAAGCCTTCATAATTATCGTGAATGACGCAGCATTTGTTTGGGGATTTTCCTATGATGTCAAGAAAGCTGAGGAGGTTTTTAGGTGACCTCGTATACAAATGCAGGCAGACGTCTTCCCTTTGGAGAAAATTGTTAATCAATCCTTTCGCGATGTGCGATGTTGATCCAAGTATGGCAACGGTTGTTTTTTTCATAATAACTGACCGGTTTTCAGTGGTGTTATTAGTTTAATGTTCGGGAATTTCAATGTTTTTGGTAGGAGCCAACTCCTGTTGGCGAACGGGCGCTTGTGTGCTGTCGTACACCGTCAGTCGCCGTCGGGAGACGGCTCCTACCAGTACGGGCGGGTTCAGGTTTGCAACCTGAACCTTGTAGTTTGAACAAGCGATACCCAGTTGAACTGTCACAACGCCCAGAAATACATAAACCTCCAGGTTCAGGTTACAAACCTGAACCCGCAAAGGAGGGAACCCGCAAAGTTATGTTGTAAAACGAAGCGTTTGCTTCTCTACATTTCCCGGTATTTTCTCTGACGCTCACCTATCCCGCAGCGTATTTGTGATATCCTACCGGATTATTTGTCTGTATAGCGGGCGGTATTTCTGAGCCAGATAGTGGCCTGCCGCTGCAATAGTCGCATGTCTGCAAAAAGTCTTTGTGTAAAATGAAATCCCGTATCCTATTCTTTGTCGCCAGAATGCCTGCCGCGTCAGGCGTCTCCTGAAATAGGTCAATATAATCGCTTTTGTAATCGGGGACTGCCGACAGCCTTGCGGCATTGGCTGCATAGGGACATCTGAACAATTTACCATCCGATAATGTGGCCATGTTTTTCGCGCAGCAAATTTTATAGAGTTGCCGGTTCCGTTCGTCGCCGCGATTGTGTGGCGTTACCGTTGCGCAATCAAGCCACTCGGTTATTTTGAGCACGTAGTAGGCAATTTTGTTTTTCTCCAGCAGTTGTTTGAGCGCTTCCAACTGTCTTGATAAAACGCCATAATCCGTGATGATGACAAGCGTTTTATCGTTTATTAAACACGGGACATATTTCTCGTTCGGGACAAGGGTTCCATTAGTATAGAGCACTATCCTTTTTACCTTGGGCTCGTTTGTTACCCTTTTTACAATTTTATACCACTCTTTATTCATAAATGCGTCGCCGCCAATGACCCGAAAATCCATGACTTCATCAATGACCGCGCAAAAGGCGTCTATGGATTTTAACAACATATCGGTGTCGCAGTCCTTAGGCTTTTCATAATACTGCATCAGATTGGAACAGTCCCGGCACTTTAAGGAGCACCGTTCGGTAATAATAAGGTCAATGCTTCTCAAAAAGAGTTTATCCGGATGCAGGTAACCATCGTGGCACAAAATGCAGTTTTCTATGGCAAATTTTGTATAATCTATTGAGGCCCCGGACTCGTTTTGAGAAACATCCAAGTCCTTCAATAATAAGCCGCCGGCATACCAATTTGAATATCCTAAATCACGAAGCCGATCAACTACATCTTTTATTGCAGCGACGGAAATTAAAAAAATGGCGTCCTTATATCTTGTTTTCAAATCGGGGGTATAAATAACTTCCAGGCCAGAAAAATCAGACTGCGCCGCTTTTTGACTGCTATCGCAAAAACAATCAACTTCAATTCCTTCATTTTTGCAAAGGGACAACAACGTCTTTCCCACGATGCCGGCCCCGCATATTATGACAGGCAACTGAGAGTTTTTGATTTCACGGATAATATCTTCTTTAGACATGTTCTCAGGCGATCTTTCGTTTTCCATATCGTTTATACGCCTTCAACCTGCATACAAACACGACTAAATCAATTAATTTTAGTTTCATCAGCAGCGGCAAAACCCTGCTATTTCCCTTCGAGGGAGCGTAATACGGTAAACTATCCCGCAAAATTGACGCATGAGTGATTTTGTCAATTTCATTGTAAATCTTTCTCCTGTTGTCCCTGGTAAACAGACGGCATGAACGAATAAAAAAAATAATAACATAGTGAATAAGGGCGTGTCCAATCTCTTTGTCTACCGTATCGGCGCTCAAGGTGTCGGCATTTACCGTCTGAAAAAATTCTGATGTCTTTGCCCTGAATATGTTCATGTCGTGCAGTAAGCTATCACCATTGACAATCGCCATACTGGCGGATACATGACTATTGTGCATCGTATAGGTATATAAGGGTTCATTTATAAATATGATTTCATTCGTATGCTTTAGATATTCAAGGTTGAAGACGAAATCCTCGAAAAGACGCATGTCTTCATGCGCGTAAATATTGTTATTTTTTATAACGGATAATTTGTACAGCCTTGCCCAGCAGTAACTGATTAAATGATTGCTGGGGTGCTTCAGAAAATGTCTCACATAGGACACGATATCCGACTTTGATAATATTTTGATCTTTCCTTCAAATGGATTGTCGTCAGGATGGAATGTTGCGCGTATGTTTACCGTTTCTCCATTGTTTTCGCGTTTGCAAAAGTTTCCCATAACCAGGTCAGGCTTGTATTCGTTGTATTGTGCGACTAACAGCGCCAGTGCATCACGGTCAATGAAGTCGTCTGCATCCAGAAAAAACAAAAAGTCGCCTGTTGCGTGGCGAATTCCCTTGTTCCTGGCAGCGGCTGGCCCGCTATTTTCTTGCGAGATTACCTTGATTCGGTTATCGGCGAGCGCAAAGGTATTGCATATCGTTTCGCTGTTATCTGTCGAGCCGTCGTTGACGAGTATGAGTTCAATGTTTTTATGGCTCTGATTTGTTACACTTTCGATGGACTTACCCAGAAAATGTTTCGCATTGTAAACAGGAACTACAACGCTAACCAGACCAGTAGCCAATGCGTGGGCGCTTGAGGCTTCGCACTTTTTTCTGTTAGAATTCATAAAATTCTTTGAGCCTTTCTGCGTCATCGTTCAGGGCGTCTTCCGGAAATGATCTGTACTTAATTATGTTGCATTCCGCGCACACCTTGCTTACATGCCTTACTCCATCAAGCATCGTACGCCTCAGATGCTGAAACTGCCTTCCGTTCCATATTTCACAGACCGACTGGTCGTTGCAATCACCCATAATCCCAGGATATTCGAAGGAATAACAAGGGACGACTTTACCGTCCGGATTAATTTGCAGCGTAAAAAATGGCTGTGGGCAGATATGAACGTCAGAAACGGGCAATCCGAACTGAGTGACTGTCCGACTATTTTCTTTCAACACGTCTTCATAGGCCACACCGGCATGAATGGGGACCGCGTGTTCTATTGCAATCGTGTCGCACAGGTCTCCGAAGATATCGTAAAATATCTGCTCCTCGTCCTTGCTGTCCAGCGCGCAATCTATGATCTTCATATAAACCTGCACCGCGCCTTTGTGGTTAAAAAAATATCGTAAATTGTCAGTGAAATCATCAAAATCTATGTCTTTTCCGCATATCTCACGGTACTTGGCCTTTGACGTTCCTTGAAGTGATACAACCAATCTTGAAAGTCCCGCAGAGATGAGAGAATCCGATAATTCCGGGGTCAGCAACGACGCATTGGTGAGTATCTCCACTACGTTGGCGACGTCTTTTGCAACCGCATACCCGACCATGTCCGCGATATTTTTGTGCAGCAGCGGTTCTCCTATGCCCACAAAACGCAGCACCTTTACCTTGTTCGGAAAGAGGGCAATATCATCTATACATTTTTTATATAAATCAAAATCCATCAGCGCCTTGTCAGAGATAAAATGCCTCTTTGGTTTATCAACGGTGAAGATGCAGTAACCACACTTAAAATTGCAGGCGTATACAGGAAATATTTGCAGTACAAACGGGGTGTCTAAGGGAAGCGCCTCCGCGAGCCGTGTCCTTTTTCCCCCTGGCGCTTGTCCGCTGATATTTTTTGCAATCAACGCAAAACCTCCTGAATTTCAGTTTATATATATTTTCTGTACATTTCGTGCCAGCTCAGCAAATCATCAGGACAGTTATGATGCCACATAAGATAGCCTGCATCTTCGCACGAAAGCCCTGTATTTTCAGGGATGAACGCACCGGAGAGGAGGCATTTGTATAAAATCGAAATACCATGTCCCCGTATATTACGTTCACGGTGAATACATTGATTTACCGCTATGGGAGTCAAATCGAAGTCAATCTTCAAGCCAACTCCTATTTCAGTTTCGGCTACTTTTCTCACCCGCGTTTCCAGGGTTTCCTTAAACCTGACGATTCCACCAGGTAAATGCCAGCCTTTCCCTGCATACTGGTCGTCTCTCCATGCAAGAAGGGTACGCCCGTTTTCGTCCTTTATTAAAAGATCAATATTCGGCAAAGGCGTCATTCTGCTGATGAAATAAAATATCTCATCAGGCAAACCCTTCGATGGGTCAGGCGCCGCTTTGTCAAGAATGGCAATGGCGTCTGCAATGTTCATGAATCCTCCGTCGCTGCCGTAAATGAAGTCAATTTGATAGGAATAGTTTCTTTTCTGTATGGAATGGCCTTTGTGTTTTATCCTCATCGGTAAATACTTCTGAGCAGGGGACTGGAAGCGCTCTGCCGTCAATTTTTTTCATCACGTAATTTTTGATAAAATTCCTGTCCTCGGCGATTATGCATGATTCTTCATATTCGCCAAACTGCCTGATATTCAATCCCCTTTGAATGATGTCCTTCAGCGGCTCTCTGAAGACGTTTCCGATAGAGGTGTGAATGTAAGGGCACGGCAATACGTCGCCATACTGTGTTACGGAGATCATCCCTTTAACGGAGATACAGCCCATATTCAGCCCGTATGCGGGTGTTAAATGGGTGAACACGTTGTGCTTTTTCTCAAGCTCCTCCATGTATCGCATGTCATCCTTGTCAACCAGTACATCCAGATTCCCTTGCCATGCGCCAACCGGTTTGGCATAGCTCACAAATACCCCGACGCCTTTTTGGTTAAAATATTTAACAAATTCGACAAACTCTTCTGACCTGACCCGCTGCTTTGATACCACGGTTTGAATAAAAATACCCAAACCGGCGTTTTGGGCTATATCAACCGCCTTCATTGCCCTTTCGTGCGAACCCTTGCGTTGTCTGAATTTGTCATGGTCTTCGGCATTCAGGCTGTCTATGCTCAACTGAATTCTGTCAACGCCGATGCTTTTTAAATGTTTGGCCATTTCTTCGTCCAAAAGCCAGCCGTTTGTATCGCAGTTTATATAAAATTTTTGAGGGTCAATGGCCGCTACCAGTTCATCAAAGTCTTTGAAGGTCAAAGGCTCACCGCCGGTAATTACGAATCGGGCGAGTCCCAGTTCATCTGCCTGCCGTGAAAGGTTTTTTACCTTTTCAATCGTCCAGGTCTCTTTGCCGTTTTTCCCCTGAAAAGGCTCAATCGAGCAGTGTTCGCACGTCAAATTACATACGTAGTTATACTGAAACTGGATGATGGCGATGCTTTCTCCCCGTCTCATCTTTTCTTCCAGCCGAATCATTTTCTCGTACACATAAGGCTTCTCCGCCTTGAGCTTGTTTCTGTTGTTGGCCTCCGCGGGTTTTAATTTTTCAACTGCCATGTAAATTCTCCTTATTTGATGTGAGTAACTGCTTCCTCTAAAGGTGCTACAATCATGTTCGCCTGAAACTCCTCTCTGCTCAGGAATGGCCACAGATCCTCCAGAGGTTTGGAAATCATGGCGCCGTCAGGCATCGCCATGGAGGAAAGTTTCGGGACCATTTGCAAATCAGGATCAACCATTACGTCACACACGACGGGTCCGTCCATAGTTAAAACATCAAGAAGTTCATCCTGTAGGTGTGTTTGGTCCGATATCCTTACGGTCTTTAGACCATAAGCGGCGGCGACCTTGCAGGTGTCAGGAATTGTAAGACCGCTTGAGGGGTCGCAGCAGACCAGGCGTCCGTCAAAAAAACGTTTGTGCGTGTTTCGTATCGCAGCGTATCCATTGTTATTCAGTACAAACAGTTTTACCGGAATATTCAATCTTTTCAGGGTTTCCAGTTCCTGGATATTGTGCTGAAGACCTCCGTCGCCGACAATGCAAATAGTGCGTTTCCCGCCGCTTGCGAGGCATGCGCCGATGCTCTGCGGCAATCCAAAGCCCATAGAGCCAAGACCAGGAGAGTTAACCAGTCGTTGTCCCTTTTTTATTCGAAACGCTTGACAGGTTATTTCGGCGCAACTGCCGGAACTGCCGGGGACGATTACATCGTTTCCGGTTAAGACGTCTGAGAGCATATCTATCAGGGCGTATGTGTTCACAAAGTTTGCGGACTTCAGGTGCTCAGGCAGTATGACCGGATACTTTTCCTTCCA
>Ga0209514_10002980_pt1 | contig 25138 bp, 21 predicted proteins | sample Subgrocontami58m_FD_187452 | JGI IMG/M metagenome (GOLD analysis project Ga0209514, IMG submission 187452) | Subsurface groundwater microbial communities from S. Glens Falls, New York, USA - GMW37 contaminated, 5.8 m (SPAdes) (version 3) | ecosystem: Environmental > Aquatic > Deep subsurface >...
CGCGGCGGCCGCCGATTCCGCCGCCCGGATCGTGGCGATCACCTGGTCCAGCATGTCGATGGCTTTGAGCAGGCCGACGAGGACGTGCTCGCGGTCGACGCTCAATTCTACCTGCCGTCCGACATCCTGGCCAAGGTGGACCGCGCGAGCATGGCCCACGGCCTGGAAGTCCGATCGCCGTTCCTCGACCACCGGCTGGTCGAGCTGGCTTTCCGCCTGCCGTTGTCGTACAAGCTCTCGCCCGCGGGGGAGTCAAAACGCTTGCTGCGGCGCGCGCTCGCGGGAAAGCTGCCGCCGGAAGTGCTGGTCCCGCGCAAGCAGGGCTTTGGCTTTCCCGTCGGCGCGTGGATGCGCGAGCGGCTGCGTCCGCTGGTGCTCGACCGGATCGCCGCGCCCGGCGCGCGCCTCGGCGCGTACCTGGACCTCGCCCCGGCGCGGCGATGGGTGACGGAGCACCTAGAAGGGCGGCAGGACCTCGGCATGCAGTTGTGGGCGCTCTTGATGGCGGAATTGTGGCTGGAGGGCAGTCGGTGTCGGTGATTTCCGGAGAAGCGTGAGGCCGATCCCTTGTCGACGGACCCACCGACGGAACTACGGATTCTACGGATTTGCCGGATTGCGCGGATTGTCCAACGGCCGAGGGTGCGATTCCCCGAAAGATAGTCGCCGGACCTGGTCGTCTTCGTACCCCACGAGGCGGCCGCATTTCGACTCGATCCGGATGTCGACGCGGTGCTGGAACGAGCGTGGACCGACCCGGCGGACGGCGATGTGCGCGTGTATCGGTGGCGGCGGTAGGGACACCCGGCAATGGCGCGCTGGTCCGGGCCCCCGGCATGGGGAAGCCGCGGGCCGCGCCCTGCTCCGATCGACATCCCCCTCGACTCGGCACATTACGGCATCGCGGCGAACTTCGCGTTCGCGAGGGCGACCGCGCCGCTCTCCGGGTCGCGTTCGAGGACGAGGCGCCAAGCGGCGCGCGCCTCGTCGTGTCGAGCGAGCCTGGCGAGGGCGCCGCCGTAGCTGACCCATTCCTCTCGACGCGAGCCTGAGTGGATTCCGCTGCCGAAGACCGTCATGGACGGCACGCAGCGCCGATCCGTCTACCTCCCCTTCCCCCCGAACAGCGACCAGAGCCGCGCGATCAGCCCCAGGCGACGCGCCGACACCGGGCTGCCGTGCAGGAACGCGTTGAAGTCGTACGCCAGGTCGTGCGGAGTCGGATAGCGCTCCTCCGGCCGGCGCGCCAGGCCGGTGGCGAGCACCGCGTCGATCGGCTCGGGGACCCGCGGGTTGCGCGCCGACGCGGTCGGCGGCCCGCCCTCGAGGATCGCCTGGCGGACCTCGTCGCACGTGCCGCTGAACAGCGGGCCGCGCACCACCAGCTCGTACACGATCGCGGAGATGCCGTAGACCTCGCTGGCCGGAGTCGGCGCGCCGCCCTCGATCAGCTCCGGGGGAAGGCAGCGCAGCGGGCACCCCGTCGGATCGTGGTCGGCGCGGTGCGCGGCCGCGCGCCAGACCATCCCGAAGTCGCTCAGCGCCGTTTCCTGCGTGCGGCTGACCATCACGTTTTCCGGCTTGAGGTTGCCGTGGAACAGGCCGAGGCGGTGCACCGAGTCGAGTGCGCCGCAGGCGTCGATCGCGATCTGGCAGGAGCGCTCGACGGTGATCGGCACCCGCTCCGCCAGTTGCAGCAGCGAGAGCCCCTCGATCGCGCGGCTGGGCAGCAGCAACTCTCCATCGCCCCGTTCCGGGTCGAACGGGCGGACGATACCCGCGTGGTCGAGCGCGGCGAGGCGGCCCCAGAGCCCGAGCAGCGCCGCCGCTTCGGGCGCGGCGGGATCCGCGGGTACGATCTTGATCGCCCGGCGCGCGGCGGCGGCGTCCTCCGCGAGCAGGACGGAGCCGTGTGGGCCGCGGCCCAGCCACGACACCGGCCGGAAGCCGCCGGGCAGCGCGCGCTCCGGCAGCGGCTCGCGGATCGTCATGGGCGTATGTCGCGGGGGCCGGAGGGGCGGGGTGTGGGCGATCCGGCCGGGGGGTGGCGAGGGGGGCGGCTTGAGCGAGGGGGAGGTGTCCGGGGGGAAAGGCTCCGCGGAGATCGCGTCGGGATCGCGCATGAGCTCGCGGATCGAGGCGATCTGGAGCGCGGAGAGGATGCCGAGCGCGCGCGCGACCTCGGCGAAGGTGGCGGCCGGCGCCGTCCTGAGCGTCTCGGCGAGGCGCTCGTGGCAGGTGCGGGCTTCCTGCTCGCTGAGGAGGCCGTAGTCGAGCGCGGCTTCCGCGAAGCGGTCGTCTTCGGTGGCGGCCATGCTCGTGAGCTCCTCGCGCTGTCGGGCGCAGGTGATGGTCGCCTCTCGCGGGGGGATCTTCAAGGATTCGGGAAGGCGGACGTCCCGGTGTCCGGTAACACCCACCCCGCCTCCGGGATCGCGCAGGTCACTGCATCGGCCGGCAGTTCCGCGAGCGCCTGGGCGACCGCTTCCCGGGCGGATGCGGCGTGTTGCATGCCGGTGCGGGCGACGAACGCGGGGTCGAGGCCGCTGACGAGGCGGATGCGATACCGCGCCGCGAGGTCGCGGAGGGACCAGGCGGTCTGGCCGGGGATCTCGAAGGCGGCGCGCAGGGTATCGGCGTGCGTATCGAGGTCGGGGAGATCGAACCACTTCGCGAAGGCCGGGGCCCCGGGCCCGTCCGGACACGCGGCGAGGAGGACGAGGGTGCCACCGGGTCGCAGGGCGCGGACGGCGTGGAGGGCGCTCTTGTGCGCCTGGTAGAGGTTGATGTCCTTGGGGTGGCCGCCGCACGAGGCGACGACGAGGTCGGCCGGCCGTTCGAGTCGGATCCGGTACGCGCGGTCCCAGGGGGCGACGGCTGCCAGGTGGGCCTCGCGCACGCCGCCCGCGAACGCGCCGACGATGCCGCCGCACGGGGCGAGCAGGGTGTGGAAAAGCCAGGGGCGGACCGGGGCGAGGGCGCAGGCGGCCATGAGGTCTTCGTGAAACGGGTTGCCGTCCAGCCGTCCTGGGACACAGGCCGGATGGCGCACCGAGGTCCCGCTGGGATCGAGGGTGCGGCGGTGGAGCGCGACGCAGGTGTCGTGCGCGGCGACGCCGGGCGCGAAGCACTTCCGGCCTCCGCCGTATCCCGCGAGGTAGTGGAAGCTCATGGTGCCGGTGAGGACGAGAGCGTCGGTCTCGACCGCGAGGCGGTTCACGGCGACGTCGGTCCCCGCGGGAGTCCGTCCCAGTGCGACCAGCGCGTTGCTGTCGGCGCCGTCGTGATCGACCAGAGCGACGCCCGGGGGCAACGGCCCGGCGATGGCCGCGCGCTCCTCGGGGGTATGTCCGCGGTGGGTCCCGTTGGCGAAGAGGACGGTGATGCGCTCGGGGGAGATGCCGGCGTCGGCAAGGCGGCGGACGATCAGCGGGAGGTATCGGTCCTGGGCCGAATTGCGGGTGCGGTCGGGGATGACCACGGTGGCTCGGCGGGCTCCGGGGAAGGCGCGTTCGAGGGTCAAGGCGCCGACGGGGGCGTCGAGGGCGCGCGCGAGAACCTTCGCGGGCGGTCCGGCGGGGTCGAGCTTCGGCTTGAGGATGCCGGCGAATGCGGTGTCCGGGAGGGCGACCTCCTCCAGGGCGCGGCCGGTTGCGAGGCGGAGGGTCGGCACGGCGTTCACCATCCTCCAGATTCGCAGATCCCTACCGGGACCCGGCTTCGTTGCTTCCCGTCGCCGATGCGATCGGTTGCATCGGCTTCCCATCGAGCTCCGTCCGGCGCCGGGCTCGCCTCGGCGGACCCGCGACTCGGGACCGGACGCGACCCAAGACGGGCGTACGGAGGGGCGATGCTCACCCGTGCATTGCCTCGTCGTCGCGCCTCGCGCGTGCGTTTCCGGCACTCCGCAGCGACTGCCTGTTACTCCTGGTTTTCCACCAGCTGCGCCGGCGGGACGGGACGGAGAACCTTGGCGGGCACGCCCATGACGATGGTGCGTGCCGGGACGTCGCGGGTGACGACCGAGCCGGCGGCCACCAGGCCGTCTTCGCCGATGGTCTTGCCCGGGAGGATCGTGGCGTTGGCGCCGACCCGCGCTCCGCGCTTGAGCGTCGGGCCCTTGTGGAACTTGAATCGTTCTTTCGTCCGGCCGAGAAAGTTGTCGTTGGTGAAGGTGGCGTTGGGGGCGATGAAGCAGTCGTCGCCGACCTCGGAGAGGGCGCAGATGTAGGCGTTGGTCTCGAGCTTGCAGCGGGCGCCGATGGTGCACTTGTTCTCGATGGCGACGCCGCGTCCGACGATGGTGAGCGGGCCGACGGTGACGTTCTCGCGGATGGTGGCGAGGTCGGCGATCAGGACCTTCTCGGCGATCGCGGCGCCGGCGTAGATCACGGCGTGGGTGCCGACGATGCAGCCGTCGCCGATCGACGCGGGGGGGAGGGTATCGGCCGCCTTGGTGGTGGCGCTGCGCGCGGCGCGCATGGGGAGCTTGCCGATCACCGCATGGTCGTCGATGCGCACGCCGGCGCCGATGCGGGTGCCGGGGTGGATCACCACGTGGCAGCCGATCGTGCACTCCGCCCCGATCTGGACCCGCTCGCCCACCACGGTGAAGGCGCCGAGGGAGGAGGTGGCGTGGACCTGGGCGCCGGGGTGGACGAAAGCCTTGGGGTCATGCGGATCGCAGGTCATCGCGGGCGCCTTTCGCTACGGGAGGGGGACGGGAGCGCCGCCCGCCGCGAGGGAGCGGTGCGCGGCTTCGAGCACCTGGACCACGCGAAGCCCGTCCCGGCCGTCGCTGCGCGGGGTCTTGCCGGTGCGGATGCAGTCGATCAGGTGGCGACACTCCAGGGCGAGCGGCTCTGCGAGCTCGATCCGCGGGATCAGCACGTCGCCGAAGCGCAGGCTGACGTTGTCGCCGAACGGAGAGAAGGCGACCTTGGTGTCGGCCCCGCGATCGTAGATGCGGATCTTCTCCAGGCTTTCCATGTCGTCGAAGACCGCCATCTTGCGGCTTCCGACCACGGTGAAGCGGCGGATCTTGTGCGGGTCGAGCCAGCTCACGTGGACGTTGCCCACGCGCCCGCCGGGGAAGGTGAGCGTGACGAAGCCGACGTCGGCGACCTCGGGGCGGACGTAGGCTCCGGCGCGCGCGGACACCGAGACCGGCGTCGCCTCGAGCAGGAAGCAGATGACCGAGATGTCGTGCGGGGCGAGGCTCCAGATGGCGTCCTCGTCCGCGCGGATCTGGCCGAGGTTGAGCCGCTGGGAATAGACGTAGTAGAGGTCGCCCAGCTCCCCCGACTGGATCAGGTCCTTGAGCTTGAGGACGGCGGGATGGTACTCGAGGAGGTGCCCGACCATCAGAGTGCGCTTGCGGGACTCGGCGAGTTCGACCAGCTCGCGGGCGTGGGCGGAGGAGAGGGTGAGGGGCTTTTCTACGTAGACATGCTTGTCGGCGAGGAGGGCGGCCTTGGCGAGCGGGTAATGGGTCTCGGCGGTGGTGGCGAGGACGACGCACTCGACCGCGGGATCGGCGAAGACGGGATCGGGGGAGTCGACCGCCCGGGTGTCGGGGTACTGGCGGGCGATTTCCTTGCGCCGGGCCTCGCTGAGCTCGACGGCCCAGCGCACCTCGACCCCCTCGATGGCGGCGAGATTGCGCAGCAGATTACGGCCCCAGTTGCCCACGCCGATCTGGGCGATCACGGTCATGGAATGCGCCTCCCGCAGGCCGGAAACCGCGGGATCATAGCGGCGCGCGGGAGAGGGTGTCAATGAGCTGCGATCGCGACAGATCGCGACGATCGCGACATTGCGACAGGATCGCGACGGCCGCGACGGTCAACCACGCATTCGATCGCGCCAGAATCGAATCTGAATCCCGGCCGGCGTCGGGCATGGGCAATGGCGATGACCGCGCTATTTCGCTGGGGTGTAGGTCACCTCCTGCACCTGGTCGAACATCGTGTCGATCACCACCGGCTTCCCGTCCGGCCCCTTGCCGGAGAACGACCCCTCGAACCGCATCGAGGCCTTCCGGTCGAGCGGCCGCAGCGCGACATCCACCGGGAAGCGCCCGCTCAGCGTCGCCCTCACCTCCCCCTTGACCACTTGAAAGTTCGGCGGGCCCCCGACCGGGATGTCGGTCACGCTCAACTCGGCGAGGATCTCGGCGCACCGGATCCCGCCGGCCTCCTCGACCCCCTTGACCACGGTCATCCCCTGGATCTTGGCCGGGTCGATCGGGATGCCGCGCATCGCCTTGCCGAGGGCGGCTGCGGCCCGGGTGGTGTCGATCTGCCAGCTCTCCCCGGTCTTGCGAGGCTGCGTGGTGCCGTAGATCAGGTCGTTGTTGCCGTCTGTCCGCTGGTCGTGCACCGGCAGGAAGAGCTCGATCAGGTCATGGGCGGCCGGTGGTATCTCCCCGCCGCCGTCGATCGAAAGGGCAACCCCTGCGTCGGAGCGCGTGACGATCAGCTTCATTCCCTTCGGCAGGGTCTCCTTCGGTTCCTGCCCCTCTGCCTCCGCGAGCAGGCACTTCTCGATGGTGCAGGTTGCCTTCTCGGCGTTGCCCTCCGGCGTGACCGCCTGGACCTCGACGCGGCCCTCGAAGACCATCCGGCGATAGGTAGCTTCGCTCTCCTGATCCTTGCCTTCCGAGGTGACCTTCTGCATTTGGATGCTCACGGCAGAGCCGGAAACGACGTAGGCGTCGCCGCTCTTGAACGGGCGCTCGAGCTGGATCGGAATCGCATCCTCCGCCCCAACGAGACTCAGACAGGCGACGAAGGCCGACAGGGTCAACAGGGCGTTCCGCATCGGGTGCTCCTCAGGGACAGGGTACATCGAAAGCCATTCTCCGGATCGCGGGTTCGGGACGCGACCGCGCGGCCGGACGTCCGCCGGCATCCCTCCGCTCTGTGCATCACGATCGCTCCGGTCCCATCGGCTCTGGAGGCAGTTCGTTCAGCTCGACGAGCACTCCGTGGGTCTGCTTGGGCAGGAGGAAATTCACCAGCGATCCGCCCGAGCCGGCGCGCGGCGCGGGGTACAGCGGGGTGATCCCGCGCGCGGCGAGGTCGCGTCCGGCGCCGGCGAGATCTTCCACCTCCAGGCAGATGTGGTGGATCCCCTCGCCGCGCTTCTCGAGGAACTTCCGCGTCGGCTCCTCGCCCTCCAGCGGTTCGATCAATTCGATCACGGTTTCGCCGGCGCGCAGCCTGGCGACCTTGACCTTCATCCCGGCGACCGTTTCGGTGCCCTCGTGGTGCAGCCCGAGCACGTCGCGCCAGAGCGGGAGGCTCTCTTCGATGGAGCGGACGGCGATGCCGATGTGCTCGACCTTGCGGGCCTTCATGAATTCCCTCCGGAGCCTGGCTGGTAGATGCCGAACACGTCGCGGAGTGTATCGCTGATTTCCCCGAGAGTGGCGCCCGCGCGCAGGGCGTCGAGGATGAAGGGAACGAGGTTGTCGGAGCCGCGGGCGGCGGCGGCGAGGGCGCGCCGGGCGGTATCGGCCGCCGCGGCGTCGCGCGAAGTGCGGTGGGCGGCCAGGCGCTGGGTGCGGCGGGCGCGGATGCCGGGATCCACCTTGAGGATGGGCATGTCCCCGGCGTCGGCCGCGGCGGTTTCCTGGTAGCGGTTGACGCCGACCACGATCTCCTCGTCCCGCTCGACGCGACGGAGCGCCTCGTACGCGCTGCGCTCGATCTCTTTCTGGAAGTAGCCGGCCTCGATCGCGGCCTGCGAGCCGCCCAATTGGTCGACTTTGCGGACATAGGCCTCGGCGGCGGCTTCGAGGCGGTCGGTGAGCTCCTCGACGAAGTACGACCCAGCGAGCGGGTCGACGGTGTCGGCGGCGCCGGTCTCGAGGGCGAGGATCTGCTGGGTGCGCAGGGCGAGCGCCGCGGCCTGCTCGGTGGGCAGGCAGAGCGCCTCGTCGCGCCCGTTCGTGTGCAGCGACTGAGTGCCGCCGAGCACTGCGGCCATGGCCTGGAGCGCCACGCGCACCACGTTGTTCTCGGGCTGGACCGCGGTCAGGGTGCTGCCCGCGGTTTGGGTGTGGAAGCGCAGCATCATGGCACGCGGGTCGGTGGCGCCGAAGCGCTCCTTCATGATGCGCGCCCAGAGTCGCCGGGCGGCGCGGAACTTCGCGATCTCCTCGAAGAAACCGTTGTGCCCGTTGAAGAAGAAGGACACGCGCGCGCCGACATCGTCGACCGGAAGCCCGCGCCGGCGCGCCGCCTCCACGTAGGCCACCGCGTTGGCCAGGGTGAAGCCCAGTTCCTGCGCCGCGGTGGCGCCCGCTTCGCGGATATGGTAGCCGCTGATCGAGATGGTGTTCCATTTGGGGACGCGCTGCGCGCAGAACTCGAAGATGTCGATCGCGAGCCGCATGGACGGCGCGGGCGGATAGATGTACGTTCCGCGGGCGATGTACTCCTTGAGGATGTCGTTCTGCACGGTGCCGCCCAGTGCGCTCCAGGAGATGCCGCGCCGCTCGGCCGTGACGCAGAGCATGCCGAGCAGGATCGCCGCGGTGCTGTTGATCGTCATCGAGACGGTGACCTGGTCGAGCGGGATGCCGTCCATCAGCCCCGCGTAGTCGTCGACGGTGCAGATCGCCACGCCCGATTTGCCGACCTCCCCCTCGGCCGCCGGATGATCGGAATCGTACCCCATCTGGGTGGGCAGGTCGAAGGCCACGGAAAGGCCGGTCTGGCCCCGCGACAGCAGGAATCGGTAGCGGGCGTTGGTCTCCTCGCTGGTGGCGTAGCCCGCGTACTGGCGCATGGTCCAGAGGCGGCCGCGATAGCCGGTGGGGTGAATGCCGCGGGTGAACGGGTACTCGCCGGGAAAGCCGATCCGGTCGGCGTCGCGGGCGCGCTGCATGTAGAGCGGGTCCACGGGAATGCCGGACGAAGTGTGGACGACGCGATCGGCGCCGGGGGAGCCCTTGCGGCGCTCTTCCCATTCGCGGCGGGCGCGCTCGAGGTCGTCGGTCATGCGCAGGGTCACTCGAGCAGCACGAGCGGGTCGTTCTTTTCCACCGGCTTGCCCACGGGGGCGAGGATTTCGACGACGACGGCGTCGCGCGGGGCGGCGATCTCGTTCTCGAGCTTCATCGCAGCGAGGACGAGCAGGCACTGGTTGCGGGCGACGCGGGCTCCGGGTTGGACGCGGTGGGCGGTGACGAGCCCGGGGATCGGGGCGCGCACGGTGAGGCGGCCGGTGGCTTCCGCGGCGGCGGGGCGGACCCGCAGCAGGGATTCGCAGCGCGGGTCGGAGACGGCGACCTCGTAGACTGTGCCGTCGAGGAGGACCTCCCAGACGTCGCCCTTGCGCTGGCAGCCGAAGCGGACGGGGCGGCCGTCGACCTCGGCGGAGCGGATGCAGCGCTTGCCGCGGTCGAGGAGGATCCGGTGAACGTGCGTGCCATGGGACACGACGAGGGCGTCACCGTCCTCGCTCACCTCGAGGATGAGCCGGCGGTCTCCGGACTGGGCAGCGATTCGGGCGGGGGTCATCGGGAACCACGATATTCCGTTGCCGGCCACGGCGCAAGCCTTCGCGGCGCGCGGCGGCGCTGCGTGCGCGGGCAATTCTGGAAATGGTCCGGCAGGTCAGCGGGCAAGTGCGATGGGACCGTGATGGCGGTGGACCATGGCGCATGGACCAACGACCGGCGCAAGACGAAGACTGCTCACACCCCGGTCACGGACCCTTGCGCAAGCCTTCGAGACGCGCCGCGGCGGTCCAGCCCGACGAGGCGTGATTGCCGTGGGCGGCCGGGAGGGGCGCGCCGCGGCGCTTCTGTTCGTACTCGAGCGCCGCAGCGAGCAGCGCGGCGAGCTCCACGTTGCCGTTCTCGCGCAGGAGCTCCCCCGCGTGGCGGTCGAGAAAGCCGGTGTCGTATCGTCCGGCACGGAATTCGGGATGCCCCATGATCGCGACCGAAAGGGGGATGGTCGTGCGTACGCCGACGATTCTGAACTCACGCAGGGCGCGGGCCATCCGGTCGAGCGCGGCCTCCCGGTCGGCCGCCCACACGATGAGCTTGGCCAGCATCGAATCGTAGAACAGGCCGACCTTGCCGCCGACCGAGAGGGCGTGATCGATGCGTACGAATGGCCCGCCCGGCAGCTCGTAGCCGGCGATCTCACCGGTGGAGGGCATGAAGCGCTGGTGCGGGTCCTCGGCGCAGATCCGGCACTCGATCGCATGCCCGCGCGGGGCGACGTCCTCCTGGCGAAAGGACAGGGGCTCGCCTTCGGCCACGCGGACCTGCTCGCGCACGAGATCGAGCCCGGTGACCATCTCGGTGACCGGGTGCTCGACCTGCAGGCGCGTATTCACCTCGAGAAAGTAGAACTCGCGGTCGCGGTCGACCAGGAACTCGACGGTGCCGGCGCTGTGGTAGCCGACCGCCTTTGCGGCGCGCACGGCGGCCTCGCCCATGGCGCGGCGCAAGGCGGCGTCGACCGCCGGCGAGGGCGTCTCCTCGACCAGCTTCTGGTGCCGGCGCTGGATCGAGCACTCGCGCTCGCCGAGCCAGACCACGTTGCCATGGGTGTCGCCGAGCAGCTGGATCTCGACGTGGCGCGGGTTCTCGACGTATTTCTCGACGAAGACGGTGGGGTCGCCGAAGGCTGCGCCGGCCTCGCTGCGGGCTTCGGAGAGGGCGCGGGCGAAGCCCTCGGCCGTGCGCACGACGCGCATGCCACGGCCGCCGCCCCCGGATGCCGCCTTGATCAGAAAGGGGAAGCCGAACTCGCGCTCGAGCTCGTGCACGTCCGGCGCGTGCCCGATGTCGCAGAACTGCCCGGGAACGGTGGGGACCTTCCCCTGGAGCAGGGTCCGCGCGTTGAGCTTGTGGCCGATGGCGCGGATGGACTCGGGGGAAGGCCCGATGAAGGCGAGACCGGCCTGGCGGCAGGCTTCGGCGAAATCGGCGTTTTCCGAGAGGAAGCCGTACCCGGGGTGGACCGCGTCGCACCCGGCCTCGAGGGCGACCTCGATCAAGCGGTCGATGCGCAAGTAGCTCTCGCGCGGAGCGGGCGGGCCGATCGGGTGCGCCTCGTCGGCGAGGGCGGCGTGGGGCGCTCCGGCGTCGGCTTCGGAGAAGACCGCGATGCAGCGCTTGCCCATCTCGCGCAGGGTGCGGATGACCCGGACGGCGATCTCGCCGCGGTTGGCGATGAGGACGCTGCGGATCATGCGGGCTCCCAAGGTTGGCTATCCCCCCGTCGGGTCCTGGATGCGGGCGAGGGCCGCGCGCACGAAGCGGGATTTCACCTGCTCACTCGCCAGCAACCGCTGGGCGAGCGGCAACGCGAGCAGCGTCTTGAGAACGGCGCCGAAGAACCGGGATCCGCGGCCCGCGCCGCCGTCGAACAGGATCTCGGCGAGGTGGCCGCGCTCGATCGCCATGCGCAGCGTGCGCTCGATCGAGTTCTGGGGCACGTACGGCACTTTCTCGCGCCGCGCCATGTGCATGGCGTCCTTGCCGCAGGCGTCGGCGCACACGCCGCAGCCGATGCAGCGGTCCAGATCGACCTCCGGCTTGATCGCGTTGCGCCGCCGCGCCTCCTGGCGCGCGGGCTTCATCTCGATGGCGGCGATCGGGCAGGCGCGCGCGCAGCGCGAGCAGCCGACGCAGGGCTCCATCTGTACCTGGGCATAGAAGCCGCTGGGGTTCACGCCCCGCAGGTCGAGACGGTTGATCGAATCGAGCTGGCCGCAGCAGCAACCGCAGCAGTTGCAGAGGAACGTGGGGCGCCGCTGCACGTTGTCGGCGATCTGGACCAGTCCGCTCTCACGCGAGCGCGCCAGCAGGTCCAGCGCCTCCGCGCGCTCGATCGCCCGGCCGAACTTGCGACGCGCGACGTACTTCGCGCCCTCGTTCAGGCTCAGGCAGTTGTCCATCGGCGCGTCGCAGCGTAACCCCAGATGTTCGGCCTTGTGGCGGCAGTAGCAAAGTGCGACGGCCCAGGCGCCGGCCTCCGCAACGACGGCGGTGGCACGCTCCCAGTCCAGGACCTCGGGCAGGTCCTCGGCGGCGATCGCGGTCTCGTGCACCAGCGAGCGGCCGATCAAGGTGTCGCCGCCGAATACCTCGCGCACGAACGCCTCGTCGCCGTGGGTGTAGGCGTGTAGCGCCTCCGCCATGCGCTTCTTCGGGATGCCGTCCGCGATCCGCATCAGCGAGAACTCGAAGAAGCCGATCACCGGAGGAGCCAGCAGGTACTTGGCCTTGCCGGTCTGCGGGTGGATCAGATCCATCACGACGCCGCGGTCGCACAGGGCGTCGAGCTTGATGCGGAGATCGGATTCGGGCAGGCCGAGCCGGGCCGCAATCTCCTCCAACCCGGCGGGGGCCACCGGCAGCCGGGAGGCGAGGGCCGCCTCCTCCGGCGTGTAGAGGATCTCGAGAATCTCCTTCCAGGCCTCGCGCGCGGCCGGGTCGGCGGGCTCGGGAAAGGCGACCTGCCCCCCCTCCAGGCGATCGACCAGAGCGCGGTATTCGTCCTTGAGGATGCCCAGGTGTCCCATCGCCGCCTCTCCTGCGCGTGGACGCGGGCAGCGACCGCCCCTGCCCCGCCGCGCCCGGGAACACGGAGATGGTACCATCGCGTGCCGCGAGGCGCCATCGTCGCCTGGCCTGGCCCGGATGATTCACGAACGGTTGCGCCATTCGCGAATGACCCGGCCGCATAGCAGCCTCGAGTTACCGGTATTGGGGCTAGCCCTCGGTCCCTGGGTGGGAATCGCCCCCTTGCCCCGGCGCTTCCGCGACGGTCTTGCGTACGCGATCCATGCGCAGAACGATCGATTCCAGGTCGGCGCTCTCGATCGTGCATTCGACCAGGACTTTCTTGCCTGGATGGCTGGCAGGACTTCTCACCCACACCTGGCGTGCGGAGCCGGCCAGATTCGGACCGCATCTCATGACATAGTCCGCAGGTACGATCCAGGACGCCGACGGCTTCCCCGCGGCTTTCTCTGCGATGTGAACCTCGACCGATTCCACATGAAGTCCGAGTCCGGTCGCATCCTTCAACGCGACGGTTACCTTGACCCGCGCAGCGGGAGCGTAGCCGCGCTCACCCGTTCCCGTCCGAACCCAGCCCTTGACGTTGATCAAGGGCAGGAGTCGGCGCACGGGAGTCACCAGGTCCCGTTGCCACTCCATGACTTGTCCCAGATCCTTGTAGGCCTGGGGAGCTTCATCCCGCAGTTCCGGCACCGTTTCCGCCACGATGCCGTGCATGGCCTGTTCGAAGTCCTTCTGGTCGATCTCGGTGAAACTCGCGGTTCGGCTCTTCTGCCTGCCGGCGCCATGGCTGCACGAGTACCAGCTCTCCCAATTCCCTTGGCCTTGAACCAGCCAACTGCCCACGGCCATGCTTCCCGGGATGAGTCCGCGCTGATCCTGCCGAGCGCTGGTGGCCCCCTTGCGCGTGACCCAGAGCTCGCGCTCGATCCATTCCCCGGCCTGATTCCGGAACCGGCACTGCTCACGACTGCAGAAATTGTGGTGTATGTTCACCATCCCGTTCCAATCGGGAGAGACCCCGGTCGATTCTTCCATGATGCGACCCAGGATTTCCAACATGGCCTGACGGTTCGCCCATGCGAATTTCTGGCACCACTGCATGTCCAGGATGTATTCCTGACCCTCGGGAGACTCCAAGAGAAGGGCGTTCAAGTCCCCATGCCGCGGGGCTTCTCCGCGCGCCGCCATCTGCGCCTTGGCCATGTCGTTGTACCGATCGGCCGTGATCTTCCCGAGATTGCGGCTCCCGGAGTGAAGCATGGCCCACACTCCCCCTTCGGGATCGTGAACGATTTCGATGAAGTGGTTTCCTCCCCCAAGAGTGCCCAACGATCGCAGCGCGCGCCCCGTGAGTTGGCTGGACAACCACGAAGTCCGGGCCGGGTCGTCCAGCACCGGGGCCCATTGCGCCTTTTCATGAACGGTCATCCCAGTCGGGATTCTCTTCTTGATGAGGGCGTGCAGCTCCCAGAGGCGGTCCTGGCCGAGCTCGGACGCACGAACCCCGGGGAAAGGAACCGCCGCCATTCCGCAACCGATGTCCACTCCCACGGCATTCGGACAGACCATTCGGCTGGAGGCAAAGACCGAACCGATGGTGGCTCCTCGCCCATAATGTACGTCGGGCATGGCGGCGACGAATTCCTCCGCGAATCCGCTCTCGGCCAGAAGGATCAATTGCGCGCGGGCCTTGGCTTCGAGTTGGTCGGTGAATACCTTGATGGGAACCCCAGAAGTAGGGATCACCTCGTAGATCGGCATGGTCCACTCCTGACTGGAGTACCCGAGGAGACCGGGAAACCGCGATCGCTCGCCCGACTGCCCCAGCGACGGCATCGCGCGGAGCAGGCAGGAGGCGTGCGACAGGAGCCGCCGCGCGTGGAACTCGCCGGGACCTTGACCTCCTCCTGGTTCGTCCCGCCCCCTTCAGTAATAGCAGGGTAGGCGCGTGTCTCAGCATCATTGGCACACGGGGGGCTGGCCGAGGTCAACCGCCACCGAACCGCCACCGTTCTTGACCTTGCCCGGGCGCATAGGGCATGCTCGGAACCCGCGGGGGCGCAGGACCCCGGCGGACGGAACGGCTGATGGACGCGGCCGATCATGCCGTTCGCTTGCTCCGTGTGGACAAGCGCCTGCGCACGGGGTTCAGATTGACTACCCGCCCACGTCGTATCACGTAGAAGGGCGTGTGCGTGTCTCTCGCGCGTCTTCTCGCGCTCCGCGCCGCGCGCTGCAGTGCGGGCAGCGATCCGCGGATGTCCGAGTCGGTGGATTTCATCTTGCCGGTCATGCGTTCGCTCCCGAGTCGATCAACTTCGGGATCGGACCCGAATTGTCGTACAGCGCCCAGCTGTCCACGAGTAGCCGATAGACGCGCGTGAAATTCTCAATGCCGCGCGAGAAGCGCCTTCGCACCACCGCCTCAGGAATATTGTGGCCACCTTGCGCCACACGCGCCCGAATGCGGGCCAAGGCCAGCTTCACGGACGGCAGGCTCAAGAAGACTATCTTGACCCGATAGCCGGCCGCGCGCCAGCGAGGGATCGACCGCGTGTAGCCCAACCCGCTCAGGGTCGTCTCGAACGCGAAGCTCCTGCGTGCCTTCACGCGTGCGGCCATTTGCGCCAGCATGATCTTCCCTGCCTCGAACGCGGCTTTTTCCGGCGCGAAGGGTGAGAGGCCTCGTGCGATCAGGTCGGCATTGAGGAAGTCCGGGCAACCCGCCTCGCGCGGCAGGAATTCCTCGGCAAAGGTCGTCTTTCCCGCGCCGTTCGGTCCGGCGATGATCACGATTCTGCGGGCTCCGCGCCGCTTCCACTTCATGTGCCGCCGCCCGAGTTCCCGGCCAAGTCGAATGGCGTGTAGACCGTGTCGTTGCGGCCCTAGGCGAGCCCGCCGGATTGCGGATCCGCTCTCAGGGCTTCTCCGATTGTAGTCGGGCCGAGTCCGTTTTCGCCAGTTTCAAGTGGTCGAGGATTCTTCGGCGCCCCCTACCACGAGCGGCGCGTGCGCATCCTCTCCGTCTCAGCCGCCGAGCCGTATCTCGAGGTCTCCATGCTCCACCGGACCTCGCGCCGCCCTGCCGCCCAATTGCCTTGCCATCCGCGCCCGCCGGTCGTAGAGTTCAATGCGAGCCGCTGAATGCGACAGGAGCCGCCGCGCGTGGAACTCGCCGGGACCTTGACTTCCTCCTCGTTCGTCCCCGCCCTCACGCCCCGGGGCCGCCTCCGGTTGGAGCCGGCGGACGACGGCGCCGGTCTGGACCCCCTCGTCGCCGAGCGGGTGCGTGCGGCCTTCGAGCGCGGCTCCGGGCACGGCCTCCTGCAACTCGGCGCCGGCGAGATCGGCCGCGCGCTCCCGCCGCAGCTCGGCTACTGGCGCGACTTCGCTTCCCGGTACATCGCCGCGGTCTGCGCCCGTCCCGAGGCGGAGGGCGCCGCCGGCCGCAGCCCGATGCCGGCCCCCGCGGACGGCGATCTGCGCGCGCTCGCCGAGGCTGGTCCGCCGATGACGGGCGCCGAGACCCTCTCGTCCACCGTCCTCGCAGCATTGTGGGAGGAGCTCGACCTCGCGTTTCACGAGGAACTCGACGAATCGAGCCTCGCGGTCCAGGACTTCCTGCAGCGGCGCAACCCGGCGTGGAACCTGGTGGGCCGCGTCCACTTCAACCTGGCCGAGAACCGCCGCGACGAGACGGCGCCCTTCGCCTTCCTGGCCACGTACACGGCCCGGCTCTCCGCGCACGCCAAACCCCAGCACCTCCCGCTCGGCGACGCCCTGCGCGAGTACGCGGGGGCGTCCCGGCGCGAGCGTCTGCTATCGCTGCTCCTCCCGGTCCAGCGCGCTGCGGCCGCCTGCCCCTGGCTGCGCGAGATGGTCGACGCGGGCGAGATCTTTCACCCCTTGCGTTGGACGCCGCAGGAGGCGTACCGCTTCCTGACCGACGTCCCCGCGCTGGAAGCCGCGGGCGTGGTCGTGCGCGTCCCCGCGGGCTGGACCGGCAACCGGCCGCCCCGCCCGCAGGTCCGCGCGACCGTCGGCGGCGCGACCCCGGGCGGGCTCGCCACCGACGCGCTGCTCGACTTCCACCTGGACATCGTCCTCGACGGCGAGCCGCTCACCGCCGCGGAAGTCGCCGCGTTGCTCGCGTCCGTCGAGCGGCTGGCGCTCGTCCGCGGCCGCTGGGTCGAGGTCGATCGCGACAAGCTCCACGGCATGCTGGAGCAGCTCCGCCGCGTCGAACACGCGGCGGAGGAGGGCGGGCTCTCGTTCGGTGACGCGGCGCGGCTGCTCGCCGGCGCCGACGTCGCGGCCAGGGACGGCGCCGCACCGGACCCGGGCTGGACGCGCGTCGTCGCCGGGCCGTGGCTCGCCGAGGTGTTGCGGGGTCTGCGCCGCCCGGACGGCCTGGCGCGCGTGGACGCGGGCGCCGCGCTGCACGGGACGCTGCGCCCGTACCAGCAGGTCGGCTTGCGCTGGCTGCACCTGCTCGCGCGGCTCGGCCTGGGCGCCTGCCTCGCCGACGACATGGGCCTGGGGAAGACCGTGCAGGTGCTCGCGCTCCTGCTGGTCCTGCGGGCGCGCGACGGCGCGCGCGACGCCGGGCGCGTCCGGCCCAGCCTGCTGGTCGCGCCCGCGTCGCTGCTGGCCAATTGGGCGCGCGAGGCGGAACGCTTCGCCCCCGACCTGCGCGTGCGCATCGCGCACCCCTCCGTCATGACCGCGGCGGAGCTGAAAGCGCTCGGGCCGGAGGCCTTCGCCGGATCCGACCTGGTGGTGACCAGCTACGGCTCGCTCCTGCGCCTGTCCGCGCTGGCGAAGGCCGAATGGCGGCTCGCCATCCTCGACGAGGCGCAGGCGATCAAGAACCCGGAGGCGAAGCAGACGCGGGCGGTGAAGGGCTTGCGCGCGGACGCGCGCCTCGCGCTCACCGGCACGCCGATCGAGAACCGGCTCACCGACCTGTGGTCGATCTTCGACTTCCTCCAGCCGGGCCTGCTGGGCTCCGTGCGCGAGTTCGCCCTCTTTACGAAGCGTCTGGAGAAGCGCGAGCACGACGCCTACGCCCCGCTGCGCGAGCTGGTGCGGCCGTACATCCTGCGGCGGCTCAAGACCGACCGGACCGTCATCGACGACCTGCCCGAGAAGACCGAGATGACCGCCTTCTGTCCGCTGGCGAAGAAACAGGCGGCACTGTACCGGTTGGCGGTGGACGATCTGCGCGCGCAGTTGCAAGAGGTCGACGGCATGAAGCGGCGCGGGGTGGTGCTCGCGTTCCTGATGCGCTTCAAGCAGATCTGCAACCACCCGTCGCATTGGCTGGGCGATGGTTCCTGGGCGGAATCGGACAGCGGCAAGCTCGGCCGCCTGCGCGAGATTGCCGAGACGATCGCCGCGCGTCAGGAGAAGGCGCTGGTGTTCACGCAATTCCGGGAGGCCGCGCAGCCGCTGGCCGACTTCCTGGCCTCGGTGTTCGGCCGCGCCGGGCTGATCCTGCACGGCGCGGTGCCGGTGCGCCAGCGCAAGGACCTGGTGGCGCGCTTCCAGGACGACGAGTCGGTGCCGTTCTTCGTGCTGTCGCTGAAGGCGGGCGGCGCGGGATTGAACCTCACGGCGGCGTCGCACGTGGTCCACTTCGATCGCTGGTGGAACCCGGCGGTGGAGAACCAGGCGACGGATCGCGCCTTCCGCATCGGCCAGAAACGGAACGTGGTGGTGCACAAGTTCGTCTGCCGCGGCACGGTCGAGGAGAAGATCGACACGATGATCGAAGCCAAGCGGCAGCTCGCGAGCGGCCTGCTGGAAGGCGGGGCGGAGCTGCGGTTGACGGAGATGAAGGACGAGGAGCTCTTGAAGCTGGTGGCGCTGGACTTGCAGGCAGTCGCACAGGAGGGTTGAGACGATGTCTTACGGCGGGTGGGGCTGGCGTCCGTACGTGTCGGTGGGCGCGCGGCGGCTGAAGGCGGCGCGCGCGCTGGAGAAGCTGAAAAAGAAGAAGACCGGGGCCGCGGTCTCGCCGGTGATCCTCGAGGGGCGGAAGATCGCGACCACCTTCTGGGGCAAGGCGTGGTGCGAGAACCTCGAGCGCTACAGCGACTTCGCCAACCGGCTGCCGCGGGGGCGGAGCTACCTGCGCAACGGCCTGGTGGTCGATCTGCAGGTGGAGCCGGGGTCGGTGCTCGCGCGCGTGTGCGGTTCGTCGCTCTACACGGTGAAGGTGAAGGTGGCCGAGGTTCCCCAGGCGCGCTGGGAGGCGATCTGCCGGGACTGCGCGGGTGCGATCGACTCGCTGGTGGAGCTGCTGCAGGGTCGCTTGTCGAAAGGGGTGATGGAACGCATCTGCCGGGAGCCGGACGGCCTGTTCCCGGCGCCGAAGGAGATCGACTTCGATTGCTCGTGCCCGGACGGGGCCTACTTGTGCAAGCATGTCGCAGCGGTGCTGTACGGCGTGGGCGCGCGGATGGACGCGCAGCCCGCGCTGCTGTTCCGGCTGCGGCGGGTGGACGAGCAGGCGCTGATCGCCGGCGCGGCCGCGGGCGTGCCGTTGGCGAAGCGCGGACCGGCGGCGGGGAAGGTGCTGCAGGAGAGCGATCTCGGCGCGGTGTTCGGCATCGAGCTGGCGGGCGCAGCGGCGGCGGGATCTGGACCGGCGGCCGGCGGTCCAGAGGCGGGGGAAGCGGCCGGCGGCGAGGTGGTGGCGGCGCAGGCGCGGCGGGTCCGGGTGCGGAAGCCGGCGCGCGGGACAAGAGCGGGGCCGGCAGCCAAGGAGAAGCGCGGGCGCGGGGGGGCGTCGGGGTAGCTCGCGCCCGAGGAGGTAGCGTCCAAATGCGGCGGGACGGGCGAGCGAGCCGGCCGCGACACTCGGCCCGCGGATCGGGCATGGTGAGCGCTATCGCGCTTCCGCGAGCGCCCGCACTGCGTACGCCGTCGAGTACACCCGCCCCCCGATCCGACCCCAGGGATCGGCCGGATCCCAGGAGCCCCGATCCTCTCCCTCCGTGACCTGGGCGCCGACCAGCGCCGACGTGAGGGACTCGCGCCAGCGCCGCCAGGTCTCTCCCCCCGCCGGCTTCAACGCGCGCGTGCCGTGGTACCAGTAGAAGAAGTTCACCACGTCCCGGTCGAGCCGGATCAGCTCCGTGGGAGGCCCGTCCTTGCGCGCCGGCAGCTCCCACACCGCGTCCCATTTCGGCGCGTGTCCGAGCAGGAGGTCGATCTGACGCCGCGCGGTCTCCGAGTCGGCCGCGTCGAACGCGCGCTGGAACGACAGCGAGATCGCGATCGCGTCCCACCCGCCCAGGCACTGCGGGTTGGTGTCCTCGTGCCGCACCCGGCCGGTCGCGGGCTCGATCAGCAACTTCCAGTAGGCGCCCGCCTCCTCCGCCAGGCCCGCGGGCACCGGGATCCCGGCGCGCCTGGCCGTGAAGATCGCCTCCAGGACGAAGATGCTCACGCCGCTGTCCTGGCGCGGCAAGTACCGGCAGGTTCCGGTCGGCTCATCCCGCTTCGAGAAGAGCAGCTCCAGGCCGTCCTTTCCGAGCTTGCGCAGGTCCTCGGCGGGCCGCGCCTCGCAGGCGCGCAGGAGCGCCAGAAAGACGAGAGGCGGATCGTACATGCGGGAAATGGAGTGTCCTCCGTGGCAGATGCACTCGCTCTTCGGCGGGCCGGCGAACTTGACGTAGTCGGACCCGGTGTCGTGCAGGTATCCGAGCGCCCGGGTCGCGACTGCGGCGTGCGGGGAATCGGGCGCGGCGCCGCCGGTTTCCAGCAACGCGAGGTAGGCCAGAGCCGTCACGGCCGGATCGATTCCCGAATCGGCGAGGCCACAGAACCCGGGCAAGCCGAATTCGCCGTGCCACGGGTTGCGGTCGATCGCGTCCCAACTGCCGTCCGGTTCCTGCGTCCGCTGCAGCCAGTCGAGGCCGGCGCGGATCGCGCGCTCCGCGCCGGTGTCCTCTTGCGCCGCCCCCGGAAGCGCGGCGCCGAGGACCAGGACCGCGACGAACGACGCGATGCGCGTCAACGGATCTGGAAGATGTGCCACAAGACCCGGTTGCGCGAGGTGAGGAGGTAATTGTACGAGAAGGAAAGGCGCCGCATCGTGCCGTGCTCCAGCGTCCGGTCGAGGAGATTGCCCAGCGCCGCGGCCGCGTTCGCTCGCACTACGTCGTCGGGCCCTTCGGCCAGTTGTTTGATCAGCACGTCCACCGCGTCGCCGTGCGCGGTCTCACCGAGCGCCAACGCGGAGGCGCGGCGGGCGTCCACCTTCCCGTCCTGCACGTCCTTGGGCAGGATCTCCATCGGCGCCTCGACGCCCAGCTTGAGCAGCGCGATCGTGCCGATCTGGCGAGTGGTCAGGTCCTGCGCCTGCTCCTCGTAAACCCCGAGCAGCGGCTTCGCCGCCTTTTCGTCCCCGGAGAGTCCGGCGGCGCTCATGGCGTACGGCATGAATCCCAGGTCGTGACTCCACTCCTTGAGCTTCGGCACCAGCTTCTCGGCCAGCCCGGCGTCGCCGAGCAGCCCCAGCGCCAGCGCGCCGGCGGCGAAGAACGACGGGTCCTTGCCGTAATGATCGAGATACATGAAGAGTGCCGGCACGCCCTTCGCGTCGCCCTGGAGGCCCAAGGCCAGCGCCGCGAACGCCCGCACGTCGTACTGTTCCTTCTCGAGCCGCTGGATCATGAACGGCGTCTGCTTCGGGTCCTGCTGGCGACCGAGCGACAGGAGCGTGAACCCGCGGGTGACCGCGTCTTTCTTGTTTTCCGCGCCCTCGCGCAGGGCCTGCACCACCGCGTCCCCGCGCAGGTTGCCCAGGGCGAGCGCGATCGCCTGCGTGACCTCGGCGTCGTCCTTCTTCAGCGAAAACGCCTGAACCAGGGCCTTCGCCGCCGCTTCGGAGCCTTCCTGCCGCCCCAGCGAATACGCCGACATCGCGCGCAGCAGGTCCTTGCCCTTGCGGTTCTTCAAGATCAGCCCGAGGGCCTCGATCGCCTTCGGGTCCCGGATATCGCCCAGCGCCATGGCCACGGCGAGCCGGACGCCGAGAGCTTCATCCTCCTTCGTTAGAACGCCGAGCATCCCGGCCGGGTTCTCGCCCAGGAAGCCGAGCGCAAGCGCCGCATACGACCGTGAGACCTCGTGGCGCTCCTTGTCGAGCAGGGTCTTCTCGAGCAGGTCGGCCGATCCCTTGTCGCCGACCAATCCCAGGGCGAGCAACGCAAGATCGCGCACGTCCTGCTCGCTGTCCTTTTCCATCAGTCGGCGCAGCTCCGGGGCCTCTTCCGGCCCGGCGACCTTGCCCAACGCGACGACGGACTGCTGGCGGACGTTGCTGTTCGCGTCCGAAAACGCCTTCTTGAGCGCCGCGATCGCTTTCTTGCGCGCTCCATCCTCCGCGACCACCTGCGTGCCCGAGCCCGCTTCCGCTTCCTTCATCTTCTGGCGGGCGATCACGAAGTAGAGCTCCCGGTTCGCGTCCCACCACGATTTCCACGAGGACCCGACCGTCGTGATGCTGCCGCCGCCTCCCGGCCCTCCCCCGGGGCAGAAGGCCCAAAGGGCCGACCCGGTCGCGACGCCGCATAGCAAACCGAGTCCGAGAACCAGTCGTGTTCCCCAGGTTCGGCGCATGGGTCAAGCCCTCTTCACAAACGCACCCGTTCCGACGCAGGCCACCATTAGAAATCGAATGCGCCCGGGGTGTCAACCGAATACCGGAAGGCCGACATGTTTCCCCGGTTCCCCGGGTCATTGACTTGCTTCCCCGGCATCGGTCTACTGAGATGAGCTTGGTGAAAAACCGGTCCGTCTGCCCCTTCCCACCCGAATGCGAGAGAAGCCATGAAACCGACCGCACTGATTCCGGCCTGCTTGTTGTTGCTTGCCTTTCCGCTGATCGCGCAGGACCGCGATCCCGTGCAGCCCGTCCCGGAGGCGGAACGTCGCCGGGCTGCGCTCGGGGAGTTCCGCTCCCTCATCGGGACCTGGCGCGGCGAAGGGACGTGGCGGAAGGGCAGCTACACGGAGGCATGGACCGTCCAGGAAGTCCTCGGCGGAACGCACCTCCAGGCGCAGTGCAAGCTCGAATCGGAGGGGAAGACCCTGCACGAGTTCATCCTCTATTTCCTCCACGACCTCGAAGAGGACCGTCCGGCCCTGCACTACCTCGACGAGCATTCGTACGTGCACCTGCTCGGCAAGACCAAGACGCCCTCGTCGGGCGTGACCTACGAGCCGGTGATCCAGCTCACCCACGAGCACGACATGCTGTTTCGGCTCGAGAAGAAATCCATCGACGAGGTCCGGTTCACGGTCCTGATGCGGGACGCGCCGGATCAGGAATACGAGGCCCGGTTCGACACCCGGTTGGCGCGGGCTGGGGCGGCGCAGGAAAAATAGCGCGAACGCGGTGAGGATCGTCCACCAACTCGTGGATCACGTCGTTCATGTCGTGGGGTTTCCGCGGGTTCTCCGGCGCCACCGAGTCGAGCGCCGGGTCGGCCCGGAACGGGTCGTCGTCGGTGGGCGCACTGGCGGGGTCTACGGCCGCAACCTCGCAGCGGATCGCATCGCTCGGGCGGGCGCGCCCCCACTCGATCAGTGCCTGACTCGCGAGAATCGGCAAGACGCCGACGAAGTCGCGGGCGTCGAAGGGGTGGCCGTCGTGCCAGACCACGATGCGGGTGCGGTCGAAGACCACGCGCCAGGTGCGCGCCGCGGCGTCCTCGGCGTTCTGGAGGAGCTCGATCAGGAAGTAGCCGGGGTCGGTGTAGACGCGGCGGGCGAGGAGGTCTTCGGCGTTGGCCTGGGAGACCGCCTTGGGGGCGGAGCCGAGGACGGCGATGGCCTCGCTCGCGAGGCGCGCGCGGGCGGCGTCGAAGGCGGCGAGGGTCGTGGGGCCGGCGTCGGCGGCGATCGCGCGCAGCGAGGCGAGGGCGGTGCCGGGGCCTATGGCGAGCAGGATTCGGAGTGGGCTCGCGTCGCGGTGGGTGCCGGGTCCGGGGGAAAAACCAGGGGGCGAACTCGAGGCTGCGGCCCGATCGGTGTTCATAGGAGGGAGCCAATCCCCCGACGCGCCGCCTCAACCACCGTGCGCCACCGCGCATTGTCCGGCACCTGCGCCCCCTCGCTCTCCGCCAGCGGCAGGATCGCCTCCAGTTCCGCCTCACGCATTCTCGCCGCATGCCACGCCAGATCTAGTAGCACGAGCGCGAGAAGCAGCGCCACGCCAATCGGACAAATCGGACATCCGGGAAGCCCCGGGACCGGCATCCAACCCCGCCGCCTACGCGCCGTCCAGGAGTGAGAATACCCCTCCCCGACTGCGATGTCATGCCCTTGCGACACGCACTGATACGCACCGCCTCGAGCGGCATGGAGTCCTCCAGCACACCTGGGGATCCGCTTCGTACACACCTGCTTGATCAGCTTCGCCCAGGTGCGCCGCACCGAGAGCGGCGCGCGATCCAATCGGCTCCGGAGACGATTTCGCCACCGGCAGCAGCCATCCTTGATTTCGCCGCCAACCTCACCACCTGGCGCGCGGCGCGTACCTCTACATCCGGCAATTGTCGATGAAACAGGTCATCGAAAACGTCGAGAGCACGAAACGGCAATACGCCCTTCGCGGCCGCGCGACTCCACTCGGTTGGCGGGACGACCAGATCATCGTCATCGACAGCGATCAGGGCGAATCCGGCGCCTCGGCAGCATGGCGCGAGGGCTTCCAACGTCTGGTGACTGACGTCGGCATGGGCCGCGCCGGCATTGTCATGGGTCTCGAGGTCTCCCGGTTGGCGAGGAACAACGCCGACTGGCAGCGCTTGCTGGAGATCTGCGCCCTAACCGAGACGCTGATCCTCGATGAGGATGGCGTGAACGATCCGACGGCCTTCAACGACCGGCTCCTTCTCGGGCTCAAAGGCACGATGAGCGAAGCCGAGTTGCACGTCCTCAAGGCCAGGTTGCGCGGCGGGATCCTCAACAAGGTCAGACGAGGCGAGTACCGTTGTCCTCTTCCCACCGGGTTCGTGTACGACGAGGCGGGCCAAGTAGTCCTCGACCCCGACCGGCAGATCCGAGAGACTATCGCGTACTTCTTCGAGACGTTCTCGCGCGTGGGCTCGGCGTGCCAGGGCGGACGCTTACTTCGAGGACGCGTTCCAGCCGCTCGGCGCTGCCCGGAAACCCCACGGCCGCGGGCGCGAGGAGGCCTTCGAGGCAGCCCCGGAGATCGGCCGTCAGGCTGGCGGCGTCCGCGCGGGGAACTTCCAGCCGCTCGAGCAGCGCCGTGCCCCGGGGCTTGCCTTCGTCCATCCGGGGCGACACGAAGGCGAGCAGGCCCCGATAGATCTCCCGCATCGCCGGAGCGCCGCGGAAGACCGGCTCGCCGCGCGCGGGTCGGGCTGAGAAGCCCGAGCATCTCGGGCGCGCCGAACCGGGCTCCGCTGAGGACGACGGCGAGGCGCGCGCGCGCGCGTCGGCGGCGGTGGCGGGCAGCGGCGGCGGCCGCGGCGACGCGGCGAACTGGAGCGGAACCTGAGCGAGGATGCGGGCGTTCGGGGCCGGAATCTTCCT